>Ga0302324_100007457_pt1 | contig 23249 bp, 16 predicted proteins | sample Palsa_T0_1_FD_201949 | JGI IMG/M metagenome (GOLD analysis project Ga0302324, IMG submission 201949) | Peat permafrost microbial communities from Stordalen Mire near Abisko, Sweden - Palsa_T0_1 | ecosystem: Environmental > Terrestrial > Soil > Palsa > Peat permafrost | place: Sweden: Abisko...
CATGACCTTCCACACCGCATTGTCGACGGCGTTCCCGCAGCCGGCGCCCGGCAGCGCGCCTTCGCCGGGTCCGATGGTGGTCCCCGCCGACCAGCTCCGCTCCATGCTCGGGCTTTCCACCGTCACCATGGTGCAGGGCAACAAGCCGTTGGCCTTCGTCGACAAGACGCTGGCAGGCTGATCGGAGATTTGGACATGCCATATCTGAATAGCCGTCTGCGCTCCGCCGCGGCTCGATTTGCCGCCCATCGCGCCCTGATCGCGGCTATGCTTCTGGGTCCCGTCATCGGAGCGATGCTGGCGTTCGGCGCGGTAGCGGCGCAGGAGGAAAATGTCGTTACGATCGACAATTTCTCGTTCGGGCCGGGGGAGTTGACGGTCGCGGTGGGAACCACGGTCAAGTTCGTCAATCACGACGACATTCCCCACAGCGTGGTCGAAACGAAAAAGGCCTTCCGGTCGAAGGCACTCGATACCGACGACGCGTATTCCTACACGTTCGCTAGTGCCGGCACGTTCGATTACTTCTGCGGCCTGCATCCGCACATGGTTGGAAAAATCATCGTAAAATGACTGCAATGCCTTGATAACTCTTGGTGCATCAGACATGACAACAACTCTATCGGTACACCGGGTGGATTTCCGGTGTTCCGAACCCGGAAATGCCGTGTTAAAAGGTCGGCCGGAAGGCCCAGATCGGTTGTCTGGCCAGCAGCAAACGCCGGTCCCAATTGTGAAAAACAAGGATGAACGCGCCGCGTTCGATGAAGTCTTTCTGCCGCACATGGCCGAGGCCTATCGTCTCGCACAATGGCTGACCGGCAATGCGTCCGATGCCGAAGACATTGTCCAGGATGCGGCGTTGCGGGCGTATCGCGGCATCAAGAGCTTCGGTACCGTCAATGCGCGCGCATGGTAGAGATCGCGTCCGCTGAGGACGCTGCGATGAAATGCTGCCACGGTGAACGATTCCTGAATGAAGTTCGGACAATCGTCGCACACTAATGTAATTTGAAAGAGCTTACGCCAGCTTTCGTCTCGCAGGTTACCAACTTGTGGACGGATAGTCCCGGATTGCGGGGTCTCGTCTTACTCGACCTTCACGTCCGTCAGATTAGATTGCCGTTTTCAGGCTGCATGCTGGGGGCGCCGTGCGCGATCATTTCCTATCTCTGCTTTTTCGGCTTTTTGTCGCCAGTTCACTCGCCGCCGTCTTGGCACCGGGAGCTATCGGTCTGGCACATGCCGGCTTGGTGGCGCCGAAAACGATGTATCTGGATGAAACAATCATTCGCAGCCCGGCTGACCCGGCATTCGCTGCATACTGGAGCGATGAGGCCAACGTAATTGTCTCGGATGGATCGAGGCTGCCTGTGGTTCGCACCGGCTACTTCACAGACGCGGACGGGCGGAGGCTGGTCGTGACCATGATCGACGCAATTCCGTTGTGCAACATCAGTGGTTGTCCGGTGCGCATCCAGACAGAGCAGGGCGAGAAATTGCTCGACCGCGTCTACGCCTGCGATTTGGCGGAAGATCACCATCTGTCGGCCGACGGACGGACCTTCATCGCCTGCGATGAAAAATTTCCAATACCGAAAACTCCCGCTGGCGCTTCGCAGCTAGCTAAAGGTGTCGGGCCTGCTTCGGATTTCGTTCCGGTGCCGCCTCCGAAACAGCAATTGTACAGCGAACAGAGAAATTTCGACGGTGCCAAGGATCCGCTATTCGCGGCTTATTGGAGCGACCAGAAGATCTGGTGGGGTGCTCCGCCTCCGGCGTATCATTCCATTTCTGTCGGCCAGTTCACGGACGCTGGCGGTCGGAAATTGATCGTAACAACGCTTTATGACCCTGGCGAATGCGGCATGCAGGTATGTCCCGTTCGTATTTTCACAGAATCGGGCGACATGCTTCTAGATACGGTCGCATGCAACGCAAACGAATATCACAGGATTTCATCTGACCGCCATTATCTGATCGCCTGCGGCCACGCGATACGAATCCCGGAAACCGCCTCCCGCGTCACCGAGCCGGCAATCCCTCAGGAACCGGTGCGGGCTCAGAACTCACAGTCGGGGGGTTGAGAAGATTATGTATGATGCGGGCTCCGAGTTGGAGAGCCCGAAATCGTACGTATTTAAGGAGTATTGGAGCGACAAAACAGGCCAGATTAACTGGAAGACGCCCGTGTCGAAGAGAGGAGTAGTTTACAATGATTTGCTTGTTTCGGCAGACGGACGCCATCTTCTTGTGACCACGCTTCAATCATGGTCCGGCTCCGCCTGTGATTCCCGGTGTCCATTCCGCGTCTTCACGGCGCAGCACAAAAGAATCATGGATATTCTCGCCTGCAGCGATCGTACGCAACATGGCGTTTCTGTCGATCATCGCTCCTTTGTTGCTTGTGGTGAATCGTTCCCTATTCCACAGGTAGATGAGCGGACGGCAATCATGGAAAACGCTCCGCTTGATAGCAATGCCGAAGCCTATGTGGACGTCGTTCTCAAACAGAGGTCAAAGCCTGCTAACGCACCGGAACCGATCCATGTCGATTTCGTCTACCATAACAATTCGGAGATGCTTGTTAGCGAGTGGAAAGACGGCACGGTAGAAATCGCATACAACCATCCACGGCTGGGATTGGCCGTCGCTCAAGGGACGATCCTGTTTCGTGGGTTCAGAGACGGGGCTCGCTATTCCGGCACGGCCTATACATTCAAAGCTGGATGCCCGCCTGCCCCCTATGCCGTGTTAGGCGTGAAAGACCCAAAAAAGGAGATGATCGTAATGACCGGCGCTGCGCCGCGTCGCGATCCACAATCATGTGACGTTTTTGGAGAATCGGCTCAGTCTGGGTCTGCAAAGCTTGTATTCGACACCAAGTTCTACGGCGACGAATAGGAAGCGCTATCCTGATTCCCCGCCTTTAACGACAATTGTCTGGACACTGCAGCGACCATTTTGCTCATCGTTCGTTCCGCTGCGGTCGCTCCGCCGTTCTCGCCCACAGCGCCACGCGTGAGAAAAATCTTCCACGCGCCCTTTGGATAATGCATCCTTAGTGCGCTGGGCGCATGGCTGGCGCTGGTCCGCCCGAGCTATGCGTTGGCACTCAAAACGTGCTGGCAGGAACCTTGCCGGGGGTCGTAAAGATTCCATATTGCACATTACGCGAATCTAAATCCCAATTTGACTCAGCTCTCTCGTGGCGGCTGCAAAAGTTAGTGAGATCCTGGTTAAGATCAGTCGACATCGTTGCTGCAGGCCCCTCGCAAGGTAGGGCTGGACCTCGGTGTCCCGAGATGAGCTACGGGGTCATCTCTCAACTGAGGGCCTCTCCGCAGAAACGCGATGGGCCCTAGCTCGTGCTCGCTTTCCCAAATTTGAAGAATCGTTTTCAAAAAAATAAAAAAGCCTAGGGAAAATATGCCGGCTCTCTCGTGACACATGGAATGGGGTCGGCGTTCACCGTATAGGACTTCACAAAGATGCTTCTCAGTTCGTGAGTGACCGGTATCGACGCGCAAAGCGGACGTAGTGCTCGGGTCGAGCGATGTCCGCTTGGGGGCAAAACAGACACAGGCTGCAATTTGATCAGCAACGTCCAGGTTCTTCGGATAAGCGCATGTTCGATTGCATTCGATCAACGAAGCTCTACTTCTGAAGCAAGGCTGACATGGGACAAACCGTACCAATCACAGTCTCGACTCTCCATGTCCTTCGTGGCACCGAGATGCCCTCGTACGATTTTCGATAACCGGGACGGCGCGTTTGTGATGGTCGGCGTAGCATTTGCCGTCACAGTAGGTAAGTCGCGTCCCGATCTCTCGCAGAAAGCCCGCCCCAATTGGCTCGCTGCAAAGTGCACATTGAGATTGCGGGCGGGGTGTCCTGCCATTCACCAAGACGAATTTCATGTGGAGCCTCCCAATGAAAGCAGTACACCGCGTCCGATGGATGGAATGCGTTAGGCGGCGGTGCGCAAAGGTGGTTTCTGCCGTCAGGGTTGTCCCTGTTTCGCTCCGCCTTGTGGGACGGAACCGGAATGTACTTTCCGTCCTCTCTGCGCTTTGCGTAGATCTCGCCGTCAACAAACTTGATTTCGGTCGGGTAAAAGTCTGCCTCATTGCAACAACTGACGGAAGCGTTGTCGGGCATATGCCAGTTTGAATAAAACATCTCGTGTAGGAGCTGATCCAGTGGTGGATGGTGGCGTAGCCCGTCCTGGCCTCGGTTATTGTCTTGTCCCTGAACCGGAACCACGAAGAGGCAGCAAAGGCCGCTGCATATCAGGAGTTTGCAAAGACATTTCATTGCTCAGGCTCCTTGTTCCGAGATCCGGAATCCGATTGCCGGCGTGTAGAAGATGTCGTCCAGCTCGAGCAGATTATCAATCTGGTCGAACCATTCGGTCCGGTAGGTCGCGCGGCGGCCCTACTTGCCGAGCCTCAGTTTCAGATGGCGCAGCAGATTTGTCACTTCCTTGCGTGGTCGAGGCTCGAACTAGCGTCGACCTGGCTTCATCGAGATTGTCGAGCGCGACAAGTCCGTGCGGAAAAACTCACGGCAGACTTCGCGTTCTATTGCCCGAAAGCCGAGCCGGAACGACAACTCGTTGAGGAATGCGCCAGGCCGGCGGTACGATTTTAGAATCGAACCTTAACCAGGTTGATGCTTGGCGCGCCATTTCGGGCCGGGGCCACGCATGTAGTGCAGTTCTGGCCGGTAGCTGTCGCGCACGTCCTTGATCAGGTTGTGAACGACGCTGGCGAAGTCGGAGGCTGACTCCACCGTCTTGCGGGCAAAACCTGACAACGCGGTCGCATCTATGATTCTCATCGGGGAACTCCTCTTGTCGTCTTCCGTTCGACATATCGACGGTGGCTTCGCGGCATCATGAATGCTGCGCCAGGGTTGTACGAGAATGGCTTGCGGCTTTTGTAGAGCTTGCGGCTGTTCCGGCGCTTCCCTTGCCGCGGCCCGAGACTAGCGCCGGGCAATCCCAAAAAACCATCAGATGGGGGTGTGGTTGGCATAACGCTTTGGTTTAGTCAGACTGACCATTTGATTGACAGCGACAGCGAATGGGAGCGTAAAGCGCGCGAATGTCGTGAAACGCGTCGATGATTGTGCTCATTTCAGGTGCCCGATGCGCAACAGCATAATTTGCGCAAAAGCCCCTTTATGTTGGTCAGCGCATCCTTCACTTCATCACTGGTCGAGCGTGCGAAGAGTAGGAAAGCAAATCCAATCATCGAAGCGAACTCGTTATTGAGTCTGTGAGTTAGCTCTCCGACCAGAAGATATTCATTCGAGGGCGGCGAACAAATTGGATCATTACCCTTCCACAATAGAGACCTCCATTTTGAGTCGCTAACTCGGATTGCTTCGCTGGCGGCTGCGATGCATTGATATGATGTTGACTATAATCGCCTTCCTCGATCGGAGGGGTATGTGGAACTGCTCATATTTGTTCGATTTTGCTTCGATGAGCCAAGACTTCAATATACGCGGGCACATTCCCTTAAGGCCGGACGTAGACTAGTCGGTCGCTTCCATGGTTCGAATCTTATGCCGACCAACATCGGATGATCAGGATGCTGCTAATACACAGCGGCTAACGAGGAACCTTTGATGACCGCCCATATGATAGTTTTCATGGAATCGGTCGTCTAGATGCCTCGCTCGGGATGCGATGTCAGTCGAATGCGATCGGTGCGATCGGAACGGGTCACCAATCGTGTCCCTAAACGCCAACGGCCCGCTTGAAAGACGGGCCTAGCCTGGAAAATTTAACGGACACTCAGGCTGTAACGCTTTTTTGTATTTGTCCAAAAGTTGTTTACCCGCGCCGGATTGGGGCAGGCTTGTCGTTATGCCGACAAGATCATCCGCAGCGAAACGGACGTCACGACCGACCGACGAAGGGCGGCGAGGGTTGACGAACTTGTAGACGCGGGTGCTGCCGGCCGCTTAAACTCCAACCCCTGATGAGTCAGAGCCTGCCTTCTCGAAACGCTTGATCAGTCTCAAATTATCTGAAGACGGACACTCAGGCGGAGACGCGCGGACGGGTTCCTCCCATTGTCCTCGTCCCAATTTGCGAATTGTCTCGTCGAAGATGATCGCGACTATCAAGGTGAGCCCAATCAGGATCTGTTGGAGAAACTGAGAAGTATTCAGAAACACTAGCCCGTTTCGCAGTACGCCCACGAAAAGGAGACCAGCAACCACTCTTGAGATACGCCCAACACCTCCCGTGAAAGCAACTCCGCCTAGGAGCACTACCGTTAGCGCGTTTATCTCCATACCCTGCCCAGTAATGGGAGTAGCGGCCGCTAACTTCGAGGCCAACATGATGCCGGCAACTGCGGCCGCTAAACCAACCTGTATGAACATCAAGCACTGTACACGCTCGACCGGTACTCCCATCAGAAAGGCGGCCCGAGCGCTACCTCCTGCTGCCCTGAGTCGGCGTCCATAGGGTAGAATCTCCAACGCGATCACGCCGTACAGGATCGTTGCAAGAAGGACAAAGACGTCCAAAGGGATGCCGACGAGCTTGATCAGACCTAGGTCAGTGAAGGACTCCGGCAGGCCAATCACGGTTCGTCCACCCGTAAGATTGAGCGCCAAGCCGCCCCAAACGGAGAGAGCCCCTAAGGTGACGACGATCGAGTTGAACCGATAGTAGCTAACAAGGAGACCATTAATTAGACCAGATGCTAGGCCAACGGCCAATCCGGCAACGATGCCTAAGGCAACAGAGCCCGTATTGATCATGCAGGTCGCGGCAAGCACGCCCGACAGACTGGCCACAGACCCGACCGAAAGATCCACAGCTCCGCCTATCATCAGGAGCGCCAATGGTATTGACACAACACCCAGAGCTGACAATGCCTCTCCAATATTTCGTAGATTGAGAAGGGACAAGAAATTGCTGTTCCAATAGTAGAAAAACGTCGTGAGGAGAATGCACCCGACAAACGTGCCATTTCGAGCCAAAAAATATCCAATCGCGCGCGAACTCATACCCGCGTCTCGGTGTTTGTCGCCGCCTGCTCGATGAGAGCTTGCAGCAGACTCTCAGCCCAGCCGGGAGTCGCCTCGGACCTCGGCCAATAATCCCCAAAGCAAGTGTAAGCTGCGTCGCATATCAACTCGATCTCGTCAGCCTCCGAGGACGACACTAACACTGTCACCCCGTCGCCCGCGAGTTCACGAAGCGCTTTGGCGATGTCTGAGCGCGCTCCCACGTCAACCCCTTGCGTTGGATGGGATAACAACAGCACTCTGGGACGATCGCCGAATATCCAACGTCCAAGCACAATCTTTTGGAGGTTACCACCGCTCAGTGCTGATATAGGACCGTCCATATGACCGCCAGTAATGTTGAGACGTAGCCTCGCTTTATTGAATACAACGGTCGCTTTCGCGCGGGAGTAAGCGCCTCCCCATGTGTGTCGCTCCATCCAGGGCAGCACAAGATTCTCTAGAGCGGACATATGGCCTAGTAAACCATCTCGCTCGCGATCAGCGCTGACATAGTAGACACCGCGCCTAATCGCGTTCCGCGGACCGCTCGGGGCGTATAGCTCGCCGTCCAGCGTAGCCTCGATCGGCCCACCAACACCAAAGAGTCGTTCGGCTAGGTGGAATTGTGGGCCCGCTGCCATCCCGAAGAGTCCAACGATCTCTCCTCGCGGGAACTGGAGTAACTGCTTGTCTTGCTTAACCTCGAGAACAATTTCCGCCTTAGCTTTGGTACTTGGCTGCTTTGCCTTCCCGAGCCCGGGGGCTAGAGCTTCAGAAAGCTTGGTAAGATTAAACGCTTCTGCTGGCTCGTTCAGCACTACTCGTCCACCACGGAGGACGACGAGCCGTGTACAGACGGCGAGAACGACCCTGAGGTCATGAGACACGTACACTATGCCCTTGCCCTGGCGCGCGAGCCTTCGCAACAGACTGTGCAAATGATCGGTCTCTTGCTGCCCGAGTGCGCCGGTCGGCTCATCAAGAAAGAGAACCTTCATATCGGACGACAGCGCTCTGGCGAGATCCACAACTTGTCTCTCGCCAAAACCCAACGAGGAAACGCGTCGATCAACATTCATCGCCGAACCAAGAAGCTGCAATGCTTTGCGGGCACATTGCTTTCGCGCAGCAGGTCGACGCCATTCGTCAGGACGACCAAGGCTGATGTTATCGGCAACTGAGAGACTCTCCACCAAGGCTGGCTCTTGATGTATGACCTTGACACCAACGCGCTCTACTTCCCTTGGATTCCCAAGGATCTCAACGCGTCGTCCGTCCACAAACATAGTCCCTCGTTGCGGTCGAATAGCACCGGTTGCGACGTTGACGAAAGTGGATTTGCCCGCGCCATTATGTCCGAGCAGACCGACGATCTCGCCAGGCGCAACAGACAAATGCTCGTCATGCAAAGCCGTAGTGCCCCCAAACTGAACATGTATGCTTTCCAGCACTAGAATAGGGCTGGCAACGGCGGCTTTCCGATTCACGCCCATCGCACGACCTCAGCTCGGCTGATATGCGTCACCTGCCGACGTAGAAGCTGTTTGCCGTCTCTGGAGTTACCAGCTCAGGGCGAATATATATGTCTTTCAACGGTTGACGATTGGCGGCCGCAGTGAGGAGGGCTGTACTGGCTTTTGCCAGTGCTTCACTCCGAAAAGCGAAGGCCATTCTGTAGATGCTGTTGGCTATTTTCATTAGATCAAGATCTTCGTTAGTTGTATCCATTCCCGCCATGAATAATTCCGGGTCGTCCTTGGCAACTCCGCTGTTGATCAGCGCTTTGTATGCGCCTTTCAGGTTCTCGTTCCCGTATGACAGCCACACTCGAGTGTCCGCGTGAGCCGTCATTTGCTGCTTGGCAGCATTGAAACCGTTCTCGCGGGTAAAGCTTGGAAGTTTGTATATCACTACATTGGGTGTCCCCTCCTTCAACTCCTTCACGATTCCTTCAACGCGGTAACGCGTTAGATCATTCTGCTCATCAGTCAGAACCGCAACCTTCACATCCTTGTTGCCATACTTCTCTTTAATCCACTTGACCGCGTATTTCGCGAAGTCTCGACCATCCGCTTCGGGCGTGGTTAGCACTGAAGCCGACACTCCCGGCCATGTGGCCGCGTAACCCAGCACCGGGATACCAGCGTCGCGCGCCTGGCGGGTTACTGGAGTTAACGCGTCAGCATTGATGGGCCAGCCCATGATCGCAGCAACTCGCCCCTGAGCGATCCACGCTTTCCAGTCTTGAACCTGCTGCTCAACTCTAAACTGAGGATCATCGACAATAAGTTCGAACCCCTCCTTCTTGAGCGCCGGACGCATGAGTTTGATGATGTCGTTCCACAACTCGGTCGTTGAGTCGCCGAAGCTCATGGCAACAGCCTTGTCTTGGGCGAATGTTCGATGCGGCACTGCCAACGCGAGTAGCATTGCCAACAACACCATCAGAGACTTCCGCATGCGTACTCTCCCTTCGGCCTTGTTTCGATGTTCACTAAATCTCAATCAGGGAATAGCTCCAACACAACGCGCGGAGCTTCGCATAACTGCCGCGCAAGTTGCTGCCGGACATGTTTATTTCGCTCTGACAAAAGCATCTCGACGCTAGGCTGCATATTTCGCAAAAACGGGACAGTGGTTTCGCTAACTGACGGATAGCAGTTTCCCTAAATCGCGGACAGTGAGGCGGCGCTGGCTTTTGGTTGCGTGGTTGTTGAAATTAATTAGTTGCGTGTTTTCGACGTCGGTCAAGGGGCGTACGGCTTTCTTTTGAGCGAGGGCCGGCTCCGAACATACCGGGGGAATGGGGACGTCAACGCGACGATATTGGTTATTTCTCAGTGGGATACGCGCCCAAAGGCAGAAGGCGAGGTGGGGTGTGATCGGCAAGGAATTTACGCGGCGAATCTAGAACGGGTGACCCACCACTTCGTTGAAACGCCGGCGCTTTTCCGTTCTCCGCCCAATCGGCTGCCGAAATTCGGATTGCGCGCGCCAACCTTCGGTCGGGAACCGACAGGGAAACCTGACGCGAGTATCGAGGATATGACAAGGCAGGCTTCGGGGATCTCGCGGCGTAAACGAATTAAGCCGGCTTCTCTGTTAAGACGGTAAAGCAAAGCGTGGCCCCGTGGGGCGACCGAGGCGCCGCCCATATGCGACCGCCATGCGCCTCTATGATGGTGCGACATATCGATAATCCTATGCCTATACCATTAGGTTTTGTTGTGTGGAACGACTCGAACATACGACGCGCCAATTCCGGACCTATTCCCGTTCCCGTATCCTCAATCTTGATCAACAGGTAGTTTGGCTCGGCTACTCCTCCGGATATCTCCAGTACGCGCGCACGATCCGTTACCGAAGTCATAGCTTCAACTCCATTCAATATTAAATTTAAGAGTACTTGTTGTAACTGGACCCTGTCGCCATAAATTTCCCGACGATAGTCATCGAGATTCGTTCGTACAACAACATCATGCGTCCGCAATTCCGCGCGTACCAACTCGATAATCCCTTCAATTAAAGCTTTGATGTCGAGCTTAACAAATTGAGGTTCCGACTTTTTCGCCATCCCGCGGATGCTGTCCACAACTTCAGCGGCCCGGTTGCTGGCGGCGGCGGCGGCTAACAGCGCCTTGTTTACTTTGCCACGATCAAGCGGATCCCGATCGAGCCACCGGAGCCCGGTCTCCGCATTTGTCACGACCGCAGCCAGCGGCTGTTTGATCTCATGAGCAATCGACGCGAGGAACTCACCCATCGTTGTCAAACGGGCGGCGTGAGCAAGTTCGGACTGCGCAGCTCTCAAGTTTTCCTGGATGGCTCTCCGTTCCGTTATGTCTATCACGGTGCCAATAAATTCGAGCACGCCACTCTGATTGATAAACGGCTGCGTCACCGAGTACACAACTCTAATGGAGTCATCGGGCAAGATAATGCGATAATCATAGCTATATTTCTCCCTGTCCCGTATTGCACGCTCCACGGACTGGTCGTACACCGGGCGATCTATCGGGTGCACCCGTTCCGTCATCATGGAAAAGGAGGGCATTGTATCTTGGCTGCCAAAGCCAAAAATACGAAACAGCTCTTTTGACCAATAAAATTCTTCCGTTTCCACATTCCAGCGCCAGCTTCCGACTCGACCAATTTCCTGGGCCTGGCTCAGTAACGCCTCGCTTTGTCTGAGGTGTTCCTCCGTCTTTCGACGACCGAGGGTTTCGGCGACTAATTCTGCATAAAGACGGGCTGTCTCCAGCGAAATTGCCGCCTGCGACGTCAGCAGCTCCAGAACGGAAATTCGCTGTTGCGTGAAGACATCGGGTGCGAGACTATTCTCGAGGTAGAGCAAGCCAATCAGCTGCGCTTGCTTGATCAGAGCCAGGCAAAGCAACGACCGGGGCCGCCGATGCAGAAAATAAGGATCGGTTGAGAACTCATTTGCCTGCTGTGCGTCGCCCAGAATGATGTTCTGACGTGTCCGGATTACGGTATTGAGAATCGATTCGGGCAGTTCGTCGCTCGCCACATCGACTTGCCGCAGGACAACCTTGACCGTCGCATCGCTGGTCCTCGCCTCGGCTTCGATCCTGGCTTTGTCCCCGGTGAGAAGAACAAGCAATCCGCGATCTGCCCCGGCATATTCGACCACGAGCTTCAACAGCGTTTCAATCAGCTGATCGAGAATTAACTCGCCCGAGATAGCTCGCGACGCCTCGACTAAAGTATCGACATCCAGCTGGGCAAACGGCGCAGTTACCGGGGATGCCGTCGTACCAGAATCTTCATGCAGTTGCGGATGGCATTGCTCGAGGTGTATTACTTTCCCTTCAGCACCCCATTTAGCGTAGCAGGATCGAGCGTTGCGTAGATAGGTCAGCGAAATTGTAGCGAAACCGCGATTAGCATGGAATCTCGCGGCAATCTCGTTGGCAATCCCTTCGTTCTGTATAAATCCATGTTTATGAGCCAATTCTACTGCTTCGTCATAGAGGCGCATCGCAGTGAGATCGTGACCATCAATACGTGCGATTTCAGCGCCAACGAGTGCAGCGCGATCAGCGAAATTCTCAGGACAGACGTCCGCCCACGTATCGATCTGAAGTTTGTGAGCTGCGAGGGCATCTCGATGAGAGCTTTGTTGCCCAAGATTGGCGTCATGCAGTGAGGCTTGCAAAAGTGCGCTATAAAAGTGGAAATCGGCTAAAGGAAAAGCGAGCGAATTCGACCAGATAAGACGCTCAGCATTGGCCATTGCCTTGGCGGCTTCCGAATAGCGGTTCGCAAGTACAAGCGCCTGCAGCTCATATATCCAGTAATAGCAGCTCGCTATTGCAAAGGCGGGGTCTCGATGCAACCGGTCTTCATCCCAGTCGTCGCCGAACTCGACATTATCGGACGATCCAAACGCTCGCGTCTTGCCCTGAAGCATACGAATGAATGAGAGACATATGTATATAATGTCCCTGGATAAGGGAACTCGGACCCGACGACAGATTTCCAATCCGCCGAGTGCTTCCTGCCGAACTTCATCGAGCGGCAGTCCCGTAGCAAGCAGAAGAATAGCGATGTTATTGCACGCCGCAGCGGCAAAGGTAAGGTCGCCGATCTTGAATGATATTTCAAATGCGTGCCGTAGAATTGGAACGGCGGCACGAAGATGTTTGGCCCAAGGCATCACTCTTGTGGCAAACTGAAAATAGGTGCGGCCTTGTATATAGTCACGAACTGGCAGGCGCCCCTGGCTGCTTGCGTCAACCAGATCGATACCGACTTTCCCGAAGCGATACCCCGAACGATAGTCGTTAACGTGCCAACCGAATGCTTGACCAATGCAGACAAGGGCATAGCAGCTGCCGTCGCAAAGACCTTTTTCGAGGGTCAGACGTATCATGCGGCCGACAATCAAGCTCGAGAGCTTCTCGTCCAGATAGCTCGAGGAGGGCACCAACTCGAGGAGCACGTCGAACATCGCGCCAGAGGTCCGATCATCCATCACCGGAAACCCGACAAGATCCTCGATGGGGCGATCTCTAAGCAAGCTCCATAGCTGGTCGAGCTCCTCAGTGACGAGATGGTCGGGGGGATGTATCGGCCAGTTGATGCCAGCCTGACTGAGATAGTCCAGGCCGACATGAATTGCGGAATCTGCACGATTTAGAGCCGTGAACAGGGCCACCTGCACGTGAGCAACCGCGGCGCGGTCGACGGGCGTCTCGGCGAGACGCGCGAGCACCGATAGCCCGGCCTCTGCCGAAACTGTATCTCCAGTCAGGAACTCGGTTTCGCGGCGTCGTAATGCAAGTTCGAATGCGAGCGAATATCGACGATCGAAGCGATCTTCATTTAACATTGCTTCGCCGGTCGTAAAATAGATCAGAGCCGATTCAAATGCCGCTGCCGCATGGGCTCGTTTACCGGCAATTAGATTGAACTCCGCCAGTTGGTCTCGCTCTTCGGGCAAAACGATCAAACTGGAACCGCGGTTTAGCTGGTGCGCTATGTCGAAAATCGAGAGTTCGAGTTTTTCATCGGACAGATGTTGGGCTAGTCGCGTACCGATCTGAAGGTGAGCGGCGGCGCGGTCATTAGCTAGCAAAAGCGCGTAGGCTGCCTCCTGGACGCGATCATGGAGAAATTCAAACCCGTCTTCCGAGCGCACGACAAGTCCCATGAAGGTTGCTTCACGGAATAAAGGTGGAATTCCTGTTTCGGGCAATGCCAACGCCACGCTCAAAATCTCGACTGACGCACGGTTGCCGAGGCAAGCAAAGTGCTTCATGGCTTCCTGGGTAGCCGCCGGCAGCCGTGCAAGCTTGCCAACCATCAAGTCTACAATGTTGTCGGTGAAACCGCGCGCCCGAATTTTTTCGAGCTCCCATTTCCATTTTGCACTAGCCTTATCGAAGGTTAGAAAATTCTCTTCCACCAAATTCGTGAGAAATTGAATTACAAAAAACGGATTGCCTCCTGTTTTCTCGTCCAGCAGGTGCGCGAGTGCGGCAGCTTGATCCGGTTCGCAATGAATTGTGTCGGCGGTCAGTTGCTCGAGGTCGTCACGCTTGAGTGGCGCAATTACAATTTCATGTACCGCGGCCTTAGCGTTTCTGATCGCCTGGAGCTTGCGCATCAGAGGATGAGTGGGATCGACCTCGTTGTCGCGGTACGCGCCAATCACCAACACATGTTGTACGTCCGGTTGAGTAAGCACATCTTCGATAACGTCGAGCGTCGCGGCATCGGACCATTGCAAATCATCCAGGAATAGCGCGAGCGGGTGTTCGGGCCGCGCGAAGCAGCCAAGGAATCGGCGGAATACAAGCTGGAAGCGGCTTTGCGCGTCCTGCGGGGGGAGATCTGGGACCGCGGGCTGCTGTCCGATGACTAACTCAAGTTCGGGAACTAGATTCACAACGAGCTGGCCATTCGGCTCGATGGCTGCCTGGAGGGTGTCGCGCCACATTCGTAGCTCGTCCTGGCTCTTTCCCAATAATGGACGAACGAGGTTCTGAAAAGCCTGGGCCAATGTGACGTAGGGAATGTCTCGCTGGTATTGGTCGAATTTTCCCGACGCGAAGAGGGAGTGTGTCGGGACGAGCACCCTATGAAGTTCGTTGACTATCGAGGATTTTCCAATTCCGGAATATCCTGAAATGAGTATTAGCTCGGGGTTGCCGTTCCGAACGACGCGATCGAACGTGCTGAGCAGACAATCGATCTCGCGAGCTCTTCCATACAATTTTTCTGGAATTAGCAGCTTATCCGACTGATCGTGCGCGCCGAGCGAGAATTGATCAATACGGCCCAGCTGTTTCCAATCGAGAAGGCAGCGACGCAGATCGCTCTCCAGCCCGGCGGCGGTCTGATAGCGTTCCTCAGCTGGCTTAGACAGAAGCTTCATCACGATCGATGCGATCTGATCTGGAATTGTCGGTATTCGGCGCTTTGGCGATATCGGCTGCCTGGCGACATGGCAGTGCACCCATTCAAGAGGGTCCGTTGCTACAAATGGAAGTTCTCCCACAAGGATCTCATAGAATGTGACGCCCAGCGCGTAGAGGTCGCTGCGCGAATCGACCGGCCGATTCATCCGGCCAGTCTGTTCCGGAGCCATGTAGGCGAGCGTCCCGGCGATAATTTCCGCGGGTTCGGGCAACTGGCGCTCACTTGGCAGACGGGAGGCAAAACCAAAACCGATCAACCAAGCCCTGCCTCGGGCCAAATCTAGCAGCACATTTTCTGGTTTGATGTCCTTGTGAACCAGGCCTGCCTCGTGCGCACCACGCAATGCGGCCGTCAGCGGAATTGCGACGTCTAGGAATTGTGCGACGTCGAGCGGTCGCCCTAGAAGTTGAGCGAGCAGTTGGCCGCCCGGATGTTCAAGTACCAGCGCCCGCCGGTACTCGTGATCGGAGAGGGAAACCGGGCACGCAGCCCAGCTTGAGCTAAGGAGAGCCCTAAGCGAATATTCGTGGTCAAGACGTTCGAGGGAACGGCGCGGCACCGCCTTTCCCGTCGGCGATACGATCAGGATCGACTTCAGTCCATCGGCCTGACCTTCGTACAACGCCAGCTCACCTTGGCGTAGAAGCGAAAAAGTAAAATCAGAGAGATCTCGCAAGAGATACTCCTGCTAAGGCAGCCGCTTTAAGCTTCGGCTGTTCTAGCTAAAAACCGCGAACTAAACAATTGTAAGTGCTGCGATATCGGTCCGGTGGTCGTGGAGCGATCATCGGGATGGCTGCGAAGTCGGACATAACATTGCCCTTGGAACCAGCGGATTTTGTATCACGAATCGGTGAGCTCACATGTGGGGCGGATTTAAGATCGGAGTGGGCTGTTTCGTGCGTCTCGCCAGAAGCAATATTTCTGATAAGCCCTCCTCCGCGTAAGAATCCGAGGATTGGTCCGTGACGTATTGGTGAGTTGAGCAGCAACCTGGAGTAGGTCTAGGCGAGTAAAGGAACGCGCTCGTCTACTTCGGAGCAATTACTGAGCTATTCCTGTTGCAGCCGATCTCCATTGAATGCCAACCAACAACACAAACCCGCGCAAAGACGTTGACTGGCACACTTCTGCTGAGGTCATCGCTCAGCGAGTGCTGCACTTCGAATGTGAAACCATCTTCCCGCTTTAGCGCGAAATGACATCGACCGCTCCGCTTTACCGGAAGATGCTTTAGCTACTCATACATTGATATGGTCCACCTCTGCTGGAGATAGGATAGCAGAGTTCGCAAGGGGCCCTAAGTTGTTTCAAGCGGAAGCGCCACGCTATGCCTTCGTTGAAGCCTTAGAGGAAACCAAATGTCTGGAATAATCGACGAGAAGCTAAAAGATCTAGGGATTGTGTTGCCGATGCCTGCGGCCGCGATTGCCAACTATGTAGGCTTCGTGCGCACCGGGAACTTGTTATTCCTATCCGGCCAGCTATGCCTTGTCGACGGAGTCCCGGTCGCTAAGGGCAAGCTCGGACGCCAGATTACCGTCGAGGAGGGCCAGGCCGCAGCCCGGGTCTGTGCGATCAACCTGCTGGCGCAGATCAAAGTCGCGCTGGGCGATCTCGATCGCGTAGTGCGTGTGGTGCGGCTGGGCGGCTTCATCAATTCAGCGCCGGACTTTCTCGATGGGTCGTTAGTGATGAACGGTGCTTCGGACCTGATGGTAGCAGTGTTCGGCGACAAGGGGCGCCATGCCCGCACGGCTGTCGGCGTTACAGTGCTTCCGGCCGACGCGGCCATCGAGGTCGAAGGCACATTCGAGGTGTCATGAGGCATCGAAATTCGGCCGGCTACTTCCGTAAATCTGACCCCTGCCAGGAAGCATCAGCGGAAGCCAGTTGCAGCTTTACAATCAGAGGCTGGCCCGTGTGACGGTAGGAGTGTTTAATGACGACGCGACGCGATATCTCTATTGAATCCTGCGAAGTTTCGATCAGCGGTGCCCTTTCGACCACTGCAGCGATGCGTGTGGCTTCACCGCAAAAGTCTCATTCTACACGGGGATCGGAGTGGGATTACTCCACGATTCAAGAGCTTACGGAAGCATTGCAGACCCGAAAGATTTCCGCGTCCGAGCTCTTGATACACACCATCGCTCGAATCGAAGCGTTGGATCAGCATATCAATGCCGTCGTAGTCCGCGACTTCGAGCGCGCGCGAGCGGCGGCCGCCGAAGCTGATGTTGCTTTGGCCCGCGGCGAGCGGCGGTCGCTGCTCGGCATACCGATGACCATCAAGGAAGCCTTCAATATTGCTGGATTGCCGACGACCTGGGGTTTTCCCCAGTTCAAGGACTATGTGCCGAAAGAGGATGCGGTCATTGTCTCCCGGATGAAGAGCGCGGGGGCCGTCATACTGGGTAAAACCAATGTGCCGTTGGGCCTCGGAGATTTCCAGAGCTACAACGACGTCTACGGCACGACTAATAATCCGTGGGACACCGGCCGCTCCCCCGGGGGATCCTCGGGCGGCTCCGCTGCGGCCCTCGCCGCCGGGTTTGGACCGCTGTCGTTCGGATCGGACATTGGCGGATCGTTACGTGTGCCTGCACACTTCTGTGGCGTCTACGCGCACAAGCCAACGCACGGTCTGATCCCTGTTCGTGGATACAACCCGCCACCCTTCCCGCCGTTGTCAGGCGGCGGCGATCTTGCCGTGGTTGGCCCGATGACCAGGACCGCTACGGATCTCGCGTTAGCGCTTGATGCGGTCGCCGGCCCGGACGAGGAGCGTGCAGGAATTGGCTATCGTTTGGCATTGCCTCCAGCACGACACAATGATCTCAAAAGCTTTCGCGTTCTCGTCATCGACAGTCATCCGCTGATGCCGACGGGCACTGCCGTGCGCACCGCGATGGGTCGATTGTCGGAGCGGCTCGCCAAGGCAGGCGTCAAGGTCGCTCACGCCTCTACATTGCTACCGAACCTCGCTGACTCGGCTCGGCTATATATGAGGCTCTTAGGATCCGCCAAGAGTGCGAGTTTGGCGGCTGACCGATATAAGGAGATGCAACGCTCGGTCGCGATGTTGACGCCAAGTGATAGCAGCCTTGAATCCCAGCGCGCGCGTGGCACGGTCATGAGCCATCGTGATTGGATCGCGGCGAACGTAGCGCGTAAGCGACTCCAGCAGCAGTGGAGCCTGTTCTTTCGAGAGTGGGATATAGTGCTTTACCCGCCGGCCCCGGTTCCGGCTTTCCCGCACGACCATTCGCTGCCGATTGAGGCGCGACATATTGAGATCGACGGCAAAGGATACCCCTTTTTAGATGCGTGTTTTGTGTGGGCGGACCCTGCCAGCACAATCGGCCTTCCCGCGACCGCAGCCCCCATCGATCGTTCGCCGACCGGTCTTCCGATCGGCGTGCAAATCATCGGACCCTATCTTGATGATCGCACGACGATCGCTTTTGCTGAGCTTCTTGAACGGGAGTTCGGCGGTTTCGTGCCGCCCCCAGGTTATATAGGCTGATAGCCAGTTGGAAGGCGTGCCGAAGCAGTAGCCTCACGGCGGCCTTGGGCCACCTGCGTCAGAACTGGGCACGCGCCCATCAGACCATAAGACAATCTACTCATACCTTGGTTTGATCCCCAAACCGATTTCTGCTATGCTAACAGAGGGTTTAACCGCACGGGTGCCCTCGACCATGCCGTTCCAGACGAAAGACAGGGCGGTGGTGCATGTGGTTGATGATGATGCGTCGATGCGTGGCGCGTTAGAAGGCCTGTTCGACTCGGTAGGGCTTGATACCAAGACCTACGCTGCTGCGGGCGATTTTTTGATAACAAGCATCGCAGACAAGCCGGGATGCGTCGTTATCGACATCCGCTTGCCCGATATGAACGGGTTAGAATTCCAGGCCCAACTGATCCAAATGGGCGTTCAGCTGCCGGTTGTGATGATAACTGGGCATGGGGATATTGCCATGTCGGTTCGCGCCATGAAGCGGGGTGCTGTGGACTTTCTTACCAAGCCATTTCACGATCAGGATATGCTTGACGCCGTGATGGCGGCCATCGATCGCGATCGACAGCGGCGGATTATTGACGGTGATGTTTCACAGATGCTGCAACGGTATGGAACGCTGACACCTCGCGAAAAGCAGGTGATGCAGCTGGTCACTGCCGGCAAGATGAATAAGCAGGTAGCCGGTGATCTTGGAATAAGCGAGATCACGGTGAAAATTCATCGCGGTGCAGCTATGCGTAAAATGAATGCCCGAACCCTGACAGACCTCGTCCGTATGGCGGACTTGGTCAGTCCCAAGCGACCGTAAAGATCGGGAATAACACTGGTGTATAATTCCCGGCGCTCCCGTCAGATGCGAAAACCATCTCTCGCTCCGCCGACTACGGCCAAATCGGGGGAAAGGACGATGTGTGTCAAGAGAGCTCTTAATCGCGGTCATCGACGATGACGAAGCATTCCGAATAGCGCTTGTTGAATCGCTCTGTTCGCTGGGATACCGCCCGCGCGGGTATACTTCCGCAGAAGATTTTATTGCGGGGGACGGCGAAAGATCATGCGACTGCGTCATCACCGATATTCACATGCCCGGCATGAGCGGGTTTGATCTCAAGCTGCTTCTTGCGTCCCGCGGATCAAAGGTGCCTGTCATCATGATCACCGCGCGTGCAGAGCCGGAGCTTGAAGCCAGAGCAATAGTCATCGGTGCGGTTTGCCTGCTCAGAAAGCCATTCGAATCAAATGCCCTAGTCGGCTGTCTCGAAAGAGCTCTAGATGTCTGACAGCTAGCGGACCGCCAGTCGCAAATCTTATCCAGTCCACCGGGGACTGGGCCACGAAGAACGTGCCCGGCGCGGTCGACGGGGCGAAATACCGATATGCCTTTATCTGGGGATAAATGCGTGCGGCAAACAGTGCAATTTTTCACATACGACAGTAGTAAGTTACGGAGATTCCCGGTGCATGGCGCAATCGGCTAAGTGTGGAATCTCCAGGGCATTAATGTCAGTTGATCCAAAATATCGCCCAAAATTACCAATCTCCACTGCACTTATCCTACGAGCAGATCAGGCGCGGTTTGGCTTAGAAAATTCGAGACTTCTTCAAAGAACTGGGGCATCCCCGGATCGTTCTCCAAAGGTATGTGGTTCTTGCCTGGCAGCGAGACAAATCTGGCACCTGGTATGCTTGCCGCCATTCGGCGGCTTTCATCAACAGGGACCATGAGATCGTCGCGGATATGAAGGACAAGCGTTGGCACAGCCACTCGTGGCAAGAGATCCCGAATGTCAAAATCGCAAACGGTTTCATAGTGTCGAGCAGCGTTTTCCGCTGATAAACACTTGCGTTGCATCTCATTGAAGGCTTGTGCTTGTTCTTTGGTGGCCGTAGGCATTAATTGGGACGTCATCATTTGTCGGAAGGTGGGATCCTCAGAATTCCACCCAAATCTCATCAGAGTTGCGATCGCCCGAAAACGATCAAGGTCAGCGGCCGTTGTTGACGCCCTTTTGTATCGCCCGGTAGCGAAGCCGCCAAATAGCATGAGACTGGAGACGCGGTGTGGGTTGCGTACCGCGTAAGCAATCGAGACCGCGCATCCCTGAGAAAAGCCAAAAACGGGAAAGCGATCGAGACCCGCGGCGTTTACGACGGCCTCAAAATCGTTCACCCAAGCATCGATCGACAATTCGCTACTGTCCCAATCTGACAGTCCGTTACCTCGAGCATCATAACGGATCAGCGTATGATGCTTGGCCAAGCCTGCCAGCATATGCCGATAAACGGGAAGTTCCCAATCGAGCTCGATATGGTTGATCCAGTTTGCAGATTTTACCAAAGGAGGGCCGCTGCCGGCGAGAGAATAGGCCAACCGAACACCATCTTCGGATCGGCAATATCTGATTTGTTGCTGAAACTTCGCCGACGAAAAGTTGGCGGCAGGCGGCAGACGATCTTCCTTGTTGAGTTCGATAGCGTAGGCTTCGATCGGCCGGGCTATATTTTTCAAGGATTGCGTTCCGAGCGATCGGAATGAGAGGTCAATCTTGCCGTCGATCTGATCGAACACGACGCCCGAAATGCAGACGCCCCCAGGCTCCGCCATTCCCTCCAACCTCGCCGCGATATTTACGCCATCGCCAAGAAGATCGTTGCCGCGTATCATGACGTCGCCGAGATGAATACCTATCCGAAACCGGAGGGCGGAATCTTCGGTCAGCCCCGCTGCCGCTTCTCCAAGTTTCAGTTGTATAGCTACGGAGCATTCCACCGCATCGAAGAGGCTTTGAAACTCTGCGAGGATACTATCGCCTGCGGTATTCGCCACTCGGCCACCATATTGGGCGATCAGGTCGTCCATAAGCTGGCGATATGCGGAAAGAGTCCGCATGGTACCGGCCTCGTCTGTACTCATTAGTCGGGAATAGCCGGCGACGTCGGCCGCAAGAATTGCTGCAAGCTTTCTCTGAATTCGATCTATGCTGCTCGCCATCTTTGCCGCCATGCTATGCTCTCCCGGAATCGGCGAACTATCCGAATGTAAAGGTGAAAGCGCTCAAGCCGGCTTTCGGTATCGTCACGCGTAGCACATGTTCGCCATTGCTGCCGCTATAGAGCGAATAAAGCTGGCTTCCTTGAACGGCCACCGGCGACTGCGGCTCTCCATCTACCGTGATCAATAGTGTTTGCGGTGATGAGCTCCCGGCCACCAGATTTGCCTTGGGTGCACGAAACCGGAGAAGGATTTCGTCACCATCTGCCGATGATGTGGCGCTGTCCTCGCTCAGCTTCCAGTTCCCTGAAAGCGCGAAGCGATCTAGTGGCACGTTCTTGGGGGCAGCATAGAAATGCTCTCCGGCCTCCGGGGCTTGCGAGCCCACGATGGCGCCGCTGTTCTTCTCGGTGCCGAAATACATCTCGGGCGATCCGATAACGCTCAGGTCAGGATCGTCAACTCTGGCGTCGGGCAAACTGTCGCCGACGAGACGGGCGATGGCATCTTCCAATTTCTGATAATTGCCTTCGCCGAATTGGGTTGCGACGATCTTGCCCGAGCTATCGATTAGGTACTCCGCGGGCCAATACTGGTTCTCGTAGGCCTTCCAGGTGCTGTACCGATTATCCAGTGCGACCGGATAGTTGATTCCAAAGCGCTTAATTGCGGTCGCGACATTGCTTGTCTCTTTTTCGAAGCTGAATTCGGGCGTATGAACGCCTATGACGATGAACCCCTTGTCTTTGTATTTTCCGTACCACTTCGTCACATAGGGCAGCGTACGCAGGCAGTTGATGCAGGAGTAGGTCCAAAATTGGACAAGGACGACCTTTCCTTTCAAGCCCGCCATTGTAAGGGGTGAAGAATTCAGCCAGGTAGAGATTCCGGTAAACTCCGGTGCTGGCGTGTGCTCTGACGAGTTGGACCCCTCCCTGAGAAGCAGCGGCGGGCCAAATTCGGAGGCAGCCAAAAGCACAACAAGCGCGAACACTGCCAATGCTAAGAACTTGCGCATGGTCATAATCCCATCTGAAGGTTCGGGTAATAGTCCGAGAGCCACACGGCGATCACCGTGTCGTATTGCGTGTAGAGAGCGATAGCGACGAACAGTATCGCTGCGCCGAACACGCGCCGCAGGACCGGGGTGTAACGCGTGAGGCTGCGCACATCAGTCGTCACATATTGTCCGCCATACGCAATGACGAGCATGGGAATGGCGGCTCCGGTCGCGTAACAAACTAGCAATGCGCCGGATCGCGCGAGATGTTCCGACGTTGCGATCAACGTCAAGATAGAGCCGAGAATGGGCCCGGCGCAGGGTGTCCATACGACGCCGAGCGCTAATCCCAGCACCAAACCTCCGGAATTGCCGGATCCGGCGCGGCGGCCTACGTCGTCAGCAAAATTGAAGAGGGGGCCGAATTTGGCGACGAACCATTCGTACGGCCAAGGCCACAGAAGGAGCAGTCCGAAGCCACCGAGCAGGACCACGGAGAGTTTGCGTAAGGTGTCGTGTGACAAACCAAGCACCGCAGGAAAGACGCTGAACAAAAGAGCGAAGGCCGAGAAAGCTAGAACGAAACCCGCGACGATGAAGATTGGCCGGAAGTGGCTTTGACGGCCGATCGATGCGCCAAGCAGGATTGGGAGCATGGGCAGAATGCATGGCGCGGCGACGGTAAGCACACCTGCCGCAAATGCGAAAGCGAACTCAATCATCGGGTGGATCCCTCTAGCGGATATAGG
>Ga0302324_100007458_pt1 | contig 23249 bp, 20 predicted proteins | sample Palsa_T0_1_FD_201949 | JGI IMG/M metagenome (GOLD analysis project Ga0302324, IMG submission 201949) | Peat permafrost microbial communities from Stordalen Mire near Abisko, Sweden - Palsa_T0_1 | ecosystem: Environmental > Terrestrial > Soil > Palsa > Peat permafrost | place: Sweden: Abisko...
GAACCTGGTCAAGGCGATCATGGCGGATGCGGGCCGGGCCGCGTGGAAGATTGCGCGCGACCGGACGGCCGAACTGGATTCATACGAAAGCGACCTCGCGCGCGAAATAATCGACACGCTGATCGTCGAGATGGTCTGCGGCGGCACGGATGCGCTCACGCTCGAAGAGTTGCAGGCGCGGGTGCCGTTGCTGACTTGCATGCGAGGGGCGCGCGAGTGGACGGCGGCGGCCTTGCGCGATTTGTTGCAACGACTGGAAATGTCGACGGGCGGCGTGATCAGTGTCGGGGAGGGCGAGGCGCGCTTCGACCCCAATGCGGCGGGAGCGCCGGAGCTGGCGGCGTTCAACGCGGCGCTGATGCTCGCGCGGCGCTTCGATCCGCGGCTTACGATTGCGCGCGACCGCGCGGCGCTGGCGGCGAGGCTGGCGCGGCTGGATGACGCGATGGCGCAAGCGGTCGAAGCCGCGGTCGGGACGCGCACGGCGCATGAGTCGGCGCTCAAGGAGGCGAAGCTCGAGATGCCGGCGGCGAATCGCGCGACGATCGCGCAATACATCGCGCTGGCGGAATCGGGCGCGGCGGCGATGATCGCGGCGGCGGCCGATGAACAGTACCTCGCGGCGGCAATCCAAAGCGCAAACGCGTACGAGGTTCTCGCTGCGGCCGCATCGTCAATGCCGCGGTTGCGGGCGATGCGCGATTACCTGGCGGAGACGGGACTGCGCGCGTTGCCCGATGAAGCAGGACCCAGAGAAAACGAATGGCAGCATTCGACGATCGTTTCGCTCGAGACCGAATGCGAACTGCTGCGGGTTGAGCTCGGGCCGCGAATCCTCACGGGCACGCCGCGCAATCTCGACGCGCTCGAGGCGCGATTTCAAAAATTCAAGTGGACGTACGTGCAGTGCTATATCGGGGCGCATTCGCGATGGGTCGAGAAAATGGAGCGGCTCAAACGTGAGGCGGACGACGCGCGGCGGTACTACAACGCGCTCGCATGGCTGAACGCGATCGCAGCGCTGGGGCGTCCCGAAGGGGTGCATCTGGGGGCAGTGGTGGCGGAGTTGAGCGCGCGCGTGGTGCGATGCGGACTGGGAGAGGCAATCGCGCCGGAGACGATCCCGCGATGCACCAGCTGCGGGTTTCAGCTGGGCGCGTCGTCGCCGGAAGCCGAGATCGAGAACGCGATGGAGGCGATTCGCCGCGCACTCGAAATCAAGCTGGCATCGCTGTCGCATAGCATGATCGCGCGGCTGATTCGCAGCCATGACAAGGAGAATCGGCTGGAAGGATTTTTGAAAATTACGCAGGCTGCCCAGACCGACGCGCTGGTGCGGGTGCTGGACGAGGGGTTGGCGAAATATCTGGCGCGGGTGCTGGAGGAGGAGTGAATGTGAAGAGAAGAGGGAACTTTATTTTATGTGAAACCCCTCCTGCGTTTCACGCTTCCCTGGGCACGGGTGACCCATGCGCCCAGTATTAAGATCTAGTGCGTTGAAGTGGTGCGTTTTTTTGGTTGGCCTGGGGGGAATGCACTTGCGCGTTTGTGGCGCGGGCGGACGTTCAGGCGATCAAGGAGGCGGAAATAGGAATCGCGCACCACTTCGAGACCCCACAGCAACGTCAGACCCAGCGTGCGGCCGATTCCACCGGCGACTTCCAGGGCCAAAGGAAGGCCTCGGAGCGGCTCGATACGAACCTGGACGGGAGCTTTCGGTTCAGTCGTTTCCATCAGAGTTCAGAGTAAGGTGCGAGGCGCCCGCATGCAACTGCTGCCATGCGGGCGCCTCGCAGAAACGTTCTATGGCGAGGGGGCGTCGGCCGGGATGACGGTGAGCTTCACGTCGTCGAATTGCGCCTGCGAATCGTCGCGGGCCCAAACTCCGATTTTGCCTTTGGCGATCTTGCTGTCGTCGAAATCGAAGACCATCTTGTCGTCGTCAAAGCACATGAAGTGTCCACCCTGAGCCGTCACCTTGAGGCGGTACCAGGTGTCCTTGTCGGTTGGCACGACGCTCTGCTTGAGGCCGACGAGTTGTCCGTCGGTCATGCGGGAGAGCGCGAAGTAGTCACTGGGGCATCCGGCTGAAAGCAGGTAGAAGTTTTTGGGATCGACGTAGCGGAAGATCAAGCCACCCGAACAATCGAAGCGTCCGCCGGCGGATTTGAACTGAGCTTCGAGAGTAAAATCGGAATACTCAGTCGGGTCAGTCTCGATCGCCATTGGGTAATACTCAAGCGCATTCTCCAGCGACTTGACCAGGCGGCCGGCGGGCAGGCCGAAGGTATTGGGTTTGCTGGGTGCGGACTCGTCAGGGATCACCTGCCATTCGCCTTCGAGCGCTTGCCATCCGGCGGGCACTTCGCCGGCCTTGTCAGAATCGAAATTCCAAACGTGAACTTCAGGCGTCGGTGTGGCGGTCGGGGTAATGGTCGGAGTGGGCGTCGCTGCGGCGCCTTTTTTCTTTCTTGCTTTCGAATGAGCGGCAGGGCTGACGAGCAATACCATCATTACTATGCCTGCAGCGACGACTGCGGCGCTGCGCAGCCATGAATTTCCCTTCTTCATCGATCCTCTCTCTGGCCCCTATGAGTCGAAGGCGTCTCAGTCCTCAAGTGTTGAACGATCAGTGAACCGCGCGAGTCTCGCCAATGAATGCCACCGCTGTCAACCTTTTTTTTCGATCAAGGTGCACGTTGCGGGAATGGTCGACGGCATCCCGAACCATCGGGTCGGTGGTCTTGAGATGCTCGCGTCGAATTGCCGACGCTCGTCTTAAATGAGTTTTGGGTGGCTATCCTGGCGATAGTCAGAAGCGAATCGCGTCTTCGCTTTTGTTTCGCTACTGACTAATGGAGTGACTACTCAGTTTATTACGTCAAGACGGGGCGAATTGCTTGACTGGAGTGGGAGAGAGTGGGATGTTGTGGGACGTTGGGGAGGAATCGCGGTGTTTAGTGGTCGGTTTGACCATTCGATCGATGAGAAAGGGCGGGTTAGTATCCCGGCCCGCTTTCGCGAAGTTTTGCAGCGCGAAAATCACGATCGACTTTATATCACGAATTTCCCCCACGACGGAGAGCGGTGCCTGGCGCTGTATCCGCCGAGCGAATGGGACACGCTCAATGCGAATCTGCGCAGCAAGCCGAGATTCGATCCGCGGGTGCAGCTATTCGAGACGCTGATAATCGGCGGGGCGCATGAGGTGCCCGTCGATCGGCAGGGGCGGATCCTGATTCCGACGAATCTGCGCGATTGGGCGCGGCTGGATCGAGAGGTGACGTTTTCGGCGCGGCAGGATCATTTTCAACTTTGGGACCGGAAGATCCTCGAGAAGGTTTTGAAGGCCACCGAGGAGAAAATAATGGATCCGGAATTTTTCACGAAGCTGGGTCTATAGAACGCGATGAATCTGGCGGTGATACACGAAGACGACGCGGCGGACCGGAGGCATGTGCCGGTGATGGTGGAGGAGGTGTGCGGGCTGCTGTCCGCACACGGTCCGCTCGCGTTGGTCGACGTGACAGTTGGGACAGGTGGGCATGCGGAGGCGATGCTACGCGCGACGAAGGCGCGGATGCTCGGGCTGGATCGCGATGCGGCGGCGCTTGCCGTCGCACGCGACCGGCTGGTGGAGTTCGGCGATCGCGTGGTGCTCGAGCGCGCTGATTTCGGCGATGTTGCGGCAGTGATGAAGCAGCATCACTTTGACGGCGCCGACGCGATGCTCGCCGACCTCGGGATGAGCAGCTACGCACTCGACGATCCTCAGCGCGGGTTTTCGTTCAGGCTCGACGGTCCGCTGGATATGCGGATGGACAACAGGCAGACGATCCGCGCGCGCGACATAGTGAACGAGGAGAGCGCCGAGGAACTCGCGCGCATCATCTATACGTACGGCGAGGAGCGCGGGTCGCGGCGGATCGCGCGGATGATCGTCGAGGCGCGGCGGCGCGGTCCGATCGAGACGACCGGCGAGTTGCGCGCGATCGTCGAGCGCGCCTTGGGAGCGCATCGGCGCGGCGGGGCACATCCGGCGACGCGGACGTTCCAGGCTTTGCGAATCGCGGTGAATCACGAGATGGAAAGTCTCGCGGCGCTTTTGCGCGACGGTCCCGCGCTGCTCAATCCGGACGGGCGGATGCTGATTATCTCATATCATTCACTCGAGGACCGGCCGGTGAAGGAGCGCTTTCGCGAGCTGGCGCGCGGCGAGGAATACCTGGCGATCACGCGCAAGGTGATCAAGCCGACATCGTCGGAGACCGCACGCAACTCGCGTGCGCGCAGCGCCAAGGTTCGATGTATCGAACGGGGCGCACGATGAGCGCGCGGGTAAAGCCGACGCGGCGGCCGTCGAAACTGGTGCCGGCAGTGCTGGGCACTCTGATCGCGATCGTGGGATTCGCCACTCTGATGATACGGCTGGAAGCGACCGAGGAAGGCTATCGGCTATCGGCGCTGCACGATGAAATCGCGAAGTTGCAGGACCAGAATCGCGAGCTGCGCCTGACGGCCGCGCAGCTCAGCTCGCATGACAGGCTGCGCGCGCTGGCGCCGCAGTATCATCTTGCGCCGCCGGGGCGTGGGCAGGTGGTGATGCTTCCATGAATACATCGTTCAAGCAGCGGCGCACCCGAATCGGGGCATTGACGTTCACGCTGGCGGCGTTGTTTGCCTTCGCCGTGGTGCGCCTGGTGATGCTGGTGGCGTTGTATGGACCGAAGCTGAACTCGCTCGCACTGCGGGAGCATAGCGGCGAGACCGAACTTGCGCCGGTGCGCGGGCCGATCGTCGATCGCAACGGCGAGCCGCTGGCGCTGTCGGCCGAGACGCGATCGGTTTACGCGCGGCCGAAGCAGGTGCTCGAGTCGAGCACGCCGGCGGAGCGGTCGAAGCTTGCGGCGATCCTGATGATGGAGCCGATTTCGCTCGAGCAGAAGCTGAACAAGGATGCGCCGTTCGTGTGGCTCGAGCGCCGGATGTCGCCGGACAAGGGGCAGGCGGTGGAGTCGCTCGGAATCGACGGCGTTGGCACGATCAGCGAATACAAGAGGTTTTACCCGGAGAGCAACCTGGCCGCGTCGGTGGTGGGGTTGGCTGGGATGGATGGCCAGGGGCTCTCCGGGTTGGAGTTGCAGTACGACAAGATTGCGCGCGGCGAAGCGGTCGAGCTGAGTTTTTATCATGACGCGCTGGGGCATCCGATTTTCGACAGTCCACTCGCGCTGAAGGCGCCGGAGCCGGGCGCACAGCTGAAACTCACGATCGATTCCTCGATCCAGTCGCTGGCGGAGACCGAGCTGGCGGCGGAAGTGCAGACCAGCGGCGCGAAGCGCGGCAGCGTTATCGTGCTCGATCCTTTCACGGGCGAAGTGATGGCGATGGCGAACGTGGGCAAGGACGGGGCCGACGTCCACGACCGGTTGCATAACCCGGCGGTCGAAGATGCGTTCGAGCCGGGATCGACGATGAAGGGAATTCTCGGATCGATCGCGCTGGCCGATCACGCGATCACGACCGACAAGCAGTTCTTTTGTGAGAATGGGCATTTCACGATCGACCGACACACGATTCACGATCACAGCCCGCATGGGATGCTCGATCTCGGCGGGATTATCGAAGTGTCGTCGAATATCGGCGCGGCGAAGATCGCATTGACGCTTGGATCGGAGCGCTACTACGAAGGGCTGCGCGCGTTTGGAATCGGATCGCGCACGGGAATCGATTTGCCGGGCGAAGCGGCGGGGCTGCTGAGCAAGCCGGCGGGATGGAAGGAAATCGATCTCGCGAATCACGGATTTGGGCAGGGCGTGGCGGTGACGCCGATGCAACTTGCGGTGGCGTACGCGGCGATTGCGAACGGCGGAAATATAATTCGGCCGTACGTGGTCAAGGCGGCCTACGATGCGGAGGGGAACACTATTTTCACGCATACGCCGCAGGTGCTGCATCGCGCGATCGCGCCCGACATCGCGCATCAGATGAACCTGCTGCTGCGCAACGTCGTGATGTCCGATGGCGGCACGGCGGCGAAGGCGCGGGTCGACGGATTTATCGTGGCGGGCAAGACCGGCACGGCGCAGATGGTGAATCCGGAGAACGGCACCTACTACCAGAATCGACACGTGTCGTCGTTCGTGGGATTTTTGCCGGCGGACGATCCGCGGCTGCTGATCCTGGTGGCCCTCTATGATGTTGGCCACGATCACTTCGGCGGCTTGATCGCGGCGCCGGTTTTCAGCGAGATTGCGCAGGGCGCGGTCCGCGATTTGAATATCACGGCGCCGAATCAGCCGTACGACACTGCCAGCATGATCCCGCTGCCGGATTTCGGTAAACACGCGGATACAAAAGGCGCTGCGGCAACGGCTGCGGATGTCGATGACTATCTGCCGGTGCTGACGGGATCGAAGCTGACGCGGGCGACGCCGGATTTTTCGGGGCTGAGTCTCAGGCGCGCGATGGAACTGGCGCGCGTGTCGCGCGTCAACGTCGATGTGCATGGCGGCGGCTACGTTGTCGCGCAGGATCCCGGCGCTGGTGTGCCGCTCAATCATGCGACGGTGAAACTGACTCTCGCGCCGACCGTCGCGGACGGAGAAGCGGAAACAGCGGCGGATGCGAGAGTGGTGCCCGTATCGTATTTCAGCGGCGGCGGCGCGACGACCGTCAGGCGAAAGTGAAACTTGGTGAACTACTTCAAGGACTCGACGTCCGTCGGATTGACGGCGACCTGAACGTGGAAATCACGGGCCTCAGCTACGACTCACGTCAGACGTGGCCCGGTCATCTGTACTTTTCGACGGCCCGCGACGCGAAACGGAACCGGGCCAACATTGAGGATGCATTAAACCGTGGGGCGCGCGCTGTGGTGGTTGGAGGATGGGATGGTGGCGTGGCGCGCCCCACGGTGACCCTGGTGGAAAGCGAGCGGCCGCGCCTGTTGATGGGCGCGGTCGCGTCGCGGTTTTTCGGAGCGCCAAGCGGGCGCGTCGATCTGATCGGAATCACGGGGACCAGCGGCAAGACCACGACCAGTTATATCGTGGCGTCGATATTCGAGGCGGCCGGGTTGCCGACCGGGATTATCGGCACGATCGGAATTTTTATCGGGGACAGGAAAATTTACAGCGGACTGACGACGCCCGAATCGATCGACTTCGAGTCGGCGCTGGCGCGGATGGAGCGCGAAGGCGTGGGTCATGCGGCGGCGGAGATTTCTTCGCAGGGAATTGCGGAAGGGCGGGTCGAGGCGCTGAACTTTCGCGCGTGCATGTTCACCAACCTGGGCCGCGATCATCTGGACTATCACGCGTCGATGGAGGACTACTTCGCGGCGAAACTGCGGCTGTTCACGGAGATACTCCCGCGCAGCCGGCGTGCGGAAACCGTCGCGATTGTGCGCGGCGACGATGCTTACGGGAAGCGGGTGCTCGACGCGGTGAAGGGAAAGAAGATCAGTTTTGGAATGGAGCGATCGCTCGACGTGTATCCGGAGAAGTTTAAGGCGGACCTGAGCGGAATTCGCGCGACGATTTCGGTGCTCGGAAAGAAAATTGAAATTGAATCGCCGCTAATCGGCGAGATCAACTTGCTGAATATCCTGGGCGCCTCGGCTCTGTCGGCGGCCCTGGGTATCGATGTGGATGCGGTGGCGGATGGGGTGAGGCGATGCCCAGGGGCCCCCGGCAGGCTCGAGGCGGTCCCGGCGAAAGCGGGGGTCACGGTGCTGGTCGATTATGCGCACAAACCCGACGCGCTCGAAGCGGTGCTGACGGCGCTCCGGAGTTTGCGCGCGGGCAGAGTAGTCTGCGTGTTCGGATGCGGCGGCGATCGCGATCGTGGCAAGCGGCCGATCATGGGTGAGATTGCGGGGCGGCTGGCGGATATCCCGGTGCTGACGTCGGACAATCCGCGCAGCGAAGATCCGATGGTGATAATCGCCGAAGTCGAGAGGGGGTTGACTGCGACCGGACGCACGCGAATCACGGAGGAGAAAAATTTCGCGGACGCGTCGATCGGCGGCGGCTATATCGTCGAGCCGGATCGGCGCGAAGCGATTAGAATTGCGCTCACTCTCGCGACGTCTGGCGACGCGGTTTTGATCGCGGGCAAAGGGCACGAGGACTACCAGCTCGTGGCCGGGCGCGTGCTGCCGTTCGACGATCGGGTGGTGGTGCGCGAGATTGCGGTGGAACTCGGCGGCGGGCAGAGTTGATCCTCGGCGAGCGCCGCGATGCTCTACCTGCTGCTCTATCCCCTGCACAAATATTACTCCGGCTTCAACGCGCTCAGGTACGAGACGCTGCGATCGGTGCTGGCCGGGCTGACGGCGCTGGCGCTGTCGTTGGCTCTGGGACCCATCCTGATCGATCGCTTCCGCGCGCTGAATATCGGTCAGACGATTCGCGAAGTCGTGCCGCAGGCTCATCAGAAAAAAGCCGGCACTCCCACGATGGGCGGTCTGCTGATCGTAGCGTCGATGCTGGCGGCGACGCTGCTGCTCGCCAACATTCTGAATCCCTATGTCTGGATCGCAATTTTCGTGACGCTGGCCTTCGGCGCGATCGGCTTCAGCGACGACTACTTGAAACTGGCGCGCGGCAAGGGACTCGGCCTCAGCGGCCCGGTGAAGCTGGTGTGGTCGTTCTCGAGCGCGTTCGTCGCCGCGGCGTGGCTGTTTCTGTATCTCGGCTTCGACACGCATCTGACGGTGCCGTTCCTCAAGAACGTGCATCCGGATCTGCACTGGTGGTTTTACATACCGTTCGCGATGCTGGTGATCGTCGGATGCTCGCATGCGGTGAACTTGACCGACGGACTTGACGGGCTGGCGATTGGACCGGTGATGACCGTGGCGCTGACCTACTGGACGTTCACGTACGTCGCCGGCAACATCAAGTTCGCGAGCTACCTGCAGATACCGCACATCGCGAACGTCGGCGAGGTCGCGATTTTCTGCGCGTCGATGATTGCCGCCTCGCTCGGGTTCCTGTGGTTCAACGCGTACCCGGCCTCGATGATGATGGGCGACGTGGGCGCGCTGGCGCTGGGCGGCGCGATCGGCACGGTCGCCGTGCTGGCCAAGCAGGAGCTGGCGCTGGTGATCGCAGGCGGAGTCTTCGTCGCGGAGGCGTCGTCAACCATCATCCAGCGATATTATTTCAAGGCGACGCGCAAACGGTTTTTCCTGATGGCGCCGCTGCACCACCACTTTGAACTCAAGGGAATTCCGGAGACCGTGGTCGTAATCCGATTCTGGATCGTCTCGATCGTCTGCGCGCTGGTCGCGCTTAGCACATTGAAGCTGCGCTGATGGAACTGTCGAACAAACGCGTGATGGTAGTGGGGCTCGGAGTCAGCGGACTTGCCGCTGCGCGGTTCCTTGCTGCGCGCGGCGCGAAACTCGTGATGACGGATCGGCGCGTCAATATCGATCGCGACACGCTGCCGGCGGGAGTGGTCAGGCTGGGCGCCGAAGACGCGAACTGGCTGGACGGCGTCGAGCTGGTCGTCACCAGTCCGGGAGTGCCGCGGGATTCGGTGTTGTTGCGGGCTGCGACTGCGCGGCGAATTCCGGTGATAGGCGAAATCGAACTCGCGAGCCGCTTCATCGACTTGCCGATCGCAGCAGTCACGGGCACCAACGGCAAGAGCACGGTGGTCGTGCTACTCGGCGAAATATTGAAAGCCTCGGGAAAGCGCACGTTCGTCGGTGGTAATCTCGGCACGCCGCTGATCGATGCGGTCGGCGGTGAATGGGACGTTGCGGTGGTCGAGGTGTCGAGCTTCCAGCTCGAATGGATCGAGAAATTCCGGCCGCGCGTCGGTGTGCATCTTAATCTAAGCGACGATCACTTCGATCGATACAAGGATCTTGCCGACTATGGGCGCGCGAAGGCGCGCTTGTTCGAGAACCAGGTTGCGTCTGACTTCGCGATTCTGAATCTCGACGATCCGAATGTTTGGAAGCTCGCCAAAAGCGTGCGCTCGCGCGTGATCCGCTTCAGTCTCGTGCAGCGCGTTCGCGACACGCTAGCGGTTTGGTTCGACGAGAAGGCGAACGCAGTCGCGTTTGATTTCGACCAATGGAAGGCCGGGCGAATCAGCCTCGAAGGATTCCGGCTGCGCGGGCGGCATAACATTTCCAACGCGATGGCGGCGTCGGCAGCGGCATTGGTGCTCGGGGTGAAGGCCGACGAGATCGAGCGCGCGCTCGCGGCATTTCGAGGACTGCCGCATCGGATTGAATTCGTGCGTGAGAATGGTGGCGTCACTTACATCGACGACTCGAAGGGGACCAACGTCGGCGCGGTAGTCGAGGCGATCGATGCTCTCGCGGCGCCGATAATTCTGATTGCCGGCGGTCTCGACAAGGGCGGCGACTACGCACCGCTGCGACGCCCGCTCGGCGAGAAGGTCAAGCTGGCGGTTCTGAACGGTGCGGCGCGCGACAAGATGGCGGCGGCGCTGGAAGGTGCGACGAAGATCGAATTGGTGGCGACTCTAGCGGAGGCGGTCGAACATGCGGCGCGCGCGGCGCGGCCCGGAGACACGGTGCTGATGTCGCCGGCGTGCTCGAGTTTCGATCAGTTTAAGGACTATGCGGAACGTGGGAACGTATATAAAGAGCTGGTTCGGGCGCTTTGACGCCGTAAGTTACCGGCGGCCCGACCCGTGGCTGTGGCTGCCCGCGGCGGTGCTGCTGTTGCTCGGGCTGCTGATGGTGCTGAACACGACGTACTTTCTCGGAATCGAGAAGCGCGGCGATGCGTTCCACTTTTTCAAACTTCACCTCGCGCATATCGCGGTAGGCTTCGTGTTCCTGCTGCTGCTATCGCAATTCTCGCTGGCAGGTCTCCGGCGAATCGCGATGCCGCTGTTCATCGCGTCGATCGTGATGCTGGCGCTGCTCTACGTCCCGCATCTCGGGCTGGTCAAGGGCGGCGCGCGCCGATGGCTCAAGCTGGGACCGATCATTGCCGAGCCGTCGGAGATGGTGAAATTCGCGCTGGTATTCTTCCTCGCGAAGTTCCTCAGCGAGCGGCAGGATCGCATCCGCAAGTTCACGCAGGGACCGTTGTCCGTGTTTTTGATCGTCGGGCCAATCACGCTCTTGATTCTCAAGCAGCCGGACTTCGGCAGCACTGTAATGATCGCGCTGATCCTCTTCGCGATGCTGTGGGCGGCCGGCGCGCGCTGGGAGCATCTGGCGGCCGCAGGCGGCGGAGCGCTCAGTCTGCTCGCATTTCAGGCGGTCGCGAAATCCTACCGCATGAAGCGACTGACTACCTTCCTGGATCCCTGGTCGGTTGCGCGCGGCGCCGGATTTCAGCTGGTGCAGTCGTTCATCGCGCTTGGCGAAGGAGGCAACTGGGGCGTCGGTCTCGGTGCGGGACGTCAGAAAATGTTTTATCTGCCTGAGGCGCATACTGATTTTGTGTTCGCGGTAGTTGGCGAGGAGTTCGGTTTGATTGGCGCGGCAGTCGTGATCTCGTTGTTCCTCGTGATCCTTTTCCGGGGGATGCGAATTGCGCACGACGAGCCCGATCCCTTCGCAAGCCTGCTCGCGGTGGGTCTGACGGCGCTGCTTTCGATCCAGGCGCTCATCAACATGTCGGTGGTCATCGGACTGATCCCGACGAAGGGCCTGCCGCTGCCGTTCCTGAGTTACGGCGGCACTTCGATCATTATCGCGATGGCGGCGTTGGGCGCGCTACTTGCGCTTGGGCGGCGACCGGCGGTGCGATGAAGGTGATCATCGCGGGCGGCGGAACGGGCGGACATCTTTTCCCGGCGGTCGCGCTCGGCGAGGAAATGATTCGCGAGCGTCCCGGCATCGAGGTGCTGTTCGTCGGCACCAGTGCGGGCCTCGAGGCAAAATGGCTGCCGAAGAGCGGCTACAACTACGAGTTGTTCGACATGCATGGGATTCGAGGACACAGCGGAATCGAGCGGGCGCGCGCATCGATGGAATTCGTTCGCGCGGTCGGACTCGCGCTCGGACTGGTCCGGCGATTTCGTCCGCGCATCATCGTGAGTGCGGGCGGATACGCGTCGGCATCGATGGGTGCGGCGGCGATTTTGACCCGTACGCCGTTGTTACTTATGGAACAAAACACGCGGCCTGGTTTGGTGAACCGTACCCTGTCGAGATTCGCCAACAAGATTTGTGTCGGCTTCAGCGACAGCACCGAGTACTTTAGTCAGTCCAAGGTCGCGGTGACGGGTAATCCGACGCGCTTCAAATATCGCCCTGACCGATCGCCCCGAGAGGACAGGCGATTACAAATCCTTGTTTTAGGCGGTTCGTCGGGAGCGCATCGGCTGAATATTGGCGTTGTAGGGGCTTTCACAATCTGCGGAAAAAGTGTTATAAATCTGAACGTTGTCCATCAGACTGGGGAGGCGGATGAGGAGTTGGTGAGGAGTGCTTACCGCGAAATCGGGTTCGCGGCCGAGGTCGTGCCGTTTATCGACGACGTCGCCGACGCGTTGCATCGCGCCGATCTGGTTATCGCGCGTTCAGGCGCGATGACTGTCACCGACATTGCTCTTGGCGCGCGTGCGGCTATTTTCGTGCCGTATCCCTTTCATAAAGATTTGCAGCAAGTGCACAACGCGCGCGTGCTCGAAAAGCGCGGCGGGGCGATAATAGTTTTCGACGACGATCAGCTCGCGCCGAATCTCGCACGAGAGATTGAGACGTTGACGCGCAATCCGGCGCGGCTGGATGAGATGGGACTGCGGGCGCATCAGGAGGCGCATCCCGATGCGGCTCGCCACATTGCCGGAATTTGTTTTGAACTTGCTGAGCAGGCAGCGGCGTGAGTGAACTGCACGCAAATGGTCTTTTGACGCGTCAGCGGCGGCTGCACTTCGTCGGGATCGGCGGCGCAGGCATGAGCGGAATTGCCGAGCTGTGCCTGAAGCTCGGAATGCGCGTCAGCGGATGCGATTTGAAACCGTCGGCGACCATCACGCGGCTCTCGTCGCTCGGCGCGGAAATCAGCCAGGGACATCATCCGGCGCATCTGAAGGACGAGGGCGGCATCGACGCTCTGGTGATCTCGTCGGCCATAAAATTTTCGAATCCCGAAGTCACGCGCGCGCGCGAGCTTAAGATTCCGGTGATCGCGCGGGCCGAGATGCTCGGCGAGCTGCTGCGGATGGCGAAGCTCGGTGTGGCGGTCGCAGGCACCCATGGCAAGACGACCACGACCGGGCTGATCGCGCTGATCATGGAAGAGGCGAATCTCGATCCTACCGTCGCGGTCGGCGGAAATATTCGCAACACGGGCAGCAACGTGCGGCTCGGGCGCGGCGACTTCATGGTGGCCGAGGCTGACGAGAGCGACGCCTCGTTCCTGCTGCTGATACCGACGATCGCGGTGGTGACAAATATCGATCCGGAGCATCTCGATCATTACGGCACGATGGACAAGGTGCGGCAGGCGTTCGCCGATTTTATCAATCGCGTGCCGTTCTACGGCGTGGCGGTGCTCGGGATCGATAACGTGAACGTGCGCGGGCTGATGGCGTCGATTCGCAAACCGATGGTGACCTACGGCGTCGCGCAGGATGCGGATCTGCGCGCCGAGAAAATTGTTATCGATGGGCTCTCGACCCGCTTCGAAGTGATTCGCAAGGGCGAAAATCTCGGCCGCGTGACTTTGCCGACGCCGGGTGTGCATGTCGCGATGAATTCGCTCGCGGCGATCGCAGTCGCGATGGAAGTTGGAATCAGTTTCGAGCTGGCCGCGGCGGCGCTCGCGAAGTTCGGTGGCATCAGCCGCCGCTTCGAAATCAAGGGCGAAGCGGCGGGTCGAATCGTGCTCGACGACTATGCGCATCATCCGGTCGAAGTGCGTGCAACGCTGGCTGCCGTGCGCGCGTCGTTCAAGCGGCGCGTGGTCGCGGTCTTTCAGCCGCATCGGTACACCCGGCTGCGCGATTTGTTCGACGAGTTCCTGTCGGCGTTCGACGATGCCGACGTGCTCTACCTGTTCGACGTTTATCCTGCAGGCGAAGAGCCGATCGCGGACTTTTCGTCGCGGCGTTTGTACGAGGCGCTGCGCGCGCGCGGCCATCTCGAGGTGCATTATCTCGGCGCCGAGGAAGATCCCGCGGCACGAATCGCGCTCGATTCCCGATCCGGCGACGTGATCGCGACTTTGGGCGCAGGCGATATCTACAAGATGGGCGGCGAAGTTCTCAACGCGCTGAGCGCCGAGGTTAAGATTCATGAAGGCGCTTGAGGACGAGCTGCGCATGAAGTTTGGCGCACGAGTCCGCGCGGCGATGCCGTTGGCGGAGATGACCTCGTTTCGCATCGGCGGCCCGGCGGACTTGTTCGTTGACGTCGAGGATGAAACCGAGCTGATGCATGCGAAGGCGGCGGCGTATCGCGCCCGGGTGCCGTCCTTCTGCCTGGGGCTGGGAACGAATCTCCTCGTGAGTGATCGCGGGATGCGCGGGCTGGTTGTAAGGCTGGGCGACGGTTTCGGAAAAATCGATATCGACGACACGAAAGTCGTCGCCGGCGCTGGTGCTGCCTTCGGGACCCTGGTTCAGACGGTGGTCGATCGGGGTCTTGAGGGGCTCGAGTTCGGCGAAGGAATTCCAGGTACGGTCGGCGGCGGATTGGTGATGAACGCCGGGGCGTTCGGCGGCGAGATCGCAAAGGTGGTGACGTTGGTGCATGGCGTCACCGAAGCCGGCGAGGCGATCGCGCTGACGAAGGACGACGTCAAATTCGCGTACCGCCGCACGGAACTGCCGAATCATTTCGTCATCACGCGCGTCGATTTCGAGCTTGCGCGCGGCGATCGGGAACGGCTGGCGGCGCGCGTCGCGGAGCTCAAGGCCAAACGTGCGGCGCGGCAGCCGCGCGGGGTTCCGAATGCGGGATCGATTTTCAAGAATCCGCCGGGGAATTTTGCGGGCAAGCTGCTGGAAGGCGCGGGCCTGAAAGGGACACGACTCGGCGGTGCGGCGTTTTCGGACCAGCATGCAAATTTTATCGTGAATCTTGGCGGCGCTCAGGCCGCGGAAGTGCGCGCGCTGATCGACATGGCGCGCAACCGGGTCAAAGAGCAGAGTGGCGTCTGGCTTGAACCGGAGGTTAGGCTGGTCGGCGACTGGTGAGGTTCGATTTGGGTTGAGGTGGTTGGGTGGCGGTTCGAGGTGGAAACAAAGCGGTGGCTGGCTGGAGCGCGCGGATGGGCGGGTTGGTGGTGTGTGCATTTTTCGCTCTAGGCGTGATGACCGGATTCAGCACGACCGGGCGCGCAGTCACGCTCAGGGCTGCCGCGGCGATCGGTTCTTATCGCGATCAATTCATGGACTCTATCGCGCCCGCGCGCGCGACTGCCGCGACGTACTCTGCAGTACTGGTCGAATGGGCGGGCCGCGCCGGAATTTACCATCGCGGCACGCAGGGTCCGGGCGCGGCGGCGATTTCGGCGGGCGACATGCGTGACGGTGCAATCGCGGTGGTCGTGCGTCACGACGGATTCTACGAACTGTTCAGCGGCGGCGAGTTGCGCGGGCCGGTCACTCCCGGCAAGCAGGGCGATTTGCCGGTGCTCAGTGGCGCATCGCTCGACAATGCGCGCGGAACGCAGATGGTCGATTACGCGGCGGAGCTGGTGCGCGCGGAGACGCAACTCTCGGAGATCATCTCGGAGATGCAGGTTGACGACGACGGTACGGCTTCGTTGTTCCTCGAACGTGAGCGCACCGAGGTGATCGTCGATCTTGATAGTGCGACGACGGAGCTTCAACGCGCGATCAAAGTGCGGCAGCAATGGCAGGGACGGGAGAATCTGATTGCCGCAGTTGATTTGACCACGCCGGGGTTTGCGGTCGTGCGGCTGCACGCGGCTGAAGACAATCATTCGAAGCATAAGGTCCGCATTCGTAAAGTTTCGTTCCAGTCGGGCGGGGAGCCGATGACGCGATGAGAAATCTGCTCACCGGTCTGGACGTTGGTACCAGCAAAATCTGCGCAATTGTTGGCGAGTCGCTGCCCGACGGGCAATTGGCGACGCTCGGATTTGGAGTTGCGCCGTGTACGGGGCTGCGCAAGGGCGTCGTCGTCAATATCGAAGCGACGGTCGACGCGATCAAGGCGGCAGTCGAGGAAGCGGAGAAGACTTCCGGCGTGCACGTCGGCTCGGCGGTGGTCGGGGTTGCAGGGCCGCATATCAAGGGCCTCAACAGTCATGGGATCGTCGCGGTGCGCGGCGGCGAAGTCAGTTCGCGCGACGTGGATCGAGTGATCGATGCAGCGCGCGCGGTCGCAATCCCGCTCGATCGGCAGGTGTTGCATATTCTGCCGCAGCAGTTCGCGGTCGATGAGCAGGAGGGCGTGCGGCAGCCGTACGGAATGGCGGGCGTCCGGCTGGAAGCACGAATTCATATCGTGACTGCGGCGCAGAGCTACGGCCAGAATCTGACGAAATGCTGCGAGCGCGCGGGCGTGACGCCGTCGGAGATGGTTTTTCAGCCGCTCGCGTCGGCGGACGCGGCGTTGTTTCCGGAGGAGCGCGAGCTCGGCGTCGCGCTGATCGACATCGGCGGCGGCACCACTGACATTATCGTCTTTCACGGCGGCGCCGTGATGCATACCGCGGTGCTGCCGATTGGCGGGAATCATCTGACCAGCGATATCGCAGCGGGTTTGCGCACGCCGATCTCCGACGCCGAGCGGCTCAAGATTACTTTCGGTGTCGCGACCAACCAGGTCGTGCGCCGCGACGAAGTGGTGCAGGTGCCCGGCGTCGGCGGGCGCGAGCCGCGAGTGATCGCGCGCCGGCTGCTCGGTGAAATCGTCGAGCCGCGGATGGAAGAGATCTTCACGATGGTGCAGCGCGAGCTGCTGCGATCGGGAGTTTCGGACGGGCTCGCGTCCGGCGTGGTGCTGGTCGGAGGGACGTCGCTGCTCGAGGGCACGCAGGAACTGGCCGAGAGAATCTTCGGTGTGCCCGTGCGGCGCGGCCTTCCGATAAACATGAAGGGACTGCCGGAAGAATTGATGAAGCCGATGTTCACTACCGCCGCCGGCCTGGTGCTGTACCAGAGCGTGGCGGGCGGAGTCGGCAACGGCGCGGGAAAAGCGGGCAAGCTCGGGCGTCTGCGCTCGCGGTTTAGCGATTGGGTGAGGGACTTCTTTTGAGAAGTCGGCGTAATCAGAATTCAAATGGGCAACAAACTTTGCCGATAGGTGGTGGAGGAGGATCTGTGATGATTGAGTTGGTGAGTAATCCCGACCCGGGCGCGAGGATAAAGGTAATCGGCGCAGGTGGATGCGGCGGCAACGCGGTCAACCACATGATCGACGTGGGGCTGCGCAATGTCGATTTCATCGCCGTGAATACCGACATCCAGGCGCTGCAGAATAACCACGCGCCACTGCGCCTTCAGATTGGCGACGAGATAACGCGCGGACGCGGCACCGGCGGCAATCCTGAGATCGGGCGCAAGGCCGCGCTCGAAGACGAGGAACGGATCCGCGAAATCCTGTCGGAAGCCGAGATGGTGTTCGTGACTGCCGGGATGGGCGGTGGCACCGGAACCGGCTCTGCGCCAGTGATTGCCCGCATCGCGCGCGAACTCGGAGCGCTGACGGTCGGCGTCGTGACCAAGCCGTTCCAGTTCGAGGGACGCCGGCGCATGGCACAGGCCGAAGAGGGACTGCGCGAACTGAAGAACGCGGTCGACACGCTCATCACGATTCCCAACCAGCGGCTGCTCTCGGTCGCGAGCAAGAATACGTCGCTGCGGGAATCGTTCCAGAAAGCCGACGATGTTCTGCTGCAGGCGGTGCGCGGGATTTCGGAACTGGTAACGGTTCATGGGCTCATCAACCTCGACTTCGCCGACGTGCGATCGATCATGGCCGAGATGGGCATGGCGATGATGGGCGCGGCGACGGGCAGGGGCGAGAATCGCGCCGTTGAAGCGGCGCAGCGCGCGATCTCAAGCCCGCTGCTCGAGGACGTTTCGATCAAGGGCGCCCGCGGCCTGCTGATCAACGTTACCGGCGGCTCCGACATGGCGCTGTACGAAGTGAACGAGGCGGCGAGCCTGATCCAGGAGGAGGCGCACGAGGACGCGAACATCATCTTCGGCGCGGTGATCGACGAGTCGATGTCGGACGAGATCCGCGTCACGGTGATCGCGACGGGCTTCGGCGATCTCGATAGAGGATCCCAGCGGTATTCGTCGTCGGGGGCTCCGGTGACCACGCAGATCGCGGCGGCGCCGACGCGGCCGGTCGATCCGATGGAGGTCAAGCCGCTGGCTCAGGCGGCGCATCCCGGACAGGTGAGAATGTTCGCCGGCAACAAGCCGGTGCGCAGGATGGGGCTGGTGGTTGACGACAGCAGCCTCGACATCCCGGCGTTTCGGCGGCGCGGCGAAGGGGCGAGCCTGGAGGACGGAGAAAAGCTCGAGCCGAACTCGCTGCTCGACGGCGACGACAAGCTCGATATCCCGACTTTCCTGCGCAAGCACCTCGACTAGCGCGAGCGACATTCAAGGCGGAATCGGCGCCGGAGTTTGCAAGGACTCTGGCGCCGCGTTCTTCGTAGATTGAGCAATTCATACCACTAGTAGTGGTACTCGGCCTCGCGGACCTACCAAGGGTAGCTTCGTTCCGTCAAAAATATCTTCAAAAGAGGGGTGGGTCAGGTGCGTTTGAGGCTCGATGAGAAGGCCGCCAGGATGGCGTTTGTTATCCATAGTAGTTTACTTAGCATGGAAGGCGAGATGCTGGCAGGCTGAACTAGTTCATCCCTACGAGCGTCTTCTGCGGCTGCTTGCCGCGGAGGCATTCGGGGAAGAGCCCGAAGTTTAGCGGCCGGCCGCTGCTCGATCTGCGAGGACTTCGCCGTTGAGTGATTTCAGGATTGCCTGGCGGCGGTCCTTCAGTTCCTCGGGCATGGTCGGGCCGATCTTTTCGAAGAACTCTCCGGCGGATTCGAGTTCCGCTTTCCATTCGGCGGGATTTACGGCGAGCGCTTCTCGCGCTGCGCTTTTCGGCAGACTGAGGCCCTTGAGGTCCAGGTCTGATTCGTTGGGGACGATTCCGACTGGAGTCTCGTGGCCGCCGGCGCGTCCATGGATTCGGTCGAGCATCCATTTCAGCACGCGCAGGTTTTCGCCGTAGCCGGGCCAGATGAAGTTGCCGTCGGCGTCCTTGCGGAACCAGTTCACCATGAAAATGCGCGGGGGTTTCTTGATCGCGCCGCGCATCTTGAGCCAATGAGCGAAATAGTCGCCGATGTTGTAGCCGCAGAACGGCAGCATCGCCATCGGATCGCGGCGGAGCACGCCGACCGCTCCTGAAGCCGCCGCGGTGGTCTCAGAGCCCATCGTCGCGCCCATGAGAACGCCGTGCGTCCAGTCGATCGATTCGAGCACGAGCGGCACGGTGGTGGCGCGCCGTCCGCCGAAGATGATTGCGGAAATCGGCACGCCGCGCGGATCGTCGGCTTGCGGCGACCACGCTGGATTGTTGCGCATCGGAGTGGTGAAGCGGCTGTTGGGATGGGCGGCCTTGTCGGTCGAGCCTTTTTTCCATGGCCGTCCCCGCCAGTCGAGCAGGTTGTCGGGCGCGGGCACGTCCATGCCTTCCCACCAGACGTCGCCGTCGGCAGTCATCGCGACGTTGGTGAAAATCGTGTCGCGCTCGACCATCTTCATTGCGTTCAGATTCGATTTTGCGCTGGTGCCGGGTGCGACGCCGAAGTAGCCGTTCTCGGGATTCACCGCCCACAGGCCGCCGTCAGGACCAACGCGCATCCATGAGATGTCGTCGCCGACGGTGAACACTTTCCAGCCCTTGAGATCGGCGGGCGGGGTCAGCATCGCGAGGTTGGTCTTGCCGCATGCGCTGGGAAACGCCGCCGCGATGTAAGTGGTCTCGCCGGCGGGGCTCTGCAGGCCGAGGATCAGCATGTGCTCGGCGAGCCAGCCTTCATCGCGGCCGAGCGAGCTGGCGATTCGGAGCGCGAAGCATTTCTTGCTGAGGAGAGCGTTGCCGCCGTAGCCGCTGCCGACGGAGATGATCGTGTTGTCCTGCGGGAAGTGGCAGATGAGGCGGCGTTCCGGGTTCAAATCGAGCGTGCAATGGATCCCGCGATTGAAGTCGGCGGAGTCGCCCAGCTGGTCGAGCGCCGCTTGACCCATCCGCGTCATGATTCGCATGTTGAGCGCGACATAAAGACTGTCGGTCAGCTCGACGCCGACCTTCGACAGTGGAGAGCCGAGGGGGCCCATCACGTATGGCACGACGTACATCGTGCGCCCGCGCATCGAGCCTTCGAGCCATCCGCGGAGCTTGGCGTAGGTCTCGGCGGGCGCGGACCAGTTGTTGGTCGGGCCGGCGTCGGCCTTATTCGGGGTGCAGACGAAGGTCAGCTGCTCGGTGCGGGCGACGTCGTTGGGATTGGAGCGATGGAGGTAGCAGCCGGGGCGTTTTTGCTGGTTGAGCTCGATCAGAATTCCGGCGTCGACGGCTTGTCTGGTGAAGCGTTTTTTTTCGGCCTCGGAACCGTCGCACCATACTATCGAATCAGGTTTGGTGAGTGAGGCGACTTCATTGACCCAATCGCGCAACGGGCGGCTGGCGGTCGGCGAACTGACTACGTCGGGATGGGGGGTCACTTCATGCGCTCCACGTCGGTTCTTGTGAGACGTAACTCCTATTCAAGCGGAAGAGCAAAATGCAATCGAATAAACATGGGAACGTAATATCTAGATTAGCAGATTAGAATAATCAAGGGGAGAATTATAAGTAACGCTTTACCGTAGCGAGCGGGCAGGAGGTGCTTCCTGACCCGCTTGAGTCCGAAGAAAGGTCAAACTCGAACCGGTGCGGTGCTAGTAAGCGGCGCTCTTGCGGGCGGAATTGATCAGGCGCTGGATTTCCTCTTCGGTGAAGCCGGCGAGCATGCGCGCTTCTTTCGCGATGGATACGACCTGGCCGTCGTCGTTGGTGATATCTTCCTGCGCGAGCCGTCCGCCACGGAAGTTGAAGACCTCGTCGACCATGTCCTGAAACGCCTGGGCTTTGGCGAGACGATCGGGGTCGCCCTCGGTCAGCTTGCGCATCCACTGAGAGCCCATCCGCACGTGGGTTATCTCGTCGGCGAGGACGTAGTCGACGGAGCGCTCGATCACTTCGTCGCCGTTGCGCTGGGCGATCCGAATGAGCTGCTCGAAGACGTCGCATGCGAGGCCTTCGAGGCCGCGGTTGATGCCTGCGACGCGCGCCGCCGGATCCATCGCCTGGGTGCATCGCCATAAGATTTCGGTTTCGACGTAATCACCGGGATGACCGCCCATGTACTCGACGAGGCGCTGGAAAATCTCGGAGTGACGCGCTTCGTCCCAGACCTGGCGGGCCATGTCGAGCTGGAACTCCCACGGCGCGTCGGGAAAATCGAACAGCGTGCGGCCCGCGGCTTCCATCGCCTGCAGCTCGCCGGTGTAGATACCGTGCAGGCGGGCGCGCAGGGTTTCTTCGTCGAACGGCATGGGGCGGCCGCCTTCGAGACCTTGCTCCTGGCGAATTTCGCGGACCTGGCGGCTGCGCAGAACTACCCAATTGTCGGGACGGGCGAGGCGGTCAACAGGGATGCATTTTTCCATAAATTTTTTCGCAAAGTGTTTTGAAGCGTTTAGTAGGCAGCGCTTTTGCCGAAGCCTTTGACGAGGCGATCGATTTCCTCTTCGGTGAAGCCGGCGAGCAGACGCGCCTCGCGCGCGATCGTGAGGCCCGAGTCGATTTCGAATTCCTTGTCGTTGACGCGCTGCTTGACGTGACCGACGTCTTCGACCCGCTTGCGGCCGGCGCCGAAGTTGAACAGATCGTCGATGCCGTCCTGGAAGGCCTGCGCGCGCTTGAAGCGCTCGGGGTCGCCCTCGGTCAACTGGCGCATCCACTTCGAGCCCATCCGGACGTGAGTGATCTCGTCGGCGAGCACGTAATCAACCGAACGTTCGATAACCGTATCGCCCATCTTCTGCGCGATGCGAATGAGTTGCTCGAAGACGTCGCAGGCGAGGCCCTCGAGGCCGCGATTGATGCCGGCGACGCGGGCGGCGGGATCCTCGGCCTGGGTGCATGACCAGAGCACTTCGCCTTCGGGAAATTCGCCGTAGTAGGAGCCGACGTATTCGAGCAGCTTCATATAGATCTCGGCGTGGCGCGATTCGTCCCAGACCTGGCGGGCCATGTCGAGCTGGAATTCCCAGGGAGCGTCGGGAAAATCGTAGAGCGTGCGGCCGGCTGCTTCCATTGCCTGGAATTCGCCGCCGCAGATGCCGTGCATGCGCGACTTCAGGAAATCATCTTCGTAGGGCATCGCGTTGCCGGGCGACAAACCCTGCTCGGTGCGCGCGTTTCGCGTGCGATTGGCGGGCAGGAGGATATGGTCCTCGGGACGGGCCAGCTTGTCGACGGGAATCATTCTTTGCATCGAGGTCGCTCCTTCACCTGGTCCACGCTGACCGGCGTCCGGTCAGGTTCAACGCTTCGCGAACTTTCCACTTGCCGTCGGTCTCGCCGAGCCGAAACTGAAACTTGAACGGATCGACATCGTGCCCGGTGAGCCGCGCTTTCAAAAAATAGTGGCGCGATATGCGCGCCCGTCCGATCAAGTCGAACTTATCATACTTGCCCGCTGGAATCTCGTTGGCGATGCGGCGCATGTTTTCGAGTTCCTGGCTCGCGGTCATCGCTTCGACGCCGGCCAAATCATGATGCATCATCGCCGTCAGCAACTCGCCTGCCGCCGCGAGCATCTCGGCCGGCGGCTCGACGACAGGCGCAATCGGCTGCGGCCCCATCACATTTCCGCGTTCTCCCAGATCAGGCATTGCCGTTCCCCGTGCGGGCCTGATCGATCGCGGCCGCAAGCGTCGGAACGTCGCTCCACGGCGAGCGCTTGCCGGTGGTATCCTCGACGCCGGCTATAATCCATTTACCGTCGGCCTCTTTGCGCCATCGGTAGAGCACCCGACGCATCGCATTGCCGTTGGTGAAGCGCAGCTTCGAAATATACTGGAAGCCGACCTTGGCCAGCGCCAGCGTTTCGACCGTTGCCGGCCTGGGAATGCGCGCGATCTCCGCCGCTGCCTGTCGATGCGCGCCGAGCGCTTGCTGGAGCACGAACTTATCGGCGGCAGTTTCATCGCCGGCCGCGAGGGCGGCAGCGTGCGCGGCGATTGCG
>Ga0302324_100007459_pt1 | contig 23249 bp, 22 predicted proteins | sample Palsa_T0_1_FD_201949 | JGI IMG/M metagenome (GOLD analysis project Ga0302324, IMG submission 201949) | Peat permafrost microbial communities from Stordalen Mire near Abisko, Sweden - Palsa_T0_1 | ecosystem: Environmental > Terrestrial > Soil > Palsa > Peat permafrost | place: Sweden: Abisko...
GTCAATTACTTTTACGTCCCGTAAGATGGACCAATAGTTCATACTTTTGGAACAAGGATCTTTCCGGAGAAGAGAAATCTCATCCGGACCGGGAGAAGAATGGCAATTCAGAGCGACCGCTGGATCAGGGAACAGGCCATCAATCACCGGATGATCGAACCCTTCAGTGAAAAGCAGGTTCGAGAAGGAGTTATCTCGTACGGACTCTCTTCGTACGGGTACGATCTGCGCGTCTCCGACGAGTTCAAGATCTTTACCAACGTGAACAGCGCCATCATCGACCCCAAGGCCTTTGATGAGCGTTCGTTTGTATCAGTCCAGGCCGAATCAGTTATCGTCCCCCCCAACTCGTTCGCCCTGGCGCGCTCCATTGAATACTTTCGAATCCCCCGTGATGTATTGACGATTTGCGTTGGAAAGTCGACCTATGCGCGTTGCGGAATCATAGTGAACGTAACGCCATTCGAGCCGGAGTGGGAGGGATTCGTAACCCTCGAAATCTCAAATACCACCCCATTACCGGCCAAGGTATACGCCAACGAAGGACTGTGCCAGATTCTGTTTTTCCGCTCCGATGAGCCCTGTGAGGTCAGCTATGCCGACCGCAAGGGCAAGTATCAAAACCAACAAGGAATCGTTCTGCCCAAACTGTGAAGTTGGGCAGGAAAGCCGGGTTGGAATCGAAAGCGGGTACAACAGGTTTATTTGAGTTCTGCCGGATTGCAGAATGCAGTCGGCCGACGGCCCAGTTCTCCTTGAGTTATAACCCGGGGGAGCCCAATGTCGTCGCTCAGGAATCTCGAATCGATCCATATCGGATTGTTTTCAGACGAGCCGATCCGTTTGGAAGGTCTCAGCTGTATCTTCGACCAGCCGCCGTCGCAGGGCAGAGCGCAGCTGGTCCCCTTAATCGGGAAACTCGAGCAACTTCTTGCGCACCAGGTCCTGGAGTACCTGGTATTGGATCTACAGTCCTCCTCGGTCAACATGGAGACACTGGCCCGAGCGCGCCGGGCGCGGCCGTCGCTCAAGCTAATCGTGATTGGACCCGAGGGCGACGATGAACTGATTTTGCAGGCGATTACGGCGGGTGCGCGGGCCTGGCTGGGGCTGACAGCGAGCCCCGAAATGGTGCGCATGGCCATCGAGGTGGTAACGGGCGGATCCATCTGGGCGCCACGCCGCTTGCTGTCCAAGCTCATCGACCGGCTTCTGAAAACTCCGGATCCGTCGATTTCGCGGACCAACCCTCACTTGACCGACCGGGAGAAACAGGTTCTCGATCACATCCTGCAAGCGCGCTCAAATCGCGAGATCGCGACCGAGCTGGGCATTGAGGAGCGAACGGTAAAGGCCCATGTAGGCAGGCTGATGCGCAAGACGGGCGCAGACAACCGGATCGAGCTCTCGATGTGCGCTCTGCATCGGCCGCTGCTGCATACTCACGCGAGAGGGCAGCATCGCGCCGCGAATGGCTCCGTATTTGCTGATTAGGAAACTCTCTGGTTACCTAAAGCGGAAGTGCTTCCGTACGCTTGAAGGAAATGCCCGATTTCCACGCATTTATTTCCAGAAATAAAGCGGATCTGGGAAATCCTCTTTTTTTCTGGACGCCGGTTTGCCGTGTGTTGCGCCGTTGAGGGTCCAGCTATGAATCCGTTCTGCCCATCCTCTCGTAAAGCCCGGCTTATGAAAGGTTTCTTGTTACTAAAAGACTAGGGACTTCCGTGCCCTTGCGGGAAAGTCTTGCATTCCGCATGATTGTGTACAGAAACAACGCAGATCTGGGGAAAGGAGTTCCCAGGCTGCATGCTTAACCATGAAGCCTGGGAACTCCTCTTTTTTCTGATTCGCAATCATTTCTGATTTCCCCTTTTTCAGACTTCTCCCTTTTCAGCCCTCCGTTACGTACGCCGCCGCTCCGTTTAGTTCCCCTTTCCCGGACAATCCTTTATCCCAGCGCACACCGGAGCATCTGGAGCCGGACAATGGCACCGTGGCTCTGTCGCTCTACGCGGCGAATTCCCCGGTGTTGGCAGGAATGTTGTAGGCTGTCACAGGAGATCCCGCTCGATCGGTTCCCCGACGCTACGCCGAGCGCATGAAATTTGAATTGGAATTGTCGAGACTTCCGCTTGCAGCCCCCTTGCGCGGCATTCAATCGATTGATTAGCCGCGGGCGCGCTCCCTTTCATGCTCCCTTTGGAGATGCGCAGTTAACCCCCACGCATCCATCCGGTTTGGATGGGAAAGGAATCAAAGAAATGAAAAAGGCTATTGCACTTCTCAGCATCTGCGTTTCGCTTGCAACGACTGCCTACGCCTCATCGCGCGAGGACCTGAAGGCGCGCATCGACAGCGCAAAAACCGTTCTGGACGAGATCATGAGGGCCCAGGATAGTACGATCCCCTCAAACATTCTGCGCCAGGCCACCTGCGTTGCAGTTGTGCCCGGCATGCTGAAGGGCGCCTTCGTGGTAGGCGCCAGCTACGGCCAGGGCGTTGTCACCTGCCGCACAGGACACGGATGGAGCGCGCCCGTGTTTATCCGCATGGCGGGCGGATCGTTCGGCTTCCAGGCCGGCGGGCAGGCAACCGACTTGATTCTGGTTGCCGTGAACGCACGCGGAATGCAGGATCTGCTCAAGAACAAGTTCAAGATTGGCGGTGATGCCTCAGCGGCGGCCGGTCCCGTGGGTCGCAGCGGGGAAGCCTCGACCGACTGGAAGATGGGCGCCGAACTGCTGAGCTACTCGCGCGCGAAGGGTCTATTTGCCGGCATCGACCTGGGTGGAACGAGCGTGAGTCAGAACTCGGAAGATACGCAGATCTTCTATGGGGCACCCCATCCGTTTGACGAGATCCTGAAGGGGGACGTGCCGGTGCCGGCGGATGCGGTACCGTTTGTCCGCGATGTCGCCACGTATTTCGTTGCGGCCAAGGCTGCGCACCAGTAGGTCTTCGTTGCAGCTTGTTTCGGCTCCGGACGCTTGTAGAGGTTGAGGCGTCCGGAGCCGCGTGATTCGATCGGGCCGCGTCCCCGCCGGGGCTCGATACACTGGTCACAAGTCCTTCATGCGGGAGACCCTCGAATACTGGCTGGTTGTGGCCGTCGCGAAGACGCTGGGCCGGGTTCCGCGCGGGCTTGCCCGGCTTCTGGCCGGGCTGTTGGCCATTGGCGTGTATTACGGGTTGGGCCGCTTGCGCCGCGTTGGGGTGAGGAATCTCTCACTGGCACTGCCCGAGCTTTCTGAGGGGTCAAGGGAAGAGATTCTTCGCGGAGTCTACCGGCATCTTGGCTGGCAACTGGTCGAATTCTGCCGCATGACCCGCTACACGCCCGAGAACACGGCCAACTGGCTCCGAACCGAGGGCCTGGAGCACTATCTCGCTGCGCAGGCGCGGGGCAAGGGAGTACTGATCGTTACCGGCCATCTGGGGGCGTGGGAGCTCTCAAGCTTCTACCATTCGATGATGGGCCATCCGATGGGGATGGTGATTCGCCGGCTGGATAACAAGCGGCTCGATGCGTACGTCAATGCAGTCCGGTGCAAGCACGGGAATCACGTGATTCACAAGGACGACTTTGGGCGCGGACTTCTGACCGCGATGCGGGCGGGCGGGACAGTGGGCATTCTAATGGACACGAATATGACCCCCCCGCAGGGCGAGTTTGTGGAGTTCTTCGGCCGGCAAGCTTGCACGGCGACTGGCCTTGCCCACATCGCCTGCAAAACCGGCGCCGCGGTCTTGCCCGGGTTCATGCTTTGGGAAAAGGCGGAAGGCCGCTATGTGCTCCACTTTGGCCCGGAGATTGAGATTTCACGCACGGGTGATACGGCAGCGGATATCCTGCGAGCGACGCAACAATGCGCCACGGTCACGGAGGAGTGGATTCGGCGCTATCCTGACCAGTGGCTCTGGATTCACCGGCGCTGGAAGACGCGGCCTGCCGGAGAGCCGGGGCTCTATTAAAGCGGTTCCAGGGGAAGATGTGGCCTTATGACCGGCTTGCAAGGTCGCCGCTTCTTGGGGTCGCGTCGACTTGAAGACAATCGATTCGAGGGGACGGCAACCCTGGAACCGCTGCGGGAGGCTTCGATGACGCTGGGCGATTTGATCAGGGCGCTGGGCGGAACGCTCGTAAAAGGAAGTCCAGAGACTTTGCTAATCGGAGTCGACGATTTGACTGCGGCCAGTGCAATGGACCTGGTGTTTGCCGAAGACGCGGAGACGGCCGGCAATGCTCTGGCGAGCGGCGCATCGGCGGTGGTGCTGGCGCGCGGGATAGTAGCTGCACCTTCAGATCGCGGTGCGATTGCAATTGTTGAGGCCGATCAGCCTCGGCTTTGGTTTTCTCGCGCTGCCCGCATGTTGATGCTCCCCGCCGAACCCGAAGGTATTCATGCGACGGCAATCATTGGTCCGCTCACAGAGATCGGCGAAGGTGTAACCATTGGTCCCAATGTGGTGATCGGCCAGGTGGCCCGGATCGGCGACGGCACCCGCATCGAGGCTGGCACCGTGATTGGTTCTTATGTCTCAATCGGCGAAAACTGCCAAATCTATCCGCGAGTGACCATTTATCAGGGAAGCTCGCTCGGCAATCGCGTTGTGGTCCATGCGGGCGCAGTGCTGGGCGCGGACGGATTTGGCTACGTGAGAGACCCGAAGACCGGAGCCTACACACAGTTTCCGCAGCAGGGTACGCTGCTGATCGAAGACGATGTCGAGATCGGCGCGAATTCGACCATCGACCGCGGAGCGTTGAAGCAGACGCGGATCGGACGCGGCACAAAGATCGATAACCTCGTCCACGTGGGGCACAACTGCGACATCGGCGAAGATGTAATTCTCGTTATGGGGACGGGCATCTCGGGATCGAGCACCGTGGGCAACGGCGCGGTAATCGCAGGGCAGGTGGGCATCGGCGACCACGTGACCATTGGCCCGGGCGTGATTCTGGGCGGCCAGTCGGGGGTCTTCAACGGCACGACGCTGACGAACGACGGCTTGAGGCCGGGCACGGTGCACTTTGGCACTCCAGCGCGACCGCTGCAGCAGGTTCTGCGCGAACAGGCAACGGTAGCGCGGCTGGCACGACGCCGCACGAAAGAAAAAGCTGACTAGAGGCGAGGGCAGGAGGGAGCATGTTCGAATCACCCATCGCCAGGGAAGCAAATGGAAATTCCAGGCAAATTGACAAGAGACTTGTTCACAACTAAGGTTTTCCCTAACAACAATTCCAAAGCTTCCCGTTTCTGTTCCCCTCCAGGCATTTTTTCGTGGCTGATTACGCAAGACATGTGTGGTCTTGTTCGAAGTGGCCGACCTGGAGTTATTCTCTTTGTGAAAAGTGAGAAGATTGATGTATGGGTCCACCGATGGACGATTACTATGAGTTTCTCCAGATAAGCCCCAATGCCGATGCTGAGACGATCCACCGTGTCTACCGATTTCTGGCGGCGCGGCTACACCCGGATAACCCCGAATCCGGCCGGGAGGAGCGATTTCGCCTCCTGCGGGCCGCGTATGATGTTTTGTCGGATCCGCACCGCCGCAGAGAATACGATCTGGCCCGTGCACGGTCCTACGAGCCGCCGGAGCCGCTTGCCGCGACCATCGATTTCATGGACGCGATGGAAGGCGAGTTGAATCGGCGGCTGGGAGTGCTGGCGGTTCTTTACCGCAAGCGGCGCACAAACCCAACGTCTCCCGAAGTTCGCCTCTCCGAGATTGAAGAGCAAATGGGTTTCCCACGCGACTACCTGGATTTTACGCTGTGGTATCTGCAAAGGAAGGGTTACGTTACCAAGGCAGACAGTGCGGAGTATTCGCTTTCCGTGGATGGTGTGGACTTTGTGGAGGCAGAACGCGCGAACGCTCCGATCCTGCAGAAACTGCTTACCAGTGGCATGGGTTTCACGATCAATGACCTTGTGCGAGCACGACGCACGGAGGGGCATGTGGCCGCGGCCGAGACTTCCGTTGCTGCCCCAGACGCGGCGTCTATTCCATCCGAAGAAAGGCAATCCGCGGGGCGACAACCGTCGCAAAGATCCGGACCGATCGTGCTGCCTTCGTCCATGAGCAAACCGGAGGACCGGCGCCGGAGTAAACCAGACCGCCGCGTTGGCAAACCTGATCTGCGCGAACAGAAAGTGGAACGTCGCTTTCGCCCAAAGGATCGGCGAGAGAGTCCGGAAGGCAGACAGCCAGCCAAAACGCCACTGCTCGCGAGCGGAGATTCCTAAGGCCTCCATCTTTCGGTAACGGTGGCTTTGGGCCAGGCCCAGCAGTTCCGCCGTACGGTTCCTGTCGACGTGACTGCGCCGATCAGACCTGGGGCGCGCGTGAGATGTACGTGCGCGACCCGAACCGGAATCGCCTGCGATTCATCGACCAACAGACGCAGGCTGCGTTGTGAACCTGAAGTCCAGGCTAATCCCGGTACATTTCAAAATGGGAGGGAGTTTCTTATGCGCAACCGCTTGTGTTTCCTGTTCGTCGCGGTCTTATTGCTTTGTCAGGCGGGTGGACAGGCCGGTGCTGCAGCGGACGCACAGCCGATAACGGCTGCGGAAGCGGCCAAGGTCGATGGGGCGGTGCGCGGTTTTATGGCAACCATTGCGCGGGACGTGACCCACGACGGACCATCGGCGTGGCGCAAGCACTTTGCGGATTCGCCGGCGTTCTTTATGGTCAACGACGGTCAGATGGCCTTTCCAAATAGCGCCGTGGCAACCAAGGGAACTGAAGCCTTCGCTGCGACGATTCGAAGCATCCGGCTTGAATGGGGCAGCGATCTGCGCGTTGACCCGCTGACTCCGAGATTCGCTGTTGTTGCCGCTTCATTTTTTGAAGATCAGGAGCAGCTGACAGGGAAACACGTGGAAGAGCGCGGGTACTTTACGGGGATTGCAGAACTGCGCGAGGGACGCTGGCAGCTCAGGGACGCGCATTGGTCATCGGCGCATACGCAATAGAGGGAGTAACTGCACATAGAGTTGTCTCCCCCTCTAGCGACAAAAACAAGGACGTCGCGCGGGGGTGGGGCACCCTGGCTATCCTTTGAAGGAAGTGCCCGGGGTTAGAACGGTTTCTCGGTCAGGAATGGTTCGGCCTTGACGGAGCCGTCGCGCTGCTTGACGAGCATCTGCACCTTGCCCTCGGCCGCGTCGAGCTCTTGTTTGCATGCCGCCGACAGTCCGACGCCCTCTTCAAAAAGCTTGAGCGACTCCTCGAGGGCCAGGTCGCCCTTCTCCAGCTTGTCCACGATGGTTTCGAGCTTCTTCAGCGATTCTTCAAACGACGCCATGGTTTCTACTCCGTTCAATTTGTGGGCAGCACGCTTTTCATCACCTCGGCGGCGGCCGAGTAGCGGCCGAACGGCGCGCTCACCTGTACGCCCTGCACAAGCGGCCGTACCGCCTCCAGCATCTCCTGCGCGATCCTGATTCCCTCTCTGCGAGCGGCGTCGGGCGAGTCGGCCTTTGCCATACGGACCATGATCTCTTCGGGCATGGAAACGCGCAGATCGTTCTTCATGAACTCGGCATTGCGCAGGCTGGTGAGCGGCCAGATGCCGGCAATGACCGGAATCCTGTGGCCCTCGATGCGCTTGAGAAACGCCTCAAGCAGGCGCAGATCGAAAACCGGCTGCGTGATCGAGTACTCCGCGCCGGCTTCCACCTTGTACTCGAAACGGCGCAGCTCGTGTTCAATGTCCGGAACGCCTGGGTTTGCCGCAACCGCGATGGTGAAGTTGGTGCTTGCGCCAATCGAGTTGGCGCCGATGTCGAGCCCATGATTGAGCCGACGCACAATGTTTACCAGGCCGATCGCGTCAACATCAAACACAGCCGTTGCGTCGGGATAGTTGCCCAGCTTGGGTGGATCGCCGGTAAGGCAGAGGATGTTGTGAAGTCCGATGGAGGATGCGCCGAGCAGGTCCGATTGAATGGAGAGAATATTGCGATCGCGACAGGTGTAGTGCAGGACAGTCTCGATGCCAGTGTGCTGCTGAATCTGAATGCAAAGACTCTGCGCGCTCATCCGAGCCGAGGCGCGTGGCGAGTCGGGCACGTTGATGGCGTGGACGCCCAATTGGGCGAGGGTGCGCGCGCCTTCAATCTCCTTGCTGCAATCGATGCCGCGAGGCGGGACGATTTCGACGAGCGTTACGAACTCGCCGCGCTCGACCAGGCTCCCGATCTGCGAACGTTGCCCAAGCGGAGCTGGAGGCGTTTCGGTGCTCAACGCGGGCGCGGTCTCGTGCACCTCGATCCGCGCCTGTGCGTCGATGGCGCGCATCGCCGAGCGCATGGCCCGAATGTGATTCGGCGTGGTACCGCAACAGCCGCCAACCACCTGCGCTCCGGCCAGGATCGCCTTTCGCGCAAAGCTGGCCATGTATTCCGGCGAGCAGAGATAAATGTTGCGGCCCTCGACCGCGCGCGGCATGCCTGCATTGGGCATGGCAGCAAGAGGGACGTCGGTGGCCCCGCGCATGGCCTCAATCGCAGTGAGTACAGTGGCGGGACCGGTGGAGCAGTTGACGCCAATCGCGTCCGCGCCCCACTCGGTGAGGAGCGCGGCAGCCTGCGCCGGCGAAGAGCCGTCGAGGCAATTGCTGTCGTCGTCCACCGTGACCATGACCAGCACGGGCAGGTCCGGCGCGGTCTCGCGCGCAGCGATGAGGGCCTGGTGTGCCTCGACAAGCGCGGGCATTGTCTCGATGATCAGCAGGTCGGCTCCGGCCGCAGCGAGAGCGGCAATCTGCTCAGAAAACGCTTCGCGGGCTTCGTCGAGGCCGGTCTTGCCGAGAGGCTCAAGCTGCACGCCGAGCGGCCCGATCGACCCGCCCACCCACGCGTCCCCGGCCTGCTTTTCTTTCAGGTGGTCAGCAGCCTGGCGCGCCAGTTGCACGCCGGCAGCGTTGATCTCGGCCACCTTTCCGGCCAGGCTGTGCCGCGCTAACCGGAAGCGGTTGGCTCCAAAGGTGTTGGTTTCCAGAATCTCCGCGCCGGCCTGGAGATACTCCTCGTGGATGGAGAGGATCAGCCTTGGGTCGGTCAGGTTTAACTCGTCGTAGCAGCGGTTGATGGTGATGCCGCGGGAGTAGAGAACAGTTCCCATTGCGCCATCGGCGAGCACAGTACGGCTGGCGAAGATGTCTGAAAACCTAGGCATTATACTGCCATGCTATCGCATCGACCGGAAAGGCGTCTCTTAAGTCAAGCACACGAAGACCAGGTGATGCAGGAGGCGGTTCTGCACAGCAATTGATACCCGTCTTGAACGCGCGCCGCCGGTCCGCGGGGTAGCCTCGCTTTGCTATACTTCGATTGTTATTCGATGGATTCAAGATGGTTTGATCCTCCGGACAGTTCGCCGGCCGGAGGCTTGTGAAATCAACCTCTTCCGCCTGAATTCGTCGACTTAGTATTCACTTGGCGGCGGTGGCTGCCGATATGGTTTGCGGCTCACGCCGCCCAATTTGTTGAGGTAGGGAATTTTGAATAAGAGAAGTCTTTGGATAAGCGCTGCCGCGGCCCTTGTCGCAGCCGCAGCTCTTGCAGGTTGCGGGACGGAATCCTACTTTGCAGGCCGCGCCCTGCCCCCCAGCAAGCTCACCAACCGCGTTCTGATTGCGATTCAGAATGCCAGTGCGTTTACCAGGGGCACTCTCACTTTCGTCGATGCCTACTACGACATCCGGAGCGGATACAACGGCGTCCCCGCGAGCTATTCCATCTCCGGTTTTTCCGGCGCTTTGCCGATCACTATTCAGAACATGCCCGAACAGCAGCTTGGCGCGGTCTATGGCTCCGGCGACGGCAGCTTCTCCATCATCAACTACGCCAAAGAGAGCAACGGCTCGACCCAAGCCGGGCTCAACGGGCTCTCCTCAAGCATCTTTGTTACACGCAATCAGAACTACACGTTTGCGGCCAGCCAGCAGGCGCATGTGCTGACGATTCTCGACCACACCAACGGGGGCTCGGTGCCGCTGAGCCTTCCCGGTATCTATCGCGTAAGTGTGAACCCCGGCGGCTCTGTTGCGCTGGCCTTTGTCCAAAACTCGAATTACATTTACTATCCCCTCAAGCTCAGCGCAGCGCAGATCATAAACTTCTCAGGCGGGTCCGCCAACTGGCCGAAGGCTGCGGTGGATTGTGAACCCCTGAACGGGCCGACCTGGTGCCTCTTGCAGGCACAGAGCCCTGACCACACGGATGCCACGGGAAACTACTACGGCGCGCCCCTTGTTTTTGACCGGCCGATAAAAGCGGTGTTTTCCTCTGACGGCGGCACCGCATACGTGCTCAATTGCGGCCCCGAGTGCGGCGGAAACACTGCTTCAATCACGTCGCTGCCGATCGGGCCCTTCATCTTCCTTACCGGGCAACAGTCGGGAACGCTACCCACAACGGCACAGCTTGCCAAGAACAACCTTCCAATTCCCGGCGGCGCCAGCAATGCACTCGTTGATGTGACGACGATGTACGTGGTGGGTCAGCAGCCGCAGCAGATTCAGGGCCAGACGCTTTTCGGTGGCAATCTGACGATAGTGAACCTCTCCAGTTACACGGCGGCGAGCCCCATTTCGATCAGCGATGGCGAGCCCGGCGCTACGAGCCGCATGCTCGAGGCCGATGACAACACACTTTGGATCGCGATGAGCAAGTGCAATCTCGGAGTGCGGGCGGCGACCGGCCAGCCATACGGCTGCCTGACCATGTTCAACACATCGACGGATACTGTGACCCTGATCGAGCCCTATATCGGCGACGCCACGGGCATTGCCGCCGTCACCGGCCTGCACAAGATCTACACGGCGGAGGGCGGGCAAGTGTATATCTTCTCGACCACCGACGGAACTTCGATCAATAACCAGTACGTCACGGTGACCGGCACGGCTTACGACGTGGCCTACATGGACGGGCTGACCGACGCCAACAACACCGTTTATTGATTCCGATGAACACTGCCGGGTCGATTGAGGCTGGACCGATTGATGCCGCGGGCACCTTGGACGTGCTGGCCATTGCCGCGCATCGCGACGACGTGGAGCAGACCTGCGGTGGGACGCTTCTGCGCGTGGCCTCGCGGGGGCTTCGCACTGCGATTCTCGACCTGACCCGGGGCGAAGCTGGAACGCGCGGCACCGCCGAAGACCGTGAGCGCGAGGCGAATGAAGCATCCCGCTTACTGGGCGTGGGCTGGCGCGATGCACTCGACCTGCCCGACGGCGCCATCGAGAATACTCTTGAAAACCGCATGAAGATTGTGCGCGTGCTGCGACGGCTGCGACCGCGCGTTGTGATCCTGCCCTATTGGCAGGCGCGCCATCCCGATCACTCAATCGTCGCTACGCTCGGCTATGAGGCGTGCTTTCTCTCCGGCCTGGCGCGGGTTGAGACTGACGCTGCGCCGCACCGGCCTTTCAAAATTGTCTACGCCAGTCTCTATGCCGATGTCCGGCCCAGCTTTATTGTCGATATCACACCGTTCATCGAGCAGCGTCACGCGGCATTGATGGCCTATCGCTCGCAATACGCGAATCAGGATGCCGGCAGCGGCTTGTTCGTTCCAGAGGACGAGATTCGCGAGCGCACATTCGCCGAGGCGCGCCACTACGGCTTGCTCGCCGGAGTGAAATTCGGCGAGCCCTTCGTGCAGAAAGAGGTCGGACTGGTCGACGACCTCACGCTGATTCCTGTGCAGTCGATTTAGAGGCTGACGGAGAATTTGCGGCCCAGAGCTGAGGCATAACGAATACTTATCGAAACGCAATTTTAAATTACCTGGATTTATGACGCGTATTCGCGGAGACTGGGGCTGGAGGTGACGAATGGCCCAGACCTGGGACCCTGCCGCATACGCTGAGAATGCAGGCTTCGTGCATGGCCTGGCCGGGGGCGTGTTGGAGTGGCTCGCACCGCAGGCCGGCGAGCGAATCCTCGACCTTGGTTGCGGGGACGGACAACTCACCGAGCGGTTGGCGGAGTCGGGCGCAATTGTCAGCGGCGTCGATGCCGATCCGCGCATGGTGGAAGCCGCCAAGGCGCGCGGTGTGGAAGCCCAATGCGCCGTGGCGGAGAGTCTTCCCATGGCGGATGCGAGCTTCGATGCGGTCTTCTCGAACGCAGCGCTGCACTGGGTGCGCGACCAGGATGCGATGATGGCCGAGGTGCGGCGTGTGCTGAAGCCGGGCGGACGGTTCGTTGCCGAGATGGGCGGGCACGGCAACATTGCGGCAATTCGTGTCGGGCTGATGGCGGTGCTTGCGCGCCATGGCCATGCCGATGCTGAAGAGGGTGTGAACTACTATCCGGCGCCGGAGGCCTATAAAGCGCGGCTCTGCCGGCACGGACTTAACGTCGAACGCATCGCGTTGATCCCGCGTCCTACACTCCTGCCGGAGTCGGGTATGGAAGGCTGGCTGCGCACGTTTCGGCGTGGAGTGATTGAAGGGCTGCCCGAAGATCTGAGGGAAAGGATTGTTAGGGAGACTGCGGATCTTGTTGCACCAGCGCTGCGTGACGAGAGCGGCGCGTGGACGGCCGATTACGTGCGATTGCGGTTTATAGCGCGCGCCTAGAGCGCGGCTTGGTTGTGTTTGAATCCTACTTGGTAAACAGCAGCCCACTTCCTACAGCGATCAGCGTTGCGGCAAAGACGCGGCGCAGCCACAACTCTGAGATGTGCTGAGCGCCGACTGCACCGAGGTACGCTCCAACCAGAAAGCCAAGCGCCAACAGGGCGGCTACGCGAATGTCGGCGTTGCCTTTGCGGTAGTACTCGTAAAAGGCAAAGATGCCGACCGGGGCGAGGAGCGCGCCCAGGGAGGTGCCCTGCGCCTTGTGCTGATCCATGCCGAGGAGCCAGACGAGGGCGGGCACAAAGAGAATCCCGCCACCGATCCCCACAACACCCGAAACCATCCCTACTGTCAGTCCAAGCACAATGATCAACCAGGTCACGGCATTCTCCTTCCAATTCTCCGGGTGCGGCCGGCGATTGGCCCCGGCCCGCATATTCAGGCTAACTTGAGCTACTCATCCCCTTCACATGGAGGGGATTCGTCGTTGACCTCATCCCGGAGCTGGAATGCGACGGCGCATGACAGGTTACTGATGACAGATGACAGCTCCGAGGCGCCGAGCGTCGGAGTCATCTGTCATCTGCTGTTTGTGCTTAATCGGCAGCAAGGAGCCTGATGCGAAAGAGTAGTCCCGCGACAGCAGCGCCGATGAGGGGAGCGACCCAGAAGAGCCAGAGCTGCTGCATTGCCTGGCCGCCCACGAAGAGCGCGGGACCGAGGCTGCGCGCGGGATTGACGCTGGTGCCGGTGATGTGGATGCCGAGCAGGTGAATGGCGACCAGAGTGAGGCCGATGACCAGGCCTGCAAATCCGCCGGGCGCGGCTTTCTGGGTTGAACCAAGGATGACGATGAGAAAGAGGAATGTGGCGAGGACCTCGTAAAGGAAGGCGGAGGTTAAGTTGTAGCCGCCGCCATAGCCTGGGCCCCAGCCATTCTGGCCCAGGCCGCTGGCTGCGATGTTGTAGCCGCCACCAACGCCCGATGCAATGAGGCTGACCGCTCCCGCGCCAAGGATTGCGCCGAGGCACTGGCCCACCCAGTAGCCGATCGTGTCGACGATGGAGAGCCGACCGGCGACCAATGCGCCCAGGCTGACGGCGGGATTGATGTGGCAGCCGGAGATGGGGCCGATTCCGTACGCGGCGCAGACCAGGGCAAGCCCGAAGGCGAATGCGATGCCGACGATGCCCACCATGCCAGTAGCGCCGCCGGTGATCACGGCGACTCCGACTCCAAAAAACACCAGTGCAAAGGTTCCAATCAGCTCAGCTATGTATTTCTTCATGATTCCTCCATGTTTTGCGTGGTTCGGTTGATTCATGAACCGCAGGTTGGGGCTTTTTGCGGCTTGCGCGTCCGAAAAGTCACTTAGTCCACCTGGATCGGGACGTTCATCCAAAGCGGCATATTGGAGCTGTTTCGGGCAAGGAAAACGCTGACGCAGTGTTGCAGAGGCGGTGAGCGGAGTCAAGAAAAATCAGGCCAACGATTGGGGGTCAGTCGCGCGGCCGGACGCGTGGCGGCGGCCATAGCCGGGCAACCGGGACCGGTCAATTTCGTCTATACGGGAGATCTGTTTTGCTCGATTGCTCCGCTAGAGCGGAACCATAGTAACCGTGTCCTTATGGGTTTCGTGGAAGGTCGCCGCTCTCTGTTGGTCGCGTCGACTTGAATGCTCAGGTTTCGGGATGCATTTACTCTGGTTCCGCTTTAGCCGGACGCTTATTCGCATCTCATGAGCATGAACGTTCCTCGCCCTGATCGCCGTCCCGAGCTCGATGGCCTGCGCGGGCTTTTCCTGGTCTGGATGACGCTGACGCATTTACCCACTCGCTTCAGCGACTTCACCAATCAGCCTATTGGTTTCGTTTCGGCGGCGGAGGGATTCGTTTTCATCTCGGCGATGCTGGTGGGCAGGATTTATCTGCGCGAAGCCCAGGAGAATGCATTGGGCGTTCGCTTCAGAATATGGAAGCGATCGCTGAAGATTTACGGATACCACTTATTGATGCTGGCGCTGCTGTTTACAGTGGCGGCGGCGTTTGCGGAGCGTACGCACAAGGCTGCCATATCGAACCTGCTTACCTTTTATCTCGCACATCCATTTGTTGCCATCGCAGGGTCAGTTTTGTTGCTCTACTGCCCGCCGCTGCTCGACATTCTGCCCATGTACGTTACGTTTCTCTTCTTCACGCCCAGGCTCCTGTTGCTCGGTGTGCGTTATGGGTGGGCCAAAATCCTGGTAACAAGCGCGCTGGTGTGGCTATTTGCGCAATATGGCCTGCGCGATGTGGTGCATGACTGGATTGTGCGCATTACACACTTGCAGATTCCGCTGCAGGAGACGGGAGCCTTCAACCTTTTTGCGTGGCAGCTAGTGTGGGTTACGGGCTTGTGGATTGGGGCGCGATCGGTCGAAGGGCACTCGCCGTTTTACAAGTTGCCGCGCTGGGTCTTTTGGGTCTCTGTTGCGTCCTGCCTGTTCTTCATCGGCATCCGCCACGGCTGGCTCGGCCCGCATCTCACGCAAAGCGCGCTCGGCCTGCAACTGGACAAGTGGCAACTCGGGCCCATGCGGGTGGTCAACCTGATCGCGTTTACGATCGTGATTTATGCACTGCGCGGCTACCTGCGGTGGCTGGTGACCATTGAGCCGTTCGTGACACTAGGGAAGGCTTCGCTCAAGGTGTTCTGTGCGCACATTTTCTTTGTTTTTGTCGGCCTGGCGTTGCTTTATCAGGCAGTTGGCGACGATACGGGCGGGCCGCCCGAGCAGCTGCATTGGCCGACCGCGATTTTATTGCTGGTGGTGACATTCGCGGCGCTGATCCTGGTGGCCACCAATGAGGTCCGCAAAGCGAGGGCTAACCGAGCCGCAAGGCCCTTGAAGCAGAATTCGGCTGTCCATCCAGCTCCTATGGGTGTTCAGCATTCCGATTCCAATAACTGCGCAACCAAGACTGAGGGCGGCAGCATGGTTGCGGATCCCTATTCAGCCGACTCATGATTTCAAAGGCCCCAGCGATTTTTGGAAAGGTCCACTCCCCGCCGGCGGCGCCCAACCAAATTCACACAACGTTTGCAATCTGTTTGCCTGGTTGCATTACTCTGTTCATAGTTCCGGACGGCCTGCAGATGCGTACCCACACGGTCGCCGGGCGAGGACAGACCGTTTGAGCCAAACCGTAGTAGTTCTGGAAGACGACACTGACATCTCCCGCCTCGTGCAGCATCACCTCGAGGCCGCAGGATTTTCCACCCGGCTCTATGCCACCCCGGCCAATGTGATAGTCGACGCCGAGCGCCAGCCGCCCGCGCTTTTCCTATTGGACATTATGGTTCCGGGGGGCGACGGGCTTGATGTTTGCCGAAGGCTGAGGGCCAACCCCGTGCTCTCGACGATCCCGATCATTTTTCTGACGGCGCGGGCCGGCGAGAACGACCGGGTGCTGGGCCTGGAACTCGGCGCCGACGACTACATTACCAAGCCCTTTGCCACACGCGAACTGGTTGCCCGCGTGAAGGCGGTTTTGCGCCGGTTTGAGCGTCCGATTTCACCTTCGATCATCAGCTTCGAAGAAGTGATTATCGACGCGAACGCGATGCAGTTACGTGTACGCGGCGAGCTGACCACTACAACGGCGACAGAATTCCGCCTTCTTGATTATCTGGCCCGCCATCCTGGCCGGGTCTTCAGCCGCGACCGTCTGCTGGATGCGGTGTGGGGAGACGCACGCTTCGTCACGCCGCGATCGGTGGATGTTTATGTCCGCCGCATCCGTGAGAAGATTGAGGTCGATCCGGAGAATCCCCGCTATCTGAAGACCGTGCGCGGCGCAGGCTACCGGTTTGAGATTCCCAAAACCGAATAATTGAACATCGGTCGAGCCGGATACACTCCCGGCGTCAGACTGATCCCATGTTTGGGAGCACCGCACCTTGACCCCCAGAGTCTTCAGCAAGCTGCTCGGGCTCTTTGTCCTTCTGCTGGTCTTTGAGACAGCGGTGATGGAGTTTGTTTTCCGCCGGTTTGTGGAGAACTCGGCTACTGAGACGTTGCATCGCCTGGGCCTTGAAGCTCTGTGGTCGGGTTTGATCGCGTTGGCTGTGGCGCTGCCCCTGGCCGCGTGGGTTGCCGGACGCGTCACCGACCGCCTGGGCAAAGTCGTCACATTTGCCAGGCAGATGGCCGAGGGCGACCTGGACGCACGCCTTGAAGCAACCGGGGACGACGAACTTGCCACCATGGAAGCCGCGCTGAACCAGACCGCTCTGCGGCTGGGGCGGAACTTTGCGGAGATTGAAAGCCGCCGCCAGGAGTTGGCCACGATGCTTGACTCCATGCAGGAGGCGGTGGTGGCCGTTACGCCCGAGGGACTGGTGCGATGGTCGAACGCGGTGATGCAGCAGTTTGCCGCGTCGCAGATTGTGCCCGGCCGGCCGCTGGTGCACTCCGTTCGCGATCCCGACGTGCTGGCGTGCGTGCGCGCTGCACAGGAGCGGCGCGAAGTTCGCTTTGGCCGCGCCAGTTCGCTGGTTCCCGGGCGCGTGTTTGAGATCAACGCTGCTCCGCTGCCATCGGGAGGCGCGCTTGTGGTGTTGCATGACGTGACCGGCATTGAGGCGGCCGAGCGCTCGCGCCGGGACTTTATCGCCAATGTGAGCCACGAGCTGCGAACACCGCTCACCTCGATCCAGGGGTATGTGGAGACGCTTCTCGAGGATCCTGCTCCCCGCCCGGAGACTACGCGCGAGTTCCTCGGCGTGATCCTGAAGAATGCCACGCGCATGAACCGATTGACCGAGGATCTGCTTACCCTGGCCAGCGTCGAAAGTCCGGACTACAAGATTGCGCGCCAGCCGATCAAAGCGAATGCGCTGGTGCTGGACGCGATTGAATCTCTGGGCGGGATCGTCGTTGATTCCGGGGTTGAGCTCGAGTCGTCGGGCGCGCCCGACGCGCTGGTGATGGCCGATCCGGACGCCATGAACCAGGTTTTTGGCAACCTGATTGAGAACTCGCTCAAGTATGCCAAGTTGGGCAAACGAATCCGCGTGGGTGCGCGCCTGAACCAAAACGAGGTGGAGTTTACTGTGGAAGATTTTGGCCCCGGTATCGCCTCAGAGCACCTCTATCGGATCTTCGAACGTTTCTATCGCGTGGACAAAGCGCGTTCTCGTGACTCCGGAGGCACGGGTCTCGGCCTGGCCATTGTGAAGCATATCGTCCAGGCACATGGCGGCCGAATCTGGGCGGAGAGCGAACTGGGCTCGGGCGCGCAATTCCACTTCACGCTTCCGCTGGCCAGGCCGGCGACCGCCGCGGCCTGATGAGCCTTTTCTTAGAGGAAGATTGACCTTGTCCAGCGCGGTCGATTTTTGCCAGGAAACTCACAGGCCCATCACCCAATTCCACGCTGCATTCAAATCCCCGTAACATTCGCAGTAGACAATCGTTAATGGCAGTTTCACTGCAAGGGAGATTTGTGTGAAAAAGCACGTTGCAGTTGCAGCACTTTTCGTTTTGGCCATGACCGCAGCGCAGGCTCAAAAGCTTACTGGAGCAGGTGCTTCGTTCCCGCAACCTATTTATACGAAGTGGTTTAGCGAATATGCCGGCGCGCATCCCGGTGTCAGCATTAACTACCAGTCGATCGGTTCAGGCGGCGGAATTCGCCAGGTGACGGCCGGCCTGGTCGATTTTGGCGCCTCCGATCTCCCCATGACAGACGATCAGCTCGCTGCCTCGAAGACGAAGCTCATCCACATCCCCACTGTGATTGGCGCTGTCGTGCCCGTTTTCAACGTGCCCGGCGTTCAGGATGTTAAGTTCAGCGGCGAGGTTCTATCGGACATCTACCTTGGCAAGATTTCGCAGTGGAATGACCCTCGCATCGCCAAGGACAACCCGGGTGTCAGCCTGCCCAACCAGAAGATCATCGTGGTTCACCGCTCCGACGGCAGCGGCACAACCTACATCTTGACCGACTACCTGAGCAAGGTGAACCCTGATTGGGCGAATGGCCCGGGCAGGGGCGCCTCGCCCAGCTGGCCCTGCGGCGTGGGCGGCAAAGGGAATGAAGGTGTTGCCGGACTGGTTCGGCAGCTACCCGGCGCCATTGGTTACGTGGAATTGATCTACGCTCTGCAGAACCACATTACGTTCGGCGAAGTGAAGAACGCGGCGGGCGTCTGGACCCGTGCCTCGATCGAAGGCGTGACGGCTGCGGCGGCCAGCGTGAAGCAGATGCCTGCCGATTATCGCGTCTCGATTACCAACGCGCCGGGCAAGGATGCCTATCCGATTTCCAGCTTCACCTGGCTGCTGATCGCAACCAAATCGGCCGACCCCGCCAAAGGCAAGGTGATTAAAGATATGCTCAACTGGATCGTTACCTCGGGCGAAAATGAAGTATCTGCGCTCTCCTACGCTCCGCTGCCCAAGGCCGTCGCTGATAAGGTGCTCAAGTCTATTTACTCCCTTCAGTAGCATCAGGCTTCCACATCAGGGTCCGGCGTGCATGCCGGGCCCTTCTTTTTTGTTGCGCTTTTTCCGCGAGGTCTTCGTTCAAGACGCCGGGTCGCAGTCGCCAAGATTGGGCTCCAGAGGGCAAAATGCGTCTGCCCCCAGGGCACAACTAGCGGTATTCGCCGATGAGCCGGTCAACCAGGGGGATGAGCTTTTCGCCGGTGCGGGGCAGCACGAAGTCCTGCGCCTTCGCATCCCAATCGAGCTTGAAGCTGGTGGACAAAGCCGAGATCCAGATTTGCTGAATTGGCGCGTTGGGCGTAATAACGAATTTACCCGGCGGGTCTTCGAAGGACACGTTCAGCAAGCCGTTCTGGCCCTCGACCTCGAATCCTGCTTCGTCCTCTTCTTCGCGAGCGATCAGGTGCTTGAGCAGCGCGTCGAGCGCGGCCTCGGCCAGCTTGCGAAACTGCACTTCATCCATCATCGCCCCAGTGTAGCAAGCCCCGCGGGGGTCCATCCCAGGCTGGAATGTGATTCTCCCAATGCCCATCACTGTCCAGATTTCACCCAGAGCTCAAGTCTTTTGCATGGTCAGCCGATAATGCTCCATGAAAGGCCACAGACTCCGGAGACGCCATGGGAATCACGCCAATTGGACCTCTCGCAATGCTGCCGGTCAGCCGCACGGCCGAGTCGGAGGTCGAGCCTGTGCGCATGGGGATGGTCGAACGCTCGGCTCGCACCGAGGACGAGACTTACTCTTCCTCAAGGGATGACGGAGATTCTCAATCGGAGAGTCAGGAATCGGGGAGTGAGGCTCAGAGCTACAAGTCTCGCGAAGAAGGGCAGGCAGGCGAGGCTGAGAGCAGCTCGACCGAACCCTCAGCCGGCGCGGCGCCCTCGTTTGATCGAGCCTCCGATCTGGCCAGCGACGATTCAACCAAGATCAGCTTCTTTGCGTGAGTCTGTCCGGCCGCCAGCTGATTTCTGCTTGTTCCCGTTGGCTCAATAAGCGTGGTTCGGTGCGCGCTTGAGGATCTGCCTGCCGTGAAGCGGGCGTTCCCCCATGCGTAGTACCGCCCTGCTAAACTTTGCCTACAGGCTTCAATCCAAGTCGAGGCGGGTGTGGCGGATGCATGCGATTTGATGCCTGCTAAAAACACGCCGCGGTCAAAATCATGCTGGAAATTGATGCCTGCCGCCGAGCTCGCCCATGTCGCTGAAGAGACCCTCCACATTCCACTTTGCAAACTGCGTCCTTGATTCGGCGCGACGCAGCCTCATGGCGGGCGAGGTCTCTGTTCCGCTCACGCCCAAGACGTTTGACCTGCTTCTCTATTTCGTTTCCAATCCGGGGCGGATCCTGCCCAAGGACGAACTTCTCTCTGCCTTGTGGCCCGACGCGTTCGTTGAAGAGAGCAACCTGGCCCAGCAGATGTCGCTGCTGCGCAAAGCCGCGGCAGAAGCCGGTGTGAAGGAGTCGCTCATCATTACGATCCCCGGCCGCGGCTATCAGTTTGTGGCTCCCGTGGAGTCGGTCTTCGCTGAATCACTCTCGCGGGAGTCAGAATTTCCACCCGCTTTGCCGTCGCAGACGGCCGATACCGAGTTAATCCTGCAGGCCATTCGCTCCAAGACGACGGTCGTTGTTGAAAAATCGTCGACTGAGCTGCCCGCGCCGAGGGCCCTGCCTGCGCCTTCAATCCTTGCCGGCTCACGTTTCCGTATAGCGGCGGCAATTGTTCTGCTATTCGCCGCAGTGGGCGGCGTTTATGCGTGGATGCATCGTCCGCGGCCGGTTCTGCGCAAGGTCCTGCTCGCCGAGTTTGAAAACCACACCGGCGAGTCCATCTTCGACGATCTTCTTGAGACAGGGCTGCGCATTGACCTGGAGCAGTCTCCCTTCATCGAAGTCATGAGCCACTCGATGGTGGGCGAGGCGCTGGAGTCGATGAAAAAGCCGGACGGAACCGCGCTGAGCGCGGACGTGGCGCGAGAGGTGTGCGAGCGGGAGAACTATCAGGTGCTGCTGTCGGGGAGCCTGGTACGCGTGGGATCTGAGTTTCTGCTGTCAGTTGAAGCAACCAGTTGTGCTACCGGCCAATCGATTGCTGCCGGCAAGATTCGGGTGAGCAACGAGAGCGAAGTTCTGGGGGCAATGGACACGCTGTCGCGCAAACTGCGCGGCGACCTGGGCGAATCGAATCGCCAGATTGCCCAGTTCCAGGTGCCGCTGGTATTGGCAACCACCTCCTCGCTGCAGGCTTTGCGCGCCTATACCCAGGGTCTTGAAGCCCTGGACAGCGGCGACGGCAAGGGCGCGCAGATTCTCTTCGAGCGGGCCATCGCGCTGGATCCGACTTTTGCCTCCGCCCGGAGAGCGCTCAGTTACGACTACTACAAGCGTTTGGATTTTGTTCAGTCCACGTCGTTTATCGAGCAGGCGTACGACCTGCGCGCGCACACCACCGAACGCGAGCGATTCGACATCGAGATTGCCTACAACGTCTATGGGCTCTGGGATCTTGAAGCAGCAATTGCAAGCATGCAGCTCTACAATCGCACTTACCCCGATAATGCGGAGAACTGGTATGGGCTCTCCCGCATGTATTCGGCTCTGGGCGAATACCCGCAGGCAATCGAGGCAGGTGAGGAAGCCTATAAGCTCGATCCGCGGTCGGGCGACGGTCTCGACACCCTCTGCCGAGTTTATCGCCGCGCCAACCGCTTTGCAGACGCGAAGCGCATTGCGGCTTCTGCCGCCGCACTGGGAAAAGACAGCCCCAGCATTCACAGCTCGCTTTTTCAAATTGCATTTGTTGAAAACGACGCGGCATCGATGAAGAGGGAGAGCGAATGGGGACTTGCACACCAGCAGGTTGCACAGACCCTGGCCGAACTTGGCTTTGCCAGCGCTTCTCTGGGCAAGCTTCACGAAGCAGAGAATTACTTTGCGCGGGCACGCCGAGAGGCCATCCGTAACGGAGACTCCGACTTTGGCGATATCGCCTCGATGTGGATGGCCGGAATCCTCGTAGAAAGCGATCTGCCAGAACGGGCCCGGACGTATCTGAAACAGATGACCTCCGAGGCCGGGGACCCCGGAACCGCTGCATATTTCTGGGCGCGGCTGGGAGAACCCGCAAGAGCGCAAAAGGAGATTGCAGAGCTTGCCTCCCAAAGTACCCACAACACCCTTCATGTTTACTTCGACCTGCCGGAACTACGGGCCATTCTCGACTTGCAGGCACGCAAGCCTGCCGAAGCGGTGGCCGAACTCGAGCCCTCACGGAAGTACATCCTTCGCGACTACGGCCTGCCCTATCAACTGGCCACGGCCGAAGCAGAGGCCGGCATGTTGGATAAGGCGGCGCAGGATTATCGCCTGATCCTTGCCAACACGGGGATCGATCCGCTTTGGGAGCACTGCGCGCTCTCCCAGGTAGGGCTGGCCCGCGTGCTAGCCCGGCAAAAAGACCTGAAAGGCGCACGCGAGGAATATGAGATTTTTCTGGGCCGATGGAAAGACGCGGATCCCGATGTGCCTCTCTACCAGCAGGCTCGACGGGAACTGGCCGCGCTTCCTTGATTCCTTAAGGCCTCTCGAAAGGCTACCTCAACCGGGGTTGAGCCGGCGATGCGGCTGGAGATAACCGCCGAGGGGAGGGCTTGTTTCGCAGGGACTGGCAAAAGTTTCCCGGAGAGGATTAGAATTCTTGTTTGGAGAAAACAATGAAAACGTCTTCACTGCTGGTCTCGTTATCAACTTTCCGCACTGTTCGACTTGCCGCGCTATTGCTTGTCGGGCTCGCCTCCACCTCGTTGACTTTTGCAGCCCCCATTCATGACGCGGCCGTAAAGGGCGACGTCAAGAAGATTCAAGCGATTCTCGCTGCCGATCCCACCCAACTGAATGCAAAAGACAAGTTAGGCAACACGCCGCTGCACTGGGCTGCTTTCCACGGCAATTTGCCAGCCGTCAAGGCGCTTATCGACGCTGGCGCCGACGTGAAAGCCAAGAACAACTACGGGGCCTTTATGCCCGGCGAACTGGGCGGCGCCCTATGGCAGGGAGGCAATACCCATCAGGATCCGGTCTGGCTGTTACAGAGTCACGGCGTCAACGCCGCTGACATGCAAAACGGATACACGCCGCTCGATCTGGC
>Ga0302324_100007460_pt1 | contig 23245 bp, 23 predicted proteins | sample Palsa_T0_1_FD_201949 | JGI IMG/M metagenome (GOLD analysis project Ga0302324, IMG submission 201949) | Peat permafrost microbial communities from Stordalen Mire near Abisko, Sweden - Palsa_T0_1 | ecosystem: Environmental > Terrestrial > Soil > Palsa > Peat permafrost | place: Sweden: Abisko...
TTTCCCCGATATGCTGTTGCAGGGGTGAGAGCAGCTGTTCGTCGAGCAGGCTGATAAACCACGCTGCGGCTGCTTCGGTTCGTTGCTGTAACCGTTGATAGCCGTCGGCCTCTGCTTCCACTAAGAGCTGCTCCAACTGGCGCGTGAATTTCTGTGCCGTTTCCTGTTGTGCATGCGTATTGTCCAGCCATGCTTTTGCGAGTCCAATGGCGGCGATCCTACCGGGGAACTGGCGGTGCGCATAGCCGGCGAAGTGATCCTGCAGCTGTGTGGACAGCCTGGTCCAGTCGAAGGCCCTGAGCAGGGCGCCGCTGATAAAGGCAAGCTGTTCCTGTTCCAGCTGTTGTTCGACGATTTCATCCGGCAGCCTGTTTTCCGTAAAAGCGATCACTCTGGGATCGGTGCGGATGGAGAAAGGGGTTATGCGGGATCGCAGTACCAGGCCATTCAGTGCCGTGAGCCGGCTGAGGGCCACATAGACCTGGCCGGGGGCGAAGGATTCGCCGGCATCGATGACGGCTTTTTCAAAAGTCAGGCCCTGGCTTTTGTGGATGGTGATGGCCCAGGCAAGGCGGATGGGGTATTGGGAAAAGCTGCCCAGCTCTTCTTCTTCGACGCGGTCTTTTTCTTTGTCATAGTTGTACCGGATATTTTTCCAGATCTCTTTTTCCAGTACCAGCTCATCCGGTTCATCGGGAAAATGGATAGTGATTTTGTCGGTGGACAGTTTTTTGATGGTGCCGATCTTTCCGTTGTAGTATCGTCTTGTTTCGCCTTTATCGTTTTTGATGAGCATGACCTGGGCGCCTTCTTTTAGTGACAGGGTTTTTTCCGCGGGGTATGCCTTATCGTTGAATTCACCGGTAACGGAGGCCTCGTAGGATTGGGTGCGACCGCGCAGCGAGCTGAGCTCCTGCTGATTGATGTGCTCCGCCTTGTTATTGTGCGAGGTGAGCGTTATATAATTATCCTTTTTTGAGGGGGTAAAATCCGGCTGGTAGTAATCGGACAGGGTGTCGAGGTCTTCGGGTGTCGCGCGGTTGTTGCGGATATTGTTTAGCAAATAGATAAAACGCGCTTCATTCTGACGGTAGATCTTTTTTAATTCCAGGCAGACGGGTGGCGATTGTGCGATCACCCGGGCATCGAAAAAGAAAGGGCTTGAATAATGGTGCTGGAGCAGTTCCCATTCGGATGGCGGGACGACGGGCGGCAGCTGGAAAAGGTCGCCGATATAGAGTAGTTGGAGACCGCCAAAGGGAAGCAGGGGTTGTTGCCGGAAATGGCGGAGGATAGTATCGATGGCGTCGAGGGTGTCGGCGCGGACCATACTGATCTCGTCGATGATGAGCAGTTCCAGTTCCTGCAGCAGCTCGCGTCTGGCGGCGTTGAAGCGGATATTGCGAAACAGGCTGTTGGGGTCTGAGTAACCGGGGTTGTCGGTGTCGCGGCCGTTTTGGTGTGGTGAGGACGGCGGGGTTGAGAAGTAGGATTGGGGGGTGGGGAGGAAGGGGCCGAAGGGCAGCTGAAAGAAGGAATGCAGGGTAGTGCCGCCGGCATTGATGGCGGCGACGCCGGTGGGTGCGGTGACGGCTATTTTTTTAAAACTGTTTTCGCGGATGAATTTCAGGAATGTCGTTTTCCCGGTTCCCGCTTTCCCGGTGAGGAAGACGGATCGGGAGGTCTGATTTACAAATTGTACCGCCAGTTCAAATACAGGGTTGTGCGTATCGGATAGCATAAGGATGGTGCTGGATACCGCAATTTACCAAAGAGGGAGGATAAAGTCCGCGGAAAATAAAAAGTGGGGCGGGTCCCGGGGGTGACGGCGGTGGGATCAATCCAGTCCGCCCCGGCGGATCGCCTTGACCTGGACCGGCCACTTTGTCTGTTCGCCTGTCCTAAGGTTGATCGGCATCACCGCTTTTTCCACGGAAGCCCGGTTGGGATCCTCACTCGCCATATAAGCCAGGATAGCGACCAGCACTACGTTATTGCTGAGATCGTCGAACACTAACTTGTCATAAGTGTCCCGATTTGTATGCCAGGTATAATTGAAGTAAGACCAGTTCAACGCGCCCAGTGAGAAGCCCGGCGCACCCACCGCATCGAAGGAAGCGAAGTCTGAACCGCCGCCGCCCGGCGTGCCGGGGAAGGTCGTCTTTATGGAATCCCGGATCGCAGCAGGCACCTTTGTCAGCCAACGGCTCAGATAGTCATAGGCGTTGAGGTAACCCTGCCCCGACATATTCACCACACGGCCTGTGCCGTTGTCCTGGTTAAAAAGGGCCTGTAATTTGCTGACGGTGTCCGGATGGTCCTCCACGAATGCTCGCGACCCGTTTAATCCTTCTTCCTCACTGCCCCAGTGGCCTGCCAGGATCGTCCGTTTGGGATGCGGATATACCTTTTGCAGGATACGCATGGCTTCCATCATCATCAGCGTACCCGTACCGTTATCGGTGGCGCCGCTGCCTCCATCCCAGGAATCGAAGTGGGCGGACAGCATCACATATTCGTCCGGCTTCTCGGTGCCCCGGATGCCGGCGACCACGTTGAAAGTGGGCACTACTCCCCTCTCCTTTGATTCGGTATGGATGCTGATTTTTGGATCAGCCCCCGACTCCACCAGCCGGTACAGCATGCCATAGTCTTCCTGCATCACATCTACAGACGGGATTTTCTTCGTATAGCCGCCAAAGATTTTATCCACCCCAAAGCCCGCAGACCAGTAGGAGGAGACAATACCGGCTGCCCCGGCTTTTTCAAGCGCGACTGGTAAGGTGCGGGTGGTATAGCCCGTCTTTTTGATGCGGGCGTTCCAGTTGTCGGTCATTTCCTTTCGGTGGTCTTTCATCTTCTGGAACGAGGCCGGTGTTCCGAATTGCTCCCAGTTGTCGTCCGGCCGCCCCGTTGGCTGCAGCACGGAAACCATGACGAATTTCCCTTTCACCGATGGCATCCAGACCGCGTAGGCGGCCGAATCGGGGAGATCCGGCAGGATCACCAATCCCGCTGTCACTGTCTTGTTACCCATACCCGGACACCAGGCCAGTTGCGTTGCTTCCAGGGTCCGCAGCCGCGGCGATACCATGTCGATATGAGATATTCCTCTTTCCCATCCTCTCCAGACACCCCAGTTCTGGGCCTCGGCATGAATACCCCAGCCGGCGTATTTTGCCAGCGCCCAATCCCGGGCCTCCTCCATCTGTGGCGTGCCCACCAGCCTGGGGCCGATGCTATCGAACAACTCGTGTGCCAGCAGCTGCAGCTGGGAGTGCTGTGACTCCTCTTGAACGATGTTATCGACAATGGAGTCTTGCAATGCTGCGACGGGTTGGCTGGATGCTGTGAGGGTTTGGCCGGGTCGGCCTTTTGCATTGGGTTGGCCGGATTGTCCTTGTGCAGTGGGCTGACCGGATTGTCCGAAACTGTGACCGGACAGAAGAGATAGCAGCAGGATGGCGATAACGCGGGTGCTCCGGTTGGAGAAGGTTGGGCAGTTCAGTTGTCTCATGCTAAAATTTTGCAGTTGGTTCATTCAAGTTACCAACTAATTATTAAAAAAACGTGGCTTTTTTTCCGTTGAAAATAGTAATTTTCTTTAATGAAAATCAAATGGTTGCTGCCTTTGCTGCTGCTGAGCAGCAGGGTGTCCCTCGCGAATGTCCGGCTTCCGGCGGTACTGTCCGACAATATGGTATTACAACAGCGAACTACGACAAAACTTTGGGGCTGGTGTGAGCCGGGTGAGAAGATCTATATCACTCCTTCCTGGAGTAACGGCTTGGATTCCGTGCAGGGGACGCGGGACGGGCGCTGGCAGAGCCCGCTGGCCACTCCTGCGGCGGGAGGACCATATACGATAGCGATCAGGGGTCACAATACGATCACGTTAACAAATGTGCTGATCGGGGAGGTGTGGGTTTGTTCGGGGCAGTCCAATATGGAGATGTGCGAGACCTGGGGATTGCCGGATGTGAAAGAGGATTTGCCGTCCTGTTATAATAGCAATATCCGGTTCTTTCACGTTCCCAGGACCACATCGACCAGCCCGCAGGACAATTGCGTCGGGCAATGGGCTGGTTGTGATTCGAATGAGCTGAAGAGCTTTAGTGCGGTGGGTTATTTTTTTGGGAAGGTACTGAACAGGGATCTGAATGTGCCGATTGGTTTGATCCAGGTTGCCTGGGGCGGTACTCCCGCGGAGGTGTGGACGCCGGCGGACCTGGTGAATAATGATGACACGTTGAAAGCGGCGGCCATGCGGCAAAAGCCTTCGAATGGCTGGCCTTATCTGCCCGGGTATTGTTATAACGCCATGATCGCGCCGCTGACTTCTTTTTCGATTGCCGGCGCGTTGTGGTATCAGGGGGAGAGCAATACGGAATCACCGGGCAGCTATGCTAAGCTGCTTACCACGATGATCGGATCGTGGCGAAAAGCGTGGGGGAGCGCCGTTCCTTTTTATTATGTGCAGATCGCGCCTTTTACCTATGGGGTGAAGGATCAGGGCAGTCTTTTGCGGGAGCAGGAGGCGGCTTGTCAGGATCTGGGTGGGACGGGTATGGTCGTGATCAGTGATCTCGTAAGCGACACGACGAATATCCATCCCAAGGACAAGCATGATGTAGGCCTTCGGCTGGCGAACTGGGCTTTGGCGGAGACTTATCATCGTTCCGGGCTGTTTTATAAGAATCCCCGCTATCAGCATATGGAGGCAAAGGGGGACAAGCTCACGCTGACATTTTCGGATGCGCCGAATGGATTGATGGTAAAAGACGGTGAGGTGCGTACTTTGTTTGTCGCAGGTGATGACAGGATATTTTATCCGGCGGAAGCGAAGATCGAGGGTAGCAGGCTGGTAGTTTCATCGCGGGAGGTGAAGAAGCCGGTGGCGGCACGGTATCAGTTTAGCAATGCGGGGATCGGGAATATATTCAGCAAGGAGGGGCTGCCGATGGCGCCTTTCCGTACGGACAGTTGGTGAAGACGGTTGGTAAGGATAGCTGGTGAAAACAGTTGGTGAGGATAGCTGGTGAAAACAGTTGGTGAGGATAGCTGGTGAAACAAGAGCTCAATGAATAACGCAGAAATTACACATCCGCTTTTCAGACAGGCGGTGGAGGCTATTGATGCGGGCGAGGCGGATACGCTGGCACAGCTGCTGGAAAGCAATCCAGGGCTTGTCCGGCATCGCCTTGAAATTCCGGGGGAAGGTTATTTTGGCCACCCGTACCTGTTGTGGTTTATTGCGGATAACCCGATCCGGGTAGAAAGGCTGCCGTCGAATATCGTTGCCATTACCCGGCTGATCGTTGAAGCTGTTCGGAAGCAGGCCGGAGAAAGTTTGCAGCAGCAATTGGACTACACACTGGGCCTTGTAGTAACGGGTCGGATACCCCGGGACTGCGGAGTTCAGGGGGAACTGATCGATCTGCTGGTCGATGCGGGGGCTGTTCCGGGAAATGGAACCGGTGCACTTGCCCATGGAAATCCTGAGGCTGCCCTGCGATTGATCCAGCGGGGCGGCCCATTGACTTTAGCAACGGCTGTCGGGCTGGGGTTTGCAGAAGATGTCGAACGGCTTCTTCCCGGCGGAGATAAGGAGGAAAGGCAGGTTGCGTTTGTCATGGCCGCTTTTTATGGCCGGGCCGATTTGTCGATGCGGTTGATAAGAGCGGATGTCGATCTGAACGCCTTCCCGGGTAATCAAACGGGATTTCACGCTCATGCAACGGCATTGCATCAGGCTGTTTGCTCCGGTTCACTGGCGGCAGTAAAGGTACTGGTGGAGGCTGGCGCGGACAGGACGCTGAAAGATCGTATATATGAGGGCACGCCGCTGGATTGGGCCGAATACCTGCTCAGAGACGAAGATATTGGGAAGGACGGGAAAGAAAGACTGGGGAGGATCGCGGATTATCTTCGTCAGGAGGGTCGGGAGGGCCAGGAGGGCCACGGAGGTGAGGGGGGTGAGGCCCGGGGAGGTAAGGGGGGTGCGGGCCAAGGGGGTTGAGGGGGTTGGGGGCCAGGGAGGGGGTGTCGGGGTCAGGCAGGCTTAGTTTTGCAGGATAACAAAATAAAACAATAAAATTATGGGTAAGATCATATCGCTGATCCATATGTCCCTGGACGGGTTTATGGCGGATGTCAACGGGCAGATCAATTGGATCAAAATGGACGGCGAGATCCATGGGTATGTCATGGAACTCAGGCGTGACGCGGTGGGAACACTGTATGGGCGGACGACATATAAGATGATGGATACGTATTGGCCGGGGGTGTTGAAGGATCCGGGGAACTACCCGCAGTGGCAGGTGGACTATGCGGAGTGGGTGGATAAGGCCCTGAAAGTTGTCGTTTCCAAAACGCTGCCTGGGGTCAACTGGAACAATACCCGGTTGATCAGGGACAATGTAGGAGAGGAGATCCGACGGATAAAGGAGGAGGAGGGGGGCGACTTATTGTTGCTGGCCAGTGCGACGTTGGTCGGGACATTATTGCCGATGGGGCTGATCGATGAAGTGGCGGTGACAGTCCATCCGGTTGTCCTGGGCAGAGGGAAGCCGTTTTTTATAGGGTTAGAGGACAAGCTTCCGCTGCGACTGCTGGAGAACAGGACATTTAGTAATGGGGTGATCGGGCTGCGTTATCAGGTTACGGGAGCCTGAGTGGGTTAGTTTTATTTTTCTTCCATCCAGATGACGGAATTGTCGGTACCGACTTCATTTTCTTCCCATAGCGGGTTGCCGGGGTCTTTGATCCATTTGTTGTCCACGATAAATTTGTAGAGGTGTTTGCCAACGGAGAGATGTACATTGAATATCCAGGCATTCCCTTCGCGTCTCATCCGCAGGGAATTGGGGGTCCATTCGTTGAAGTCGCCGGCGAGATAGACGGATCTGGCGTCCGGGTAGCCTTCCAAACGGAAAGTATAATTAGGCTGGATGATGAGGAAGGCATTGGCTACATGGTGCGGCCGGTTATAGACGAAGAGGGGATTGGCGGGGTCGTCTATCCATTTGCCGTCTACCAGAAAGCGGTACTCGTAGTTGCCGGGGCCTAAAGTATAGGGTAGTTCCCAGCCTTGCGCCGTCTTGTGCATTAACAAGTCGTAGGTTTGCCATCCGTTAAAGGATCCGGCCAGTGCTACTGATGTCGCCGAGGGATATCCTTTCAGCGTGAAGAGATGCGGTTTACCCAGTTGGAATACTGAATTGAATCCTTTATGGCCGTCGGGCAGTTGGCGGGGGTTGGCAGGGTCCTGGTACAATTTTCCATCCACTTCGAATTTGTAGGTATAAGTACCTTCTGCCAGATATAGGTGGATGGACCAGCCGAACGGTCCTTTTTTCATGGGCAGCTCGCGGGGATTCCAGCCGTTAAAGCTCCCCGTAAGGTAGGCCTCTTTTCCGTCGGTGTGCCCGGGCAGGGAGAAAAGGGTGTTGGATTTGTAATAGACGGAGTTGGTATTTCCGCTCGGGTCGTTTTCGTGCAGGCGGTTGTCAGGGTCGGTCATCCAACCTCCATCGACGATAAATTTGTACCAGTATTTGCCGGGTTTCAGCTTTACTATGGCGATCCAGCCGCTGTCGGTCCGGGTCATTTTGAGCGCTGTGTGTTGCCAGTCGGTAAAGCTGCCCGCCAGCAGCACCTCGCTGGCGTGGGGACGATCTTTCAGGAAGAAGGTCACCAGGGAGTCCTTTACGGCAAAGGGGTATTTGCCTTCAAAGTGATTGAATCCATAAACCAGGTTGTCGTTCTGAGAAGGGAACAGGTCGCGGGAATTGGGATGGTCTTCGGTCAAGGCCATTATTTTCTCCGGGTCGCCCAGTTGGTCGATGCCGCCTATCTTTTTGCTGAAGACCAGTTTCTGGCGGTTGTTGATGTCGATTCTCCAGCCCATTTTCAGGAGGCTGTCAAAATGCCTGGTAAACAGAATTTTTGGGAGGCCCAGGTCGGAGAGGTCATATTTTTGCACGAATTTATTCAATTTCTTTTCGTCGATATTTTTGTTGAGGGTGATATACATCCGGCCGTCCTTTATTTTATAGGATGCCTTTGCCGGTGACCCGTTCTCCTGGGAGTGGGTCATACCTGGTATAAGCAGGAATAGCAGGCAGGCTAGCAGGGTGCTCCTCATTTCCATATATACATCTTACGGGTGACAAAATTAAAACCAATTTTATGAAGCGACAGGAAATCGAAACCCAGCATTCCGTCTATACAGTTGTTGTAGGCGTCACACATGCTTTTCAGGTTTGTGATCAGGACGGGGAGGGAGGTAATATCATGGTCTCCGATCCTCAGGCCTTTGATGTCGCCGTATAGTGCTTCTACCTTTCTGCTACCGCTGCCGTTCAAAGTCACCCGTCGGGTGATCTCCACCTGTTCAAAAATTTTGCCGGGTAGCCGGCTGTCGAGGACATTGGTTTCGGCTCCGCTGTCTATGATGAATTTCAGTTTTTTTCCTTTCAGATAGACATACACGATGATCTTGCCTTCCTCTATTTCGATGGGGATCACGTTGTAGGCGGTGGAATCGACCAGCTGCGGGTTCCGGTAAACGGCCGCCTCTTTTTTCCCGATCAGGCGCAGGTAGATGACGCTGGCGCTATAGTCGATGATCATCTCGAAACGTTCGAACATCCGCATTCCAAGCAAACCGAATATTTTTACGCCTTTGTTGTTTTCAATATGGCCGAGGTTGATCAGGTCAGCGTCCATATGGAAATAGCGGAGTGGTCCGAGGCGAAAGCTGTCCACGGAAGTCTGGAGGGTCATGGCGACCGAGCCGGTCACGCCGCCGCTTTCGACCGGGTTGGAGGTGGGGTAGCGGCGGAAATAGGTGATATTGAGCACGAGTCCGGGGGTGCCGGTATCTAGTACAAAGTAACCGGTGGCGGTGTCTGCCTTTGCCTGGATGAGGATAAGGTTTCCGACGCGGGTAAAGGGGATCGTGCAGGAGGAGGAGTCGCTGGAGATGATGGGGTCGATGGAGATGGTAGGGTTGGTGGAATGGAAGGGGTCGATGGAGATGGTAGGGTTGGTGGAATGGAAGGGGTCGATGGAGATGGTTTGGCGGGGCGGGTGCGGAAAAGAGGGGGTTGGTGACAGGGCGCGGGCGGGACTGCCACCTGAACAGATGGCAATTATTGCAGCAATCAGGGAGCCCCTGCCTGGTTTCATTGGGGCAAGGTACTAATCCATTTTGTTTTTTCCTCTATGGCGGTGCGTCTGCCTGGTTTTGCCGGTTCGTCGGTATAGCCCAGGGAGAGGAGTCCGATGACCAAATCCTCTTCTCTTAGGCCAAGATATTGATTTATAGCTGGTTGCAAAATCATCCCGCCGGTACTCCAAAGGACGGCTATCCCAAGGGCCTCTGCGCCCAATAAAATGTTTTGTACGGCGGCCGCAGTGGCACAGATCTCTTCCAGGACCGTTATGTTGGGGTTGCCGCCTCTTTGCATATAGACGGCGATCAGGTGTGAGGCTTTGTCACCGTTATGTTGTTGTTTTTCATACTTGGCGGGATTGAATTTTTCCGGGGGGGTATTTTGCCGGTATAGGTCGGCGTGCCGGCGGCAAAATTGTTGAACTGCATCGCCGCTATACACGACAAAACGCCAGGGTTCGGTGAGGCCGTGGGTAGGGGCCCAGTTGGCTAATTCCAGTAATTGGCGGATCTGCTGGTCGTCGATCTTTCTGCCGTCGAGTGCGGCGGACTTGATGCTACGTCTGTTGATAACTATTTCCTGTAAAAGGCTAAAGGTTTCCATATTCAAATATATGATTTTAAGCTAGTTGTGTAACTATCGTAGTTTTCCTCGTAAAAACCCCTATTAGATCCGGGGTTCGGGAGGTATCTTTACCCCACCAGTTACAGCCACCGTGAATGAAAAACTTGTTCACCGTACCCACGGCCAGGCATTTGACTCCGCCACTACTCTATGTTCAACCCTCACTTTTAGCATAATCCATTACCTGGGACCGGCATTGTTTCACCCGAAAAATGAAAACGATGTTGAAGTCACTCGTACCCGTTTATTTTTGCAGCCTGATGTTATTTATGGCAGGACCGGCCGCTGCAAATTCTGGTCATTCGTCTTCTGCGCCCGCAAAACTGTTGCCTTCCGCGGGCGGTAACATGAACTATACTATCGCTTCTGTCCAGCCGGGAAGGCAGGTGAGGGGATTTGTAGATGCTTATATAAAAAGCAATAAGGAGAGCCTTGCCATGATCAGGCAAAGGAGCAAGCGACCTTTTACGATCATCGATTCTGTCCTTTTGCATTATGACCTGCCGGTCGAGCTGAAATATCTCGCCGTGATAGAGTCGGAGCTTAATTCGACTGCCGTTTCGCGTGTCGGCGCCAGGGGGCCATGGCAATTGATGGCTGTGACTGCCCGGGAGCTGGGTCTGAGAGTGAACGGCCGGTCGGATGAGCGGACGAATTATTATAAGAGTACGAAAGCTGCTGTATTGTATCTGCGGGATTTGCATAAGGAGTTTGGCGACTGGCTGCTGGTCCTGGCGGCATACAATGCTGGTCCTGTACCGGTCAACAGAGCGATTCACCTGGCGCATAGCAGAAATTTCTGGGCTTTGCAGCGTTATCTGCCGGCGGAGTCGAGACAGCATGTGAAAAGATTTATTGCCACTGCCTGGTATTTCAATCTGAAGGAGCTGATGGACAATCCCACGCCTGGCGATCTGCAATGCGGGCAGGGTGGGTATCCGGGGCTGTATGCGTGTCTGGGGGCTCCGGGACTGCATGCGTGTCTGGGGGAACCTGGGGTGTATGCGTGTCTGGGGGCTCCGGGGCTGTATTCGGGTCCGGATGGGGTTCCAGGAGGGCACGCTGGTCTTCATGAGACGGCGGGGGGCAGCTTTCAGCAGAGGGGATATTTTGAGGCAGGCGGGGGTGGGATGATGAAAAATCCGTTGATGTAGGGGTTTCCGCTAAATTTCCCTACTTTGCTGCTGCTGGCCGGCGGTCCGGCTTAATGATCAAAGATGGACAACCCAGGCAACGCAGCCCCATATATTTCTGTACTGATTGCTGCAAGAAACGAAGCATTGAACATTGACAGGTGCGTGCAGGCTTTAGTTAATCAACATTATGGAGGGAAATGTGAAATCATCATAGGGAATGACGATTCTTCCGATAATACTGGTGAAAAGATAAGTTATTGGGTTAATAAATATTCGAATATTTCCCTGTTCAATATCGAAATGAATGTTTCCCATCAAAAAGGTAAGGCAAATGTATTGGCTCAATTGGCAAGACAGGCAAGGGGGCAGTATTTATTGATTACTGATGCGGATGTCCGGGTAAATGAAAATTGGGTATCAGCCATGGCTGAAGCATTGGAAACCGGTGCTGCGATCATAACGGGAGTAACTGCTGTGGAAGGGGATAGCTTCTTCGCCAGAATTCAAAATGCGGATTGGATATTTCTTTTTGCCAATGGCTATCGTTTTGCAAAGAGCGATAATCCTGTCACTGCCTGTGGAAATAACATGGGTATCAGCAAAGAGGTCTATGAAAAAATAGGCGGGTATGAAAATATACCCTTTTCCGTTACGGAGGATTACGAATTATTTAAGCAGGTGACCCAAAAGGGGTATTCCTTCAAAAGCCTGTTTTCTCCGAAAGAGCTTGCCTTTACAAGGCCTTTGGAAAATATGAAGCTTTATTTTCAACAGCGTAAAAGATGGTATCGGGGAGCGTTACAGCTGCCTTTTGTCCTGGCCCTGGTGTTGGTCATGCATAGTTTGTTGCTGCCGATTTTCGTCGTGGTTGGTGTTTTTGTTTCCTGGAAAATAGTTTTTGGGCTTGCAATAATTTCCTGGGGGATTATTGGTTTTGATTTGAATAGATATTATCGCTGGTTAAAATTGAAGCCGGGTGCTGAATTGTTTTTGTATTTCCCCTATACCCTGCTTTTCAGTTTCCTTTTCCTGCTCTATTATATTTTGCCGATCCCTGTCGTCTGGAAAGGCAGGAAATATTAGCATCTCAAAACATGGTTATAAATCTGCTGAGTTCTTCTTCCCGTTCCCGCAGCCAAAAAAGCACCATCTCTACTTTTTGGGGGAGGCTCTTTAGTTCGATCAGTTTGATATGCATGTTTACGCCGCTTACGGAGGAGATGGGTTCGATTGAAACGCCGAGGCCGGCTTCTACCAGGCGCAGAACGGCGATGGAATGTGCTGATTCGTGCGCTACTTTTGGTTTAAAGCCGTAGCTCTGACAAATCTGGAGGATGGTCTCCACATAACCGAGTCCTGTAGAAAGCTGGGGTAAGATAAAGGTCTCGCTTTTCAGGACGGACAGATCGGTGAGTTTCCTTTTTGACAAAGGGTGGTTATGGGGGAGAAGCAGGGCAAAATTTTCCCGGTAGAGTATTTTTGAGTTGATTTCCGGTGGCAGCAGGATATTGGGAGCAATACCGATATCCGTTTTCCTTATCAGGAGCATTTCAATTTGTTGAAAGTTCGAGGTTTCCTGGACGATGGTTTTCAGGTTTGGCCAGGTATGCTTCACTTTAGCCAGAAAGGAGGGCACTACGGTGTTCATGGCAGAACTGGCATGGGTGATCTTTATTTCGCCGGCCTCGCCGGTATGGAGCTGTGTGGTCCGGGTAATTGTTTTATTCAGATCCTGTAAAATCCTGTTCACTTCTTTTTGAAAGAATATCCCAGCTTCCGTTAATGTAACGCCTCTCTTGCTCCTGTTGAAGAGCAGGGCGCCTACTTCGTTTTCAAGTGACTGGATTTGCTTGCTCAATGCCGGCTGAACGATATTGATCTGCCCGGAAGCCCGTCTGAAATTGAGCGTTTCGCATAAAATCAGGAAATTTTTGAGTTGCCGGACATCCATTTTAATCAAAATAAGTTATCAGTCAATTAAAATTAAGTATTTTATTTTATCAGACAAAGGGCGTTGCTTTGCTTTTGTGAATATTGACAAAAAGGATGCTAACTATGAATGAGACAAAACAAAAACTGATCCTTGCCGAGCAGAAGGCAAAGGAGTTATTTAGCGCTGTAGAGGACCGGGGGCTGATCGTTCCCGGTAAGTCCGAACGTACGTTGGCGGAGGAGATTGTCGGTCTTGCCGATCGTCATTTTGGGATAGCCGGGTATTGGCATAAAAAGATTGTAAGGGCCGGCGTGAATACGCTTCACCCCTACAATGGGAATCCGTCCGATCGGATTATTCAGGAGGATGATATTTTGTTTTTGGATTTCGGTCCTGTTTTCGAAGGTTGGGAGGCAGACTTTGGAAGGACATACGTTATTGGGAGCGACCCTTTAAAGTGGAAATTGAAAAGGGATGTGGAGGCTGCGTGGCTGGACGCGAATGCCTGGTATGCTGAACAGCGGAGCGTTGCCGGCGCAGCGGGCCTTACGGGTGCAGCTGGTCTTTCGAGCGCAGCGGGCTTTAAGGGTGGAGTCGGCCTTACGGGTGCAGCCTGTTTTGACTATGTTGCCGGTCTTGCAAAGCGGTATGGCTGGGAGTTTGGGGGCGAGATAGCTGGTCATATCGTAGGCCGTTTTCCGCATGAGCAGCCGGAGGCTGGTGGCTGGGGTCTTGATATGCATCCGGACAATCATGACGATATCCTGCAGCCGGACAAGCATGGAAACAGCAGGCACTGGATTTTGGAAATACAATTTGTGGACAGGGCGAACAAGATCGGCGCCTTCTTCGAACAGTTGTTATATTAGTTAGCGGCGCTGAATTAGTTGTCAGGCGCCCCTTCTTTCACTGTTGACTTTTTTGTTGCGCAAAAGTTGTTTAAGACGCCCTGCTTATTCGGTTCGAAGGCTGTCGATGGGATTGGCTCTCGCCGCGGTTTTGGCGGCGGGGGACTGTTTTAGCATAGCTGCTGTACGGTTTACCGGTTGAGCGGATATTCATTTACCCAGTGGAAGCCGCGGGATATGAGCCGGAACCTTTTTTCATCGTATTTTTTCAGCTTGATAAAAACGGTATCGCTGCCTAATTTGCCGGTTAGCGTCAGGTAGGCGGTGTCTTTCGTGTAAGTAAGCCGGCTTTTATTCAGCGTGTCCGAAAGTGAATATAAAAGAGCGGTCTTAGCAGCCGTGTCTATTTTGAAATGATAGTTGAGGGTGGAGTCATTCATCAGGCGGATGGCGGCGTAGTCTTTATTTGTGATGATCAGCCGGTTCCACCTGGTGCTGTCCGTGGTAAGCGGCGGGACCGGAGTGTTGTTTCTAAGAAAGGTTTCCGTATAATAAATTCCGTATAAGGGGGGATGGGGGGCTTTATCGCCATATTTGTGTTGGAATTCCCATGCTTCGCTGGCGGTCAGCCAAACCAATGAAACGACGAGCAGCAATTTCACGGCACGCAGGCTGTTGCGCAGTTTTTTGTTGAAATGCGGGTAAGAAAGACGAGCGGCCGGGGTGTCTTTATTGCGGATGAAAAAGTCGGTCAGCCGGATGCTATCTTTTCCCAGCAAAAACAAGCACATTAAAATAGTGTTGAAAGATAGCAGTTTTACCGGAACGTCATAGCCCATATTGATCATAAACACATTGGTCATTACACCGAGACAGACGATGGCCCCGATCGTGGTGGTTCGCCGGAACAGGAGCAATATGCCGCCCAGTAATTCTGCAAAGCCGGTAAAATAATTATAGGTGCCGGAATAGCCCATATAAGTCCAGGCGAGGCCCATGGGGGAGGAATCGCCGTACGGTTCCGTCAGGCGATAAAGGCTGGGGAAGGGGAACTGCACTTTTACTATCTTAAAAAAACCGTAATTGATCATGGTGTAAAAAAGGTAATACCTTACCAGCACCCGGATCCAGTAATAAAGCGCGTGGTATTCCTTTCTTTTTCTATCCAGCAATGTCCAGGCGATGGTCCCGGCGAGGGCAAGTGTCAGGCCGAAAAGGCACAGCAGGTAATCGTAGGTAGTATCGCCGCTGCCATTGGTAAAGATGGTGACCGTCTTGCGGTAGCCGAAAACATGTTTGGCAAACCAGGGGATAAAGCGGTGCAGCAGGCTATTCAATGCCTCATAGATCGAGTTGATGACGGGCAATTCGTTATTGGGAGTGAAGAAAATATAAAGGGCAAAATAGAGAAAGCAAAAGCGGAAAACGAGTTTTTTGAATCCGTTCCAGGCCGGAGCAGGTTCTGTTAAAGTGGGCATAGGCGGTGATTGTCCCCTAATATAAATTGTTTTTGACCGATTTGGAGGTAAATTGGTGAAGGGGAGGCCAAAATTTATTGATCATGAAACGTACGGTGTTAATTTCACGGATCCTGCTTGGATTTATTTACCTGGTTTTTGGGCTTGACTATTTCTTCCATTTTATACCGTATCAGCCGTTGCATACGGGAAAGGCGGGGGCCTTTATTGCGGGGCTGAAGGGGACGGGCTATTTTTATCCGATGCAGAAGGTCATCCAGATAGCAGGGGGCTTGTCCTTGTTGAGTAATCTTTACGCGCCGTTTTTTGCGGTGGTGCTTTTCCCGATCAGTTTGAATGTCCTGTTGTTTCATACGCTGCTGGTGCCATCCGGGTGGCTGATGGGGGTGACGCTGGTTGTACCCAATCTGCTTTTGGGGTATGGGTACCGGAAGTATTATCGGGGGATGTTTACGGCGAGGGCGGTGGGATGAGCGCGGGCGAAAAATGGTAATTATTTGTTTTTTTTGAACTTGGCCAGCTAAATATCGGTATATTAGTATGGGGCAAAATAACCCTTACCCATGGGAAGTTCTTCGTTAATCGTTCTTTTTATTGCCGGAGTCGTTTTTGCAGCCGGGGGGATTGCCGTCGCCCGGATCTTTGTAAAAGGGACAAAAAATCCACAGAAAGGGCAGGCCTATGAGTGCGGTATCCCCTCCGCAGGCACTCCCTGGAATCAGTTCAATGTCGGATATTATTTGTATGCATTGATCTTCCTCATTTTCGATGTAGAGCTTGTTTTTATGTATCCCTGGGCCGTGGCGGTCAGAAAAATAGGAATAGCGGGTCTTGTGGAGATCGTGGTATTCCTGTTCATCCTGTTTATGGGACTATTGTATGCACATAAAAAGGGGGCATTGAAATGGATGTAAGTCAGCAAAATAAGAGTGGTTTTCCGGGGGAAGTGCACCCGACAGCGGGCGGGGGGATCCTGGTGACAAAATTGGATGAGGTGATCAATTGGGCGCGGTCAAACTCGCTCTGGCCGCTGGTATTCGGCACGTCTTGTTGTGCGATCGAAATGATGTCCACGGCCGCTGCGAAATACGACTGGTCGCGCTTCGGGTTTGAAGTGGCAAGGGCTACGCCGAGACAGGCGGACGTCATCATCATCGCCGGAACCATCGTCAATAAAATGGCCCCTGTACTTAAAAGGCTATACGACCAGATGGCCGACCCTAAGTATGTGATAGCCATGGGCGCCTGCGCTACGAGCGGAGGGCCATTCTTCTACAACACCTATTCGGTGGTAAAGGGTGCGGATCATGTGATCCCCGTGGATGTCTATGTTGCGGGATGTCCGCCTCGCCCCGAAGCTCTGCTGCATGCAATGATTGCTTTACAGGAAAAAATAAGGAGAGGCGCTTCATGAACAAGGAAGAACTAAAAACAAGACTGCAGGAGTTGCTTCCCTCGCCGGCCTTCGAGGAAGGGGCTGAATGGACTACGGTAGTCACCGATCCGGCCGGGTGGGAAGGGTTTGCGTGGGATCTCAGGGGGGCGGAGGGATTGGACCTTGACTATCTGTTCTGTGTGACGGCCATAGACTGGAAGACGCATTTTATGATGGTGTATCATCTGACCTCGACGGTGTACCGGCATACGGTGGTAGTGAAGGTGAAATTGGATCATGACGATCCTGTAATCCGAACGGTATCCGATATCTGGCGTACGGCGGAATTCCATGAACGGGAGGCGTTCGACCTTTTCGGCGTGGTATTCACGGGTCATCCCGATCTGCGGAGATTGTTCATGACCGATGACTGGAAGGGATGGCCGCTGCGGAAGGATTATGAAGACCCTGTCAATATGATTAAACTCTAACCGGGCGGAGCCCGGTTGGTGCACGAAGTGCAAGACATTAAAAATATGATCCAAGAAGTAGGCACGACAGAACAAGGGGACCTGGTGATCAACCTGGGGCCGCAACATCCGTCTACACATGGCGTGCTGCATCTCGTGATTACCATCAGCGGGGAAACGATTAAAAAGGTCGAACCTCACCTGGGGTATATTCATCGCAGCATCGAAAAAATGTGCGAAAGCCTGTCTTACCGGCAATTTATTTATGTGACCAGCCGGATGGATTATCTTTCTTCCCATATCAACAATCACGGCTGTGCCTTATGTGTGGAAAAGGGGATGCAGATAGAAGTGCCCGCCCGGGCCAGTGTGATCCGCGTGCTGATGGACGAATTGACGCGGCTGGCCTCCCATCAGTTGTGGTGGGGAGCGATGGCCATGGATGTAGGCGCTCTCACGCCATTTTTCCATGCGTTCCGCGAAAGGGAGGCGATTAACGATATCATGGAAGAAACCTGTGGGGCCAGACTAACCATGAACTATATGGTGCCTGGGGGGGTGATGGCCGATATCCACCCCGATTTTCAAAAAAGGGTGAAGGAGTTCATCCGTTTTTTCCGTACCAAGATCGATGAGTATGACGAGCTGGTGACGGGAAATATTATCTTTAAAAGCCGGATGAAGGGTGTTGGTTATCTTTCCCCGGAGAGTGCTGTTTCCTATGGCTGCACCGGGCCTACTGCCAGGGGCAGCGGCGTAAGCTGTGATATCCGGAAATTATATCCTTATGAAGTTTACGGGCAGCTGAAATTTGATGAGGTGACCGCCGCAGGGGGAGATTGCTTTGCCCGTTATATGGTCCGCATGCAGGAAATGCGCCAGTCCCTATCAATCATAGAACAGTTGATCGATAATATCCCTGCGGGAGAGTTCCTGGCAAAGACGAAAGCGGTGCTGAAATTGCCAAAAGGAGAGTTTTATTCAAGGGTGGAGACGGCGCGGGGCGAGTTCGGCGTATACATCATAAGTGAAGGCGGAACGACGCCTTACCGGATCAAATTCCGGAGTCCGGGGTTCTCCAATCTCTCCGCGCTGGATCATATGGCGAGGGGGCATAAGATCGGGGACCTGGTAGCGATCATGGGGACCTTGGACCTGGTGATACCGGATATAGACCGGTGAGACCGTGGGGAGCGGCGGAGGGTGGACAACGGGCGGGGGGGGTGAGTGACGGGGCGGGGGAGTTCGCATTTTTGCGAACTTTGCGCGCGGGGGGATGAACAAAAAAACGATGCTGAGCATAGAAAATATAACCCATTCCATCGATGCGTGGCTGAACGGCAGGTTCGGTCCGACTGTCGTCCTGTTGCTGGAGTCGATGATAGTCGGGCTGGGTGTGATCAGCCTGTTCGCGGTACTGGGGCTGGTCCTGGTGCTGATGGAGAGGAAGGTCTCCGCCTATATGCAGATCCGGTTGGGGCCGAACCGCGTTGGGCCCGGGGGAAGCCTGCAAACGGTGGCGGATACGTTGAAACTGGCGATGAAGGAGGGGTTGACCCCCGATGGCGCGGACAAATTCCTGTTCAACCTGGCGCCATTTGTTGTCATCGTTGCAGCCATGATGATATTGGCTCCATTGGCCTTTGCCAAAGGGATCCAGATCTGGGACATCAATATCGGCGTATTGTATATCTCCGCTGTCTCTTCCCTTTCGGTCATCGGTATCCTGATGGCGGGCTGGGCGAGCAATAATAAATATTCCCTGCTGGGCGCCATGCGCAGCGGTGCGCAGATCGTCAGCTACGAATTGTCCGCGGGGCTTTCTGTTATTTCCATTGTGGTGCTGACCGGCAGTCTGCGGATCTCGGATATCATCGCATCCCAGCAGGATGGCTGGTGGCTGTTCAAGGGGCATATTCCCGCGATCATAGCCTTTATCATTTTTATTATTGCGGTCACGGCAGAGACTAACCGGGCGCCTTTTGATCTGGCCGAAGCGGAATCGGAGCTCACCGCAGGATTCCACACGGAATATTCGGGGATGAAATTCGCGCTGTTTTTCCTGGCCGAGTATGTGAACATCTTTATCGTGTGTGCGATAGCCGCCACTTTGTTCCTGGGAGGCTGGATGCCCCTGCATATCGGCCATTGGGTGGGATTTAACCGGGTGATGGATTATATCCCGTCCTCGCTATGGTTCCTGGGCAAGACTTTTTTCCTGATCTTCGTGATCATGTGGTTTCGCTGGACTTTTCCGCGATTGCGTATCGACCAATTGCTGAAGCTGGAGTGGAAGTATTTATTGCCGATCAGCATGGTGAACTTATTATTAATGACACTTATTGCAATAGAAGGATGGTATTTTTAAGGAAATATATATCGGATGTATTTGGCGCGGTGCGATCCTTGCTGAAGGGGATGCGGCTGACGGGCTATTATTTCACTCATCGGAAGGAGATCATCACCCAGCAATACCCGGATAACAGAGAGGAGATGAAGTTGCCGGAGCGGTTTCGCGGGGAGGTGGTCATGTTGCATGACGAGAAGAATGAGCATGCCTGTACCGGCTGTACTGCCTGTGAGCTGGCCTGCCCCAACGGGACTATCAAGATCATAACCCAATTCGATATAACACCGGAAGGCAAGAAGAAAAAGGCGCTGGATACCTTTATCTACCACCTGGAGCTTTGTACGATGTGTAACTTGTGCATCGAAGCCTGTCCTACGGATGCCATCAAGATGGCGCAGAGTTTTGAGCACAGTGTGTATGACCGCAGCGAACTGACAAAAAAATTAAATAAACCGGGGTCTAAAATCAGAGAGGGCGTTGAATAATGAGCGCGTCTGCCGTCGTTTTCTATATACTTTCCTTTTTTATCCTGGCTACCGGCCTGCTGGCGGTGACTTCCAGGAAAATATTCCGTTCAGCCATCTGGCTATTGTTCTCTCTCACGGGCATTGCGGGATTGTATTTCTGGCTGCAGATGGAATTTATCGCGGCGGTCCAGATCGTGGTCTATGTGGGCGGGATCGTCGTGCTGATCATCTTTTCCATCTTTCTTACCCAGCAATCGGGGAAGGATCTGCCGGCGCCGGTGCGCGGGCGGGTGCTGTTTTCCACACTGGCGGTGTGTGCGGGTTTTGCGCTCACTTGTGTGCTGTTGCGGGGATATGCTTTTCGGCCGTTGGGGCATCCTGTCGGCGGTGGGGGGGCGGGTGCGGGCGCGGAGAATATGGGTGTCGATGCGAGTGTGGGTAATATCGGGGCGCAATTGCTCAGCACTTCGGAGCATGGTTATGTATTGCCGTTCGAAGTGATCAGTATCCTGTTGCTGGCGGCCATGATCGGGTGTATCGTTATTGCGATCAAAGTAAAACCGGAGGACAAATGAACCAGGTACCCCTGAGCCATATTTTGTTTGTAAGCACTGCCCTCTTTTTTATCGGCATGTATGGCCTGTTTACGAGACGGAATATGATCACGATGCTGATGTCGGTGGAACTGATCCTGAATAGCGTGAACATCAATTTTGTCGCCTTCAATAAATACCTGTACCCGGATAAGTTGGAGGGTGTTTTCTTTACCTTGTTTATTATCGCCATTGCCGCTGCGGAAGCGGCGGTGGCCATTGCGATCATTATCAATTTATACCGAAACCTCCATTCCATCGATGTGGAGGCGACGGATGAAATGAAATTCTGAGTGGGGGTGACGGATGAGATGAAATTTTGAATACCGCGGATATGCCAAACTATGCTTATATAGTCCTGATTCCTTTACTGCCGTTGGCGGCCTTTGTTTTGCTGGGCTTATTTGGCAGGAGGTATTTCCGGCGTTCTTCCGGGATGATCGGGACGGCGCTGCTGCTGGTCGCCACCGGGCTGGCCCTGTGGGTGGCGTATGGGTATTTTTTTGATTGGGGGAAATTGAATGGCGCTTATCAGCGGATCATCGCGCTGGATGCACCCTGGCTGTCCTTTTCTCCGGGTCTTTCCATCGACATGAGCATCGTGCTGGATCCCATTTCGGTGATGATGATCGTGGTGGTGACCTTTGTTTCGTTGATGGTGCATATTTTTAGCCTGGGGTATATGAAGGGGGAGGAGCGGTTTGCGACCTACTATGCCTTTTTGGGCCTTTTCACTTTTTCCATGCTGGGACTGGTATTGTCGGGGAATATCTTCGAGACCTATATCTTCTGGGAGTTGGTAGGCTGCTCCTCCTTCCTGCTGATCGGGTACTATTATGACCGGCCGACGGCCGTTGCCGCGGCCAAGAAGGCATTTATCGTGACCCGGTTTGCCGACCTTGGCTTTCTTATCGGGATACTGATCTTGTCTTTCCATGCGGGGACATTGGATTTCCGCATGTTGATCCAGCGGCTGACCGAACCGGGTCCGCAACTGGCAAGTATTACCGGGGCCTCTTTCCTGGGTATTTCGTTGCTGTCCTGGGGGCTGGTCCTTGTATTTGTCGGCGGGGCGGGTAAGTCGGCCCTTTTCCCCCTGCATATCTGGCTGCCGGATGCGATGGAAGGCCCTACGCCTGTCTCTGCGCTGATACATGCGGCGACGATGGTGGTAGCGGGAGTGTACCTGGTGGCGAGGTTGTATCCTGTGTATGCCTATGCCGGCCCGGCGGTCTTAAACGTGGTCCTTTATGTCGGCGCGCTCTCTGCTTTTTTGGCGGCGATCATCGCTTGTACGCAGACGGATATCAAGCGGGTGCTGGCTTATTCGACGATGTCGCAGATAGGTTATATGATGTTTGCGTTGGGGACTTGGCACCGCGGCGGAGAGGCGGCCGGGTTGGGATATACGGCCTCCATGTTCCATCTTTTTACCCATGCCTTTTTTAAAGCCCTGCTGTTTCTCTGTGCGGGTGTGATCATTCACCGGGTGCATAGCAACGAAATGAAGGATATGGGCGGGTTGAGACGACTCCTTCCGCTGACGCATGGTTGTTTTTTGATCGCCTGTCTGGCGATTGCGGGGGTGCCGCCGTTTTCGGGCTTTTTTAGCAAGGAGGAGATATTACTGGCGGCCTGGCATGCGAATAAACTGGTGTATGGAATCGGATTGTTTACGTCCGGGTTGACGGCTTTTTATATGTTCAGGTTGTATTTTTCTGTTTTTTGGGGGAAAGAAGGGGGCGAGAGCGGTCATTTGGCTGGGGGAGCCGGGTCTTCCGCGGGTCACTCGCATGACCGGCACAGTGAGGGGCCTGTTTCGATGAAGATCCCGCTGGTAATGCTCGCCCTGGGTGCGCTGTTCGCGGGATTTGTGCCATTTTCACGCTTGGTTACCTATAACGGCAGGCCAGAGGAGACCCATGGTATCGGGGTTTTTGCGATTGCCCCGGTGACGCTGGCGCTTGTGGGGGTGTTTATTGCCGGTTTTATGTATCGGAAAGAGGGAGATAGGCCGGCGAGGGCTGCCGCGGCGTTTGGGGGCCTTTACAGGTTCGCGTATCATAAATTTTATATCGACGAAATATATTCCTTTATAACGAAGAAAATTATTTTCAATCTCATCGGAAGGCCGGCAGCGTGGATAGACAGGAATATGGTGGATGGGGTGATGAATCTCCTGGCAACGGTCACTGCAAGGATCTCTGCGGGGATAAAGGGATTTCAATCGGGGAAGGTACAGGACTATGCCTTGTATTTCTTTACCGGAATAGCCGGATTAGCGGTCTTATTTATTTATATATACACATGAACCTGTCTTTCCTGGTCTTAATGCCATTGATCACGGCGGTTGCCGTTCTGTTCTGCAGCCGTCTTAACGGGATACGTTGGGTATCCCTGGCCGGTGCTACGGTGCAATTGCTGCTGTCTTTTGGGTTGTTGGCGTTGTACTGGAAGGAACGGGGGGCCGGCAATGGCGCCGCTATGCTGTTCGAGGGGCGGCATGTCTGGTTCCCGGCGCTGAATATCTGGTATCATGTCGGTGTGGACGGCATCTCCGTTGCCATGATCCTGCTAACCGCCTTTGTGGTGCAGGCGGCTATATTGGTGTCCTGGAAGGTGGAAAAGATGGGCAAGGAGTTTTTTGTTTTGTTGTTGCTGCTGAGCGCGGGCGCCTATGGGTTTTTTCTTTCCCTGGACCTTTTTGCGCTTTTCTTTTTCCTGGAGGTCTCGGTCATGCCAAAGTTTTTGCTGATTGGGATATGGGGGAGTGGCAACAAGGAATATAGTGC
>Ga0302324_100007461_pt1 | contig 23245 bp, 17 predicted proteins | sample Palsa_T0_1_FD_201949 | JGI IMG/M metagenome (GOLD analysis project Ga0302324, IMG submission 201949) | Peat permafrost microbial communities from Stordalen Mire near Abisko, Sweden - Palsa_T0_1 | ecosystem: Environmental > Terrestrial > Soil > Palsa > Peat permafrost | place: Sweden: Abisko...
CAACCGGCCTACCGGCCAAGCCCCTGCCCACCTCTTACAAGCTCATCGCGGTCAAGGTGACCGGCAGCAAGCGCTTTAGTTCGGAGGAAGTCGCGGCCGCCAGTGGATTGCCGGTTGGAACCACCGCCCACGAAGCAGATTTCAAAAAGGCCGCGCGCCAACTAGGCGAGAGTGGAGCTTTCGGCAGCATCGCCTTTACCTACACCTACTCATCCGCCGGCACCAAGCTCGAATTCCAGGTTACCGACGCTGACAAATTTGTTCCTGCCCGTTTCGCTGACTTCGTCTGGTTCACGGATGAAGAGCTGTTCCGGAAAGTGCACGAACACGTTCCGCTTTTCAAAGGAGAATTGCCCACAAACGGGCGTTTGCCCGACCAGGTTTCCGACGTTCTCCAGGCCCTGCTGGTCGAAAACGGCATTCCCGGCCTCATCGAATATCTGCGCACCTCCGGCAAGAACGCGCAACTGGAGTCGATTGACTACAAAGTCACCGGCGTCAGCATTCGCATCCACCACGTCGAGTTCCCGGGCGCAGGAGCGGGCGAGTTGCCCTTGCTCCAGGCTGCTGCGGAAAAGTTATCCGATCGCGAGTATTCCCGCGATTTCATGAGTTCCTTCATCGAGCATTCTCTGCTGCCGATTTACCATGAGCACGGATACCTAAAGGGCTCATGCGCTCCGCCGCAGCCCAAGGTCGTGAAACCGGCCGCCTCAGAATCTAACGGCGATAAACAGCCACCCACTTTTGTGGATGTTACCTTCCCGGTCACTCCCGGCATCCAGTACAAGCTCACCCGGTGGTATTGGTCGGGCAATCAAGCGATTCCGAGCGACACGTTCGAGCCATTCCTCCACGCCAAAGCGGGGCAAACGGCCAACACGGTTCAACTGGGAGACGACTTGCGAGCCGTCCAGGATCTTTATGGCGAGCGCGGATATATCCTCGCCAACATCAAGGCTGACGCCGAATTCGACGACGAGGCCGGAACCGTGGTTTTCCACCTCGTCGTCAACGAGGATGTTGTCTACCACATGGGAGAGCTTGAGTTTCGCGGCATCGATAATAATCTCACCGCCAGACTGCGCGCCGCCTGGAAGCTCCGCCCCGGCGATGTTTACGATGCCAGCTACCTCAAGCAGTTCCTGCCTCTGGCCCGAAAGTTGCTCCCGCCCAGCCTCGACTGGGAAGTCTCCTCTCACGTGACCGCCCTTACCAGCAGCAAAACCGTGGACGTTGACCTGCAATATACGGCCAAGGCCCCGCAGTGATCGAGATTCGTCACTTTTCCCGGCTGAGGATCATCTATCAGCGATAGACTAGACTTATACGGTCGCCGTCCCGGCGACCGGCGGGGGCATCTGGCCCGCCGACGCGACGGCAAGATGCTCTTGCGACAGTCGGCAAGACCCAGGCACGTACAAGGGTGACCGGCCCAAGGAGAATAGGAAATGAATCGTAGCTCGTGGTGGTTCGCTTCGATAGCGACGGTGATCTTCTCAGCGACTCTATTCTCGAATGTTTATGGACTCGCCGGCGGCAAACAAAGCTTTACCGGCGAGGTCGGCGACGCCATGTGTGGCAGAAAGCACATGGAGGGAACACCAGCGGAGTGCACCCGCACCTGCGTAGCGCAAGGTTCCAAGTTTGCATTGGTCGTGGGCGACAAGATCTACGTTTTGGACACCACCGACAAGACGGCCCTGGCCACGCTGAACCAGCAAGCCGGCAAGAATGCCACTGTAACCGGTACCTTGAACGGCGACACCATCGAAGTCAGTTCAGTCGTCGCTAAGTGACAAAGATTCCCTGTTTGTCCGGAAACCGAAAGGCGGATGCTTTTTTTCGCCGTGGTGCCCGGTGTCGTGTTACATTAAGTCGGTTTCGCCCGGGCTCCTCCCCCAAAATGGACCGGGCGTGGCGGGGACCCGCGCCAGCGGGGTCCCGCCATTTTTTTATCTTCCTTGCGCGAAATTCATCTTCCCTTTACAAAACATTGTGTTAAATTGTGCATTCTTCTACCTCTTTTTTCGTGCCGGAGGTTACAGCGTTGGGCAAAGACATGGTTCCGAAGCGGATGTTCTTCACCAAGGGAGTCGGGAAACACCGCGAGCGGTTAACGTCGTTCGAGTTGGCCCTGCGCGACGCCGGCATCGCGGCCCAGAACCTGGTTCGCGTCTCCTCCATCTTTCCTCCGAATTGCAAGATGCTGGCTCGTAAAGAGGGCGTGAAGTACCTCAGCCCCGGCGAAGTCGTGTTTGCCGTCGTGGCCGAAAATTCCACGCACGAGGCGCACCGCCTGCTCGCCTCTTCCATCGGCGTGGCCATTCCCGCCGACAAAAACACCTACGGCTACCTCAGCGAGCATCACTCCTTCGGTGAAACCGAAGACGCCGCCGGCGAATACGCCGAAGAGCTAGCCGCCGAAATGCTCGCTACTACGCTGAACGTCGAGTTCGATCCCGACCGCTCCTGGGATGAGAAAAAACAGATCTACCGCCTCTCCAACAAAATCGTCCGCACCGCCAACGTGACCCAATCCGCCGTCGGCGACAAACGCGGCCTCTGGACCACAGTGATCGCCTCGGCGGTACTGATCTTCGATTAGTGGTGCGAAGTCCGAGATTTCGCTTCAAAGCCTGTGACATCAACCACTTGCCAAGAAAACAGTGCCCGCACGGAGGTGCCTGAGGAATGCCGAGAGAATGGCGGCCTCGGCGCATCCGATGACGACCGCTGGGACCCGATTATGACACCGTCCCCAGTGCTGGTTCGGTTCTAGTGTTCCAGCACTGAGACTGACATGAAAACAGAACCCCAGCTCAGAAATCCCACCCCGTTATCCATGGGTGCACTTCAAAGAGTGCACTTCAGATTTTGCAAAGTTACCAGCCTTGCTTGAGAATGATGGGTTCGGCATCCAACGGCCCCGCGCTCAGGGTAAGTTTTCACAGAATTACCAAGCAAACAAAGGAGGCTCTATGAAGAGAGTTGTTCCATGGTGTGTGTCTCTAATCTTGTTGGCGACTGCCTCGTGGTCTCAGGCCCAGAAAAATGTCGCGACCGAAAAAGCCGTCACCGATCTCGAGCAACAATGGCTCAAGTCGCAGCGCGCAAACGATGTGGCGCTGGTCGACGTGCTTCTGGCGGATGGCTTCACCAACACCTCATCCGACGGCAAAGTCACCAATCGAGCCGAAGCGATAGCTGAGGCCAAGGCGACGAAATACACCAGCGTCGACTACATCGACCTAAAGGTGATGGTCTTCGGCGACACCGCGATCGCCATCGGAAACTTCCGAGGCAAGGGGACCGATGCATCCGGCAAGCCTCTCGATGCCAATGAACGCTTCACCGACACATGGGCCAAAATGGCGAACGGCAAGTGGCAATGCGTAGCCAGCCACCAATCGCCAGTGAAAGTGAAAATGTAAGCCGTCCAGCCACGCTGCAGATGGCGCGTGTGCCTGTTGAATTGCCGAAGTCGCCGGCTTCTGAATCCCCCCTTAAGGCGCGCGGCCTGCCGTTCTTAGTGCGCCGGAGCCGTTGTTAACCGGTGTAATGGCGACAGCTATCGGTGCGATACGCTGTGGCAGGGGCAGGTCGCTAGGACCTCGCTGTTGGCAGCCGTTGTTGGTTTTGCGGTGGCGCTAGGGGAATCCGCGTGGGGTACAGGCCGGCGTTTGGATGGGGGACACTTCGCGCCGGGATGCGGTGATGGCTCGGAACCGGCACATTGTCCTCGAGGAGGTCTGCATCCAGGGGAGCGGCAACCCAAAGACCCCTTTCCATGCGGAGGTGGCTTGGTTAGCGGTACTGGGTTCGATGAATGAGAGTGATGCGAAAAGTCGCAGTTTGCATTTTCTTCCTGGTTGCGCCGCTTCTCGCGCAAGACCGCATTGCAACTGACGCAAGGCCAATTGCGGTTGCAAGCCCGGTTTTTCAAGCCAGCGCTGGCTACGTCTATCTTGATTTGGATAATCCATCCCTTCAACACGTCAGCCTTAACGGAGTGGATGGCAACGGCTTTGTCGACTTCAGCCCGCGCTGGGGAATGATGGCGGATTTGAGCTATGCCCGCACGGGCAACGTGCTGGGCACTGGACATAGCGGCACTGTGCTGAGCGGTCTGATCGGTCCTGTGTTCTATCCGGCGGAGTATAGAAATGCCCGGATCTTCGTTCACGCTTTGGCTGGTGTCAGTTTGGTAGACAGTGCGGTTCCCCTCACCGGAACCTCTTACGTGAGTGGACCTGTGGCAAAATTCTCCTTTGCGCTGGGTGGCGGAGTCGAACGTAACCTCTCCGGGCCGCTCGCTATCCGGGTCGGCGGCGACTATCTGCGCACCACGTTCGCCAACTCCCACGTGGCCCTGCAGTCGCAAAACAATCTCCGCATCGTCACCAGCCTCGTCTACCGTTTCGGGAGTCGCTAGCCGTAGACGAAAGCCGGCGATTCCACCGCTTGAGAATGGCCAACTTCAAGTCAATGCCAATGGCGATTTTCCATAGAAAGGCCAGTCTGATCGGCGCTCTGACTCAAACGGGATCCAAAGCGCTTAGCCCATATCGATCCCTGGGTTAGAATTTGGCGTATGCGAATGCAAATGCGCGCTTGGCAGATCGCGAGAATCTGCACAATGTGGCTGCTGATCGTGCATGGGGTGGCGGCTCGAACGCAAGTTCCCTCCAACCCCTCGCCCCCAAACGGCGAGGAAATACAGCTCCACACCGACCTCGAACAGGCCGCGGAAGCGATGCACAAAGGGGACAATGCGGCTGCAGCCGAAGCTCTGCGGGGCGCCTTGAAGATCGATCCCCATTCCCTCGCCGCGCTAAATAATCTGGGAATTGTGCTGGCCCGGATGGGGCGACCCACCGAAGCGATCCCGCTATACGAGGAAGCGCTGAAATTTCATCCGGACGACCCTTCGACCAAGCGCAATCTCGCTATCGCTTATTTCAAGGCCCAACGGTACGCCCGAGCGTGGCGCTTACTTCGACCGTTATCTGCGGTGTATCCAACCGACTTTCAGATTCTCGACTTGGCCGGCCTCTCGCTGTTTGCTCTCGATCGTTATCCGGAAGCCGCCAGATATCTGGAACGCGCGAACCAGGTGCAGCCCTCTGATCTGGAGACTCTCGACATGCTGGGCAAGGCGTACCTGCGGATGAAGGACTACAAAGCGCTCACGGGCGTGTTCGCTCGAATCATGCAGGTCGATCCAAACTCGGCCTCCGCTCACATCATGATGGGTACAGCCTACGATCAGATGGCGAATCGGCCGGAAGCCATCAAAGAATATCAAGCGGCCGAAGCTGCGGACCCGAACTTCATGGGAGTCCACTCCGGCCTGGGATTCGAGTACTGGCGAGCGGGCGAGAACGAACTGGCGGAGAAGGAGTTCCAGGCAGAACTGCAGCGCTTTCCTAGCGATCCCGTCTCGAACTGTATTCTCGGTCTGATCCTTCTGGACAAGTCCCAGGCCGCCGACGCCGAGTCTCATTTTCGTGCTGCCTTGGCGGTGAATCCTCGTTATACCGAAGCTCTGTTTGGCCTGGGCAAGACCGAGTTGGCGCTCGAACATCCTGGTGCGGCGGTTGAGCCACTTCGCAAAGCCATCCAAATCGACCCCAACTACTTCGAGGCCCACTTTGTCCTCGGCACAGTGTTGCGGCAGCTGGGCCAGAGTGCCGAAGCGGCGAACGAACAAAAGATCGCGCTCGCCATCCAGGAGAAGGGAAGAGCGGCTGCGATCAAGAGGAACGAGAGCCAGTGAGGCTGCGGGAGAGCCCGTGGTATCGCTGGATAGTTACAGAAAGCACAAAGCGCACGCCGAGGCGTGCGCGTCGCGCTGATAGCTAGGCGTAATGGTTAGAAGTAAAACTTTCCGCCGATTTGCACATTACGTGGAATGTGATATCCGTTGACCTCTCCAAAGGATCCGGAATCCACATTTGTAACAACCGAGTTAGGACTGCCATGATTGAACGTGTTAAACGTTTCCAACCGAAGTTGGAAGCTGGCCCGTTCGCCGAATTTTATGTTCTTGAAGAGCGATGTGTCCCAGCGCTGGAAGCCAGGTCCCAGGACGGCTCCGGGAGGCGAGTTGCCGAACTGTCCGACCGCGTCTGAAAACGCTGCCGTGTTGAAAAAATGGTTGACGGTTTTTGGACCGTTGGGATCGCCGGCTTGATTGGCGCGGGGGATGATCGTGCTGCCGCCCATCCCCAAGCCACCGGGATAGAGGGGACAAGTCGTCGTTGTGCCACCGATCGTGCAGGCCTGCGTCGAGTTGGTGGTCGTGACCAGCGCCCACGGATCGTTGCTCTGGGTTATGGTCAAGGACTGTCCGGTCTGGACATTGATGATGCCCGAGAGCTCCCAGCCACCCAGCACCCATCCCAAACCGCGCTGCTGCTTAAAGAACGGCTCCTGATACACGTAGTTGATGGACAGGATCTGCGGCGTGTTTAGAGTCGATAACCCGTAATTTTCACTCAAGCTGTAGGTGTCTTGGGCCGCCACGCTGCGGTCTATATAGTTAGTCGTGAGAAATTTGGACCAGGTATATGCCACGCCCACCTGCAACCCATGGCTCAGCCGCCGGGTAAGGGTAGCTTGCAGTGAATTGTAGTTGCTGGTGAATACGGGATCGCGCGAGGTGATGGCCCCATAGCCGGTAAATGGAGCTATAGCGTTTATACCCACCCCAGGATTGGCTTCACGCACCGCCACAGTGGGCTGGTTGTAATCAATATCGCCCAGCAGATGCGTTCCCTTGGTGCCCACGTAGGCGACTTCCGCGACTGTGTTCGGCATGATTTCATGTTGCACCGAGAAGTTGTAGTCCTGGTAGCTGGGTACTTTGAAGATCGGGGATTGGCCCGGTCCGCCCGCTCCGGTTGTAACGATACCGTTGGGACCCAGTGGGGTGACTGAGGCCGCTCCAACTGGTTGGTAATTGTCGAACTGGTTCAGGCTTGACTGTCCATTGTTGCTGACACTTGTGGTCTGAATCAGCGGAGGATCGGTGAACTCATTTTGCTCCCAGATACCGTTGAGCGTGCGATCGTAGAAGACGCCATAGCCCGCGCGGATCGCCCACTTGCCGTCTCCGAATGGATCATACGCAATACCAATTCTGGGGCCCCAGTTATTATTCGAGCTGGGGTTGATCCGGCTGCCGTATGGCGAGCAAGCCGCCCCGACCTGACCCGGAATCGCCTGGGCGGCAGAGCAAGTTGAGCCGGTCGGAAAGATCAGGCCATTGGCGTAGGTTGCCGCATCTCCGGCCGCAAAGTTCCCGTTGGGAGTGTTGGGTGTGGTGACAATCGTGGGAGCATTGGCCGGGTTGTAAAGGGCGGGGTCGAAGTTGACCAGAAGGTTATTGCTATCGGTCGGCGACGGGAAGTAGCTATAGCGGACGCCGAGATTCAGCGTAAGACGCCGCGTCACTTTCCAATCGTCCTGCACGTAGAATTCGAAGTTCACATAGTGAAGATCTGGAATTGTATCCTTGTCCGGTTGCGAGTAGCTGTCCGACTGTCCCAGCAGGAAATTGGCGAAAGGATCGTTGCCGTTAATCGCGCTGCTGAAGTTGAAGGCCGCAAAACCACTGGTAGCGTTCTCCGTCTTCGTCATCCACATCGCCGTAACCCCGGCGCGGAGGGTGTGGTTCCCGTGCTGGACGGATAGGTTGTCGAATATGTTTTTATCGATGTTTCTCTCGAAGTAGGGCCCATATCCATTGCTTAAGCCAGTGTACTGCGTGTTGGCAAACTCGACATTAGGAGCGCGCCCATAGGGATCCTGGTAGGCAGTTTTGCCGGTGAGCTGGCTGGTAAACGCTGGCGAGTTCTCGAAACCGCTCAGTGCGGCGTTGATCGCTCCCCAGGAATCGGCGAATTCCACTTCGTTCACCACTTTCGGCGAGATACTCATAGTCGCATTCGCAACCAGGTTACGGCCCGGGGCGTTGAGCGAAATCGCGTCCGCTCCAGGATAATTCGCTGTGCCCCAGAGCCCGAAAGGAAAGTTCTCAGGCACGCTGTCCTGCATGTAACGGCCGTATAGGCGCACCTTGTCGCCAACGTTCTGGTCGAGACGGATGATGTCCTGACGGAAGTTGTTCAACTGGGTGTAACTCTCATCCAATAAGTTAGTACCTACGTTGGGCGGATTGGGTGCCATGAACGCCTTTAGGTAGGCGGCCGCGTTTTGGCTATAACAGCTGGGGTTAATGGTCCAGGTTTCGTTCGCTCCCGTCCCAGCCGTAGTCACACATCCAGCGGGGGCGACGGGAATGGGAGTAGTATTCGCGCCTGTAATTTGGGCGGTGGTGAATACGCCGCCAAGCTGGCCCGTCGTGGGCACGTTGATTTCGGTACTCCCAGGAAGGCTCGAGTGACGCCACTCCTCGGACCAGAAGAAGTAGGTTCTGTTCTTGATCGGCTGATAAAGCTTAGGGATTTCGATGTGACCACCGACGGTAAAGCCCCAGTCGTTGTAGCGCTCAATCGGGGTCCCGTTGCCCGAAAGGCCCGAAATGTATCCATTGCTATCGATGGCCTGTCGGTTTTCAAACGTATTCGCGTTGTAAAAGTTGTTGCGATTGAATTCGTAGGCGGTGCCATGGAATTGGTTCGTTCCCGACTTGGTCGCCACCACAACCTGGCCGCCGCCACTGCGCCCAAAGGACGCGTCATAGTTGCTGCGCTCCAGAGTGAATTCCTGGATGGCATCAATGCTCGGAGTGTTCAGCAAGGTCCCGTTTGAGCCGCTGTCGTTGATGTCGGCGCCGTCGACCGTCCAGTTATTCGCCGTGACGCGCCCCCCATTGACCGCAATCGCGGTGCCGCTGTCCAGTCCAAATCCTGGTTCATCGCCCAACTGATTGGCAACTCCGGGCTGCAGCAATACCAATTGTTCGAAGTTGCGATTGTTCAGCGCCAACTCGCGCAATTGTTCACCAGTTACGGTGCCTGATTGCTCGGCCGTCGTTGTCTGAATGGGCGTGTTTTCTGCCGTCACCTCGATGGTTTCCGTGGTTTTGCCGGTCTTCAATTGCACATCGAGAGTGTGCTTCTCGGCGACGTTCAGGATGACTTCGTTGGCCACGTAGGTCTGAAAGCCGGCGTCCTTCACCGTCACCGTATATCGGCCCGCTGGGAGGTTTGTGATATTGAAATTGCCGGTGTTGGTGGTGGGCACGGAGCGAACATCGACGCCGCCCTCATTGTTGTGAACCGAGACCGTGGCGCCAGCCAACACGGCTCCGGTGGGATCGGTCACCGTACCGGTCAGCGTAGCCGCCAGCTCCTGCGCCAGCCCTGCCGTTGCCAAGCCGAGGATGACTATGCAGATCGCTACGAATGCAGCCAAGTTCTGCGCAACCCCGCGCTCCTCCCCGTTTCCTGCGTCTCTACGCTCGCCGTACACCAATTTCGTCATCACCGCGCCTCCTGAAAGCACTCGACCAGCCGGGTCTCGAACAGGTACTAATACAAACGAACTATGCTATATAGCACGCAAGGGCTCATAGTCAAGAGAAAAAGAGCGATCCGCCTGAGAAAAGTGTTCGACTCGGCCTTCACCATCCCTCCCTTCATCCGAAAGGAATCGACACCGGAAAAAAGTTGTTAGGCCAGAAACCAGTCGGGGATCGGAAATGAGTGCGGGAAGTGGCTATGAATTAACCCTTGACCCCAGGTCCGGCGCTCCCCGAGCACCCTCATCCTGTGCTGGAAGCACGGTTTCGGCCCTAATGCTGTGCCAATCCATGAGTGAAGGATCACAAAAGCCATGCTTTCCAGGGAATTAAGCTTTACATCAAACCCTCAATAAGCTATATAGCATAAGGCGCTGCAATGGTTGTGTCGAGGACGTGCCGGCGGCGGCCCGCCATGCCAGGGATTCTGGAAGCCACTATGTCTGGAAATCATCGTAATGCGACCCCAGCCTACAAGAAAATCCAGAGCGAGATCCGCAACCGTATTGCTTCCGCCAGTCTAAAGCCGGGGGATGCGGTTGCGTCTGAGCGCGAACTGGCCAAGACGCACAAGGTGAGCCTCATGACGGCGCGCCATGCCCTGGCCGGCCTGGAACACGAGGGGATCGTCGAACGCCGCCTCGGGGCAGGCACCTTCGTCGCCGTGCCCAAAATCCACTTTAACAAGTTGATGAGCTACACCGAGCAGATGTCGAGCCGTGGTTTGGCTCCGCGCTCCCGAGTGCTGGTCGCCAAGCTCATCGAGGGCGAGCCGGAGGTTGCGGCCAGACTCGGGCTGCCGGAAGCCATCCGATTGGTAAAGATCCAACGTCTCAGGCTGACCGGGCAAGAGCCCTTTGCGCTCGAAAGCTGCTACTTGTCCGCAGCTGAATTTCCCGAACTGGCCTCGGCCCCTCTGGGACGGAGTTCGCTGTTTGCGATTCTCGAGCACGACTATGCGACGAAATTGGCATACGCAGACGAAGAAGTGGATGCGACATCAGCCGACGCCAACGTTGCGGAACTCCTGAGTGTGCCTCGGGGAGCTTCGCTTCTGCGCATTCGCCAGATTATCTATTCCACCAAGGGCAAGGCCACGATTTATGTAGTCGGTTTCTACCGCTCCGAACGGCACACGCTGTTTATCCGGCGTTTCCGCTAAAGCGTTGCCGGCCGGCGGCCCGTGAAAAGAGGCCACGATGCATCTCGTACTCGCCACCATTCTCGTCAGCTTCGCGGCATGGGCGGGCGCACCCAATCAGGCAATGCCCGCGCAAAATCCGGCTTCTGGGTTCGTCAACACGCTGATGCCGCAACCGTCGCATCTTTCCACCCTTGACGGTCGGCTCACCCTCTCGCCCTCATTGGCTGTCGTCACGGACCATTACGGGGACGCGCGCCTCAGCGCCGCCCTAGCGCGTTGCCTTGATCGAATCGCGACCCAAACCGGTATCTCAATTCCAACCTCTCCGTCAGCCGCCAGCGCGTCCGGAGTGCTGGCCGTCAGTGTCGATGGACCCGGACAAACCATCCAGTCGGTCGACGAAGACGAGTCTTACTCTCTCGATGTCAATCCTTCGGGTGCGCGCCTCCACGCCGCTACCGTCGTCGGAGCCCTGCGCGGGCTCGAAACTCTCGAACAGTTAGTCGAGACCGATGGAACGGGTTATTTCCTTCCCGCAGTGTCAATTCGCGACACTCCACGTTTTCGCTGGCGCGGCCTGATGATCGACTGCGGACGCCACTTCATGCCGGTGGAAGTCATTGAGCGGACGCTCGACGGAATGGCCGCGGTTAAGCTGAACGTCTTCCATTGGCATCTCAGCGAAGACCAGGGCTTCCGGATGGAGAGTCGAGCTTTCCCCCGGCTCACCGGGTTGGGCTCTGACGAACTCTTCTATACTCAGGCGCAAGCCCGCGAAATTGTTGCCTATGCCCGCGACCGAGGCATCCGTGTCGTGCCTGAGTTCGACATGCCGGGACACACCAGTGCATGGTTCGTCGGATATCCCGATCTCGCGAGTGCTCCCGGTCCGTTTCATATCGAGCGGGAGTTCGGCGTTTTCGATCCGGTGATGGATCCTACGCGCGAAACTACCTACAAGTTTCTCGATACATTTGTCGCAGAGATGGCAGCTATCTTCCCCGACCACTTCTTGCACATCGGAGGGGACGAGAACAACGGCGTAGAATGGAAGGCCAATCCGCGCATCCAGGCCTTCATGCGCGAACACAATCTCCAAGACAGCGCCGCCCTGCAAAATTATTTCAACCAGCGTCTGCTCAAAATTCTTGAGAAACATGGCAAGCACATGATCGGATGGGACGAAATTCTTACCCCCGATCTGCCCAAGGACATTGTCGTTCAGAGCTGGAGAGGCTTCGATTCACTGGCCGCCGGAGCGAAAAACGGGTACAGCAGCATTCTCTCCGCCGGCTATTACCTGAATCTCATGAGCTCAGCCGAAACCTACTACGGGGTGGACCCTCTGCCCCAGGCGAGCAACCTGAGCCCAGAGGAGCAGGCGCGCATTCTCGGCGGAGAGGCGTGCATGTGGAATGAGCAGGCCACTCCGCGAGACATCGACTCTCGCGTCTGGCCGCGCGCCGCTGCCATCGCCGAGCGCCTGTGGTCGGCGAGCACAGTATCCGATGTGGACGATATGTACCGCCGGCTCACCGTTGAGTCGTTGCGGCTGGAAACTCTTGGTTTGACCCAGCTCTCGCAGGAAGCAGTGAGCCTACGCATGTTGGCGGGGACCGAACGGATCGATCCGCTCGTTCTCCTCGCATCCGTGCTCGAGCCTGTCACTTTTAACGAACGCGAACACATGCAGCACCCCAATCAGCTCACGCCGCTCAATCAACTGATCGACGCTCTTCCACCCGATCCCCCGTCGCGCCACAATCTTGAGGTGCTGGTGAGGGCGTATTTGCAGGATCCCGAAACTCGATCGCAGAAAGAAGCCGAACTTACGAACAGCTTCAAAGCCTGGGCCGCGGCAGAACCTGGAATCCTGCGCTTGATGGCTGGCTCGCCCGCGCTCGCCCAGGCAGAACCACGAGCTCAGCAACTCACCGTACTCGGCACGGTAGGTCTCGAGGCGGTTTCTCATCTGTCATCCGGACTGCCCGTGGCTGCCGGTTGGAAGGCTCAGCAACTGGCCCTCCTGGACGAAACCGAGAAACCGCAGGCGCTGGTTCGCTTCACGGTGATCAAGCCCTTGCGCGACCTGGTCACCGCGGTTCGCGAAGCGCCTGGCAAATAGTCCATAACACAAAAAAGGCAAGCTGGCTTCTCAGCCAGCCTGCCCGAGTTCTTCGTTTTACGTGCCAAGGCCTCTACCAACTAGCGGCCTAGACCAGCAGCGATGGTTTTGACCATGGTTCCATTCGCATCGTCGTCTTTCAGTGCCCAAACGTAGGCCCCGCCGAGACCTCCCGGGACCTTCAGGTTGATATAGATCGTCTTCAAGAACACCGTGAAGGGATCGTCGTAAGTGTAAAACGTACCGCTGGTTGGATCGTACAGCGATTCGGCCACTCTTCGCGGATCGAAGTAATTGCGGTAGCCATTGGCGGTGAGCGTGGAGAGGGTCGAATAGGTCAAGAGTCCCGGGGTGAGCAGTGGGTCGCAACCCGCTGTATTGCCGTTGTCGTTCGGACACAGGCCGGTTCCGTTCGCCAACAGGACTGGAGAGGGGCCGGTTGAGTTCTGGTACAAGCCATGGTTCACATTCGGAGCGCCCGTCCAGCCGGCGCCGTAAAGAGGCATGCCCATGGTGTACTTTTGCCGCGGCACACCGGCCTTGAGATATGCATTCACCGTGTCGTCAATGTCGAGATCCTGGCCAAACAGCGGATCCTGGCGGGTATCGAAAAGTGGCGATGCGTCATTGGTTTGCGTGACCCATGAGCCGGAATAGTTGTAGCCATCGATGGTGATGAAATCAACCGGCTCGGCGGCTTTACGAAGATCGATATTGACGTAGTTCTGCGCGCCCGCAGGCCCATCGAAGGACAAAGTATATTTTTTGCCCGTGGTTGCGCTCAAAGCGTTCAGTTGGTTGCGGAACTCTTCGAGCAGGGCTGTGAAGTTCTGCGTGTCGGTCGCTGTGGGGAATTCCCAATCGATATTGAACCCGTCAAACAGGCCAGGGGCAGTGATGCCCGCGGCGATGTTGCCATTGACAAACATATCGATGCAGGAAGCGGCCAGGGCCTGGCGTCCGGCAGCGGTGCTGGCGGCGCTGACGAAGGCCGCAGTATTGCTAGCGGACGCTCCTCCCAAAGACATCAGCACGGTTAGGTTGGGATGTAGTGCCTTGAGTTGTTGAATGGCCGCAAAATTTCCATAGAGCGGCCCGGGGTAGGGCGTACCGTTCACGCTGGGCAGGTATGGGGACTGATAGTCGGCCCAGGTATCGGCGATGGCGCATGCTGGCGCCGGACTCGTCGTCACATTGCCAAAGGCGTAGATGAGGTGCGTCAGTTTATCGGCGACACCGTTCTGTTGCAGGTTCGCAATGTTGTAGCCGGCGTAATAGATACTCCACTCTTCGAAGTATCCTCCGATGATCTTGCCTTGATCGTGGTTCTGTGCGAATGAAGCAGAGATGCATGCAACGAGGGCCAACACAGTCAGCAGAACCCCTCGGAACAGGCGCGTCGGGAGATGGGTGGACATGGCAAACGCCTCCAGAATCCTTAAAGTACGAACCGCCGGAGTATAGAGCTATATAGCGGAACTTGCAATAGCTTATTTTTCGAAGCCCGGATAGGATCCTTGGCGATCGCAAGGGCATCGAAAACCTGCCGCGACAGCAGGGGGCAAAGATGCGGGCGCAACACCTGCCGCCTCCGCCAGGCGTTGCCCACGAATGAGCTATATAGCGGATGTGCCACTTATCTTTTGGGCCAGGGCAAGGCATGTGGTTTCCCCGCTGGCATAAACGCCGGACAAAAGGAAAAGCAGGCTGGTTCTGGCCAGCCTGCGCATTCGTTTTCTCGAGTTCGCGGTTCCGATTTAGTTGAGCCCGGCCGCAATGGCTTTCGTCAGCGATCCGTTGGCATCGTCGTCATTCAGTGCCCAAACGTAGGCGCCGCCAAGCTTCTTCTTCTTGATGTAAGCCGTCTTCGCTGCTACTGCCGCGGGATTATCGTAGCTATAGAAGGTTCCGGTGGCCGGATTATAGAGCGTCGCCCCGACTCTTCCCGAATCGTACCAGGTGGTAAACCCGTACTTGTCTGTTAGGTTCTCAATGGTCGAGTAGGTAGCAAATCCCGCGGTCAACACGGTGTCGCAACCGGGCGAAGCAGTAGCTTTATCCGGGTTCAGGCACAGACCCGATCCGTCGGCCAAGGGAACTGCAGCAGGCGCGGTTGCGTTCTGGTACAAGCCATGGTTCAGGTTGGGAACACCCGTCCAGCCCACGGCATACAACGGCAGCCCCATGGTGTATTTGGCCGCCGGCACGCGAGCCTGGCGATAGGCTCTTACGGTCGCATCGATATAACGGGCCTCGGCGTAGGCGGGGTCGGCGGCCGTGTCGTACAGTGAGGACGACTCATTGGTTTGCTTGTCCTGCGTTCCGGCGTAGTCGTAACCGTCGATGGTGAGGAAATCCACTTGCCGAGAAGCGGCCTTAAGATCGATGTTTATATATTTTTTCGGATTAGCTGGCGAATCGAAGGTCAAGACATATTTCTTTCCCGTCGTTTTCGACCAAGCATTGAGCTGCGTGCGGAATTCCTTCAGCAGAGCGGTGAAGTTCTGCTTGTCCTCCGGGCCGGGAAACTCCCAATCGATATTGAAGCCGTCGAATAAGCCGGGAGCAGTAACGCCGGAAGCGATGTTGCCCTTGACAAACAGGTCGATGCAGGAAGAGGCGAGCGCGGCACGGCCGGCCGCGGTGGCTGCAGCGGTCACGAAGCCCGCAACGTTGCCCGCTTGCCCCCCCAAAGAGATCAACACTTTCAGAGCCGGATGAAGCCCCTTGAGTTGTTGGATCGCGCCAAAATTTCCATAGAGTGGCGCGGTGTAGGGCTTGCCATTGACACTGGGAAGGCTCGAATTCTGGTAAGCGGCCACGGGATCAGCAATCGCGCACGCCGGCGGAGAAGTCGGGGTCACATTGCCGAAAGCGTAGATCAAGTGTGTCAGTGCATCCGCCACGCCATTCTTTTGCAAATCAGCAATATTGTAACCGGCGTAATTGATGCCCCATTCCTCGAAGTAGCCCCCGAAAATCTTGCCATCAGAGCGCGCTTGCGCAAACGACTGAGACACACATGCCACGAAAACCAACAAACTCGTGAAAACCACTCGGAGCAGACACCGTGGGAAATATCTTGACATTGCGAACGCCTCCAGCATTCGGTGAGGGATGGATCGGCAGAGTTTGTTTGAACATGTTAGGGGTAGGTGAGGGGAAGGTCAACGTGCGATGCCCTGCAACCCTGCAGTGTTAGCGAAGCGTCGCCACTGCATTCATCGACCCAGCCGCCAATCCTCAATGAGGGTAACCGCCTGTTCGACAGCTACCTCTGGCGCTACTCAGTTTCCGCCCGCGCTTCAAGATTCCACTTGGTGCGGGCGAGCCGATACAGAACATGACGGCGCAGAGGGTGCTCGGCGGGTAGCCGAGGATGGTCGAAATCATCGCGCGGCTCGTGTGTCATGCCTAGCTTCTCCATCACACGGCGCGATCTGAAGTTCGCTGGCACTGTGAAGGACATCAACTCTTCCAGCCCTAATACGTCGAAGCCGTAGCCGACAATCTCTCGCGCCCCTTCGGTTGCGAGGCCCTGGTTCCAGTATTCCGCAGCAAGTCTCCAGCCCACCTCCACACATGGCGTGAACGCAGCCTTGAACGAGGGTACGCTCAGCCCGATGAACCCAACGAAGGCGCCACTGCCTCGAAGTTCCGCGGCGCACAGGCCGAAGCGATGCCGCTCGAAATGCGTCTCGATTCGATCTGCCAGCGCGTCACTGTCTTGCTTCAAAAGGATGTTAGGCATGAACTCCATCACATGAGGGTCGGCATTCAGGCGAGCGAAAGGTTCCCGGTCGGATTCGCGCCAGTGGCGAAGAATCAGGCGCTCGGTGGTCACGACATAGCCAGGATTCGGAGTCATTGTTGAATCGAGACGTCATCGTGAGTATAAGGGTCGCCACCAACTCTACTCGACCGTCGGTGCCCGACATTGCCAACGCTTGTCTTTCCCTCCAGGTAAAGTGCCATTCTCCAGCTGTTTTGCCTTACAACCCATCTCATAAATGCCTCGAGTCCCCGAAGCCTAATTCTGAGCGTGTCGCTTTTGTGGTTCAACTTCTGGTTTGCTCGTGACTCGAGAGCAGCGCGGTAATGTTGAGCTTGTGCGAAGCTCAAAAGGCTACATTGGCGATTTTGAGTCTACCGACGCGGGCCGAGCTAACCGGCCAGGTAATTCGACTGGGCCGGCTGGTGACCGAACTCCGGCCAGAGCCGGAAGTCATTGGGCTGCTTACCTTGATGTTGCTCCATGAATCCCGTCGCGCCGCGAGAACCTCGCCGAGCGGATTTGTCGAATTCTGGTCCGGCCATTCGACTATCTCGTGATGGCAGGACAACCTCCGCCCGTGTTTCAGCGGGAACGAAGGATCTCCCGCTGGCCGAATCTATGGCAGATCCCTCACGCGGCTGAAGTCACCCGCGTTTCGGGATGACGGCCTCGTAGGAGAACGAATTCAAACTGAGCCAATACCCAAAAACTGCAAACCCGTTGACGACCCATCACCGTATCCTTAAGATAAGACGTTCTTCGCAGTGAGCGCACCGACGTCAGAGAGACATATGATCGGCCAAACCACAAACGAAGGGCGATATCAAATGCCGTCGTTGGTTTCAAGGGATTTATCACTGCCAACCCCCACCTTTGTGCTGCCACATTCCGTCGCTGGCAGGGTACAACGGACCATCTTAGGATACAGATAGGGTACGCTTCGTGGGCGCGAACTCGGGATCTACGGCGGCTCGGATCGCCCGCCCAGCACGGGGTTCTAGCCATGAGAGTTCGGAGCCGCGAAGCCTTGGCGCAGAGGGCTGAACGCTCTGATATTCTCGGATAGAGCCAATGCCCTTTCTTTTCCAGCCCATGACTCTCAGTCGAAGGCGTGAGCCGTTCAATCACCCTGACTGGCTGTTTGAGATCAAGCACGATGGCTTTCGCGCTCTCGCGTACATCCAAGGCGGCCAATGTCAACTCGTCTCGCGCAGGGGGAACGTCTTCAAGCAATTCTTGCCCCTAGCTGGGCAGATGGTCAAAGGATTGAAGGTCAAGAGCGTCGTTCTGGACGGCGAGATTGTCTGTCTGGACGCTAATGGTCGGAGTCAGTTCCACTCGCTGCTGTTCCACAGAGGGACGCCGTATTTCTACGCCTTCGACATCCTGCAACTGAACGGCAAAGATCTGCGCTTGCTACCGCTCATCGCTCGCAAGAAGCGATTAAGAAAACTGATCCCGAACCGTTCCTCGCTGCTGTACGTAGATCACATTGAGGCGCGGGGAGAGGATTTGTTCCGGCTTGCCTGCCGGGAAGATCTGGAAGGTATTGTGGCAAAGCGGAAGGACGGGGTCTATGGTCCACGGGCGGATTGGGTCAAGATCAAGAATCCTGCTTACTCACAGATTGTCGGCAGGCATGAATTGTTCAATAGACGGTCAGCCTGAACCAGAGGGTCTCGCCCTCTTCCCCCACATCGTTATCAGGCTTAGACTGTTTGCCCATGAAGACCTCTCGCAGCAAAACAATCCGACGCAAAACTCGAATCCGCTTCGACCCAGCTAACCCTGCGATGACTGTGTTTAAGACTCGATATTGGAAGCCACACATGGTCTACGTCCTTCGGGCTGACAAACCGATCCGTTACGAGGTAGGTCACTCTCGCATCGTGTATATCGGTGAGACCAGAAGAGGAACTCGGCGTCCCGCTGGGTCCGCTGCATCGAAGGCAATGCGGACCTTCGGAGTGCTTCACGGCATTCGACGCATTGACGTTCACCCGCTGACATTCCAAGGCATTCAAAGCGTGCGAATGTGGGAGATATTAGAGCGAGATCTGCTGGCGACCTTCAAAGCGACATACGGAGAGATTCCCTTCTACAATCAACAGGGCAAAGGCAAGAAGTTTTCACTCGATAGAATCAAGTACTTCCGGAAGAGCCGATTGGAAAAGATCATCCGGTTGTTGTCCTAGCGGCCAGTTTTACTTCAGGGGGGAAATGGCTTGCCTGAACGTCCCTATCGCTGGCCAGCGGCATCTTCGTCAGCCATCGAGCCCGCTTGATCTTTCGCTGTTAACTCCGCGTTGCTGACTTCCAAAACCCGGCAAGTACGAACAGAGCCGCCGAGAGTGCTGTCGCCGCAAAGAGGCGCAATGCAATCCGCAAAACGTCAGGCACGATATTGGTACGAGGTGCCCAGACCCAAGCATAGCCCGCATACGACGCTGGTCGAATCACTCCCTCTGACAAGTGAAGTGCTGGATTCTGCCAAGGCACCCAGAGGCAACAATAGGCTGCAAGAAGGCAATAAGCGATTAGAACAATGCGCTGTGCTCTGGTCATACGAAAAGGCCCCATATCAGTTGGGCCTCCGAGTCTCGTTAACAGTTAAACACATCCAGGCCCTCCACTGCCGCGATACACTGATAACACTACAATGCTGCAGGCACAATTAGCGGGCAAGCCACCATCGCTATGAGTCTGATCAAGTCCAAAATGCGCGTTGCCGATCACGGAGAGGTGTTTACGCCTCGGTGGCTGGTCGAAAAGATGCTTGACCTCGTTAAGGGTGAGACCGAGCGCATTGACTCTCGTTTCCTAGAACCTGCGTGCGGAAGCGGGAATTTTCTTGTCCCAGTCTTGCAGCGTAAACTGGCCGCCGTAGAGATAAAGTTTGGGAAAACCGAGTTCGAGCGGCGACAGTACTCCCTGTTGGCGGTTATGTGCGCTTACGGGATTGAACTCTTGGCGGACAATATCGCTGAGTGCCGCGCGAACATGCTTGAGGTCTTTGCCGACTACCTGAATCTGGATGAAACGGATGAACTTTATATGGCCGCTTCCTATGTCCTGTCCCAGAATCTCGTGCACGGTGACGCCTTGACGATGCTCATGTATGACGGACAGCCCATTACCTTTGCCGAGTGGGGCTATCTAGGCAAAGGCAAGTTCCAGCGGCGCGACTTCCGCTTTGAAGTTCTTACGCAAATGTCTTCCTTCAGTCGGGAAGGCTCGCTCTTCGCCCATCTCGGCAAGCATGAGATCTTCACGCCGCTCAAGGCATATCCGCCAATGACTGCACGTGAGCTTGCTCGTTCGACTTTCGACAATCGCTTGGGGAAGGCCATATGAACGATCAGGCGAGCTTTTCGCTTCGCGGGCGCAACCCGGATGTCTTGACCTGCATTGCCAATCTTTCCAATGACGAAGTGTTCACGCCACCTGAGTTTGCCAATCGGATGCTAGACACGCTTGCCGAGGCTTGGGGGGCGAACAATGGTGGAGCGGACCTGTGGGCTGAGGGCACGGTGAAATTCCTCGACCCGTGCGCGAAGTCTGGCGTGTTCCTACGCGAGATCGCGAGTCGCCTAAACAAGGGACTAGCCGCACAGATTCCCGACTTACAAGAGCGCGTTGATTACATCCTCACCAAGCAGGTATTCGGTATCGCCACTACCCAGCTTACCAGCTTGCTGGCGCGCCGCAGTCTCTACTGCTCAAGGCACGCAAAAGGCCTGTATTCTATCGCGACTACCTTCGCCAGCGACGCAGGCAACGTCTGGTTTGAGCGCACGGAACACACTTGGGTGAACGGAAAGTGCCTGTACTGCGGAGCGAATGCGAAGGATTACGAGCGTGGCGAAGGCCTTGAAACCCACGCCTATGCTTTCATCCACTCCGACAACATCAAAACTCGGGTAGCCGAGTTGTTTGGAGGCGATATGCAGTTCGACGTAATCATCGGGAACCCACCGTATCAACTCGGCTCAAGCGGCGGGGATTCCAAGGGCAGTTTCGCAATGCCTATCTATCAGAAGTTCGTCCAGACCGCGAAGAGCCTAGACCCGCGATACGTCGTCATGGTGACGCCATCGCGATGGTTCGCCGGTGGGCGAGGGCTTGATGAGTACCGCTCCGAGATGCTTTCGGATACTCATTTACGTGAACTCGTCGATTTTCCAGACGCGACCGACGCGTTTCCAGGCATGGACATTTCAGGTGGCGTCTCGTACTTCATCTGGGATCGTTCTCACGATGGCCCTTGCAATGTACAGACGTTGAGCGCGGGAGTGTCTAGTGGTGTTGTTGCGCGGCATCTAGACGCGTACAACGTGCTCGTTCGTTACAACACGGGTGTTTCTATTCTCGAAAAAGTGTGGCCCAACGGGGTCGATTTGAATAAATCGCTTGCAATCAAGGTGTCTCCCACGCAGCCGTTTGGCCTGAGAACATCCTACCGCGGCATGCCTACAGCGAAAGGCTTGCGCAAGGCGGTCGTGCTTCGATCTAGCGAGGGTGAATCGTGGATCGAGCGTGCTGACATTCCTAGGAATCAGGAATGGATCGATCAGTGGAAAGTAATTCTTGGGCTTGCATACGGCGAGCGCGGGCCTTTCCCTTACTGGATTACCTCATCGCCTGAAATTCTCGGCCCAGGGACTGCGTGCACAGAGACCTACTTAGTCATTGACCGCTTTGAAAATGAAGCAAAAGCTAAGATGTTCGTGAATTATCTTCGGACCCGATTTGTAAGGTTTTTGATATCTCTCCAAAAGTACACGCAGCACCTATACAGCGATCGCTTCTCATTCGTCCCCGATCTACCAATGAGTAATACGTTGACTGACGAGAAGCTGTACAAGAAATTCGGTATTACGCCGAGCGAAGTAACGTTCATAAACGGTATGATCCGCCCGATGGAAGAAGCCGATGAGTAAGACTATCGAGGAGATCCTTGCACCTAAGCCGGGCGCTCGACCGCCCCGCATCTACGCTTATTCAATCGCCGATGCGGCCCACAAGGGACGTCTCAAGATTGGCCAGACCACTCGCAATGTCAAGCGCCGTGTCGCCGAGCAACTCAAGACCGCCGGCATCAAAAACTACACCATCGAACTAGACGAATCCGCCGAGCGTGACGACGGCACCATCTTCAGCGACCATGATGTGCGCGCGGCGCTGGTCAGGAAGAAGTTCGCGAATCCCGAACTGGAATGGATGCACTGCTCTCTCCAAGACCTGAAAACCGTGCTCACGGAACTGCGCACGGGGCAGCGCTTCACTGGCACGCATCACCAGACCTTTTCGATGCGCCGTGAACAGGCCGAAGCGGTAAAGGTGACGCACGCCTACTTCCTCTCCCGCTGGGCGGAAGACATCCACGCCGTCCCGCGTTTCTTGTGGAACGCGAAGATGCGTTTCGGTAAAACCTTCACTACGTATCAGCTCGCTCGCAAACTTGAAGCTAAGAGAGTGCTGGTGGTGACCTTCAAACCTGCGGTGGAAGACGCGTGGCAGACGGACCTTGAGAGTCATGTGGATTTCGAAGGCTGGCAGTATCTGTCGAAATCCTCCGGCGGCGACCCGACGCAGATCGACCGGAAGAAGCCCGTCGTCTATTTTGGCTCCTTCCTGGATTTGCTGGGTCGCGACGCGTTCGGAAATATCAAACCGAGGAACAAGTGGCTGCACACGGTGAATTGGGATCTCGTGGTATTTGACGAATATCACTTCGGCGCGTGGCGAGATACTGCGAAGGAACTATTTGAGGGCGAGGAAGAGGCCGTTGCGAAGAAAGAAGCCAACCTCGAATACGGGGCCGCGCTGGAAGCCGTGAACGAAGACCTCGGCGTACTTTCGGAAAAGGAAACCGAGTTCCTGCCCATCACGACCAGGGCATATCTCTACCTCTCCGGAACACCGTTCAGGGCGCTGGCAACGGGCGAGTTCATCGAAGAACAGATTTTTAATTGGACTTATACCGACGAACAGCGAGCAAAGAAAACATTTGCCGATAAAAACCCAGGCAAGTGGAATCCATACGGCGCATTACCGCAGATGCGCTTGCTTACCTACCGGATGCCGGAGGAACTGCTGGCGGTCGCGAGCGCCGGAGAGTTCAACGAATTCGACCTTAACGAGTTTTTTGCGGCTACAGGCACAGGAAAGGGCGTGCAGTTCGAGCACAAGAGCGACGTACAAAAATGGTTGCAGATTATCCGAGGCCAGTACATGCCGAAGGAGGTCGAAGGCCTCAAGACGGGCTCGGCTGCACCGTTCCCTTATTCCAACGTGCGACTTCTGCAATACATGCAGCATTCTTTCTGGTTTCTGCCAAACGTCGCAGCATGCCGAGCAATGGCGAATTTGCTGGCCGAGAAGCATAATGTCTTCTGGCATGAGTACAAGGTCGTCACGGCAGCTGGCGAGGACGCTGGTATTGGCTTGAAAGCATTGCCGCCTGTGCGCAAGGCCATTGGGAGTGGGTTCACGACAAAAACCATCACATTGTCGTGCGGAAAACTCACCACTGGTGTGACAGTGCCGCAATGGTCTTCGATCCTGATGCTGCGTAACCTAAAGAGCCCTGAAACCTACTTTCAGGCCGCCTTCCGCGTGCAGTCTCCGTGGTCCATTCAGAACCCGAATGGTGACGACCCGAACGAGGAAGAAATCTTAAAACCGCTTTGCCTCGTGTTCGACTTTGCG
>Ga0302324_100007464_pt1 | contig 23237 bp, 21 predicted proteins | sample Palsa_T0_1_FD_201949 | JGI IMG/M metagenome (GOLD analysis project Ga0302324, IMG submission 201949) | Peat permafrost microbial communities from Stordalen Mire near Abisko, Sweden - Palsa_T0_1 | ecosystem: Environmental > Terrestrial > Soil > Palsa > Peat permafrost | place: Sweden: Abisko...
AGCATCACTGCGCCAACGATTCCGGGAAGCCGCGGGGCGGCGAGCAGCAACATCACTGCGGCACGTGTTGTGCCGCCGCGATTGCCTTGGTGCCGTTTAGCTGGACTGCGCCACGCTCGGCGAGCCCCGAAGCATTCCTGCCCTCGCACCGGCCGCCGCCGAAGGTCGCTCTCGACCGCCTCGATCGCCCTCCGCGTCCCATCCCAAGCTGATTCGCGGCGCACTTGCGCCGCCGATTTCCGCCTAGGACGAGGAGGACGATATGCGATGCGCATTTCTTCTGTTGATAACGCTGGCCGTGCTCGGCACCGGCGGCTGCACCGGCTTCAGCAAGGACGGCGGCTTTGACGCGGTCGCGGATGCCGCACGCCAGCGATTGGTCGCCGACGTCGAATGGCCGCGAACTTCACAGGAACGAGCCAAGGCCGAGACTCAAGTAGACGCGCTTCTGGGACACCCCTTGACGGCCGAGGATGCCGTGCAAATTGCCCTGCTCAACAATCGCATGCTGCAAGGAGCGTTCGAGGAACTGGGAATCTCCGAAGCCGACCTCGTGCAGGCGGGCCGCCTGCCCAATCCTCGTTTCGATCTGCGGCATGCCAGCGCCGCGGGGCAATACGACATCGAGGAGACCTTGAGCTTGAATGTACTTTCTCTGCTGACGATGCCGTACGCCCGCGACATAGCAAGGCAGCGCTTCACGCAGGCTCAGCGCGTCGCGGTTTTACGCGTTGCGCAACTCGCGCGAGACACTCGCGAAGCCTATTACGCGGCGGTCGCCGCCGGCGAGTCGCGCAATTATCAGCTTAAGGTCCGCGCGGCGGCCGAAACCGGTGCGACACTGGCGCAAAGAATGGTGGCCGCAGGCAATTGGAGCCAGTTGGATCAGGCCCGCGAACAGAATTTCTATGTCGACGCCGTTCAAGGCGTGACCCACGCGGAGCTGGCCGACGCGGGCGCGCGCGAAAAACTGATCTCCGCCATGGGACTGCCGGGGGAGAAGTCCGCAACTCTAAACCTGCAGCTGGCGGCGTCGTTGCCTGACTTGCCGGCCAGTCTCGAGAATCTTTCCGACGTCGAGAGCGCGCTGCTGCAAAACCGGCTCGATCTGCAGCTGATGCGCCTGCGCATGGATGAATTGCAGCGCAGCCTCAAACTCGCCCGCAGCACCCGCTTTATCAATGTACTCGACGCCGGCGCTACGCGCGTCCAGCAGGGCTCGCGTGATGCTCCCTACGAACGGGGTTACACCATCACCCTGGAAGTTCCGATATTCGATAGCGGCGCCGCGCGCGTCAAAAAATCCGAAGCCATCTACGCCCAGGCGGTCGATCGTTTCACGCAGGCCGCCATTGAGGCTCGCTCGCAGATTCGACTGGCTTATGCCAACTACCGCGCCGCGTTCGAACTGGCCAGGCAGCAGCGCGACGCACTGCCGCTGCGCAAAGCGATCGCGCAGGAAAATCTGCTGCGCTACAACGCATCGCAAATCAGCATTTTCGAATTGTTGTCCGCCGCAGCCGCGCAGGCGGCGGCCTTCGATGGCTATATTCAACGCCTGCGGGATTTCTGGATCGCCAAATCGCAACTCGACGCGGCCCTGCTGGGCGATGCCGCGCCGTAAGACCTCAAGGAACTATCATGCTTTCACGACGAAGATTTTTTAGCGGCGCGGGGCTTGCCGTTGCGGCTGCCGCGGTTGCAAAGGGCGCGCTGGCGGCCCTTCCCGAAATCGTGTCCACGGATTCGCCCGCCATGCAGCCGCCCCTGACGCCGCCCAACGGCAGACCGTATCGTGCCGTTGCGACATTGAATGGTTGGTCGCTGCCGTGGCGAATGCACCATGGCATCAAGGAATTTCACTTGGTCGCCGAGCCGGTCATCCGCGAGATTGCGCCGGGCATGAAAGCAAATCTCTGGGGTTATAACGGCCAATCACCCGGCCCCACCATCGAAGTCGTCGAAGGCGACCGCGTGCGCATATTCGTCACCAACCGGCTCTCGGAACCCACCAGCATTCATTGGCACGGTCAGCGCCTACCCAACGGCATGGACGGCGTGGTTGGCTTGAATCAGCCGTCGATCAAGCCGGGGCAGACCTATGTGTATGAGTTCGTCGCGCAGCGTGCGGGAACATTCATGTACCACCCGCATGCCGACGAGACGACGCAGATGGCCATGGGCATGATGGGATTTTGGGTGACGCACTCGAAAGATGCGGGTTTCATGCCGGTCGACCGCGACTATGTGTTTCTGTTGAACGCCTACGACATCGCTCCCGGCAGCTACACGCCCAAAGTCAGCACCATGCTCGACTTCAACTTGTGGACCTTCAACAGCCGCGCCTTTCCCGGCACCGCGCCGATGGTGGCGCGCCTCGGCGAGCGCGTGAGAATTCGTGTCGGCAATCTCACCATGACGAATCACCCCATTCATCTGCATGGCCATGAATTCGTCGTCGTGGGCACTGACGGCGGCTGGACTTCGCCTGCGTCGCGCTGGCCCGAGGTGACTACCGACATCGCGGTCGGCCAAATGCGCGCCATCGAGTTCACGGCGGCGGCGCCCGGCGATTGGGCCTTCCACTGCCACAAGAGCCACCACACCATGAATGCCATGAGCCATGTCGTGCCGAACAGCATCGGCGTCGAAGAGGGCGACCTGGAGCAGCAGATAGGCGCGCTCGTACCCGGTTACATGAGCATGGACCCCCGGATGAGCGGTATGCCAATGAACATGCCTTTGCCGGCCAATACCTTGCCGATGATGGCGGGCGCGGGTCCCTACGGCGACATTGAAATGGGCGGCATGTTCACCGTGATGAAGATTCGTGCGGATCTGGCGCACGGGGACTACCGCGATCCGGGCTGGTACCAGGCGCCCGCCGGCAGCGTCGCCTATCCGTGGGAGGGAGATCCGCTGCCCGCTGTGCGCGCACCTAAGGAGCACTAAGAGAGTATTCTTGCAGCGTGGTTCGAAACGCCATCAGCGTATCGGTGAATATCGACGCGCCACCGGAGAAAGTATTCGCAGTCTTGTGCGATGTGGAGCGCTGGCCTGAATGGACATCCACCATGACCAGCGTACAGCGCATGGAGAGCGGGCCGTTTGCGGTCGGCAGCAGCGCTCGCGTACGCCAGCCTGGGCTGCTTCCAGCGGTGTGGCGCGTCACGGAGTTCGAGGATAAGCGCAACTTCACCTGGACCACGCGCACGCCGGGCCTCTGCATGTCGGCGTTGCACTCGATCGAGCCTTACGGCGCGGGCAGCCGCGTGGCGCTATCCCTGCAACTCACGGGCCTCATCGCGCCGGTGGTATCGCGGCTCTTCGGCGGCTTGATGGAACGCTATATAACCACCGAATCGCAAGGACTCAAAAAGCGCAGCGAGTCGGCGGCTACCTAGGCGCTTGGCGCGGATGCACTCGATCTCGGCAATAGATAAATAAGCTGTTGCCCGCAATGCTCACGGCGAATAACGCCAAAGACGCCGGAATCACCTCGAATACCTTGTGCAATCCCAGCCAGCTCACCGGCGAGGCCCACCACTGCAAAAAGTTGGCAAAATGTCCTGCGCCATCGTCTCTGACACAGCAGCGCATCAGTGTGACTTTGATGCCGTCGCCCATGCCGATATGCATCCATTCGCCCTGACGAAGCCAGCCGTGCAATTGCATCGCAATGAGATAAAGAAATGCGACGAGACAACCATAACCGATGGTGGCGCCGATGACGCTCGTGATGCGCAGCACTGCGGTTCGCGCGCTCATGTCTGGCCCGCCGAAGGGCATCCTTTGACCTCGAGGCGCACGATGCGGCCGGATTCGCCCTGCAAATCGGAAGGGTTCAGCAAACTGTCGGTGGGTTTCAAGTCGATATCGATCCAATAGACATTGCCGGTGCGTTTGCGATCGGCGATGCCCGGATTGAATCCCAACGCCTGCGCTTGGGCAACTCGAGCCTGAGCCCGCTTCGGTTCGCTGTACAGACCCAGGGAAATCACTGAACCCTCGTTCGGTCCCGGCATTTCCAAGGCATCGTCGATTCCGCCTGCCTTGAGCTTGGCCAGAGTCTGGTCAGCTACGGTGCGCACCGCAGGCAGCGGCAGGTACACCCAAACCCCGGCCCAGACCTCGCCCTCGGCGACGCGCTGGCGCGGATCGTATCCGCCGCCGCGCAATGTTGAAGCGGCGTGGGCTGCTTCCGCGACGTCGCGAAACGGGCCGACACTGATACAACGCTGCACATTGGTCAAAAGACCCGCATTGGCGCCGTCGCGGGGGGTATCCGACGCCGCAGGCGCGCTGATCGTGGCGGCCGGCACACCAGCTGCAGTCGATTCAGCGCGCACCGCGTCCGGGCTTTCGGAGGCAAGTTTCAGTGTTCCCGGGGGTGGAGGCGCCGCCACGCTCTCGGGTGTCTTGGCAATGCCGTGCTCCCACAGGAAGTAGCACACGTTGGCCAGTACCAAGCAGACCACCAGAGTCTTCAATAGCGTCAAGCGTCACCCATGAACAAGCGCAAACTCGCCTCGCCGGAAACGAAGCGTTGCATGCGCTCCTTTGTTTCGAGCAACAGCGCTCCATCGGTATCCACGCCGCGCGCGATGCCCGACACCGCGCTTTCCCCAACCACCACCTGTGCGGCGCGGCCGTACAAGCCATCGAGGGCGATCCAGGCGTCGCGAAACGCGGCGAATCCAGAACGCTCGTACTGCACCAGCATACTCAAAAGTTCGTCCAAAATGGCCCCCGCCACCATATTGCGCGAAGCGGGCTCCTTGCAGGCGTCCGTCACGGCGGCTACCGCGCCCCCGCTTGTCTCGATTTCGCGGCGCGCCTCCGCCGGCAGCGACACGTTGACGCCGACGCCGATCACCACATGCGCCGGTCCGCCGGCCTCGGCGCGTAATTCAATCAGCACTCCGCCCACCTTGCGGTCTTCGAACCAAATATCGTTCGGCCACTTGAGCTTAATTCCCGCGGCGCCCGCGCGCGTCAAGCCCCTGGACACGGCAACGCCGACCCCCAAACTCAATGCCGGCAAGGTACGCACCACATCGCTGCAGGTCCAGCCCACCGACATGGCGACGCCTCCGCCAAAGGCTGCAATCCAGCGCCTGCCCAGGCGCCCGCGCCCAGCGTGCTGCAGCTCGGCGATGCAGACATCCGCAGTGCTCAGCGGCGGCGGCGCGCTGCCCAGCAGCCGGGTGTTGGTTGATCCGACCTCGAACAACAGCTCCAGGTTATGCAGGTGCGGCTGCCGATCCTCCGCCAGTTCGGCGCGGATTCGGTCGATGTCGAGCAGCTCAACCGGTCGTGCCAGGCGGTAACCGCGGCGCGCCAGAGCTTGCACCTCGATGCCCATTGCGCGCAGGCGTTCAACGCCTTTCCACACCGCTGCTCGGGTTTGGTGAAGCTCCGCCGCCAGCGATTCGCCGGAGTGCACTTCGCCGTCCGCCAGCAGCTGAAGCAGAGGCGGGTGTGTCAGGAGCATGTTTCCAGGCTCCTCTTTAGGCCGCTCGCGACCGAAACAGCCATAGACGCCGCACACGATTTTCTTTTCCGGCGCGCATACGCGCGATGTTGCTGCGGTGGGTAAAGATTACAAAAGCGGCGACCGCGGCACAAAATGTGCCGAGTGGAATGTTGTTCGGCTCGAGCACCAGCACAGCCGCCGTGAGGGCGATCGTCGACAGCATGGTGGCGAGACCCACATAGCCGAATAGCAACAACACGATGATCCAACTCAGGAGCAGCGGCACCAGCAAGCGCAATTCCATCGCGGCGATGACACCGACCACCGTCGCCGCGCCTTTGCCGCCGCGGAAATCGAACCATACCGGATAAACATGCCCCACGATCACCGCAAATCCGCAGGCCATCGCGAGCCACTCGCGCGATACCCCGGCATCGATGTCGATGCCGGGCAACGCCGCGGAAGGCAGCCACGACACCGCGATGATGCCCTTGGCGATATCGATCAGCAGCACTAGAAATCCGAACAGCTTACCCTGGGTGCGCATGGCATTCGTCGCACCGGCATTACCGCTGCCCATGCTGCGAATGTCGACGCCGCGCATGCGGCCCAGGATCAAGCTGCCGAGGAGCGTCCCGAGCAGGTAGGCAATGAGAATTTTGACGCCGAGCTCCAGCATCGGGCGATTATGACCCAGGAGCCTTATCAAGTGTTCCGCGCGGCCTCGCCGCACCGCGCTTCGGCAGGTGAATTTCCGCGAGCATGCAGCGCACGCCCCCGCCGCCGATGTGCTCGATGGTGGGAATCTCCGCGGGGACTAACATCGCCCGAGATTCCAAAGCGCGGCGCTGCGCCGGAGCCAAGCAGCTCAGGGCGGTCGCCGACAAGGCAATGAGTTTGCCGCCGGGCGCTGTCAATTCCAACACATTGGCGGCGAATTGCGCCATTTGCGCCAGGCTAATCTCGACGATCGTATGGCCTGTCGAACGCAGCTTGGACAGCACCGCCGCGCGGTGCGCATCGCCGACGATCGACTCGGCGCAAACGATGGCAAAGCCGGTACCGATCGCCATCAAAACGTTGGTGTGGTAAACGGCGGCGCCGCCGGCATCGACGGCATCGAACGTCATGAGTTCATAATCCAGTTGCTGTGCGAACTCGCCAAGCACATCAAGGTCAGTCCGCGGCGAGGAGCAGGCGTATGCCACCCGATTGACGCGGTCGAGAACGACGCTGCCCGTGCCTTCGAGATATTTGTCTTCCGACTCGCGATGTGTGAGATCCACGGTGCGCGAAACGCGAAATCCTCCGCTGCGCACGACCTGCTCCAGAACTTCGTCGCGGCGTTCGAGGCGTCGATTCGGCGCCAACATGGGATACAGCGTCACCGTGCCGTCGTGATGAAAGCTGACCCAATTATTTGGGAATATGGCATCCGGTTTGGGAGGGTGCTCGCTGTCGGACGCGATTAGCACCTCTACGCCCGCGCTCTCCAAAGCCTTCGCCAATCCGTGGAACTCGCGCAGCGCAACGCCCTGTAGGTCTTTTCCGGCAACATCTGCGGGCTTCGCTTGGAATGCGTTGCTTTCGGCGGTTTGCGGATTGCAGCCAAATCTCGCAGGCCGCACCATAAGCACGGCCGCGGCGCTTTGCGGATCCTGGCCAGGGTGATCTGCCGACATACGCCAGGCACTATACTAGCTATTTTTAGGGGGATGCTTTGCGGGTATCGATTGCCAAATCAATAGGGGCGCTGACATTCGTGATGGCACTGCAGGCTCACGCCGCCAACCCTCCTATACCCGCTAAACCACGACCCCTGCCGGCTGCAAAGCCTGCGGCGACCTATCCCTTTAGCTTCGATACTTTACTGGAGGATGCCAAGCACAGGGCCGCGGCGCCTTTCGCGCCGCCGCGCAGCGAGCCTTCCGCGCTGGATAAACTGAGCCCGGAACAATATCGCAGCATGCATTTCAATCCCGACGCCGGTATCTGGCGCGCGGAAAAGTTGCCCTTTCGGCTTGAGTTGCTGCGGGCGGCCCCCAACCTGCCCACGGTCACGATCTCGACCGTCGAGGACGGCATCGCCAAAGATGTGGTCGCCTCGCCGGTCATGTTCCAGATGTCGGGGACCACGCCCGGCCAGCTCGCCAGAGTATCGCTGCCGCTGTCAGGTTTTCGGGTTCGCAGCCGCATCAACTCGAATAAGATCTGGGATGAATTTCTAGCGTTCCAAGGCGCCAGTTACTTCCGTGCCGTCGCCAAGAATCTTTTATATGGGTTGTCGGCACGCGGCCTTGCCATCGACACCGGCGAGCCATCCGGCGAAGAATTCCCGGTGTTCACGCATTTTTGGATCGAGCGGCCGGGCGCGCGGGCGAACGCCATCGTCATCTATGCATTATTGGAGAGCAAGTCCACCACGGGTGCCTACAAGATCACGGCGCAACCCGGCGAGGAGACCCTGACCGAAGTGGAACTCACGCTGTTTCCGCGCGCCGAAATGCGCTTGGTCGGCATCGCCCCGCTGACATCGATGTTCCTCTTCGACGAGACCAACCGCGGCCATCTCGATGACTACCGGCCGGAAGTACACGATTCGGACGGGCTGCAAATCGCGACGAAATCCGGCGAGCAATTGTTTCGACCGCTGGCGAACCCGCTCAAGCTGCAGGTTTCGAGCTTCACCACGCAAGTACCGCAGGGCTTCGGACTCGTGCAAAGGTCGCGGCAACAACGTGATTTCGAAGATTTCGACGCTCAATACGAACGCCGCCCCAGCGCCTGGATTATACCCAAGGGCGATTGGGGCCCGGGGGCCGTCGAACTCATAGAAATTCCTTCCGGCCGCGAGACAAATGACAACATCGTCGCTTTCTGGCGCCCAGCGGCTCCGCTGCTGCCCGGGCATCCTGCGCAATTTGCCTACACCATCAATTGGTGTGCCGAACCGCCCTTGCCCAAAGGTTTGGGCAAAGTGGTCTCGACGCGCTCGGGCGCCAGCCTCGACCGCAAGCGGCGCGTGTTCTTGCTGGATATCGTCGGCGCCGGCGAAAAGCTCGATGGCTTGCGTCTGGATCTGAGCGCCTCCGCCGGCGCGATTTCCAATTCGGCGCTGGTTTCGAACGGCGAGCTGCACGGCCTGCGCGCCAGCTTTGAGATCGATCCAAAGGATGCCGATGTGATTGAGATGCGTCTGCGAGTGATGCGCGGCGACACGCCGGTTTCCGAAACCTGGTTGTACCGATGGACCTCCAGCTAAATACCAGCGCCGCATTCGAAACTGATTCGCCTGGCGGAATGCCGCCCGAGGCGCCCGTGAGCATGCCGCCGCAGGATTTGCAGCATAAATCTTGGCGGACCCAGCGGCATCTGATTTCTCCCGAGGTGCTGTATGCGCGGTTCATCCTGATTGTGGTGACCTTGGGCGTGACCATGTACGGCGTCTATCAAATGCTGCAAGTCGTGCGCTTCGCCAGCATGACGCTGTTGCAGGGCACGATGATATTTTTCTTCGCCGTGTCCTTGGGTTGGATTGCATTTGCAGCCGGGTCGGTCTTGGCGGGCGCGTCGAAACGGCGCGATCCGGCTCTCGAGCCGGCGGCCGCGGGCACCCTGACCGCGCTGGTGATGCCCACCTATAACGAGGATCCGACGCGCACCGCCGCCGCGCTGCAGGCGATGGCGGAGGCACTGCAGCTCATCGATGCGCATCGCGGATTCGAGATCGTCATGCTGTCCGACTCCACCGACGCCGATGCGTGGATTCGCGAGACCCTGAAGGTCGCCGAGCTGCGCACGGCCTTGAGTTCGATCATGCCGGTTTGGTATCGGCGGCGATGGCTCAACATTGCGCGCAAGTCGGGCAATATCGAGGACTTCGTGACCCGATGGGGCGGACGTTACGACCATATGATCGTGCTCGATGCCGACAGCCTCATCGATGCGCCCACGCTCAGGCAGCTGGTTCTGGCGATGCAGGCTGATCCCAAGCTGGGCATCTTGCAAACCGCACCGCAACTGATCGGCGCGCGGACTTTTTTTGCCCGCTTGCAGCAATTCGCCTCCTGCGTCTACGGTCCGGTCATCACGCGCGGGCTATCCGCCTGGTCCGGCGACAGCGGCAACTACTGGGGTCATAACGCCATCATTCGCGTGGCCGCGTTCGCCCAGTATTGCGGTCTGCCCAAACTCAAGGGGCGCAAGCCCTTTGGCGGGTACGTGCTCTCCCATGATTTCGTCGAGGCCGCCTTGATGCGCCGCGGCGGCTGGAAGGTGCGCATGGCCACCGATTGCGGCGGCTCTTGGGAAGAGTCACCGCCGACCCTGATCGATATTGCGGTTCGCGATCGCCGCTGGGCGCAAGGCAATTTGCAGCACATGAAAATCATCGGCGGCGCGGGTTTACGCTTCATCAGCCGCATGCACCTTGGCGTGGGCATCATGAGTTATTTGTCCTCGCCCATGTGGCTGGTGATGCTCGGCATCGGCTTCGCACTCGCGATTCAGTCGCGTTTCATCCGTCCGGAATACTTCAGCCACGATTTTCAGCTGTTCCCGACCTGGCCGCGATTCGATGTGGCACTCATGATGGCGCTGTTCTGGTTCAGCATGCTGGTGCTGCTGATTCCAAAGATGCTCGGGCTGATTCGCGCCTTGTTGTCGCGCCGCATTCGCCGCGGCGCGGGTGGGGTCATCGGCGTAACGGCGAGCTTCCTGCTCGAAGCCATTCTTTCGGCGCTGTACGCGCCGATCCTGATGATCGTGCAGTGCCGCCATGTTTTCGAAGTATTCATGGGACGCGATTCAGGCTGGAAGCCGCAGCGCCGCGACGCCGGCCACACGACGTGGGGCGATGCCTGGCGCTTTCATCGGCGGCACATGCTTTTGAGCTGCGTCACCGCGGTGATCGTGTACTTCATCTCGCCGGCCTTGCTGGCTTGGGTTTCGCCGGCTCTTCTCGGTCTGTTTCTCTCGGTGCCGCTATCGCAGATCAGCGGCAGCGAGGCTTTGGGCAGATTCCTGTCGGGATTCGCCCTGCTGCGCACCCCGGAGGAAGTGGACACGCCCGCGTTGGTTCTGCGCCGCGAGGAATTGGTGCGAGCTAGTGATGCGTTGCCCACGGAAGGATTGCGGTTCTTGGCGCGGCACCGCGAGGCGCGCGTCTCGCATATCTACAGCAATCTGCCGCGCCCGGCTGATCCGCGCGGCCAGCCGGATCCGCACGCTTTTACCGCGGAACAGAAATTGAGGGATGCACGGTCGTTGGATGAGGCCCTGCAATGGCTGACGCCGATGGAACGCGTCGAGGTGGCCGCCGATGCACGCTTTCTCAACCAACTGGCCCTGCTCCCCGATTCCGTTCAACCCACATTCTCGATCTAGGACTGCAAACTCATGGTTGGTCGACGCGAAATTTTAAAATCCGCGATTGTGTTGGCCGCCGGACAACTGGCCGGCGCCGATCTGGCCGATGCCGCGGCGCCGGCTCCGCAACCCTCGGCTGCAACCGGTTCTGGGCCGGCAAAGCCGTTTGATTACGCGTGGCTCAAGGGCCAGGCGCGGTTTCTTGCCGGCAACGCCTTTCAGACCTCCAAGGACGTGCTGCCTGCCGGCATGGCAGCCTTGAGCTACGATCAGTATCAGTCGCTGCGATTTCGCAGCGATCACGCGCTTTGGGGCGATGCGGGGCTGCCCTTCCGCCTGCAATTTTTCCACGTGGGGCGCGGCTTCACCCAGGCTGTGCATCTTTATGAGGTGAACGAGGGGCAGGCGCGCGAAATACTCTACGAGCCCTCGATGTTTGAGTTCGACAAAGCGGGCTTGGACCCAACGGTGATGCGCGATCACGCCGGCTTCGCGGGATTTCGCGTGCAGTTCGTGACGGATTGGAGGGATGACGTCGCCGCATTCCTGGGAGCAGCATATTTTCGCGCCGTCGGCGGCGACACGCGGCAATATGGATTGTCGGCGCGCGCGCTCGCCGTGGACACCGCCTACCCTCGGCCCGAGGAATTCCCGCGTTTCACCTCCTTTTGGTTCGAGCGGCCGGCGAAGAGCTCCGGAATCCTGACCATGTATGCGCTGATGGACTCGCCCAGCATTGCGGGCGCACTGCGCTTTCTCATCGATCCGGGCGCCACGCTGATCATGGACATCGATTCGGCCTTGTATCCGCGCAAGGCCATCGACAGGCTAGGCGTTGCACCGCTGACCAGCATGTTTTTCTACGGCGAAAACGATCGGCGCGGGGCGAACGATTGGCGGCCTGAAATTCACGACTCTGACGGCCTACAAATGTGGACCGGCGCCGGCGAGTGGATTTGGCGACCCTTGACCAATCCTGCGCAGAGTCATTTGAATTCCTACTTCGATGAAAATCCTCGCGGTTTCGGTTTGCTGCAACGAGACCGCAATTGGGATCACTACCAGGACGATGGCGTTTACTACGACCGGCGGCCGAGCCTGTGGGTCGAGCCAAAAGCGGGCGGCTGGGGCAAGGGCGCGGTGCAGTTGTTCGAGATTCCCACGGCCGATGAGACTTCGGACAACATCGTGGCATTTTGGAACCCCGCCGAAAAAACCAAGGCCGGCCAGGAGCTGCTGTTCAGTTATCGCCTGTACTGGGGCACGCACATGCCCTACTCATCGCCGCTGGCGCAAACTCTTGCCACGCGCACCGGCATTGGCGGCACCGTTGGGCAAAGACGCCAATACTTCTCGTGGCATTTCGCGGTCGACTTCGCGGGCGGCGAACTCGGCGCGCTCCCCAAAGACGCCAACGTCGAAGCGGTAATCACCACCACGCACGGCAGCACGACAGAACACGTCACCGCGCACTATGTCGAGGAGATCAAAGGCTATCGAGTGCTGTTCGATCTTAAGCCGGCGGACGACAGCAACGACGCGATCGACTTGCGCATGTACCTGCGCGTCGACGGCAGGGCGCTTTCCGAAACGTGGATCTATCAGTGGACTCCGCCGCCGGTAAAGGATCGCAAGGCGGCGCTGGGCTAGGGCGGGATTAACTCGTCGCGCCCAACGCGACCACATGCTCGCGGCCGGATACAACGACACCGCCCGGCTTCTCGAGCGTCACCGCAAAAGCCGCAGGCTTGCGCACCATGAGTGAGGCGCGAATCGGAATGACGACCTCGCTGGCATTAGCCGGCACATCGAACACGCCGCCGTCCACCGGATAGCGCTTGTCGCGCCCGGCATCGAAAATCCAAATTTGATATTGATGCATGGCTGGGTCGTTAGGCGCCAAGCCCGCGAAATGCAAGAAGCCGCGTTGCGTGACCGGGTCCCATACCACATCGCCGGTCACGCCGGCGGCAGCGGGATCCTTGGTGGCTCCCAGAGGAATTTTGAGCGAATCAGTTTTGGCCAGTAGTGCCGCGCGCTCTTCGGCCGCCGTCGGCGGCGCCGGCTGGGCAGGCGGCACCTCTGCAACCGGCGGCAGCGGCGCCGGCGCGCGTTCCCAGCTGAAAATTGCCAGCACCAAGCACGCCGCGGCTGCCAACCAGCCGTAGCCGCCGAACCGGTTGGCGCGCCCCGGCGCGGCTGCTTGATGAAGTCGGGTCTTCTCAGCCGCCGCGCTGCGTGCCTCCGTTAAGTCGGCGACATTGCTGGCCACAGCGAAGTGTTGCGCCGCCTGTTGCTCGATCCGCGCCGAGAGAGCGGCGGGCAACGGCTCCTCGACTGTGCTGCCCGCCAACGTGACGGCCGCTGCCGCGCGCTCCAGATCCCGCAAGTAGGCGCTGGCGAGCTCGCTGTCCATCACGTCGAGCGCCCGTTGCTCAGCCGGCGACAATCCCTCGGTGACTTGCTTGACTAGCAAGTCCACCATGGCTTCGTCGGGCTGACCTTGAGGACGCGTGTCAGACATCAACCCTCGCTCAAGACGCCTTCGGCATCTACGTTCATAAATTCACGCACCTTGATCAAGCCCCTGCGCATAAATGACTTCACCGTGCCCAGCGGCATACTGAGCCGAGTCGCGATCTCCGACTGGCTCAAACCATGCAGTAACCCCAACTCCAGCACCTGCCTCTGCTCCGGCCGCAGTTCCGCCAGCGCGCGGGCGGCTTGCTCCGCCTCGATTGAGGTTTCGGAGGCAGTGCCGGGATCTGCCCAGACGATCGTATCCAGGACCTCGACAGGATCCATCGGCGGTTCGGCGCTGGTCTTGCGCAGCCGATCGATCAGCCGGCGGCGCGCAATCATTGCGATGAAAACCTTGTCGGATCCCTGCGCGGCATCAAAGCGGCCCGCACTGCGCCAGATGTCCAGAAAGATTTCCTGGGTCGCATCCTCGGCATCCGCGGGCGTGCGCGAAAGGCGCCGCGCGATACTCCACACAAGCGGGCCGTATTGGTCGATGCATTCGCGCACGGCTGCCGAATCGCCACTAGCAATGCGTTGTAGCACTGACGGACTCATTGGTTGCCTTAGGAGCAGGCTCCCTTGCTTATTCGGATTGGAAGCACGGTCGGATTCAGCTTCGTTGTTGTTCGGAGCTTAAGTTGCGCACGAATGGCGCATGATAATGGTAAATCGATCTCGACGCTTACTTGCCGGACTTGGGGAACTTGAGCAGCCGCAGCTTCTGCGTGTCGCCCGCCGGGCTGCGCAGTTCGGTCTCCCGTTGCAAGTGCGGCAATGCCTGTTTCGGGTTCAAGATTACCCAACGCCATTCATTGAGCTGATGCTTGAGCAGCGGCAGCAATGCCGGTTCCGCTTCCGAATCCGGGTCTTCGCTTGGCATCAGCGTCGCGCAATACAACTCGAAATACTCCGTGAACAGGGCCTCGTACTGCGCCATGGGATCCAAAAACGCGGGATCGCGAACCAGGTCTGTACCGACATGGCTGGCGCACAGAAAGCTCGCTGATTTGCGCACATAGACAGCGTGCTCGGCGACCACGGCGTGCTCGTAGAGCAGCGTGCGATGAAAGTGCGCCAATATCTTGGCGCGCGCCTGACCCCGGACAGTGTGCTTCTTGAGGTATTCAAACAGAGCCTTGCCATGAATCAGCCGCAGCGCGGCATGCCTTAGGGCCACGGCTTGATTGCGCAATACGACGAAGTCCGCTACTTGCCGCATCAATCCTGAGTGCTCGAGCTCCCACGCGCTCCAAGACCCCGGCGTTGCAAGGATTCGCTGGGCGACGAGGTGCTCCCTGGCATCGTCGCTGCGCAACGCGCTTTCGATGCGATGTGTGGATTCGCGCATGAGTCTTGCGTGACTGAACGCGCTGCGTTGCACCAGTAACTTCCCCTCGCGATGCTGGCCGAATCGCAGTGAATATGTCGAACGCCAAGCTTATGCGCAATCGCATCCTATGATAAGAGTCGCCGATGGGCGACGGCAGATAATTTTTTGTAGGACTAGTCTTAGGAGCTTAGGCAAGCACCGGCGGCGCGAGATGAATCTGATTGCGTCCGGAGCGTTTTGCAACGTAAACGGCAGCGTCGGCCTGCGCGAGCAGCGGCTCACCCCAGATGCCGAGCGTGTCGCTGGCGGCAATGCCGATGCTGCACGTCACACTGATCGGTTCGCCGAATCCCGATACGCGCACGTCGGCGACACGCTCCAAGATGCGCTGCGCAATGGGAGTCGCGGCCACGGCATCAGCGCTGCTCAAGATCACGACAAACTCTTCGCCGCCGTAGCGGCCAATGACGTCGGACTGGCGCAGTTCCGCGTGAATCGGATCGATGATGGCGCGCAGGCACGCATCGCCGGCTTGGTGCCCGAAGGTGTCATTGATCTGTTTGAAGTGATCAAGATCAATGAACAACAGCGCAATCGGCAAGCCGCGCGCCTTGGCTCGAGCGCAGGCGGCTTCGAGACGCTCGATCAGGGATCGGCGGTTCAGGACGCCGGTCAAGGGGTCAATCTGCGCGCGGCGCTCCGCCTCTGACAAAGCCGCTCGCTGCGCGCGCAAACGATCCGCGACGCCGAGGGCAATCAAAATGGACGCAGCCACCATCGACAGGGGCAGCCCGTAGTAGTCCAGCGAGTCTGAACCCACGGAGGAGGTCATCAAGAACCGCAGGGCAGCGGCGATCGTAAATCCCTCGAGCAGCGCCCATGCGATCAAGAACCAGCCCGCCGCGCGATTGCCGCGCCGCCACGCCAGCACGCAGACAATCACCGTGAACACGGACGCGACGACGAACATGAGGTTGCCGATAATGTTGACGACCGGCAGCAAGCCAACGAACTTGGCGACGTTGGCAGCGGTGATGACGACAAAGGCCACGGCGAGCCAGCCGAAGGTCGAATAGACGCGCGGCGAGAAATGCTTGAGGTCCGCAATCTCCCGTGTGAAAAGACAGGCGACGGCGCCGCTCAACCCTACGGGGACATTCCAGGCGAAAGAGTCGAGCGGCACGGCGAAGGAAAGCCACGGCCAGTCGAACCCCTGGCCCGAAAGATAGGCCACATACAGCGCCTGAAGAGAAAACATCGTTGCATATAAAACGAAGAGCGGATCCTTGAGGACGAACCAGATCAGGAGCGCGGCGAGCGATACGGCCATGAGAGCGCCAAAGGTCAGCGCGATCATGCGAGCTCGTTCGGCTCCAAGCGCCAGCGTGCTTTGCAACGCGCCCTGGGAGACGCTGAGATATTGCGGCTCGCTGCTGCTCGAGGCGAGGTGCGCATACAGGGGCTGGGTCGGCGGCACGCCCTCCGGCACGATGAACACCAGGTCGCGCGCCCCTAAGAATGCCGGCAGACTTCCTGCGAGGATCAGCGGTACGACTTTGCCGTCTCGATACGCTACAAGCTGCACTTGCAAGCCGCGCGTGGCGTTCATGATCAGCACCGGCGTGCCGTCGATGCTTGCAGGCTCATGCGGAATGAGCTTCAGCCAATAGTCGCGCCAGGTATTGTGCCCCCGTGCTTTGGAGAACGGCTGCAGCTGATCGTCGAGCGAACCGCTTGCCACCGCCTGCGGCGACGGCTCTACATCCGCGGGCGCAAGCGCTCGCACCCTGATCGCGGTGTCGGCGGCAAAGCCTTGCGCGGAACCGAAGATTCCGAGCCAGATCAAGAAGCCGGCTGCTAGCGGAGCGCGCACGAGATGCGGGCTGTCAGTACCGTCGCGACAGGAGCCAGTGGGCCAGGGAACGCAGATCTTCACCGCGCTCGCCAAATGGCGCGAGTGCGTGGATGGCTTGATTGTGCAGGAGCCTGACACGCTGCTGCGATGCAGAAATGCCGATGATCGCGGGATGGGTCGGTTTTGCGCGCTCGCTGTCTGCACCCGTGGCCTTGCCCAGCATCGAGGCATCACCCGTGACATCCAGCAAATCATCTTGGATCTGAAATGCGAGGCCGACGGCATTTGCAAACCGCGACAGCGCGCTGTAGAGGATTGGATCCAACGGCGGCGCGCATTCCGCGGCCATCAATACGCTCGCCCGAATGACGGCGCCGGTCTTGCGCGCGTGCATGTCTTCGACCTGACTGATGTCAAGCCGCCTGCCCTGCACCGCCAAGTCGATTGCCTGGCCGCCGGCCATGCCCAAAGTGCCAATGGCTTGCGCCAGCATGTCGATCAGCCGCAGGCGGATTGCGGGGGATGCCGGCAACTTCGGATCCCGCGCCAGCAGCTGAAATGCCAGCGGCTGCAGAGCATCGCCCACCAGCAGCGCCGTGGCCTCATCGTAGGCCTTGTGGCAGGTCGGCCGGCCGCGGCGTAGATCGTCGTTATCCATAGCGGGCAAATCATCATGCACCAGCGAATACACGTGCACTAATTCGATCGCGCAGGCCGCGGCCTCGACGTCGTCCTCCGTGAGTCCGACTGCCCGGGCGGTGGCAAACACCAACGCGGGCCGGATGCGCTTGCCGCCGCCGAGAACGCTGTAGCGCATCGCCTCGTGCAAACGAGACGGCACCACCTCGGCTTCGGGAAGCCGAGCCGCCAAAGCGGCTTCCATGCGCAGGCGCCATGTTTCTAGCTGGGTGCCGAAATCGTCCGCATCTTCCTTGAGGATGCGCCGATCAGCCGAGTCGTTCACGGCCCTCGGCTCACACGCTTGATGTCGCTGAGCGGAATCGCGGTGACGGCGGCGTAGCGTGCGCCGCCATCGGCGTATTCAAACGGCAGCTCGGGCGCCATGGGGCCCGCCACGCGCGGTCCGCGCAACGAGGTCAAAAGAGCCTTGAGCGGATTGCTGAAGGCATCATTGACTGCGGTGCCCTCAAATCCGCAGTGGGCCATGCAGTTGTCGCATCGCGGGTTTTTGCCGACGCCATACTTCTCCCACTCGGTGTCCTCGATGAGGGCCTTGTAAGTAGGGGCATATCCTTCGTCAGACAACAGGTAGCACGGTTTCTGCCAACCGAAAACGTTATAGGTTGGGTTGCTCCAGGGCGTGCACTGATAGGTTTGATTGCCCGCGAGAAAATCCAGGAACAATGCCGAGTGATTGAACGACCAAGCCGGTTTCCCCGACGGGCGGCGGCTGCGGCTGAAGATGTTGCGAAACAGTTGCTTGCTGGCGTTGCGGCCCAGGAACACATCCTGCCGCGGCGCGTGGTGATAGCTGTATCCCGGAGAGACGGTGATGCCCTCGACGCCCAGTTCCATTGCGGTATCGAAGAACTCGGCCACGTCGTCCGGATCCTCGCCATTGAACAAGGTGCAATTCACCGTGACGCGAAAACCCTTGCCGCGCGCCAATTTGATGGCGGCAACGGCCTTCTCGAACACACCCTCCTGACACACCGATTCATCATGACGCTCCTTGTTGCCGTCTAGATGGATCGAAAAGGTCAAATAGGTCGAGGGTTGATATTCGTCGATGTGCTTGGCCAGCAGGATGGCGTTCGTGCACAGGTAGACGAACTTGCGCCTTGCCACGATGCCGGCGACGATCTGCGGCATTTCCTTGTGAATCAGCGGCTCGCCGCCCGGTATCGACACAATGGGCGCACCGCACTCATCGACGGCGCGCAAGGCGTCCTCGACCCCTACACGCTTTTGCAGGATCTCCTTGGGATAGTCGATTTTGCCGCAGCCGGCACAGGCCAAATTGCATTGGAACAGGGGTTCCAGCATGAGAACCAGCGGATAGCGCTTGTCGCCGCGCAACTTACGCCCGGCGATATAGCGGGCAACCTTGTACATCTGCAGGAGTGGGATAGCCATAGGGCTATATTAGCAGCACCGCCTGCCGGTGGTCGCGCCAGATGCGGGCCCATTCCAGCATGAACCAGGGGGTAAAGGTCCGGCCGCCCTGAGCGGCGATCTCCCTTTGCAGGGCCTCCGGGCTGATCCAACGCCAATCGACAATTTCGTCAAAATCCACCCTAATCGGTCCGCGGCATCGTCCGATATAAACCGAGCACAATTCGTTTTCGGCGCCCGTGGCGTCGAATTGCGCCTGGTATTGGAACTTAAACAAGAATTGCAAGGGGCAGCGAATCCCGAGTTCCTCGTGCAGGCGCCGCTGCGTGGCCGCCTCCAAGGTCTCATCGCCGCGAGGATGACTACAGCAGCTGTTGGACCAGTACAGCGGCCACAGCCGTTTGCTGGCAGCGCGCTGCTGGATCAGCAGCTCCCCACGCTCATTAAAAATCAGCAATGAAAAGGCGCGATGCAAAACACCGCGGCCCTGGTGACATAGGGCCTTGCTCATGACCCCCAAACTGCGGTCGGACTCATCCACCAAAATCACTTCTTCCGAATCTGCGGCGATATTACTCATGCGAGAATCATAGCGGCTGCCGAAAGGGACGCCAGTGCCGCCTCTACTTCAGTAATCCGTTGTCGCGAAACCAGCGAATCGCGTCCTCGAACGCCTGCAATGGCGGGCGCCATCGATACCCCAGTTCTCGCGCCGCTTTTGCGCTCGAAAAGAACATCTTCTTTCTAGACATGCGCACGCCTTCCAAGGTGATGCGCCCGCTCCGGCCGGTGAACCTGGCGAACCCCTCGGCCACGTAGGCGATGGGGAGAACCACAGCGTAGGGCAGCCGTACGCGGGGCGGACTTCGGCCTTCAAGACCCGCGATCATCTCCAGGATCTCCCGCAAGCTCATGTCCCGCCCGCCTAGAATGTAGCGCTCGCCGGCCTTGCCGCGCTCATATGCCAGAAGGTGCCCGGCGGCGACATCATCGACGTGGACGATATTCAATCCCGTATCGACGTACGCAGGCATCCGGCCTGCGGCGGCATCGAGCACCAGTTGGCCGGTGGGCGTGGGCTTCAGGTCGCCCGGCCCAACCGGCGTCGAGGGACTGACGATGACCACGGATATGCCGCCGCGCGCCGCTTCACGCACCACTTCTTCGGCCAGGTATTTCGAGCGCTTGTAATGGCCAATCATGTTCTCGAGCGAAGTCGCGCTCTGTTCATCGCCCGGCGTGCCGTCGGCGGGAATGCCGATGGTCGCGACGCTGCTGGTATAGACGATTCGCTGCACGCCCGAACGTTGCGCCGCACTCAAGACATTGCGCGTGCCTTCGACATTGGCTCGATACAAGTCCCCAGGATCGCGCGCGCCCAATCGGTAATCCGCCGCGACATGGAACACTCCCTCGCAGCCCTGCGTCGCACGCTGCAGGGACTCCAAGTCGGTGAGATCACCTTCGAACACTTCCACATCGAGACTCTTCAAATTGCGCCGATCCGAGCCGCGACGCGCCAGCACTCGAACCTGCCATTGCGCGCCGAGCAAGCCTCGCGCGACTGCCGCGCCGACGAATCCGGTCGCCCCCGTCACCAGCGCCTTCACGCGAGATGCGCGCCGATGACGCGCAATGAGCGCATTGCAATTCGATAGCGCTGCGCGAGCCGTACCAACGAGGCAATCTCACGCGGCGCCAGAATCAAACCGCCGATCAGGCGCGCTAACTGCACACGTCCCGCTCTGCTCGCCGCCACGACCGCACGCGGCAGCATGTCGGCAGCGGTATCAACGATGACGCGCACTGCGATGAAAGGAAGATTGTGTTGAGCGGCGATTTTCGCCACGGCCGCGCTTTCCATGTCGACGGCAGCCGCGCCGGTATTGCGAAACGCCGCGGCTTTATCCGCCGGCGTGTCGATCGCATGAGTGCTGGTGAGCAGATTGCCCTCGGTCACCGCGCGCAACGGACTGACAGCGGCGGCCACCTGTTCTCGCCAGGCGCGGCTGGCGGCGTATCGGGCGCCCTCGCTTGAGAGCAACTCGCACGGTATTACGACGCTTCCGGGTTTGAGCGCGGGATCAAGGCCGCCGGCCATGCCGAAGGTCATGAGCGCCGACGCTCCGGCATCAACCAGCGCTTGCGCCGCTGCGGCGGCGGCGATGCCGCCGATGCCGCTTATGGCCAGCAGCGATCCTTCGCCCAGCACGGCGAGTTCGCTTAAAGGTGGGTTTCCGCCGCGCGGCATCGAGGGGCCTAACGCGCGCGCTTCCGATGCGAGCGCCGCCACGACGCCTACGGCGCGGAGCGATGCGGCCGTGACCTCAATGAGCGATTCCGCGCCGCGTCAGATTCCGGTAGGCGGCCAATGCCCACAAGGGGAAATAGGACGAATAGCCGTGGTAGCGCAGATAAAACACGCGCGGGAACCCAGGCGCGGTATAGCTGGGATGACTCCAAAGATCATCGGCTTGCCGCGTATGCAGCAAGTACTCCGCGCCGCGCCGCGCCGCATCGGATCCCGCCTCGCCGGCTGACAACAGTCCCAGCAGCGCCCAGGCGGTTTGGTAGGGAGTACTGCCGAATTCCTCCGCGGGGCGCGCTTGCAACGCATAGCTGTCGTTGCTCTCGCCCCAGCCGCCGTCTGGGTTTTGCTTTCCTTTCAGCCAAACCAGCGCGCGCTGGACCATGGGATCGTCGGGCCCGACATGCGCCTGTGCCAACGACATCAGCACCGACCAAGTGCCGTAAATATAGTTCGTGCCCCAGCGGCCGAACCAAGACCCATCGGCTTCCTGTTCCTTGCGCAAATAGGCAATCGCGCGCGTCAGAGCGGGTTTGTCTTCGGGCCTGCCGATGCGCGCGAGAACGGTAACGACCCGCGCGGTCACATCGCTGGTGGGTGGATCCAAGAGCGCGCCATGATCGGCGAACGGAATCTTGTTCAAGTAGTAACAGGTATTGTCCGCGTCGAACGCCGCAAATCCGCCATTGCGGCTTTGCATCCCTACCAACCAATTGAGCGCGCGGCGCACGCTTTCGGCGTAGCGCGATGAATCGCTCGCCTGATGCATGGCCCAGGCCACCACGGCGGTATCGTCTAGATCCGGATAGAAGTCATTCGCGAATTGAAACGCCCATCCGCCGCCGGCGAGCTGTGGACGTCGGACGCGCCAGTCGCCGGGTTCATCGAGCAACTGCTTCGTCTGCAGCCAATCGAGCGCTCGCATCGATGCATCGCGCGAGGCCTCATCGCCGGCTTCTTGCATGGCAAGCGCGGCGAGTGCCGTATCCCAAATCGGCGAGACGCAGGGCTGGCAATAGGCGCTTGCAGGGCCCACGACCAGTAGCTTTTGCAAGGCTCGCTTTGCCGTGATGCGCCGCGGATCGTCCGCCGGATAACCCAGGATCACCATGGCTTCCAGCGCATTGACCATCGCTGGGAAAATGGCGCCGAGGCCGTCCTCGCCGTTCAGTCGATCGACGAACCAATTCTCAGCGCGGCGCGTCGCGCGCTCGCGCATGGCCTTGGGAACCAAGGGGTCGATCATGCGGCCGACGTGGTCGAACAACAGGAACGCCTTCGCCAGGAAGCCGGCACGCCTGAAGTAATGGCGTTCTTTCTCGGGCGGTGTCGTGAACAGCTCGCGAATCCCGATGTTGCGCGGATTCTTGGCTTTCGGCTTGCGCGTGCAAAGGATGAACAGAGGCACCATCACCGTGCGCGACCAATAAGAGACTTTGTCGATGTGAAATGGAAACCACTTCGGCAGCAACATGATTTCGACGGGGATATAAGGCACGCCGCGCCACGGCAGTTCGCCGAACAGCGCAAGAGCTATCCGGGTGAACACATTGGTCCGCGCGGCGCCGCCCCGCTGCAAAATGGCAGCGCGCGCTTTCATCATATGCGGCGCGTGCTCATTGTCGCCGGCCAGTTTCAACGCGTAGTACGCCTTGACGGTGCAGCTCAAATCCAATTCGCCGTTGTGATACAGCGGCCAGCCGCCGTGCTCGGCTTGGCGGGCACGCAGGTGACTCGCGATCTTCGCCTGCAGCGGCGCGTCGATCTCATCCAGGAAGTGCATCATCATGATGTACTCCGCGGGAATCGTGCAATCCGCTTCGAGCTCGTACAGCCAGTAGCCCCGTTCGTTTTGCTGCGCGATGAGCGCATCGCGTGCCTCGGCGATGGCCCGGTCCAGCGGCGAAGAATCGGCTACCCGCCTCAGGGTGAGCGGGACGATGTCGCCGCGCGCGTCAGACAGCTCCGGAGGAAGCGGAGCGGTTTTCGGGGCGGTTCGATTCACGACCCGGAACTCCCGTAGCGCTGCAGCGCGTGCTCTTGCTCGCCTTCAGCGTCGCTTTCGGTCAAGGCCGGCGTGGCCCGCGGCCATCGCGGCTCGGGAAGCCGTGCGAGCGGTAAGCCATGCGCCGCCCGGCCGAATAGGCGCCTCAGCATCCAGTCATTGCGGATAAAGGTATTGGTCATGAGCATGGTCATACTGACAGCGGTTCTCGTCACTTTTACCTGCGCGCCGGCGGTAAAGCCGGGATTGTGCGCAATTTTACGCAAGGTCAGTACGGCAAGACCAATCGCCCACAGA
>Ga0302324_100007467_pt1 | contig 23234 bp, 23 predicted proteins | sample Palsa_T0_1_FD_201949 | JGI IMG/M metagenome (GOLD analysis project Ga0302324, IMG submission 201949) | Peat permafrost microbial communities from Stordalen Mire near Abisko, Sweden - Palsa_T0_1 | ecosystem: Environmental > Terrestrial > Soil > Palsa > Peat permafrost | place: Sweden: Abisko...
GTGCCTGGGACATGGGCCGAGCCACCCGCCGTGGGCCTGCTCTGGACGCCGGGGTATTGGGGCTGGGGCAACAACGCCTACGCCTGGAACGTCGGCTACTGGGGCCCGACGATCGGCTTCTACGGTGGCGTGAACTATGGCTTCGGGTACGGTGGGGTCGGCTATGGAGGCGGATATTGGACGAATGGAGCCTTCTACTACAACACCTCAGTGAATAACGTGGACGTGACCAACATTCACAACACGTATGTAAAGACCGTAGTCAACGAAAGAGCGGGAGCGAGCGTGAGCTACAACGGTGGAAGCGGAGGAACAACCGCTCGACCGACCGCGGCGGAAGAGACCGCGGCGCATGAGAGTCATACTCCGGCTACGGCCGCCCAAACGGGCCATCAACAGGCCGCGAGCAAGAACCACGAGCTCTTGGCGTCGGTGAATCATGGCAAACCGCCAATCGCGGCCACCTCGAAACCGGGAGAGTTTACCGGCAAGGGAGTGACGGCGGCCAACGGTGCTGCAACCGAGAACAAAGCGGCGGCCGAGAGCAAGGCCACTGAGAACAGAGCAGCCGAAACCAAGGCGACCGAAAACAAAGCAACCGAAAACAAAGCGGCGGCCGAGAGCAAGGCCACTGAGAACAAAGCAGCCGAAACCAAGGCGACCGAAAACAAAGCAACCGAAAACAAAGCCGCCGAAACTAAGGCCACTGAGAACCCCGCAGCCGAATCGAAGCCGGTCGAGAACAAAGCGGCAGCTCCTGGTTCGAATGAGAACAAAGCAGCTGAGTCGAAAGCAGTGGCGCCCCGCTCGAATGGGAACAAGGCGGCTCCTGCGAAACCTGCGGCTCCTGCACAACCAGCGGCTCATGCGCAACCCGGAGCTCATGCGCAACCCGCAGCTCATGCGCAGCCAGCAGCCCCTGCGAAGCCTGCGGCGGCCCATACCCAACCGGTAGCTCACGCGCAGCCTGCCACTCAACAAAAAGCAGCACCTCGACCGGCGGCCCACCCCGAAACCGCTCCGGAGAAAAAAGCTCCCGGAGATAAAGAATAGCCTCGTCGTTAGCAGATTAGTTGCAACGCATTGCGTCAGGTGGCTGCGGTATAGGAAAGCCGATCAATTTTCACATTGGCGCGGGTCCACTCCGTGGGGCTCGCGCCATCTACTTTCCGGTGGTACCTAGCGATCGAAGCGATTTCCCGTCGGACGTGAAGATGCGATCGACCGATCTACCGGCGATCATCGCCCGCATTCCCACGAGGATGCCGAACCGAATTTTTTCACGTTGAATCGCTTTGACCATGAAGAAAACGGCGGAATGCCTACAGCCGAGGGGTGGTGCGTGCTTTCTGTGCCGTGCTGGTACGGACGTTGCGGGTGCAGCGATCGGCGCGACTCTTCACTTCACGAACGCCGAATCGCGCGGCGGTTGTTCCCGCAACCCCTTTTTTGAGGCGGGATGGATCCGCCTTGCGCCAAACGAGACTCTATGACCTTACGTGCGGTTATCGTTTCCGGGGTTTCCTTTTCGGATCCTGCGCGCCGGGCGCCCGTATGCAGTTCACGGCCCCCCCGATCATTGCGCCACAACTGTTACAGGGCAAGGACAATATCTCTTTTGGAGTCAGTTCCTTAGTCTCGACAGAACGCGGAATGCAACACTCCCTGTACCGCCTCTTTCGCGCCCATATTTGCCCAAACCGCCGTTGACCCTGCAGTTTCTGCCCCCGGCTCGGTGCCATTAAGCACCGATCTAGAAAGCGATCAATTCTGACCAGTCTTTTCGACGCCAAACATTCGATACTGACAACTCACGAGTTTTCTGACGCTCGAGGGTACTCGGTTGAAACGAAAGTCGATCAAGGAGAACGCAAATGGTGACGATAGATAACAAGTGTGCGCACCTGCCATGCCGTTGCTCGGTGCCATCTGGTGAAAAATACTGCGGTCAAGCCTGTAAGGACGCGGGATCGAAGGAGGTCGAGATTGCGTGTCAATGCGACCACGGCCCTTGTCCGCTGACCGTATAAGGGCGTAAACCTTTGCTCTGCAAACCGAATCTTAGATTAGCCGAGGAGAATCTTGCTATGAAGATCCGCCAGATTATGCTCGTGCTGCTGGCCATCGGGGGCTCCGCGGCGCTGGCGGTGCCGGCGAAAGCGAAATCGGCATCTTTGGCCGTTTCGGGTGACTCCTCCAGTAGTGCTAGTGCTGTCTTGCCGGCGAGCCCTTTATACCCGCCACCGGACCCGAACTACACGCGTCCGACCGAGAAAACGAAGCTTCATAACTACTTGTTCGATACGTTCGGGCCGTATCCGATCGTCGGCGTTGGAATCGCGGCTGGCATTAACCAGATGCAGAACACGCCACCTGAGTGGAAGCAAGGCGCGGAGGGTTACGGGAAGCGATTTGGGTCCGACTTCGGGATCGCGGCGGTAACTACGACGACGCGCTATGCGCTCTCGGAGGCCTTGCGCGAAGACACCCTGTATTACCGTTGCCGGTGTAAAGGCGTGTTTCCGCGCCTGAGACATGCCGTGATTTCTACCTTTGCAGCATACCGCGGCGCCGATGGCCATCGCGTCTTTTCTTTTCCTGATTTGATTGCTCCCTATGCCGGTACCATGACGGCCGTTTATGGCTGGTATCCCGACCGCTACGATTACAAAGATGGCTTCCGGATGGGCAACTACAGTTTGCTGGGGTATGTAGCGGCAAACATCTCCCTTGAGTTTCTCTACAGCGGACCCCATTCGTTGCTGACTCGCATGCACCTCAACGATACGCACGGAGCGCCGGGTCCAGGGCCAAATCCGTGATCGACCGCGAATTCAGTGCGTTAGCAGGCACGGACTCCCCGCATCCCGGGGAACGAATCCTACTGAAGCCTCCGGGTGTGGACGCCAGGGTGGACTCCTCTCCGGGCCCGATCAACAAGTTTCTCGAGTGGTTCGGCGATCTGGGCATATTTTTCTGGCAGGTGGTACGAGCGGCAGTGACGCCGCCGTTTGAATTCCGCGAATTGTTTCGGCAACTCGACGAGGTTGGATCGAAATCCCTGCCGCTGGTCGCTTTGGCCGGCGCCGCCACCGGCGTTGTACTTTCTCTCGAGGCTCGTTACAGCCTGACTCGATTTGGAGCGAAGTCGCTGCTGCCCGCAGCTATCGTATTCTCTGTCATTCACGAGACCGGCCCCATTATTACCGGCCTAGTGGTGAGCGGCCGAGTCGGCGCTGGCATCGGCGCGGAGTTGGCGTCGATGAAAGTGACCGAGCAAATCGATGCGATCGAGGCATCCGCGGTTAGCCCTTATCGACTGCTGGCGGCGCCCCGCATTCTAGCTTGCATCCTGATGCTGCCTTTGTTAACCCTCGCGGGCGACGCCAGCGGCCTGCTCATGGGTTGGGTGGCGCAGGCCTTGGTTGAGCCGCTCTCGTTGCATCAGTTTATCAACGCCGGCTTTAAGGGGGCCGATTTCAACGATTTTCTGCCGCCCACGTTTAAAACGGCTGTGTTTGGCTTGATCATCGGGCTGGTCGCATGTTTTCAGGGAATGCGCACAATCGGAGGGGCGGCAGGCGTGGGCCGCGCCGCCACCAGTTCGGTAGTATTGTCCTCGCTGCTGGTGATCCTGGCCGATGTCGTGCTGGTGAAACTCATTCTCATATTTTTCCCGTGAATTTCATGAACATGAGGAAAGAAGCCGCGGATCCGACCTCCCCCGAAACAAGTATGCAGACCATCGATCGAATCACGATGAAGAATGGAGTGGTCGGGGAAGACGACAATGCGCCAGCCATCGCCGTCGAGGACCTGCAAAAGTCCTTTGGAACCCAAAAGGTGTTGAACGGCGTTAGCCTGACCGTGCGGCGCGGCGAGACACTGGCGGTGCTGGGGCGCAGTGGCACCGGCAAGAGCGTCTTGCTGAGGCTTATCGTCGGGCTCGAGAAGCCCGACTCGGGATCGGTTCGCCTCCAGGGCAAAGAAATCGCCAGCCTCGGTCTCGACCAACTTGCCGAAATAAGAATGAATATGGGTTTTCTGTTTCAGCACGCCGCGCTTTACGATTCGCTTACCGTCGAGCAGAACGTGGCTTTTCCGCTCGAGCACCATAAGCGGGAAATGTCGAAGTCTGAGCAGGCCGACCGGGTAAGGAAACTGCTGGCCGAAGTGGGTATGGAGGGCAACCTTGAGAAGATGCCTTCGGATATCTCGGGAGGCATGCAGAAACGAGTGGGACTGGCGCGCGCGCTGGCGCTCGAGCCGGCTATTCTGCTGCTCGACGAACCGACCGCGGGTCTGGACCCCATCAGTTCCGGCGAAATCGATGATTTGGTTCTCAAGCTCCAGGCGGAACATCAGATGGCATCGATCGTGGTGACTCACGATCTGCACAGCGCGAAGACGATTGCGGACCGTCTGGCGCTGCTCGACCAGGGTAATGTGGTGATCGAAGGCAGCTTCGAAGAGCTTCAGAAAAGTGACATCGCGTTTGTCAGGGAATTTCTAAAGCATTCGTAGGGGGAACTATGTCGAGAGCGGCGCGGTTGGGAGCTTTCATCGTTGTGACGCTGGCAATTCTAGCGGCCGGTATTTTCATCATCGGGAGCAAGCAGTATCTTTTCAGCTCTACCTTCAAATTGAAGACGCAATTCGACAATGTCGAGGGTCTCGACGCCGGAGCCGATGTACGTGTGGGCGGGGTTCACAGTGGAACCGTGAGCAGCATCGTGTTGCCCCACAAACCAGGTGACAAGGTCACGGTGGTTATGGATCTCGGCAAGTCCACGCACGAGATCATCAAGCAGGATTCAGTAGCCACCATCGAGACCGAGGGTCTACTGGGAAACCAGTATCTCGCGATCTCGTTTGGATCGGGGGGGAAATCCGACGTGCGCGATGGCGACACGATCGCGAGCCAACCGCCGCTCGAAATGTCGGACCTGCTCCAGAAAACGAGCAACCTTCTCGATAGTAGTCAGCAAGCCATCCAGAACGCCACTCGAGCGACGGCAAATCTGGACTCGATCAGCGCCAAGATCAACACGGGGCAGGGAACCGTCGGCGCGTTGGTGAACGACAAACAGCTTTACAACAACCTCGAGCAAACAACGAGCACCGTACAGAACACGATGGTCCATGCGCAAGCAGGAGTTACGGACTTCCAGGAGAATATGGAAGCCATGAAGCACAACTTCCTTTTGCGTGGGTATTTCAAGACCCGCGGCTACGAGGATTCCGCCGAGCTGACACAAAATGAGATCGAACGCCTGCCGCAAGGCACGCCGACCAAGGAGTTCACATACTCGGCGAAGCAGCTTTTCGACAAACAAGATTCGGCCAAACTGAAGAATCAGAAATCTCTAAACGCCAGTGGCGAGTTCCTGGCTGGTAACCAGTTCGGGTTTGCGGTGGTCGTGGCATCGACTGGCATGGAGGGCGATACCCAGAAGGACATGGTACTAACCGAAGCCCGAGCCATGGTAGTGCGCGAGTATTTGGTCGAGAACTTCGGATTTGACGATAGTCAGCTCAAGACTCTGGGAATGGGAAAGCAGACAGAGGGGAAGTCGGATGCCGACTGGGGTACGATCCAGATCTTCATCTATCCAGCTGGAACCGAGATTCCACCGAACAAGCAAGCGCAGGCCGGCGCCTTATCCAAGGCCATCTCGGGCCAGCCGGATCAGGCCTCGGCGACCGCAACACCGAAAGCACGGGAGTAACCGCCACGAGAAGTACGTGGCGTGATTTGTGGGGATCGCATCCGGGCGATTGAGACAATTTGTTTCTTAGCATCCGGTCGATTCAACAGTGCACAACGTTCGGTCCTCTGCATCCTCTCTTCGAGCGATCGGGAAAGCAAAAATTCGTTTTTTCCCGGGAATCTGCCGTCAGAGTAGGGCGCCCGTCTGCCTGCACCAGAAGAGTCAGCTGTCATACCCGAGCGATGGAATCGCAGATTTGCAATTCTGCAATTGTGCGATCACGGGCAACAACTGGCTGGACATATGATCCTTAGCGATAAAAGCATCTACCAGCCTCAGGGCTTGCTTGGGAACATCCCCCGCTCCAGAAACCATGATGATCGGTGCTTGCGGCTTAAGCCGTTTCATTCTGCTTGCAATCTCTAGCCCGTTCATCTCGGACATGAAGTAGTCCACGATCACGATGTCAACCGAATGGCTCCAAGCTAGCTCCAGTCCTTTGCTGCCACCGACTGCAGTGAGAACGGTATAGCCAAAGGCTTCGAGGAACGTTTTTTCGCATTCGAGCACATCAGGGTCATCATCGATGCAAAGAAGGACTGGGCTTGCGGGCATCGTTCACCTCAGCTACACGTCCGACGTTGGCCAATTGCAAAGGCTCTGGCACGATTCATGCCATTGCTATCTGGCTCAATTGCGGACTCTGCGTAAATCACAACCCCAATTGCGCGCCAGATTCCAGGCTCCGATGCCGACCTTCCGGCAGGCCCGACTGGAGCAACTGGAAAGGGTCTTATCCGTGCGCGAAAGTGCTCCGCGAGATCGCGGGAAAGGCCGAAGCAGAAAAGCACTGGACCAGGAGATCTCGGCAGAAGGTCGCAGGAGAATCAGCCTTGCGGAAAACTCGGCGGAGAGAATTCTTGCAATGCAGCTGGAAAACCAACTGCCGCCCACCATAGGGACGAATCCGATCCGCCTGCAGTGCCTACCAACGTGTAACACCCGAAAGAGGGCTTATGCGGATTGCGGACAGCGCTGAGAATCGTTCAATGGCAGGATCCGGGGTCTAATAAGGAACTAGTTTGTGTCTCCTTCGACGGACTCAACCGGGTCGAGGTCGCGGCCAGAAGGATGACGGTCATGCGGAGATACAACAGTTATAAGATCTGTTTCACAGCGCTGCTGTTGCTTGTCGGTGTCGGATGCTGCTTCCGGGCGCCAACCCAAGCTTGGTCCCGGCTACGGTGAATCCCTCGGTCCCTCTTAGCGGTGCAGCCGGCGTCTGTCCGAACACGGCGGTGACCGCCACTTTCGGCGTGGCCATGAATCCTGCCACGATCAATGCCACGACTTTTACCTTGACAGGGCCGGGAGCTGTGCCTGTGGCCGGAGTAGTCACTTACGATGCGTCAGGAAATGCCGCGAGCTTTACGCCATCAAGCCCACTCATGCTGAGCACCCCTTACACCGCCACGATCACGACCGGAGCCACAGACGTGTATGGCATCGCGCTAGCGAGCAACTTTGTATGGAGCTTCACAACCTGGGCGTTGGCGCCAGCGTCACCTACGACTTTAACCGCTGGTTTGGATTGACGGTCGACAGCAGTGGTCAGTGGGGCAGCGGTCACACGGGAGTGGCTGCCCGAATCGACCAGGTCGAATTCTTCAACATCTCCGCGGGGCCCAAGATCACTTTTCGTCACCGCTACTTTTCCCCGTTTCTCGAAGCTCTGGTGGGAGAGCATCGCCTAACCTCCGAAGTCTTCGGGCGCGACGACGAAATCGGATTCATGGCCGGTGGCGGTCTCGATCTGAACTTGAGCAGACACTTTGCCTTGCGTCTGATCAGAGCCGATTTCGTGTACTCGGATCATCAGTTTGGCCCGTCGTCGATTGTTCCCGCCACTGATGTGAGAGGCGTAAGACTGCAAAGTGGCGTGGTGTTCATGTTTGGTGGAAAACAGCCTGGGCCTCCTGTTTCAGCAAGTTGTACCATTGATCCTGCTCGAGTCCTGGTAGGCGAGCCCGCGACGGCGACTGCTGTCGCCAGCAACTTCAATCCGAAGCACGCGCTGAATTACACATGGAGCAGCACCGGCGGACAAATTGCCGGCAAGGACAGCACCGCGAGCGTCAATACCAGAGGCGTGGCAGGCGGCAGTTACACGGTGACAGCCCATATCTCCGATCCCAAAATGAGTAAGGGTGGTGAGGCAAGTTGTATGGCGGTCCTCACCGTGAAGGAACTTCCGAAAAATCCGCCGCAGATTTCCTGCTCGGCGAGCCCGTCGACGGTCCAGGCCGGCACTTCGGCAACCATCTCCTGCACCTGCACCAGTCCGGATAACGTCCCGGTAACAGTGGGTGGCTGGACCGCGAGCGGCGGCAGCGTTTCCGCGAGCGGCGACAATACTGCGGTTCTGAATACGTCCGGTGCTTCACCCGGACCGATCACCGTGAGTGCGAGCTGCACCGACCCACGCGGGCTGAACACTCCGGCTACCGCCCAGGTGCTGGTTGAGAACCCGCCTCCTTCGCCCGATTTCCTGAAACTGGAAAGCAGACTTGCGTTGCACAGCATCTACTTTCCGACAGATCAGCCGAGAATCACGAACCCCGATGGCGGCTTGCTCGAAAGCCAGCAGCAAACGCTCATTTCGCTAGCGGACGATTTCAAAAAGTATCTCGACGCTAAGCCGGATGCCCACCTGACTCTCGAAGGTCACGCCGACCCACGAGCCTCCGTCGAATACAATCAGGCGCTCTCTGAGCGGCGTGTCGAACGCGTCAGACACTTTTTGGTCGAACAGGGCGTTCCCGCCGCCGCCATCGAAACCAAGGCCTTTGGTGAGCAAAGAAATCTAACCGAAGCTCAGGTCAAAGAAGCGGTTGAGCAGAACCCGGAGTTGACGCCAGAGCAGCGGCAGAGGGTGCTCAGCCACCTCGAAACGATCCTCCTGGCGAGCAATCGTCGCGTAGATATCACTCTGAGTACCACGGGTCAACAGTCCGTCCGCCAATATCCGTTTAACGCGGCGGATTCCTTAACCCTGCTCCAACAGGAAGGAACCAGAAAACCAGGCGTGCCGCACAGGAGGAAGGCAAAGCCGATGGTCCAGCAATAAGACAGACTGCGCGACGTATCCACCGGGAAGGGTGGAGAGAGTTCGAAAACAGTTAGGATTTCGGGCCCTGCGTAAGGGCCGGGTTAGGTGTTCTCCGACCACCGAGCGTCATTGCGAGAGGCATGATTACGATAGTTAATCGCTACGATCCTGCGGGACGTCTTTGCAGCGCACATATCCGGACGTTGGCACAATTCGAGAATGGGAATGAAAAGAGAGAAGAGCCGGTGTTCAGTGGGAAACTTGCTCTGTTTTCTTATGGGAACAGTTGATTCTGAGCCCGAGCAAGTTCCAGCCATGCCGAAACTTCTTGGTCCTAATTCGCAGAGTGGTTGATCCGAGATTCATCAACCGCGCTTTAGGTCGCGGGATATTCTCTTACGCGCCTTCGACGATTTGCTCCGTTTATTGCGAGCTCGCTCCCTGGCCAAAATAGCGTCTGCTTGACGGCTCTCCTTCTCGTAAAAGGATTCGCCTGGACGCTCGTAAGGCAGGAAATCTTCGATTGATTTCTTTTTTTTCTTCATTGCAGTTTGCAGCTGGGAAAAAGCGTACGGCCAGGAGAATGGTCTTGTCGGTCGCCTAGCGTACCAACAAAAAGCGAAGGCTCGACGCGAAAGTCAGATAAGATCGGAATTCAAGCTAGAACGCCAGCCCAGTACCGAGTGTCAATGGACAATTCACGAGGAAGTAGGTAGCAAGAAAAAGAAGTACTAGCTAGTGGTCAATCTTATACAGTAATGGCTTGGCTCTAGACGTAATCTACCGGGACAGCGGTTGCTCCTGATCGTGCAGACACCCTGATCTGCACCAAGCCCCGGCGACTCTTCAACCGGGGCTTTTCTTCCTTCATGCGCTGACGTGTCGGATCAGCATCCTTCGCGGCTTCCGTCGCCTCTGCAACCGCGCGCCTCGGCATTCTCCCTTCCGGACGAGAGGTGCGGCAACCACCACGGAGACAGAAACGGCAACCCCAGAAACCCAGACGCCAGTCCCACCCGTCAAAGCATACTTAGTCAGGGATCGCTATCGGTATCGTTAGAACGCAGCTCTTGGCGGGCGGTCGGGGGCTGCAAGAATATCAACGGTCGAGATTGTTTCCCGTTGTGCAGAACAGCGGGTCAGACCGCTTGAAGTTATGGCCCCAAGGGCAGCCGCCTTTTGACGGCGCAACCCGCCGAAAAGAGCTTGATCGAGTTCGGACTCCAGCTTTTGTAGAAGTCGCTTTCTAACGGCGGTCTGTTGAATCCAGGTCAAGAATCCGCCGAGACAAGCCCCCAATAGAAAGACAGCAACCGGCAACTGAGGCATAAAACTCCTCGAAGGAGATCAATGGAGTTTCGAAATCTAACGTGTCACGCACCACCATTGGTGCACGTGGAGTTCCGAACTGATCGAAACGATATATATATGTGAAAACGCTCTGTTTGTAATAAGTGAGGGTGCATGAACGCTAGATTCTCCGCTCACGTACTGCCCGCTAATTGGCAGATCTGTCTATCAGTCGGCGATGGCAGGCGGTATCTCTTCCTAACTGTTCTCGCATCGCGGATCGAGTTGGGCTCTCTATCTCTAGTGACAAATCGCTTTCTGGAGGTGCTCTTCGAACGCCACCAAGAGTGCCCTGAGCCACTCCTCAATAGCAAAATACCGAATTTCATCGGAGCATCCATTGAATATTCCGTGTCAAGGACGGTGACCTCTGTCACTTGGCGGCGGCGCGGATCGGACGAGTCGTGTCAGCCAGTTTGTTCTCTTGGCTATCTCCGGCAACAACGGCCTAGGGAAAAAGAGTACTGCAAGACCTTAGGAGCGCATCCGTGTTCCCAAAATGTGACAAGCGTATCCAAACGATGACCGATAGAGGTCAGCACGACGGTCTGACTCGCTCGCACCGATGTGGGCTTTGATGGCGGCGCGTTCGCACACTGTCTGGAGCTGGCCAGGTTTTAGACCGATGGTCTTCGCATCGAGCTCGCTTGCAACCGCATCCACAATCGAGTAGAAGTCGGCGAGCAAGACAAGAAGATAGGCTCGCGTGTGAAGTTGCCATACCTCGGCTGCCGGTGCACGGTCTGAGTCAATCTCGAACAGGTTCGCCATATCGATAGCGTTCGACGCAAGCCTAGCTGCGAGTAAAACCTGAGGACGGCGACCGAAGGGTTTTAGCTGGCGCACCCAGGTGGTAAGGAGCGATATGGCTTCGGTCCGTCGCTCGCAAGCCCGACAATATTTGGGAAGATTGGTTTGCATTGTCTGCTGGCTCCCGGTTCGGGTCCCATTCTCATGATTCAACTCGGAGCCGGCCGGGATTGTTCTGAATCCTGAGAGCGCACAATCCGTCACTTTACAACCCACCCGTTACGCTGTCTGTGTTGCACAACCCAAGGATTGGTGACGATAAGTCCCGATTCGGACAAGATGACAGTCTGGCCAACTGCCCGTGTCAAGTGCACTTCGGTAGAGCTACGTCCGAGTACAGATTCTGGCAGCACGATTTTCGCTTGCGAGAGAGCGCTTGCGACCGAAACCCCAACCCAGTCGGCCCGAGTGCCAATTTCACCATCTCTCCGAGAGCGGGACCGTCCCCGACACCTCAGTGGGCGGTACTTTCCAGGTCTTTTAGAGTTCGCCACCTCACGGTATTTTCTAGGCGGCTCAAACGCCCTCGCTCGCGATCGATTCCGTTGCGGTTTTGAGGAGAGGAATAACGGTATTCGCTGATTGCGTCTTCACAAATCCGGCGGTTTCCACAAAGCCCGCTGGGTGTGATCGGATTCCTGCATGTCTGCGGAGTTGACAGAGAGTTCGTTTACCGATCTTCCGCTCACGCTCGAGGATTCCCAGCAAATGCTGAGGCTACTGATGCCGACGACCGCAGTCCAACACGTAAGGAGGATGCGGGGGGGAGCGCAGAGCCACCTCATGCGCTGCGACGACGGGCACTATTATGTGGTGAAGTTTCGAAATAATCCGCAGCATGAGCGGGTGCTGGCGAACGAGTTTCTGGTGACGCGATTGGCGGAACGAGTGGGGTTGCCCGTCCCAGCAACGGAAGTGGTGGAGGTTCCGCCGTGGCTGGTGGAGCACACGACGGAGCTTACGATTGTTTTCGGGAATCACACGATTCAGGTGGAAGCGGGATTGCAATTCGGGTCGCGGTACATCGTGAGTCCGGTGGAAGGGCAAGTGTTCGATTATCTGCCTCCGGAGATGCTGGACCGGGTACGAAACCTGGATACGTTCGCAGGGATTCTGGCGCTCGATAAATGGACGTGTAATGCCGATGGGCGGCAGGCGGCGTTCTGGCGGAAGATGCGGGAGAAGAAGTACTCTGCTTCATTCATCGATCAGGGGTATTGCTTTAATGCGGGGGAATGGACATTCCCAGATTTTCCGCTGCGCGGAGTGTATCCGAGGAATGAAGTTTACGCGCGCGTGGTCGGCTGGGAGTCTTTCGAGCCCTGGTTGTCACGAATCGAGAAGCTGGATGAGGGTGCCATTTGGAGAGTGGCGGGAGAGATTCCTCCGGCTTGGTATGGCGGGTCTTGGGACGAATTGGAGGGACTGGTGCAGCGTCTGATCGAGAGGAAGACGCTGGTGCGGGAGCTGATTTTGGCATTTCGAGGGTCGCCCCGAAGGCCGTTTCCGGAGTGGTTAGAGGAGGCCTAACGGGGAGCAAGCACCCTCGGAGAAAAAGAATTATGGATACTAAATATTGATGGCTAAAGGCTGACCCTGATGACTAAGCTTATGGCTGACAAGCGACAATTTGAACTTCACCTGCTGCGATTCCTACCATATCCCTTGCGTGACGACTTCGTTACGGTCGGACTGCTGCTCGAGAGCGGCGGCAGATTTGCCGAGGTGCGGTTTACGCGCGACTGGAAGATGCTGAAGTGCTTGGCTCCGGATGTGGAGCTGGAGTGGTTCGAGATGGTGGAGAGCGAGATCCGACGAAAGCTGGGGAGTTTGCCGCGCCGCGAGGATCTGATGCAGCTGATCAACGAGCGCTTCGGAACGATGATCGACGTGGCGCCGACAAAGGCGGTGCTGACGGAGGATCCCGCGAAAGAGATGGAACTGCTGACCTCGACGTATCTGGTTAGCACGGAACGAGGTGAGCGAATTCAGCGGAATACGGGCCGGGTGGCGATTGTCAGCACAATTAGAGATGAGTTCGCGAAAGCAGGTGTGCTGGAACTAATCCAAAGAGATTTGGATGTGGAGAAGTACACCGGGCAAGGAGATCCGTTCCGGATTGATTTTGGATACCGCGTCAAGGGCGCGGTGAAAATGTTCCATGCGGTTTCGGTAGCGTCGAATGTGGACCAGGCACTGGCGCTGTTGTATCGCTATTCGCGCGTTGCGGCGGGAATGCAAAAAGAGCAATTGCAAGTTTCCTTGACCGCAGTGGTCGATGAGGGAAGCGCTTTGGAGGAAGAGAAGACACGGTTCGCAATTGGGATGCTGGAGCAGAGTTCGGTGCGGGTGAGACCGGTGGAGAAAATCGCCGAGATAGCGAGCGAGGTGCGGCGAGATGCTGCGATCGTGGAATTGGAAGGGTCAGACGTCAGATTGAAGATGTGACGTTCCTTTGAGAAAAGCTTGCCGACAGCTCCGATCCTGGCAGCCTGAATAACGTTCGGGCGGACAAGTCGCGAGGGATTTCCCCGCCACGCACGTCCTTGTTGTTCGAGAAGGACTCCGCGCAAAGCTGACGGCTGTTTCCCGGTTCCGAGGCGCCTCCGCGCTCCTTTCCCCTGCAAGTTTTTCTTTCAAGTTACGAAATCTGCAGTAGGTGTGGGGCTGATTTTGAACCCAGCGATTCGCCGAGTGGACCCATCGATTAAGCACGAAATGGAGTGATATTGCGAGAGCAGCATCAATCGCGCATCTCCAGGCTTTTGTGGTCTGCTAGGTAGCGCCGACAGCTTTGGCACGAGCGCGGGACACGGTGGGCACGGTCAGGGGAGGGAGCTGGGCCCGCAGGTGCACCATGGCGAGAGAATGAAGCTGCGAAACGCGCGATTCGCTAATGCCGAGCGCGGCTCCGACTTCTTTCATGGTGAGTTCCTCGTAGTAGTACAGCGTCAGAATGCGCTGTTCCTTTTCCGGCAATCCGGAAATGGCCCGCCCCAGCAAATGTTTCATCTCCGAGCGAAGGCATTGGAAGAAGGGCGTTTCCTCGGGCTTGGAAGGAAGGCGGTCGGTAAGATTTTCTTCTTTGCCGTCGTGAGCAGACTCTACGTGCAAGCTGGCGAGTTCGAGGCCGTCGAGATCGGCGAGCAGGGATTGCAGTTCGGAAAGACCGATGCCCATCTCCCGTGCGATTTCGTTTTCGCTTGGCGTGCGTCCCAGCCTGCCGGAAAGCTCGGAGTAGGTGGCAGCGATGAGGCGGCCCTTGCGGCGCAAATCGCGGGGGCACCAGTCGAGTTCGCGAAGACTGTCGAGGATGGCGCCGCGAATGCGAAATTTGGAGTAAGAGCTGAGCTGCACATGTTTTGACAGATCGAATTTGTTGACGGCGTCGATAAGTCCAATGACTCCGGCATGCACGAGATCTTCGAAGGGCACGTGGCGGGGCAGCCGCTCGTAAATTCGGTGGGCGATGTAACGGACATGGGGAAGCTGTTCCATAAGAAGGCGCTGACGCGCGTCATCGGTTTGGACGCTTTGAAAAGTGCCCGCGGAGTGTTTGGTCATGAGGTAGGCGGCTTTCGCGGTTTCGACCTTCGTTGTTCGTTCGCGGTCGTTAGTCGCCGGGTTTCGCCATTCATCCCGCAGTTCCGGCAACGCGCTGCCTCCCGGCGGGCCCTATTTTTTCGGCGTCGATGTGGGACAGGCGAATCGGAGAAAAGCATCAGCCAGAAGCCACTCTCCAAACGGATCCGGGCTGTAGCCTGTCTAGCCGCCCGTTCGAAATGGCCGACGGGGAACGTAGACTTTCGAGCTCGCACCGACAAACAAAATGTCAGCATAGGCGGAACGGAAGACTCGTCATAAGCTCGATTTCACACGAGGGGGATTAGAACGAGATTAGATGGAAATTAGAAGGCTCTGTCGGAAGGAACCCTTAGTGTAGCCCTCTAGGGAAATGTTCTTTACAAGGACGCGGAACTAGTGGTGTCGCGACTCCTCACCCCTCTAAGCGACGGACCTGGGAACTACGCACCCATGCTCCGTCCATCCCAACTGCGCCCGGTCCGCTGTTTTAGATAACAGCCCACGTCACGACTTTTGCGGAAGTGGCGGGCATCTCCGAGCGTGAGCAAGACGGTGAGTCCGATCAGCGTGCCCACACCCTGGATCCGCTTCGGCACCGGGGATCGATCATCGATCCTGGCCATCCGAGCCAACGCCTGGGCATCGATTCGATCATCCTTGCGTCGACCCCTGAGGGCTCGACACCCGGCTCCCTCTCGGCAACTGCATTCCCGTCTCCAGCGCATATCCGGCTCCGCGGCATGCCGCCAAAGACTTCGCGCCGAGCTCTCCCAGTAGCGGCCAGCTTTTGCTCGAGTGATCTTTTGCCCGCCTGGTCCGGTACACAATGCCTGCTCGACCGATCGGCCGGGTCCAGACCGATCGTCAGCTTCTGTTCGGAAACATTCCCGATCTGTTTTTCCGCTGCGCTGCCGAGCTTCTTCGTTGCCGATCTGCTTTATCCCTGTGCTTCAAGCACCTCGATAAACTGGGGTGACAACAGCATCCGTCGAAGACCGGCCTTCTCATCCCATCTGATTCCGTCAGCTACTGTGCCAAAAGCTCGGCGCTCCAACCAAGAAATCGGCACGCCACCCGGCGATACGTAAGACTTAGATTGCCCGAACGAGCGTAGCTTCTTAGAGATGCGAACAGCACACGATGTGGCATGAATCGTGCTTTCTACTGGTCTCGTGTTAGGGAAAACGAGGGGTCTGCCGTCCCTTGTAAGAATTCTGAACGGCACTCGAATCGATGAGGAAATCCCCTCCTTCACGATTTGAGTGCCGGATCAGTGTACCTAGCGTTGGTTGTTGGAGGTGAACTGTGGCTCTACTGGCTCCCGGGGAATTGTCACAATTTCCATGTGATCGTTCGCCCATTCACCTTGCCGCCAAGTCGGCAGCCGCTCTGACAGAAATGAACGTACTCGAACTACTTCCGCAAAAAGAACTCGAACTCGCAAGAGTGAAAAAAGAAGTGGCAGCACTGCGAATCGTAGCGCCGTTGCTCCGCGAAGAGGCAGATCACCTCAGCGAGACCGGCGAGCCGACCTTAACCGTGCCCATCATTCGACAGCTGCTTGCTCAGGACGACCCTGTTGTATATTCGCCCGACGCTTCCTCTACGCGGAAGGGACGTTGGCGAGACGCGGCGAAATATTTATTCCGTGGGAGCTCCATTGGGGAGCCTTCCGAGGTGCGCAAGTAGTCAGCGAATCGAACCTATGTTCACAGCGCCCACAATTCGCCCCATATTCGCGGACGATCCGCCGACATCACAGCTTGCCGAGATATACGAAGCCTACTTTACAGCACTAGAGAGGCAGGCAATGCGGTTCGAGAATGTTGCCTCGAAGCTCGAAGACCAGGATAAGCGAGCTGTATTGGTGTTCGTCGCCGGACTTCGGAAAGAGGTACAGACGCTCCGAGAGCGGGTAGGACAGTTCACCGAACGGGACGAATAACGGCTTGGTGGAAACTTATTCCCACGAACGCCACTTCAGTGCTTTTTCGCAGTGCTCCTGATGTTGGTCCTGCTTTGGTCTGCACTACATCGCGTTTTCTGACCTCGCAATTGCAAAAACAAGGCTTGTGTCGCAACCGAACTCAAAAATCTCAAAAACGGCTACTTTTGCGACGACGCTCGGCTAGGCTTATCGCAAGGCCAGAATATGCTTGTAAGCGCAAACATCGTGACCCCACCTTTGACAGACGACTCGCGACCACTTAAAAGATGGTCTTCAAACCAAACTGAACCTGTCGGGACGTATTCGCTGTGGTAACGATCACTCCGGCAGCAGGGCTGATCGCGGCACCGGAGAAGACGTTAAGGCTGCCGGGCAAACTGAAGTTCGCGCGGTAGAGTATGTTGAAGGCTTCAGCCCGGAACTCCAGCCTGATTCTCTCGCTGATTGATGTGGTCTTAAGCAAAGACACATCGAGATCGCGGAACCCTGGTCCGACCAAAACATTCTCTCCGACGTTTCCGAACGTGCCTGCGGGTTCCAAGCTAAAGGCGTTTGGATTGAACCATTGGTTCGGAGTGCCCTCAATGACCGGCCCGGAAAAAGCAGGGTTCCAGTTGGGGCGGTCCGGATTGCCTGTATTCCCATCTCCCGACCGATTGCTGCCTGTTAGGGGGGAAAACGCAAAACCACTTAGTGCGGTAAGAATCGAATTGAGCTGCCAACCACTTACCACCCTGGACCAGGTCCCGTTGAACGCATTCAGAAACGGTTTCTTGTTTCCGAATGGCAGTTCGTATTCTCCGCTCAGAACAAACTGATCTTTCAAGTTGATACCAGAAACCCCGTAGCCCGTTTGCCGATTGAGCCAGAAGCTCTGAGGCGCACCGGCCCCGCCATCGGCTGCGTATCCGGCCACAATATCCTCTGACTTTGCCCAGGTGTAATTGGCTTTGAATTGCAGTCCGGAACTGAAGCGGCGCGTGAGCGCAACATTGAGGGCGTTGTAGTTGGAAAAACCGGTTGATCCGAGCCAATTGGAGGATGTTACGGCCGCCAAAAACGGATTCGGCAAAGTTCCGACTGGGATGTATTGCGTTCCCAGGCCTGCCATACTCCTTGCGGTCCCGACTCCTCCACTCACACAGCCGGCGGCACTCGCGCAGATCTGCGGAACGATCGTATTAGGATCCGATGCCGCGAGCAGATGGTATCCCTGCGATCCGACATAGGAAACGCGCAAAGACATATTCGGAGTGATCTCCCGCTCGACCCCAAGGTTCCATTCTTCAACTGTGGGAGTCTTTGCATTCTGGTCTATCCCTCCCGGCGAATAACGGGTACAGGGGATGGGAATCCCGGGACCACAGGCCGGGGGCACCGGAGTAGATGGATTCAACGGCAGAAGAGGAAGAAACGGAACGTTCGTAAAACTCATGATTCCGTTGTAGGGGGCAACCGCATCCAGAACCGTCCCCAGCGTATCGTTCAAATCATAATGAATCCCAAATGACGCCCGAACAGAGGTTTTTCCATCGCCCAAAGGATCCCATGCGATTCCCACCCGCGGACCAAGTAACCACTTAGCGTTATTTGCCGCGAAGACCGATCTTCCCAAGGTCGGACTTGTCTGGAACACTCCGTTTGTAAAGTAATAGTTGGAAGCTTTGTCATCAGCCTCGTTCCAGCCGTTATCGAATTCATGGCGTAAACCCACGCGGAAGGTAAGATTCCGCCTCAACTGCACCGTATCTTGAACATACCAGGCACCCTCAAGCTGCCTCCAATGAAGCTTGGTCGAAAGCGGAGCCGCGACAAAATTCGATGTAATTCCTTGAAGGAACGTTGTCAAGGTTGAGAAGACCGCTACCCCAGCCTGCTATTTCGGCGCGAGTTCATTGCTTTGGAGTTGCTGAAACCACACACCCAGGCTGATCTGGTGGCGTCCTTTGATCACCTGGAGTCCGTCCCCGTAGGAAAAAGCGTTTCGATAGGAGGTTTGGTCAGAGGCGACGGTGCTTCCACCGCTCGTGAATCCTCCTCCGCTTTGCAAAGTCGTGCCACCGATGCTGAGGCGTCCGTTAAGTTGACCTTCAATGAACACTAGGTTGGATGGAATAGGCACTAACGCGGGTGTGACAAAGGAAAAAGTCGCTCGAGAAAATCCTGCTGTGAAGGTATTGTCTACATTGGGCGAGAAGAAATGTGTCTCCTGCAAGCTCAGCACTTGACTTCGAATGCCCGTATTCTGTCCCCAGTTTGGATTCGCCTGAGGGGTTTGGTCGTAGCCGTCGTCCACCAGGTAACTCCCGCCAATCGAATCCTTATTCGAAATCGTGTGGTCGACTCGTAAAACTCCAAAATCCTCTCGTATCTGTTGCGGGGGATTATAAAACGCCTCTGCTGCGCCTCCTCCCAGGTTCGGCCCATTGGCCGCAGGCCACCATAAATTCGCGTAAGGTAACATGCCCGCATTTAGGTTTGGCACCTTTGCGGGGGTGGTATCGTTGGTCCCCTGGCAACCGACTGGAAGGGGAGTAATCGCGCCGCACGGTAACAATCCCAGCCGCGCATTGGCATCCGGAACAATCGATAAGGAACTAACTCCCAATCTCTGGCGGAAGCCTTCGTAGTTCCCAAATATGAAGGTCTTGTCTCTCTGAATGGGCCCACCCAGCGCGCCGCCAAACTGATTCCTCTTAAACGGCGGAATGCGCTTCCCCGGTGGATGGTCGAAATAGTTCTTGGCATCGAAAATACTGTTCCGCAGAAACTCAAAAAGAGTCCCGTGCAACTGGTTGGTTCCCGACATCGTCACAATGCTAATTTGTCCTCCAGCTCGTTTGCCGTATTCGGGTCCGTAGGTATCGCTGACTACGTTGAATTCTCGAACCGCGTCGATGCCCGACAACTGTCCGCTGACTCCGCCAGGAACCGAGTGGCCCTGACTCGGCCCCATGTATTCGACGCCGTTAAACAAAAATAAATTTTCGCTAAAGCTCCGACCGGCGATGCTGAACAGGTTGCCGAGTTGGCCAGACGCTCCTCCGTGTTTCAAGGAAGTAACCGCAAACGCACCCGTGTTCAAGGCAATCAGATTGTCGAAACTCCGCCCGTTCAGCGGCAGATCCTTTATCTCCCTTTCCCCAACCAGGCCCGAGATTGATGCTGTCGTGGCGTTGACCAGGGGTATCCCTGCCGTGACCGTAATTTCCAGTCGCGCCTCACCGACTTCCAAGCGCAAATTCATCACCGCCTGCTGGCCCACCACCAAATCAAACCCGGTCTGCACTGCGCTCTTGAAACCCGTCTTCTGGCCCTTGAGTTCGTAGCGTCCAACGGGCAACGAAAGAACTCGATAGTAACCCGCATCATCGGCGGTAACACTACGCTCCACGCCAGTTTCCAGGCTCATAACCGCAACCGTTGCTCCGGGGATGCCGGCACCCGAGAAATCTTGGATCGTTCCCGTCACGGCGGCGGTTACTTGCGCCCGCGAAGAGCCGCTTCCCCATAAAAAGAGAAAGGCCACCAGGCACAGCGTCCGAAGCTCCCACTGATCTGACCGATTCATTACTTCGCTTGCACCGGACTCCGATTGCCAAAGGCCGCGTCTGACTGCGAAACCGGCTGCTGCTCCTCGCCCACCACAACCCGATCTCGTCCCTCTTTTTTGGCGCGGTACAAAGCCATATCCGCCATATGGACTAACTCCTCCGACTTATCACTGTGTCCAGGAAAAGCCGCGATGCCTGCTGAAATAGTCACCGATCCCAGGCTCTGTCCCCGGAAGTGAACCGTTAGCTGTTTGACAGCTTCCCGGATTTTCTCGACGCACGCACGCGCGCCAGCTGCGTCAGTTTCGGAGAGGATGAGCGCGAACTCCTCCCCGCCATAGCGACATGCGAGATCCCCGGATCGCACGCGCGCTTTAATCACGGCCGCGACCTCCTTAAGAAGCATGTCCCCGGACTGATGTCCAAACGTGTCGTTGAACCGCTTGAAATGGTCGATATCGAGCATCACCACGGAAACATTGCGCTGGGCCCGGGTCGCGCGGTTCACTTCTCGATCAAGCGACTCCTCGAGATATCGACGGTTAAATAGCCCAGTGAGCGGGTCCTGGATTGACTGGTAGCGGAGCACCTCACGGAGTTTCAGGTTGGCTACCGCCAGCGAAACACGCTCGCTTACTGCAGTGGCCAGATGCTGTAGTTGCTTTTTCTGATTGGCGATTGTCCCGGCAGAAGATCCCGGCAGTGGGGGCTTTTCCTCGATGTACAGTACGCCGTAGGTCTCACCTTGGGCGACCAAAGGGATGCATAGGTAACCCGACCCTACCGTGACAATGTGAGAACACCGCAATAGCGCAGTTGCGTCGCCTCCGACGTAAGGCTTTCCCTGCCGCAGCCCCCAACAATCACTGGGCTCAAATAGTTCCTTGGTGCTTACACAATCGCACCAGTTTGCGCAGCATTCCACGAGGGTGCGGGAAGAATTCGTAAGGCAAAGCATGCCCGGGTGCGGAATCGAAGATCTCACAACAAAGGGCCGCGACGACTTTGCATGCCTCCTCTACACTATGGCACGACTGAAATAAATCTGCGAGCTTAGCCAACTCGATGCTCTCGCGCGTGATCCGTTCCGACTCATACAAGGCGGCCGTAAGCCTTTCGCTGTCGAGCTTCCGTTGCGTGATATCACGCAGGAAAATCACTCCTCCCCGGCGCTGCCCGAGGTCATCCAGGAGCGGCCCGCCGGCGGCAAGGAAGCAACGACCATCTGGCATATCGGGTTGCCGCACACACAATTCCACCGCGTCCACGGATTCTCCACGGACCGCGCGCACCAGCGGCACGTCCTGCGGGGCAAATGGTGTCACCCCATCCTCCCGATACATTCCGAGGACCCGCGCGAAATCGTCAGATAGCGCTCGAGCGGCAATTCCCTGAAATACACGGTCAGCCGCCGGGTTACTTAAAATGATCGTGCCCGTTTCATTGGCTACCATAACCACATCACTGCAGCTATTTAAAATCGATGCCATCAGCTTTCGTTCTTTGCCGACCGCAATCTCGGCTCGAGAACGGCGTGAAAGTTCCCGGTTCACGATCCAGACGGCGATAATCAGAAATAAGGCAACGCCCACGTCCGACAATTCATTGATCCTGGTGATTCGCCGGTTGCTGGCTTGCGCGCCTGCGACGCGCTCTTGCAGCAGTGCTCTTTCGGCATCATCAAAGATTCGCATCTCGTCCGCGACGTGGTAAGTAAGATTCACTCCCCGTTCACTGATCGCTTCCTGCCCTTTTTGGTCCTTGTCGGCTCCTTGACGCAAATCGAGGGACTGTTTGAAAAGCGATAGTCGTGCGCGCAGTGCGAGATCCAATCCTGCAAGCCGGGCCTCCTGGCTGGGGTTGTCCGCCACCGCCTGACGCAAGGCGGCCATCGTGGCGAGAGTCGATTGGTTCGCGGAATCGAAAAGGGAAACTTGGTCCGGATTCTCGGCGATCACGTATGCGCGTCGAGCAGCGCCCGCCTCCGCGAAGTGAGAACGGAGGGATTCGCTCAAATCGAGGACGGCCCTTGAATGTGACGCCCAACGGTCCTGGTCCGCCCAACGCCGGCTCTCCTTGAACGAGAGCCATCCCATGGTCGCGAGCACGGATAGGGCGAATGCGATGGCGAAGTTCGTTTTAGATTTTAGACTAAAAGACATCGTGAAACCTAACTGATTGCAGGTCGATCTCTATCGCAGCCAAGCTAGGCCCTGCTCGCCGAATGTCAAAGCAAGATTCAGCACGCCCAGGCGACCTCATAACTTAGATCGGTCGTAACCATCAACAGCATCAAGTGTGTGGGAAAGGCGCTGACCCGCGCCGATCAATAATGCACATCCGTAGGGTTACGAAAGGATGACGATGTGACCGAATCGCAATGGGTCTATCGACTGCAAGCGCTGACGAAGAGCATTCTTGTTTGGATCAGAGCCTATAGATTCACTGTCCAACGTAACAGACTAACTGGAGGCGGAATCGGAAGATATCGCCGCCGGTGAGAAAGCCCCTGATACTCTGGAGTTAGTTCCGACCAAGAATCAATTCGCTCCAGAAAACTCAGTTTAATGAAAGTGCCCAGCATGTTCCCATAATATAAAGTAGTTTGTGCCCGGTGGGTTCGAGAAGGCCATTAAGCGGCACGAAGCCGAGCGTCACGCGCGCGGCGTCTCGAGTTGGGGCCAGTTCGTGGCCATGTTGTTGTGCCGCAGGGAAAGTGTCGCACAGAAAGGCGGCCGAGCGTGGGGCTGGTGTGAAATGCCTATGCACGGCCTGCCTTCGCAGATGTCCAGAAATCAGGAGTAATCGAGCGGTGGAACAACGACACGAAGTTTCTTCCGGGTGGAACAGGCGGGCTATGACGGAGTGTGCGCGGCGCTTGCTACCGCGGAGGGCGTCTAACTGAGTCGGCAACGGTTGTCGGGCTCTGACATTGGACTTCGCTCGGTCAGCACCGGGTCAGTAAAGCTAGTGCCGTGACCGCGTGATTGTGTAGCCAAACTTCTGGCGCGCCTTCTTGCGGGTAAAGTTCCACTGGATTATAACCCGGTCGCGATTGACTCGGCGGTTCCATGCTTGAGTTTCTTGGCGCAAAGAAGTTCGATCTGCGATGCGACGTTGGCCCAAGCATTGCCGAGAGAATAAGCCAATCGCAATTTCCGCCTGAT
>Ga0302324_100007468_pt1 | contig 23231 bp, 21 predicted proteins | sample Palsa_T0_1_FD_201949 | JGI IMG/M metagenome (GOLD analysis project Ga0302324, IMG submission 201949) | Peat permafrost microbial communities from Stordalen Mire near Abisko, Sweden - Palsa_T0_1 | ecosystem: Environmental > Terrestrial > Soil > Palsa > Peat permafrost | place: Sweden: Abisko...
GCCCCGGCATTGCTTCCAAAGCCAGCGCCACTCCCAGCCGCGCAAGTCCTTTTCGCCGGGTTGCGGGAGGTGCCGATTGAGGGCTTCCCGGGCGCGGCCGAGGTTGTCCGCCGCCAACGCTTGCTGCACCAAGTTCATGTCCGACACATAAGCCTGGGCTTCGGCCTTGCGGCGCTGGGCGGCTTCGTCGGTGCGGGCGTTCTCGGCATATTGGCGGTCCTTCCTTTCGCTGGCTTGGGCCTGCCGCGCCTTCTGCTCGTTGAGTTGAGCTTGCTCGCGCAGGATACTTTGTAATTGCTCGGCGCGCGTCGCCCGCACGGCTTGCCAAGTGCTTAGTGCGGCGCCTGCCAGCAACGCCAGGGCAATGGCGGCACTGGCGGCGAAGGCCAGCTTGTTTCTCCGCACCAGTTTCTGAATGCGGTAAGCCGCGCTCGCCGGACGGGCGATCACCGGTTCGGTTTTCAGATGGCGCTGGACGTCCATCGCCAGGCCGTTGACGGTGTCATACCGATGCGAGCGGTCTTTTTCTATCGCTTTCATCACGATCCAATCCAGGTCGCCCTTAAACACTTTGGCCAATGCGGAAATATCAATGCTCCGGTTCCTGGCCACCACGGTTCGCTCCTCATGCTCCATCGTGCTCAGGCGTGTGGAGGGCTTGGGCGGTTCACTTTCGGAGATGACCCGCTGCATTTCTCCATAGCCAAGGCTTAAGAGGTCCTTGGAAGGAAACGGCGTGGTTCCGGTCAGCAACTCATAAAGCAGCACCCCAAGTGAATACACATCCGTCCGCGTATCGACGTCCAATCCGCTCATCTCCGCCTGCTCCGGGCTCATGTACGCGGGAGTGCCAATCATCTGCGCGTAGTTGGTAAAAAGCGTCTTCTCCGTCAGCCGTTGGTTGGTGGCCTTGGCAATGCCGAAGTCAATAACTCGAGGGACGGGTTTGCCGTCATGAAGCGTGACCATCACGTTGGAGGGCTTAATGTCTCGGTGGATGATTCCTTTCTGGTGGGCGTGCTGAATGGCCTGGCAGACCGGAATAAACAGGTCCAAGCGCTCTTTGGTGGAAAGCTTGTTCTTGTCGCAATACTCGGTGATCGGCACACCGCGGACCAGCTCCATGACAAAATAGGGCCGGCCGCTGTCGGTGGCGCCCGCATCGAGCACTTTGGCGATGTTCGGGTGGTCCATTAAAGCCAGCGCCTGCCGTTCGGCCTCGAAGCGGGCGATGACGTTGCGGGTGTCCATGCCCAACTTGATGATCTTGAGGGCAACTTTGCGCACGACAGGTTCAGTCTGCTCCGCCATATAAACAACACCCATTCCGCCCTCGCCGATTTGCTGTAGCAACTTGTAGCGGCCAATGAGCGTGCCCGGATGTTCGGAAGGCCTTGCAGCAACACGAATTGTCCCCTCCGGGCCTTTGTCAGGAATGAAGCCCGCTGCCGAAGCATAGGCCCGCAGCAGGGCATCGATCTGGCTTCGCAATGCGCGGTCCTGGCCGCAAGCTCCCTGAAGAAAGGCGTGGCGGGCCTCGGCTGAAGGCATTTCCAGGGCCTGATTGAAGATTTCCTTTTCTCGATCTGTTGAGTCAATCATACAAGCTATCCATTGTTAAACCGTCTTTGCTTAACAGTCCGAAAAAAAGGGACGAACCGGGCCAAATATCTTTCCGTTACAGGCTTTTTTGCATCTCGCGCATCAACCAGGCACGAGCGAAAGCCCAGGTGCGCTTGGCGGTGCGCTCGGGAATACCCAGAATAGCGGCGGCCTGATGATTGGGCACGCCTATGAAAAATCGCAATTTGATCAGTTCCGCCCCCTGCGGATCCTTCACGGCGTAGCGTTCCAGGGCTTCATCCAGCGCCAGCAGCACGTCGCTGTTCGAGTCCATGGCGAGGTCCACGCAATCGAGATCCACCCGCTTGAATCCGCCGCCGCGTTTTTGCGACGCCTTTTGCCGGGCGCGTTCCACCAGGATTCGCCGCATGGCTTCGGCGGCGGCGGAGAAGAAGTGGCCGCGGCCATTCCATTCCTGCGGTCCGGACCCGATCAGCCGGACAAACGCTTCATGAACCAGCGCCGTGGCCTGCAAGGTCTGGCCCGGCGGCAACGCAGACATCCTGGCGGCAGCCAGCTTGCGCAATTCCTCATAAACCAGCGGCAACAGGTCTTCCGCTGCTTTGGGGTTGCCTGCATCGACGGCGTTGAGCAACTGGGTGACTTCCGGCATGACAATGCAACCTACACAATGCACCGAGCAAGGGCAAGCCTTGGGGGCAATGGAGGCTTGCAGTGAATTGCTTCAGCCGCATTCGTTGAGACCGATTTCAAGCCGCGTGAAAACAGGCCGCGCATGGCAAGGAACCTGCTACATCCATTATTGTGATAAATATGACTGTTTTGCCGCCTGTCGTTGCCAGTGCGAGGTTCGATTATTTCGACATTGTCGTTATTAGCTGGCTCATAATTGGACTGTTGCGGGGGCGTAAGAGGGGGATGTCGCAGGAATTGTTGCCGCTCTTGCAGTGGATCGGCATCATTACGGTGGCAGGCTTCTTTTATCTGCCCTTCGGCCTTGTAATCCACCATAATACATATTTCTCCGTGCTTTGGTCCAATGTCACGGCTTACCTGCTGATCGCCGCTGGCGTCCATCTGATTTACATGTGGTTCAAACAAATGTTCGCCGTAAGGCTGGTGGAAGAGAACTTGTTTGGCCGCGCGGAGTTCTACCTCGGCATGACGGCGGGAGCCGTGCGTTTTGCCTGCATGATTCTGGCCGGAGTATCCCTCATGAATTCGCGCGTCGTACCGGACGCTGAATTGGCCAAAACGGAAAAATTTCAAAAAGAAAACTTCTCGGACATCCGCTTTCCCACTTATGGTGGGTTTCAACAGGACGTGCTGTTCAAGTCCTTTTCGGGCAATTTGATTCGATCCAATCTCCAGTCTGTTCTTATTGCCACGGTGACTAACGCCCCCTCGCCCCAAGTGGCCACGAACGTGCCGAAAAACAATAAGATGCTCGCTGATATTTCCAGCCAGCCAGCCAAGAAGTAAGCATCATTCCCCGCCCTTTTGAGGAAGCGGTTGTCCTCGCGAACAAGACTGCCTCCAGGCGTCTGGTTGCCTGGCAAGACCTCTTGTTCAGCCAAAGCCTTTCGGTCCAAAATGGCCGACTGCAAACGGTTCCGGAAATGGGCCGAAACCTAGGTGGTCTTTTCCTGCCGTTGGTCTGAAGCAGAACGCAAATCGATCGCTTGACATCTTCCGAATTCCTTTCACTCTCCTGCAAACAAGTCATTCACTTGAACAGGAGAACTCAGATTCCCGGCCGTTGCGGCGGCTGTGGGTTCACATTGATTGAATTGCTGGTGGTCATCGCTATCATCGCAATCCTGGCCGCACTTTTGCTGCCCGCCCTGGCGCGCGCCAAGAAGGAAGCCACGCGCGTCCAATGTTTCAGCAACCAACACCAGATCGGATTGGGCTACCACATGTACGCCGATGACGCCAAGGACTACTTCCCGGTCACCGATGGCTGGGGCGCCACCGGCGGACAGTTGCCGCCCTCACCGGATATCACGGGCGACGCTTCCGATTACGGCGGCCAGGTTCCTCAAAACAAGCGGCCGCTCAATCGTTACCTCCTCAACGTGAATGCTTTCCATTGCCCGGCGGATAAGGGCGACTCGCTTAATCCATCCACGCCAACCTGCTGGGACGGATGGGGCACCAGCTATCTGCCGGAGTGGGACGGTGATGCTTTCCGCGTTGAGTACGTTAACGGCGCGGCCGGAAATTACGATTTTTCCTCGCCGCCCGACACTCCTATCCGGCTGTCCCGCGTCGCTATTAAAGCGGCCACCAAGATCATTCAAGGCGATTGGCCTTGGCATCTCAACCGCGTCATGACGAACCCGCAAGGGTTTTGGCACAATAACCCTGACGACCGGCGTGAGGTCATGCTCTTTGGCGACAGTCACGTCCAGTTCTTCCAATTCCCGTCGGACGCCCTCGATAACGATGGCGCCGTGCCCGATCCCAACTACGTTTTTTGGTGAAGCGCCCCTTGCGGTCTTCGCGGGAAAGCGGGTGTTTCCAGCCGGACATTATTTGGGAACCGTTGGCGCAACGGACGAAGTTCTCGTTCCATAAACCGACCGCGCTCTTTCCGCATCGAGGGCGCTGATGCCGTTGTCCGTCCATTGGCCGATGACGCCGTCGTATTTTTTGTCCACGGGCACAATCACCGCGCACGGGCTGCTGCCGATGCCGTCCTTGCATTGATCCTCGCACTTGGAAGCCCAGCAAATGCGGTAGTGCATGATGGAGCGGTAATCGTACGGCAGACTGGCGGCCAACCAGTTTGTCTTGGGAATCCAATCGTAATCTTCCGCGCGACCGGGCTTGATGTTTTCGTAATGGATGGTGACGAACTGGTCGCGGTCCCAACGCTGAAACTCGTGATCGAAACCAAGGACATGGCCGAGTTCGTGCGCGGGCATCCATTCCTGTTGGCGCCACCAGAACGCCGTGATGTTAACGTCGTTGCGGACGCCTTTCTTGAAACCGACAAAACTGGTGTTGTTGCCGGCGTCGGTCTTGCCGGTGAAATAAATGTATTCCACCTCCGTTGTGCGCGGGACGAATTTGATGCTTGCGCCCGTGTCCATCCACCGCTGCATTGCGCGCAGGGCCAAGCTTTGCTGGTCAGGGGTCAATTTGGAAATGTCATAAGGAATGACGCCGCCCGGCCACGGCTGCGGTCTTTCTGAAACGACCATCATATGCACCGGATCGGAGTCGGCGCAAACTGGCCACGGCCGCAACGCGAACAAGGCGGCGAGGCCGAAGCTGGCCGGCAGAAAACGAAGAAACATTCGCATAATGTCCAGATAAGTCACTCGAGCTTGCCAGCCAACTTGCGATCAGCTCGGCTTTGCGCGAGATCCCCATCACTGAGGGAGATCTTTCCGCCGGAGATCCGCTTCTGCCACCGAGCATGAGCTTTCATGTCCCATCGGGGACGACTGCTGATTTTGCCTCTCACTCGTCCCCGCCCCCGCCGGTTAGAATCTGGTGCATGGCAAAACTGGCGAGGCCCGCTCTGGCCGGCTTTGGTTTCAGCAGGGCTTGCGCTTCGGCCTCGGCATAACGTTTTTTGTTTTCCCGCACACCCTTTACCGCCACAAGGAAGTAGTCCGTCGGCTCTTTCATTTCGACCTGCTGGGCTTTGTCGTACGCATAAAGAGTTTTGCCGTCCTCGACCAAACGCTTGAGATCGGCGCCCGTGAAACCTTCGGTCGCCGGGATCAAGGCCGCCACGTCCACCTTCTGCAACTCCGCGGGCAAATCCGCGACGTGGCGGGTGAGAATCTGCGCGCGGGCTTCCTCATTGGGCAACCTCATCTCCAGCCACAATTCCACCCGCCCGGACCGGATCAACGCCGCCGGCAGACTGGCGACGTTCATAGCCGTCATCATCACGCAAACCCGCCCGGCGCTTTCGCTTTCCAATCCGTCCAGCATTGTCAGCAAGTAGCGGTAAAGCCCGTGCTCCTGGCTGTCCTCAAAAATCGCGTCCGCATCGTCAATGAAGATGATGGCGGGGGCGTTGTCCTTGGCCGTCTCAAAAACCTGTTGGATGCGGTTGTAAAAATTTTGCGTGCCGGCGATGAACGTTCCGTCAATCAGAAAAAATTTGCTCTTGAGCCGGTGGGCCATGGCCCGCCCGACCGTGGTCTTGCCCGTCCCCGGCGGCCCGTAGAGAAGCACGCCCCGTTTGGACCGCAGCTTGAACTGATTGGCCAGCGCGTCGTTTTCCAGCGGCAGGACGATGTTGATTTCGAGTTGCCGCAACACGTCATCCACGCCCTTAAGATCGCGCAGATCTATCGCCTGCACTTCCTCCAGGTCCACATTGCTGGTCAGCCGTTGCGAGCGAAGATAATCAATAAACACGTCCGTGGTCAGCGACGCGTGGCCGGCCAGCCACTTGCAGGCGGCCTTGAGCTGGTGCGCGTTCAATTTGGGCGCAAAGCGGAAAATCTTGTTGCAATCCAGCTTGGCCGACTTTTTTCCCAGCCCGCCCGCCATCAGCGCCGCGTAATCCTCGACCTTGAAGCGGTCAATGCCAAACGAGTAGCTGCGTTGCGCCGCGGCCTCGGCCAGATGCGAGGTCGTGCTGAAGATCAACTTGCGGTCCGACTCCAGGGCGTAGGTGCATAGACCCGTCATCACCGCATTGAAGTAGCCGGAGCGCGGATAAAAGTGGCAGCCGCCCGAATACAGATCAAGCAGATGCAAATCGTCGAGGATCACCACCGGGTTGGCTTCCAGGACATCGAGCACCAGATTGTAGAGCGTCTCCTCCAAGGCCAGCGGATGTTTGAGGCTGGCCGCCGCCACAAAATCAGTCATGCCGAGGAACGCGCCGCCGGTCTGCTTGTGCAATTCTCGCAACACCGTCGTCTTGCCGCGGCCCACCCCGCCCCACAAACGGAAAATGGAACCGATCTGCAAACCTTTGAGCAGCGAGTCCAGCGCGCTCTGTTGCACCGGACACAATTGGACCGTGGATTTATTTGGCATAAGCGGAACCAAGATTACGACCAAGAGACGATAGGCCGGACGACCATTGATTGGCAAGGGCAGTGAATCATAAATGCAGGGCAGACGCATCTAAATTTTGAGGTAGGGACGCCGCGCTGCGGCGTCCGCGGACGGCCCAGCGGGCCGTCCCTACCAATCCATTAGCAGAATCTGCTCGTTGACTTTCAATAGGTTGCACAGATTTAGATGGGTTTGCCCTGATCATAAATGAGGAACTTGGTCATAAAGTGATGATGCGGCCTCTGAGCTTTTTCGTTCATTTTTATTTTTCATAGGCGTAACTGGGCGTAATTAGGCGTAACTGACCGTAACTGACCGTAAACAGGCGTAACCGCCCGCAAAACGCGCCTCAGTTGATGCCGAATATCTCTCTGACTCACCTCCGTTTCACCATTCTGCAAGCGCCGGGTCAGTTGCTGACGGATGGCCAGGGGCAGCCGGGCGATCTTGCCGGTGCGTGACATAAGGATTTCCTTTCGTTGTTTGGGTTTAGTGTTGGGGCAGACAGGAATTTGACAGGATTAACAGGATGGACAGGATTGGGATAAGACAAGAATAGGAAGTTTTAATCCTGCAAATCCTGTTCATCCTGTCCAAAGGTCTTGTCTGGTTTTCTACCTTCACGCGCCGATTTTGTCACGCATCCCAAAAACCGAAAAACCTACCGTAGGTTTTTAGGTATGATTTTTTCTGGAGGGGTCCGCGCGCTGTTTGTGGCTGGCCGATAAGGGGTTGCAAATGGAAAAATGGCGCAAAATTGAAAAACTGCGAAAAAAAGTGTGATTTTGTTGGCTCGGAAACCTCGTTTTTCTTCCAAATCAAGCAGTTTTTTGAAGGCTAGTTTTGCAAGTCGCTGTCGTTGTGTCGGTTACAGCGAGCATTTACGCTTGCCCTCGCCCTGCAAATGCGTGTTGTCGCCGCCGCCTAGGATAAACTTGGCCACAAAATCCGTCGCCCGCCGCGAGGTCTCGCCTAATGGCACCCCGATTCTGAGCAAATCCTTGGTGTTCATAAAAAAACGGAATGGCGTGGCTGCGGTTTCAATCACGACCCTGCCGAACAACTTTGAAGCCCGCTTCAATGGCGGCCTGGGCCTGACTCTCATCGTGCGTCATCAGACGTGAAATTCCTAATTCTTCCATGGCGGCGAGGTGCAGGCGATCCAACGAGCGGCAATGCAGGTCACCCGAATTCCGGTGCTGGCGCAACGCGACCTGGAAAACCGCTGACGGCAACGGCTTAAACACAAACGGGGATTGGTTTCGCAACAATCCCAGTTCCAGCTCGAGCTTGCGCCACTGCGATCTCGCATATTTTCCTCCGGTCCAGCCTGCTTTGAGCCGCACCAAAGTTTCCAACTCTGCCAGGACGGATATGACAACCTCGGATTCAGCGGCTATGGCTGTGCGGACATGCGCGCTCCCCGTCTCAGGGCGCACGAGCTTGACCAGGCAACTCGTGTCAAGATAGATCATAACTCGCGGTCCGCCCGGGCCTCCGCAAGCTCTTCGTCAATCGAGGGAAAAACCTTGCCGCCGAAAATCTTTCTGATTCGCGCAGCATGTTGCTCAGGATTCCAACGCTTGCGTTTTGATTTTGGCGGGACGAAGCGGACCAGCTTGGCCACGGGCTTGGAATCGCGCGTGATAAGGATTTCATCCTCCACCTGCAAGGCGGCTTCCGTTTCCGGCCAGCGCTGACGCAAATCGCGAATGGTGATCGTTTTCATAGAGCGAGTGTAACATGTTTCACGCAAAGATCAGCAGGATCATACCGGCCGCCCCGGATGAATTTTGCTGCAAAATCCATCGCCCGCCGGTTGGCCTTGCCGAGGGGGACGCCCAGCCGGAGAAAATCTTTGGGGTTCATGGAATCTAATCGCTTTTCACGACTTACTTATTTGCTCTAGGTAATTGACCGACTTGGAAATGGCGGAAGCAAATTCACTGGAGTCATTCTCAAAGTAGATTTTCTCTAACTCGTTCCGCGTCTCTTCGGATGCGAACCAATCGCATATCTGTGTGACTCCTCTAGGAGCAGTGGGCCAGAAGGGGTTGCTCAAGCTATGCCGTTTAACGTAGGTCGGTTGGTGTTGTTCGACGAAGGCGTTTAAATGTTCATAGGCATGTCTTTGCCTGGCCTGAATCCAATCGTTCAAATAAATGAGCAAGTCCTCGCCCGCTATCGCGATACCGCAAAGCCAGCTATCAGGTTCCACATGGGGATTCTCTTGCGACAGCAGAAATTGCCAGCCAGCGCGGAAATAGGCCCGCAAGGCCGCCTGCTCCTTTTCCGGCCATGTGCCCCACTTCGCAAGACGTAGCTTTCCAAGCACAACCTCCTCATCCCAGCCAATGCCTTCTGAACTTACTACAAGTTCAAACATGCGCGGTAGGAAATGCCGAAAGTCATTTTCGTCACCCCAAGTTGTCATGGCCTTGAATGCGTATTGACCGAGGTCCGATGAATTTAACTGGCGCAATAGTTTCGATCCCAATGCCCTCTTTTCGGGTTCGTGGACGCAGCACGGACAGCCTTCGACGTGCTTCCGTAACGGATAGCGCGCGAATGCTTTGTAGAGGCCGTTAATGGCCTCGGAAAGCGGTTTCTCGTAGTTCATCTCCGACACGAATATAAGAGAAATTGAGAGGAGAGCGAGCCATTCTTGGCTCGCTCTCGATTGGTTCATTCTTTCACGAACAGCTTCCATTCCGCGACCTCGTGCGCGTTGCGAATGAGCGCCGAGGCCGGCAACTCCTTGGGCGCTCGCGGCACGTTGAGCAGCTTCAGGCCGGCCTCGTGGGGCAGGCGGTTGCCCTTGCGGGCGTTCACGTCTTTGCCGGCCCAAACCAGGTTCTCCCAGGCATTCTTGCCGCCACGCGAGCGGGGCACGACGTGGTCGAGGCTGCCCTCATCCGGGCGCAACTCGCGGCCGGTGTATTGGCAGCGGTTGCCGTCGCGCTCGCGAATGGCGCGGGCGCACAGCTTCGGGCGCTTTTTGGGCACCTTGGCGTAGTTCACCGCCACAATCACCGTGGGCACGCGAATGGGACCGCGCACGGTTTGCACCGCATTGTCCTGCGGACGAATGGGCAGGGTGATCCACTCGGCCCAAGTCACGGGACGGAGCGATTCCGCGCGGGCGCCATCGCCAATTTCGATTTCCAGGCCGGTCGCCACGTTTGTAGCCATCATGCAGAAGGCGTCTTGCGGCGTGCGGACGTTGACGGCCTGCCAGTTGCGATTGAGCACCAGCACCATCGCTTTGTTCAATATGTCATTCATAAATTCAGTTGCGAGTGGAGAGTGGAGAGTGGAAGACCCGGCCTCCGGCGCCGGTTTCTTCCCACTTTGCACTCTGCGCTCTCCACTATGCACTTTCTTCCGGTGTTTGTTCTTTGTTGTTCCGGTTTTTTTTTGGACCGCGCCGCCCTTGCCAATTTGGGAGATGACTTTTACGATCATTGACGCGCATGAGCCGGACGAACCGCATTTTGCACGTGGATGGCGACAGTTTCTTCGCCAGTTGCGAGATCGCCCTTGACCGGAAGCTGGAAGGACGTCCGGTCTGGGTCGGCGGCGGGCGGCGCGGCGACGGGATCGTCATTGCGGCCAATCGCGTGGCGAAAAAGTTCGGCGTCGAGACGGGCATGGCCTGTTTCGAAGCGGCGCGGCTTTGTCCGACGGGCGTATTGTGCCGTCCGCAATACGACGAGTACCGGAGGCTCTCCGAGAAGATGTTCCGCATCCTGGAGGAGTATTCGCCGACCCTGGCGCCGATCTCGATTGATGAGGCCTTCCTGGATTTCAGCACGATGGACGCGTACGTGTGGCGCCATATCACGCCCATGGATTATATCCGGGGCATCGGCCGGCGCATCCGCGAGGAGGTGGGCCTGCCGGTGTCGGGCGGACTGGCCAGTTCGTCATGGCTGGCAAAACTGGCGACCGACGCGGCCAAGCCCGGCTTCCTGGAAATCCCGGCTGGAGAGGAAAAGGAATTTCTCCGGGATCGCCCCGTGCGCGAACTTTCCGGCATCGCCAAAAAGCGGGAGCGGGCGCTGGCCGCGCTGGAGGCCCGGACGTTCGGCGACGTGGCGAAGCTGCCGTCCATATTGCTCCGGCAGAAGTTCGGCATCTGGGGGCAGCAATTGTGGCTCTTCGCCAACGGCCGCTGGCAGGAACCGTTGTTGCTGGAAGTGAAGGACCGCACGACGATTTCGAGCAACACCACGCTGCCTTACGACGAGCCGGATTACGAAGCGGCGCTGACGTTCCTGTTGAGCGAAGCCACGCGGTTGATGGGGCAGTTGCGGCGCGAGCAATTGCAGGCGCGCGAACTGGGCCTGACGATACGCTTCTGCGATTTCACCGAAACCGGCGCCAGCCATCGTTTTGCCCATCCGCAATTTCAGAATTCAGTCATTAACGCCGTGCTCGAACTCTTGTTCCGCGACCTGATGAGCCGCGAGGTAAAACCGGTGCGGCAGATTCGCATCGGGTTCTGGAATCTCGCGCGGCTCAACACCCAGCCCACGTTGTGGGGCACGGGCCATGCGGAACGCTGGGGCATGCTCGACGAGGCGGCGCACCGGCTGAACCGGCAATTCAGCCGGCCCGACAAGCCCGCCCTCATGACCGGCGCGCAACTGGCGTTGCGCGCCATGGACGACGCGCACAAGAATCCAAAGGCCAAATGCCCCTTCGTGCCCCAGCGCGAAATGGTGAAAAAACTTTGGGGCACAGACGCTGATCCATTGGCGCACAAGGGCGAATGGGAGCAGCGGCTGGCGAAAGTAAGCAAGCAGCATCAGTTCAAACACTGATCCCATTCCGGGTTCCATGTTTGGGCGGACTGCCGTCGGCGGGTAAATTGGCTGCCTCGCCCGGTTTTGCTCCAGGGTGCTTGCGCACGGCCACCGCCCCACTTGGGGGATGCTTCCTCGTCACGCCTCGCCATAGGGCCTTTTGCGCGAAAACAGGACCCCTTATATTTTTAAAACACGCTCTTAAAAAACATGTTAAGCGGGCCTTGGTTTCTGCCGACATCGTATTGAGCATGACAACTGTCAGTCATACAGGCAGAGGCATTCCAGCCGGACGGGCGTTCTCGTCTAACTGCCATGGTCTGATCGCTCCAGCCCCGCGGTCGCGAATTTTGACCCGCCTGGCGGTGACTTGGCACACGGCCATCAATTATCTCGTGCCGATCGGTTATCAAGACGAAACCGGATTCCATTACGGCCAGACGCCCCCGTCGAACGCCGCCATGAGCCTCGACGAACAGGCTGATTAAAACGGGCTGCGAATAGGCTGCCGGGGCTGGAATTGCATCCGCCTTCGCGCGGTGCGCTTCGGCGCGACAAGGTCGCCCAAACTTGTTGATGGTTCACCGAGCCGAAGCTCGAAGAGCGAAGGCTGGCTGCCGGGGCTGGACTTGCACCAACATAAGCGCCTTCAAAGGGCGCTGTCCTACGATTAGACGACCCGGCAGTGGGAAAATTAAGAAGGGAGAAGGAAGAATTAAGAAACGCTGTGGCGCCTCTTTTTTCATACTTCTTACTTCATCCTTCTTACTTTAGAGTGGTGGCCCGCCAGGGTAACGCTCCCTGTTCAACGGCTTAAAAGACCGTTGCATCACTTTAATGCTTGCAGGCCGGAAATTGTGTTCAAAGTTGACGCGCATGGCGGCATTTCGGGCCATTGACTATGCGCGCAAAAAAACTGGAGCCTCCAGCCGGTGCTGCCCCGGCCTCATTTCTTTACAAAAGAAATTCGCAGCCTGCTACATGGAGGCGAAACTGAAAACGGCTCGCCGAGCCGAAGCTCGCAGAGCGAAGGCTGGTCGGCGACCCGGGACTTGCACCCGGAAGGCTCGGCGATTTTAAGTCGCCGGGGTCTGCTGTTCCCGCTGAAGCCAGTCGCCGCGAAATGGCCTGCCGCGCCGTAGCTCGCCAGAGTGGACGGTTAGGGATCGCACCCACGCAGCCCGCAGGCTCACTCGGTTTTCAGGACCGGGGCATTACTTCTCTGCCAACCATCCGTGCAAATTGGCTGCCAGACTTGGACTCGCACCAAGACAAGCGGCTTAACAGGCCGTCGTGCTACTTTGACACCACCTGGCAATGGCGTGCCGGCAGGAATTGCACCTGCATCGGTCCGTTTAGAAGACGAACGCCTTATCTCATTCGGCCACGGCAGCGTAGAAATGGTCGGAATGGCAGGATTTGCACCTGCGGCCTCCCGGTCCCAGGCCGGGTGCTCTAAAGACTGAGCTACATTCCGTGAAAAATGGCGGACCCGAAGGGACTTGCACCCTGGTGGCCGTGCGCAAGCACCTTCCCGCAGACAACGGGTTGCTCCGCTAATTGAGCTACGAGTCCAGAAATGGCTTGCCGAGCCGTAGCCCGTTTGGGACGGTGCATAAAGCCTGCCTTCGCCGAAGCTGCGGCGCGGCAGCCTTTGCCCTCTGACACGCAGCGGGCTAAGGCTGCGGGGAAGTGCTGGTAATGCTCCAGTCGTCGCTTCCAGCTTGTTTGAAGACACCGGTTTTACAGACCGGCAGCCGGATCACTTCCCGGAAATTGGTAGCGGGGGTGGGAGTTGCGCCCACGAAAGTTGAGCTTATGAGGCTCGCCTGAATCTCATTCTCCCCGCAGTGAAATGGTGGAGCCGATGGGGAACGCTCCCATATAGGCTTGCTTGCAAGGCAAGCGCATTACTTGTCTGCCACGACCCCAAAATAAATGTGCTCCTTTGGATCACCTGAGGGTAAAATTTGACTTGGTCTCGTATGCATCGGAAACTTCAATCGTGCCGATAAACAACGACGAAACCATCTCCCCAAAAGGCACTGATGCGGACCAACGCCCGCTTCTTGCTTTGCTCTCCCAAACCCTTGTGGCTTTCACCTTGGAACTTGATTACGAGTTTGAACGACGAATGGGCGCCGCTGGTTTCCCGGGGGCTATATTGTCCCGAGTCGTCTGGCAAAAAATCGTTCGTTTCCTCGAGACGGGCGCCAGCGTCCATCAGCTTTCCGAAAAGTCTGCCAGTGGGGATGCGGCTGTTTTCATGCTCGGCTGTTTAGAGAGATGGCATGTCATCAAGTTTCAGCCGGGGGCATCTGGTCAAGCATTGCCGAGGAAGCTTCATCCTCGAGCAGGCCGCCTGTTGCGCGACGGGTGGGGCAGCAGTCGCGGAATCCGCGACGATTGGATCGTTGCACTCACTGATAAGGGGTCCGTTGCCAGAGACGTTTGGCTTCCGCTGACTCAGGAAATGGAGAGTCGTTGGGTGGCGAGATATGGCTCAACACGAATCCGCGCGTTGCGCCAATCGCTGGCAAGAGTGACTAACCTGCCCGCAACGACAGACATCGCGACATTGATGGCGAGCGCGCTCAAAATATTTACCCGACAATTCAACGCCTCCTCAGATACGCCGCTAGCTCTTTGTGCCAGCACCCTGCGTGTTCTGTCCTCAGATGCAATCCCCGAACGCGAGATTCCGGCCCTCACCGGTTCCTCGATCGAGCAATGCGGTATAGGCTGGCAGCACAAGCCGTATGTCCAAGTTGAACGAGATAGCGTCAGGGGCCGCGGCAAGCTCGTTCGTTTGACAGACAAAGGGCTGGAAGCGCAGCGCCATTACTGGCAACTCGTCCGGCAAATTGAGGCGGATTGGAAAGATGAATATGGCGAAAATGCAATTCATCAGCTCAAGAAATGTTTGCAGGAATTGTTTACACTACGCGATGGAGAGAACCTCCTCATGTCCGTAGGATTGACTCCGCCTTCCGGCGTGGTCCGCTCCGGCACCTACGTTCCCGCTCTCGGACGTAAGACCATTGCCGCCGCAGCGCGAAAACGGGCCCGTGAGATGGCCCTGCAAACTGAGGCTTTCGTTCGAGATCCCGCAAGAGCGCTCCCGCATTACCCTTTATGGGACATGAATCGCGGATTCGGGCCGTGACAAGTGAATCGCTTGTCTGCCAAGCTCCAGAAAAATGGCAGGCTGCCTCCGTGCTGCCCGGAGTGAGCTGAGTTTTGGAGACTCGGCCGCGTGCTGACGCTCAGCCTGTCGAAGTTTAGTGCGGCTGCCGGGAGTTGCACCCGGATGGTGGCCGTCCGCAAGGACCTCCTTGGCGGGGAGATATTCTACTTTTAAATCACAACCGCGAAATTAAAAGGGCCGGAAGCGTTCAGGCTCCCGGCCCCGCCATTACAACAAAGAACAAACACCTCTTGGCGATCTATTCGATCCCAACCCGCGGTTTCACGGCGGCTGTTTCGGTGTTTAGAGGCACACCTCCTATAAAGCCCTTAAAATGTAAATCTAAAATTCGTCTGACTCGTCCTAACGGCGCTGTCTTCCGGTCGTGGGCAGACCCCACCGGTGAGGCTTCTCTGCTCGTCCTCGCCATTTTCAGTTTGTCGCCAGAAGACATCACCTGGATGTCACTTTGTTCTCGTTCACAGATTATTCATCTTTTGTTGCTGCTTGATTATGTTCATGTGTTTGCTGGAAAACAAAAAACCCCGCTTACATCTCGGTAAGCAGGGCGGAAAAAGTCTTGTTTCGTTCTTTACTTGCTAACCGCCAGTCTATCCAAATTACCTTCAGGCTGTTGCCCGATAGGCGCCAAGGATAGTCCAAGGCTAAACATAAAACCTTGGGCATACCGGCTATGACGTGTCGCTTTCGCGACCGTTATCACCGGCCAACTCGTGGCTGATATGTTTAAGCAAGTCTTCATCGAACTTGTAAGACGGATACCATAGGTTCCTGGTTACGTCAAAGAATATTTATAAATATTTTTACTTCCAGGAATGTAGTTAGCCCCTATCTTCGACTTCGAGGTCATGTTTGAGGCGCGAGGCAAGGATTTTCTGCGTGGGCACGTAGGTGGCGGCAAAGGCCCGGCGATATTCGCCAAAGGTTCCCGCCGCCAGATGCGCCCGGATTTCACGCATCACCTCGAGATAGAAATGGGAGTTATGCACGCTCAGCATGCGCAAGCCCAAAATCTCATTGACGTTCAATAAATGCCGCAGATAAGCGCGCGTAAAATGGGTGCAGGCGAAACAGCCGCATCCTTGCTCGATCGGGCCAAAGTCTGCCTTGACGGCGCCGCCTTTGATGCTGATGGTCCCGCGCCGCGTGAAAGCCGTGCCGTTGCGGGCCACGCGCGTCGGCAAAACGCAGTCAAACATATCCACCCCGCGCGCCACCAGTTCCACCAATTGCGCCGGGGTGCCCAGGCCCATGGCGTAACGGGGCAGGTGCCTCGGCAGAAACGGCTCGGTCAATTCGACCGCCTTCATCATTTCGTGTTCCGGCTCGCCCACGCTCACGCCACCGATGGCGTAGCCGTCAAAGTCCATCGCGGTCAATTCCCCTGCGCAACGTTCGCGCAAGGCCGCGTCGATCCCCCCCTGCACAATCCCAAAGACCGCCTGCCCGTCGGCGCGCGGTTGCGCCCGGCATTCCCGCGCCCAGGCCAGTGTGCGTTCGACGGCTTCGCGGGCGGCTTGGGGAGCGCAATCGTGCGGCGGGCATTCGTCGAACGCCATGGCGATGTCCGAGCCGAGCACGCGTTGAATGGCCATTGCTTCCTTGGGGCCGATGAAGAGCGGCGAACCATCCAGATGCGAACGGAACTCGACGCCGTGCTCGCGGATTTTGCGGATTTTGGCCAGGCTGAAAACTTGGAATCCGCCGCTGTCGGTCAGAATCGGCCCCGGCCAGTTCATAAAGCGATGCAACCCGCCGGCGGCTTGGATGATGTCTAATCCGGGGCGGATGTTCAGATGGTAAGTATTTCCCAGGAGGATTTGTGTGCCCATTTCGCGCAATTCGCGGGGGTCGAGCGCCTTCACGCTGGCCTGCGTGCCGACCGGCATAAACACCGGCGTCTCGATCAAGCCCCGCGTGGTGGTCAACCGCCCCAGGCGGGCGCGGGAGCCGGCGTCGGTCTGCAACAATTCAAACATGTCCTTGGTGAATCGAGGTTTGATTAACCCGCTCTACCGTCTTCCTCGATTGTCTTGCAGCCTTCCGTCCAATCGGCATAAACCTGCCAATGCTTTATCATGCCGTTCTCCACCAAGGCCCTCCAGGCGGCCGGCATTGCGATTTTGTTTTGCGCCACGAGTCCACGCTTGCCATTGTAGGTTCCGGAAGCCGAACCGAAGACGGCCACCAAGGCTTCGTCTGCCAATACTTTCTCGACCTGTATCTCATAGTCGGGGAACATCTGGAAATAATGTTTCCAACCGGCGAGCCTGGTTTCGCGCCCCGAAAGGATTTTGCCTGCCGGATCAGTGAAGGCATGATCCTCCGTCATCAATTTGGAAAGCTCAGAAAGGTCGTGGCGGTTGATCGCCGCAATAAACGCCTCTACTATGTGGATCTCATTTGAAGTCATAGTGTTTCTTGCGCGTGGCCGACATTTTATTAGGCGACTGCCGATTCGTTCATTCAAACGGGGCTTGTGACCGATCCTAAAAGTCGTAATTCCTTCATAGTCAATGAAAACATGTTCTACAACTCTACATCGACCGGTTCGTTTATTGAAATACAATCTTCCGCTGGTTTTGTAACGACTCTTTACTTGTCATTCTCCGCTCCAAGCGGTATCAATCTAACAATGACGACAATACTGTTCGGATGCGTCGTTGGTTTTATAGGCTGGTTCCTGGTTCGTTATCTGGCCGCCGGACTTTACACCGTCAACCAGAATGAACGCGCGGTCAAAACCAGTTTCGGCCGCGCCGAGCGCGTCGGTCACGCCACGACGCTCGAGGACCCGATTGCCGCGTCGTTGGATGCCGAAGAAAGGGAACGCTATGCTTATCCGCAGGTGCGTGTGATCCCGCCGGGCGGGCCTTACTTCAAATGGCCGTGGGAAAAAGTCCATAAGGTTTCCGTCGCCACGCAGACGATCAACATGGCCATGGACCCGGAAGATCCCTCGGCCAACAACAGCGGCACCGTCCTGGAAGCCGTCACCAAGGACCAGCTCAACACCGGGTTAATAGGGCAGATCCGCTGGCGTGTCTCGGAACGGAACCTGTACGCTTATCTGTTCGGTGTCAAACATCCGATCACCCACGTCATGGGATACTTCGTTTCCGTGCTGCGCGAGCGCATCGCCAATTTTGAAGCGCCGCCCGCGCCCAAGCTGGCGGAGGAGGGCGCGCCGCACCTGGGCCTGGCCACGGCCGCCATCGGCATTTCCATCAATGATCTCCGCAAAAACCTGCGCGACATCAACGATCACATGGCCCGCGAGTGCGCCCAGTCGGACGCGCGTTACGGCGTGGTGCTGGACGCCTCGCTCATCACCGGCATTGACCCGCCGCCGGAAGTGGAATCCGCGCTGGCGGCCATCAACACGGCCTATAACCAGGTGTCGTCGGACATCAGCCTGGCCCAGGCCTCCGCCGACCAGAAGATCGTGCAGTCCAAACGCGCCGTCGAAATCGAGACCCTCAAAGCGGAAGCCGAGGTGCAACCGCTCGTCGCCCTGGCGGAGCAACTGGGAGATTTGAAGAACAGCGGCGCAGGAGCGCTCGACGCTTACATTCGTAACGTGCGGCTGAAGCTTTTCAACGAGGCCAAGTCGGTCATCCTGGAGGTGAACCATGAGTAAATTCTTCATCGCAGCGGTGGCGACGTTTATCGGCATGTTCATCGCCCTGCCTATTTTCTTTGGTCTGGCCCGGTTATTGGGCCTTTACACCGTGGTCGAGGAACGGCAGTGCAAAGTGTATAACCTTTTCGGCAAGGCGGTGGCGGTGATTGACCAGCCGGGGCTGCATCTGCTCTTTCTCAAGCTCGGCCTCAAGGCCCCGTTGGTGAGTCTGCTGGGCAAATGCGAAGTGCTCGATTTGCGGCTGGATCAGGCCTACCTGCGCAGCACGGCGGTCAATTCCGAGGAAGGAGCGCCCATGGGCATCGGCGTCTGGTATGAAATGGTCATCAGCGATCCGGTGGCCTACCTCTTCAAGAACGCCGACCCGCGCGGATCGCTGGCGGCCAACGTCGGCAACTCCACCGTCCGCTGCTTAAGCAACCTGAAGCTGGCGAACATGTTGGAAAACCGTCATCCGATGAGCCAGACGGTGCGCGCCGAGGTCTCCCCGCAATCGCAGGAGTGGGGCTACAGCCTCGGTTCAGTTTATATCCGCAAGGTGCATTTTCGGGACTTGGAAATGACCAAACAAATTGAGGAAAAGGTCGTCAACCGCCTGCGCCAGGTCACGGGCGCCATCAAGCAGGACGGCTCCAACCAGGTCAGCATCATTGCCAGCACAGCCGAGAGGCAGGCGGCCATTGAATTTGCCAAGGCCGCTGCCATGCGCCCACAGATCGTCGGCGCGGCCTTGCAGAAAATCTCGCAGGACACGGACATCTCCCGCGCTTTGTTTGAAACCCTCGAAACGCAGAACATCATCGAAGGGCAGGCCGTCATCACCTTAATCCCAAGAAATGCCCCGTGGCTGGGCCAGCTTCTGGCGGCCAGCCAAAGCCGGCAGGCGGATGCCGGGACGAAGCCCGTCCCGGCCAAACCAGGCTGACACAGGCCGCAAGAGTGGCGGCGGGTCCAGAACGGCACAAGAGCGGCCCGCTTTGCGGGCTGTCCCGCCGCTGTTCTGCCATAGTGAAGAGGCGGGACGCCCCTTCTACTTTATCGCACTCCCCCGGCAAAAAATAGGGGGTGGACATCGCCGGGCCGATGTGATAAGCATTTCCACCCGTTTGACAAAGAACGGGATGCCGGGTCGGGTTTTAGCCCGCTGGCGCAACAACTATAGAATGAGAATTGAAATGAAATTAATACAAAGCGCTTTTATCGTCACTTCGCTGCTGGCTCTCAACGCCTCCGCCCAGCCCGCTCCACCGTCCCCCCAAAACGGCCCCGCGCCCGCGCCGCCGCCCGCAGTTCGCCCCATGCCGGCGCAGCCGCACACCAACCGCCCCATGTCCCAAATGCCTCCCGGCCTGATGCCGGGCGCGCCCAAAACGCCGCCGGTGATGCCGGACAAAGACAAGCTCAGCTATGCCATCGGCTTCAATATCGCCGGCAGCATCAAAAAGGATGAATTGGATGTGGATGTTGACACTATTGCCACCGCCATGAAGGACGTTTTAGCCAGCCGGCCCACGCGATTTAATGACAAAGAAGTCAAAGAGATCATGACACAATTCCAGGGAGCCATGCGCGCCAAGATGGCGGCCGACCGCGAGAAGAAAATGAGCGAAGGCAAGGCCAAAGGCGAGGAGTACCTGGCCAAAAACGCCAAAGACCCGGCCGTCAAGACCCTGCCCAACGGCCTCCAATATAAGATACTCAAAGAAGGCACCGGCGACATGCCCAAGTCCACCGATAGTGTCGTTGTCGGATATAAGGGAAGCCTCATTGACGGTACTGTTTTCGATCAAAACGAACATTTCCCCACTCCAGTCACGGGTAAGACGATCAAGGGGTGGTCGGAGATTTTGCCCTTGATGAAGACAGGCTCCAAGTGGGAAGTCGTCATCCCGTCTGATTTGGGTTACGGCGTGCGCGGTAACCAGAAGATTCCTCCCAATTCTGTTTTGATCTTTGAGATGGAGTTGCTCTCGATCACCGCCCCGCCGCCGGCCTCAGCTCCAGCCGCTGGTCCGCATGCTGGACTGACGCCCTCTCCAACGACCACAACCACCCCTGTCGTCAGCGGGCAGATCATCAAAGTGCCATCTGCGGAAGAGTTGAAGAAGGGTGCCAAGATCGAAGTCATCACAAACGCTCCCAACAACCAGTGACACGGCCGATCTTGGTCTTATCCTAATCCTGATCGTAATCCTAATCTTAATCTCTTCTGATCCCCTCCAGGCTCACACGCGGGAGCGGACTATAATTACGGTGTGCATTGCTTCAACAACGAAACCCGGATTTGCCGGCCACGCTTATGAGCAAAGGAAAGTTCATCGTCACTCTGACGGCCGACTTCAACGATGACTCGGGCGCGCCCAAATTTCAGGACGTTGGCCTCTCCCTGCTGGCCGCACATCCGCACATCGAGCAACGCGTTTTCCAGAAGCATCGCAATCCCATCGAGGCGGAGCAAATAGGCGGGGCGCAGGGTGTGACTATCCTGTCCCCGTCGGTGACGGCCCAAAGCGTGTCCAAGTCCGACTCGCTCCTGGTCCTGGCCCGGTTCGGCGTTGGATATGACAATGTGGATGTCAAAGCCTGCACTGCCGCCAACGTGCTGGTAACCATTACAATCGGCGCGGTGGACCGGCCCGTCGCTGAGGCGGCGATCGGTTGGATGATCGCGCTGGGCCATAATATGCGCATCAAGGACGGGTTGGTACGCGCGGGCCACTGGAACGAACGCTCCAAGTATATGGGCCGCGAATTGCGAGATCGAACGCTCGGTGTCATCGGCTTCGGCGGCATCGCGCGCAAGATCATCGAATTGCTTCGCGGCTTCGGCATGAGGCAGCCTTTGGCCTTCGACCCGTTCGTCAAACCGGAGTTGGCCGCATCCCTCGGCGCGCGTCTGGTTCCCTTGGATGAATTGCTGAAAGAGGCCGATTTTGTTTCCCTCCACTGCCCGTTGACCGAAAAGACGCGCGGCCTCATTGGTGCGAGGGAACTGGCGCTGATGAAGCCGGACGCCTGCTTGCTGAACACCGCGCGCGGCGGCCTCGTGGATGAGGAGGCGCTCTACCAGACGCTGAAGAAGCGGCGTATCGCGGGCGCGGCCATAGATTGTTTTGCACAGGAGCCGGTCACAACGCCGCACCGCTTCGGTGAGTTGGATAACGTCTTGCTCGCGCCGCACAGCATCGCCTGGACGAACGAGTCGTTTCGCGACATGGGTCGGGCCGCCTGCCAGGTGATGGTGGACCTTTCCCTCGGCGTCAGGCCGCGGGGCGCGCTCAATCCCGAACTCTTTGACCGGCCTGCCTTCCAAGCGAAATGGAAGCGTTTCCAGCAAAAAGGTTAATCTCTTGGTTGTCTTTACGTGTAACGATTCCAAGCCAGCGGCATCGTAATGTTGAGCTTGAGCTTCGTCATTAATCACCTTTCGTCAGCGTTATCATGCTGACACGAATGATCACTGCCGGCTGAGTCCCCGCGCAATTTACTCCGCAGTCGTCTTGCAGCAATGAAAACCAATGACGCCGCGCACAATGCCACAAGCATCGCCCGCTGGCAAGTGGCGGCCGGCAAAGAGATCCCGATGCCGGTCGCAAGGGCCACATACGCCGCCACACATACGGGACACTTGGGAACCAGTGCCAGCGTAACGCTCGGAACGATCCAGCCAGCGATCTCCCCGCCACGGCGCAAACGCGACGCGGGCCGGCGAACGTTGTCGCCGGTTCGCGTCTTGCTCTGGCAACAGTGATGAGCGCTCACTTGTGCGCCTCCGCAGATCCGCAGCCGCAGCTCGCGGACGAGGGTGACGCCGTCTCCGGCCAATAGGGTTTATCCGCATCGGCAAACTCGTTGGTACCATAACGATCATGGTAGCGGACCCATTCCATCGAGAAGTCCAGGTGGTCTTCGTCGCGGCCCTTGGGCACAAGGTCAAGGAACCTGTAGGCGCCCATGAGCACATCGACGCCTCGGCCGTAAGTGGAGTAGGTATGGAAAACATGGCCGGCGGCATCCTTGTAGAAGACGCTGAGACCCGGCGCCTCCGCGCTCGGAAACTCCTGCATCGTGTAGTTGTAGTTGACATTGCCCTGCGCCAACTCCTTCTCGGTGAAGAACACATGGAAGTCAGCGTTGAAATCGCCGCCGTGGGACGACACCCAATTGAAGCGCCAGCCCATGCGTTTCTTGAACGCCTCGATTTTGGCCAGCGGCGCACGGGAGACCGCCACCATCGTGACGTCGCGGGCGGCCAGGTGCGGGAGCATGCCGTCGGTATGGTCGGCCATGAATGAGCAGCTTGGGCAGCCTTCCTGCCAGTCCGGTCCGAACATGAAGTGCTGGATCACCAGTTGGTGGCGCCCGGCGAATAGATCCGCCAGCGTCACCTTGCCGCCGGGCGCATCAAAAACGTAATTCTTTTTGACTATTACCCAGGGCAGTTTGCGCCGTTCGGCGCTCAACTGGTCAAGCAAGCGGGTAGATTCTTTCTCCTTTTTCAACAGGTTCTTGCGGGCCGCAAGCCATTCTTCTTGCGATACGATTTTGTGCGCTAGCTTCAGATTTTGCGGTTCAGACTTATTTGCATTTGTGCTCATAATTACCTTTCGTTATTGGCCGATCCCGCGCCTGCGGGACCAACCGTTGTCAGTTTTATTCAATTCCGGGCCCTTGATTATGCAGAAATCTTTTCCGCAATCTCTTCTTCTTTCTTAGCGGGTTGCCCTTCACCGGTAGTAATCAAACTCCGCAAACTGTCGTTGATATAAAAGCCCCATGCGCCTGAACAGTCGCCGTAGCATTCGATGGCAGGAACCAGGCCGACGTGCGTAAAGCGGAGTTCAGTCTTGTCGCCTTTCCTGGAGATTTCAAACACGACGTCAGTACCATTCCACTCAGTCTTGTCTTTGACAAAGTTGATGCGGGCGTCCGAGACATGCCAGACGACTTT
>Ga0302324_100007469_pt1 | contig 23230 bp, 15 predicted proteins | sample Palsa_T0_1_FD_201949 | JGI IMG/M metagenome (GOLD analysis project Ga0302324, IMG submission 201949) | Peat permafrost microbial communities from Stordalen Mire near Abisko, Sweden - Palsa_T0_1 | ecosystem: Environmental > Terrestrial > Soil > Palsa > Peat permafrost | place: Sweden: Abisko...
TAATCATAATGTCGCCTTTCTTCGAATGTAGCGCCGGCGTCACACCGGCAGTCGCGCGGGCGTACCGCCCACGCCGTGAATAGCTAACAAAATTCGGCTTGACTTGCCAAACCTGCCATTTTACCGCGAACCGCCGCTAGCTGCGGAACGCGACTCGACCGCCGCCTGCCTGTGCGGGCTGGAACGCCGCACCGCCGCTTTGGCGCGCGGCATCGACGAAGCCACCCGCCGCTGTTCTTCCGGAGTCAACTGGAAGATATAATCCGTCAGCAGTTTGCGATGGTCGCCCTCATACCCGTTAAATGTCGGCGGCGTCGGCCCAGCGAAAACGTACCGGCCTTCCTCCGGCTTGAACAGGCCAGATGGCATCGACGTCCCCGGACTGATTGCGGCCGGATCGGTGATCCACCGTTCTACCCAATCCGGCTTTAGGCGCTCTTTCGCCAGCAGGAAGTTGGGCGCCGTCGCAATCTTGTCGTGCGCGGGATCGCCCGTGGTATGGCACTTCAGGCAAGGCGCGGCTGTGCTCGAAAACAGGCTGCGCGCCATGTCCGTTTCTTTGGCTGAAAGCGTCGGCACTTCCTCGGGAATATAAGGTAGAGGCTGCTGCGAGAGTGCCTCGAAGAAGCGCACGAGCTTTCGCAGTTCATTGTCCGAGAAAGAGAAAGTCGGCATGCGAACTTTCAAGTACGGTCGCACTCCGTTGCGATTTGTGTCCGTCGTGCTGAGCGACGGATTCGACAGGAACTTGCGCAGCCATTCGGGGTCGACGCGCGCGCCTTCCGTGAGAAGCTTCGGAGGCAATTGCTCCTGCACGTCCTGATACTGCTGCAATCCCATCAGAATCGTCTTCTGTCCGGGAATGAACTGGTGGCATCCCATGCAGTTGTACTTCTTGATCACCCACCAGCCTTCTTGAATATCGTGCCGCGCATCGCCCGGCTTGTACTGATAGCTCTGGGGCAGGGAAGTCTCCTGGCTGCCCAGGAGGAAGGTGGTGAGGTCGAGCACCTGCTCTTTGGTGAGATGCAGGTTGGGCATGCGTGAGGCATCCAATTCACCCTTGATCTTGCCCTTGTCGTAAACCTCCGGCTCGGCCAGTTTGTGCTCGAAAAATCCTTTCTGGCTGTACCAAGGGTCTGTCGCGGGTCCGTCCGGCAGGCGCGCCAGATCTTCCTTATTCGTGATCGGCTCGGCATCTTTGCCGCCGCGCTCAGCGACCGTGGTAAACAAGGCGAAGTCGAGGCGCTCGATCGGCTTGCTGCCTTCAAAAGTAAGCTCGGTGCCGATGCGGCCTTCGTCTTCCATTCCAGAAATTTCGTGGCATCCGCCGCAGCCGTAATGCCGGACCCACTTCTTGCCTTCCTCTTTTAGAGCCGGATCATCCATGAACGCCGCATCGGGATACGATGACGGTTCCTGCTTTTTCTGCGTCATCAAATATGTGGCGATGTCCTCCGCGTCCTCGGGACTCAACCGCAGGCTCGGCATTACCGTCATGTTCTGCACTTGCAGTTCGTGTCCGTCATTCGGGCATTTGCTGTGATCGAGGTCAAACTGGTAGGGAAGGCCCTTCTTGGCGTAATCCTCGGGACCGATGTCTTTCTTCTCGTGTGGGCAATAGGGGCGCGTCCGCTGCCGGGCGTTGTGAATCCAGCGCACCAGATAGTCGTAGTTTGCTTTTTCTCCCACCCGCGTCAGATTCGCGGCGAACGTCCCACCCTGCATCCGGTCGCCTTCGCCGATGGAGTGGCAGGCCAGACATCCTCGCTCCTCGAATAATTCTTTTCCGTGAGCGGCGTTGCCGGGCTTGTGCTTGGGCAGATCGTCGGTGAATCCCGACTGCCAGACATAGGAGGAAATCGCTTGAATCTGATGATCGGTCAGCCGGAAGTTTGGCATCTTTGTGGTGGGCCGGAAATCCGATGGCTTCTTCAGCCACACCGGAATCCAGTTCTTGTTCAACTTCAGGCGAACGTCTTTCAAGTTCGGCCCGACCTTTTTCTGGTCCTGCATCAGGCTGTGCGACTGAAAGTCGAGCTGCTGCAAACGCCCGTCCAGCTTGCTGTTCGCCACTTTTAAATCGATGGCCTTAGTGTTCAGCGCGTTGGCCACATCGTTCGATTCCGCAGCGTCGGCCTGCTTCATCAGGTCCGCGGTCTGCTTCACGTTGTCTTTTTTCTGCGTTTCAATCTGCTTGATCTGCTGGCCGGCTGAGTTCAGGTCTTCCGGTTCCTTGTCGTATCCCTCATAGCGATGGCAGCCCATGCAACCGCGCTGCCGGAAGAGGTCTTTCCCGTCGTTGATGGTTTGCCACTGCACATCGCCGCTCGCCAGAACCATGTCGGCGGCGTGGCAGTTCTGGCAGCCGGCTTGCGCGTTTTCCTTGGGAAACAGCGGCCACAGCCAGTGCTCGTAGTTGCCGTGTGCTTTCTCGACGCTCGTGGTCGCGCGTCCGTTTCCTTGATGGCAGGGGGAGCAGCCGAACTTGTCGGGATCGTGAATCTGCAATAACTCAGGTTGCGAATGGCTGACGAGCGCATCGGCGTATTCGTCCGGCTTCTTCTCACCCTTCGCCATCATCGACGCCAGCGTAATCTTCAATGGCTCGCGCGAGTTCAGATGGCAGGATTCGCAGCGGTCCACGATGTTGGCATCGGCCACATTGATTTGAACGATCTTCGGATCCCAGTCGGCCGCTTTCTTTTTCAAACCATCAATCTGTTGTGGCGTCAGGTCGACCATGTGGTCGGAGATGTATTCATCCATCTTCGCCTTGGCGGCCGTGACCGGCTTTAGCACGTCGCCCAGTTCCAGGCTCAACTTCGTGCGCTCATCGCGGATCTCGTTGTAGGTCTTCTCCAGTTCCTCGAAGTTAAATTGCTTCTTGCTGCCGTCAGGAAATTCAACCGTAGCCTTCTCGCTCTTATATTCCGCCAGTTCCTTCTGCTTGCTGGCCTTTGATGAGGAGCTGGTACTGGTCTCAATCTCATAGCTGATGGCATTCACGTAGGCGCGCCGGTCGGTGAACACGCTCTGCACCGCCAGCAGGCGCGCGCTGGCGTCGTCGACTGCCTTGCGGGCGTCGGCGGCCTTTGCCTTGGAATCCTCGTACGTCTTTTCGTACGCCTGTTTCAGCGCGGCATACTCCGGATTCTGTTCGACATCTTTCTCCGACGTGGCCGACTTCGACCGCGCCGTGTTCAGGAATGCGCTGTAGCGATCCTTCCACTCATCCTGGAAGGCCTTCCACGGACGCTGTCCCCAGGCCTCGTCATACAAAGCCCAGAACAAAGTGCCAATCAGAATCACCGTCGCAATCAAATAATGGATGGCATACGATTTTCCGGTGATCGGATCTTGCTCGGGAATCGGTTTCTCAGGCACCACTTCCTCCGACAAATCTGTCGTTGGTCGTTAGTAGTAGGTCGTTCGCCAACATGGCAACAGTCGCGGGCCCGTGCCAACGACAAACGACTAACGACTAACGACTAAACATTGAACCACGGCGTGATCCACACATATTTGATGTGCCACAAAAGCCGCAAAGCCATCTTGAGTGGTAAAGCCAGCATGGTCAGCCACAAGAACGCCATCAGCGAAAACTGCAGCAGGCTCATGCGCTGGAAATCTTTCGGCATTTTTCGGCGGAACAGCGAGTACACCGCGCCCCCGCCAATCAGGTAAAATCCGCCGACCACCACCGCGCCAAAGACTACTTTCGCTATGTTCGACGTGATGCCAAAAATATCCGGCAGATCGCGGTTCACTTCGTAGATCAGGCGGTTGTGGTCCCAGGTTTGCCCCGGCCAGAACCACTGCCAGCCGGGCCCCCGGATGAACGTCCCGATAATGATCATCGCGACCCATAGAATCACGAAGCCGAACAGGAAAGTCGAAATGGAAAACTTACGCTGCTTCCAGGTGTAATAACCGCTGCCCAGCGGGTTCGTATCGATATAGGGAATAACCATCAGCCCGATGATGATCATGGTCGGCATGACCACGCCCGCAATCCACGGGTCAAAATAGACGAGCATCTCCTGCAGTCCGAGAAAATACCACGGAGCTTTCGCGGGGTTCATGGTCAGGTTGGGATTGGCCGGCTCCTCCAGCGGAGCGTTCAGGGTGATCGACCAGATCATCAGAATGATGGTGATGATAATGGCAGCCAGAAATTCAATCCGCAGCAGAAATGGCCAGACGTGCACTTCCTTGGCCCAGCCGGGCTTGAAGGGCCAAGTCTTGCGATGATGCGTCTTGGCCAGGGCCGGATCGGCTTCGAGCTCCGCGATCAATACGTCGTTCGCGCGCGCCTGCTTCACCGCCAGATAAATGTAAAAGCCGAGCAGCGGGATTAAGCCCACAATCGGCACGTTGTCCGGCGCCGAACAAATCTCCCAAAGTTGTCGCCAGTCCATAATGTCTCCACGAACCATGTGGGGACGGCCGCCCCCGGCCGTCCCGTCGAGCGAAGCTCGACGGGCATTTGCCCGCCCCCGGCAACACCGCCGAGCTGCGCTCGGCCGACAGCCGAGGGCGGCTGTCGCCACAAAAATCTTTCTACTCTCCCGCGGCTTTCGGTCCTCTGCGCGGCTTGTCGGCTTCTGCCTCAAGCATGACCGGAGCCGGGCCCGAAATTCCACCGTCTTTCCGCACGCGCCAGAAATGCACAATCATCAGCACTGAGGCCACAATCGGAATGCCGATGCAGTGCCAGATGTAAGACCGCAGCAGAGCATTCGCATCCACGATTGACCCACCGAGCAGGCCGAAGCGCACGTCGTTGTAGGGCGTCATTCCCAGCATTGACCCGAACGGGCCTTCATGGCCGAGCAGCGGAGTTGCGCGCGCCATATTGGTTCCTACCGTGACCGCCCAGAACCCGAGTTGATCATCAGGAAGCAGATATCCGGTGAACGAAAGCAATAGCGTAAACACCAGAAGCAGTACGCCGATATTCCAGTTGAACTCGCGTGGCTTTTTGTACGACCCGGTCAGAAATACGCGGAACATGTGCAGCCACACGCCGATCACCATCAGATGAGCGGCCCAGCGATGCATGTTGCGCAGAATCTTCCCGAACGGGACGTCGTGTTCGAGATAGAGCACGTCGCGAAAGGCCTGCACCTTGCTGGGGTGGTAATAAAACATCAGCAGGACGCCGGTGTAAGTCAGGATGATGAACAGGTAAAACGTGATGCCGCCCATGCCCCAGGTGTAGCTGTAGCGCACGGCGTCGCGGTTGATCTTTGCCGGATGCAAGTGGAGGAACACGTTCGAGAGTACGCCCAGCGCCCGGTTACGCGGCGTGTCGTCGTGTTTGTGGCGGAAGATCGAAGTGTAGACCTGCGTCTTGGTCGGATCTTTCAGCCCCTCAATTTGTTCCTTGGCCTTGGCGGGGATTTCAGTCTTGAGGGCCTGAATATCTTCCTTCACGCCCGTCGTGACCCGTTCCACCAGCCCGACTTTCCCGTTCTTCGCGCCGCCGTTCGGATTGTTTTCGTCAGCCATGATTAAAAGCCACTTTCCTAGTTTCTCATTCCGAGCGCCTTGGTTCTGGCGCGAGGAATCTGCTTCTTGCGTCCAGTTACACTCCCGTCAAGAATGCTCCTGGATCGTTAAATTTGGTGGGCTGTCCCTTGGGCCACGAATAGAGCTTCGACGTATCCACCAGAATCTGCCCATCGGGCGCGAGTTCCAGATGCGCACGGTCCATGGGACGCGGCGCGGGCCCTTCGAAGTTGATCCCCTCACTGTCGTAGCCGCTGCCGTGGCAAGGACATTTAAACTTGTTTTCGCTGGGCTTCCAGTCCGGCGTGCATCCCAGGTGGGTGCAGCGCGCGTAAATCACGAACAAACGATCCGGTGTGCGATCCACCCAGATACGGTATTTTTGCTGGAACTTGGTGTCGACTCCGAGGGCGAATTCCGACGGGTAACCGATTTTGAAAACGGAGTTTGGTTCGAAAAGAGTACGCGGCAGGAAGAAGCGAAAAAACGCCAGGAACCACGCCATCAAAAACCCGGTCACCATGGTCCAAACGAAGCGGCGACGGTGACGGTCGAGCTCGGTCGACGGAGCAGTGCCGGCAACGCCCGCAGCCGCCGCTGCTTTCGACGTTCCCACCGCAGGCGTGCCCACGTACTTGGTGGCATCCTGCGCCCCCGCGGCTGCGGGCTTCGCGACAGGTTGCGCTACCTCGGGACTCGGATTGTCCTTCCCGGTCTCCGGCTCCGCCATGAGCATCCTCCTGTGACTGGACGGCTGTGTAATCCGGCCTAGTCCAAACCAGCGGCCGTCGCGTACTGCGGCGCCGCCAACGTCCCCACGGTCTCGCGAATCGGAATCAAAGCATGAACCGCCGGCTCCAGGGCTTCGTGCACGATCTGCCCCAGGGCCTGTATGAATCTCGGAGAATCATTCAGGCCAGCGCTCATTTCAAAATGTGTGATGCCAAGTCGGTGCGCCTGCTCCCGCGCCTCATGATCGATTTCCCCGAGGGTCTCTACGTGATCGGAAACAAACGCTACCGGCACGACACACATCTCGCGCACGTGCTCCGCCGCCAACTGGCGCAGAGTCTGGTGTAGAGAGGGTTGCAGCCAGCGGCTGGCTCCGACTTTACTCTGGTAGCAGAGCCGATGGGAGTTGTTCCAGCCTCCGCGTTCGGCCAGAAGGCGCACGGTTTCCTCGATCTGGCGCTGGTAAGGGTCGCCTTTTTCGATGACCGACAGGGGAACACTGTGCGCGCTGAAAACAATTTCCGGCCGCCCGGGCCCGGGAAAGTGCGAAAGAGCCTCGTTCACTCTCTCCACCAACGCGTCCAGATACATCGTATTGCGATAAAACGGCCCCACGCAATGGACTGGCACGTCATCCGGGAACAGCCGCCGCCATTCGTTCAAACTCGAGCCCGTGGTGGTCGACGAATACTGCGGATACATGGGCAGCAGAACCACTTCCTCACACTCGGCCGCCCGGAGTTGTTCGATCGCCTCGCGGGTAAACGGATGCCAGTAGCGCATCGCCACAAAACAGTGGGCGTTTACTCCGCGCCCGCGTAATTCGTTTTCGAGTGCCCGCGCCTGCCGTTCCGTATGGCGTCGGATCGGCGAGCCGCCGCCGATGGTGGCGTAGTGGTGCTGCACCTTGCGCGCACGCGTGGTTGAAATCAACTTGGCCAGGGGTTTGCGCCCGATGCGGGCAAAAGGGAAGTCGATGATGTCGGGATCGCAGAAAAGGTTATACAAAAAGGGTTCGATCGCTTCCAGCGTATCGGGTCCACCGAGCTGAAAGAGAACTATCCCTACACGCCGTGATGTGCGCGTCATTTTCCGCAGAATCCCCAGAACGAAAGGGACTTTACTCCGAACCGAGCGCGCGAGTCAATGGCGGAATGTGCAAAAAATCGATTTGCTTCTCGCTGGGTCGATAAAACTGGGTCGATAAATTTGTCGCGGATGTTTGCCAAACTCTTGCGCCCCGTGCAATCTGGTGTCTATGCCCGAGTTGCCGGACATCGCGGCCTACATCAGCGCGCTCGAATCGCGCATCGTCGGGCAACCCTTGCAACGGGTGCGCCTGGCAAGTCCCTTTCTGCTGCGAACCGCCCAGCCTCCACTGGCTTCTGCGGAGGGACGCACTGTGGAAGACCTGCGCCGAGTCGGCAAACGGATTGCTATTCGCGCGGGCGATCTCTGGCTGGTATTGCACCTGATGATCGCCGGCAGGTTGCACTGGCGTTCTCCCCAGGCGAAACTGGCCGGCCGTCAGAGCCTGGCAGCCTTTGACTTTCCGAATGGCACCTTGATCCTGACCGAGGCTGGTTCCAAGCACCGCGCATCGCTGCATTTGGTTGGTGGCGAGGAAGGCTTGCGTTCGTTCGACGCCGGCGGAATCGACGTCTTCGCCGCGGATCTCGATTCTTTTCGCGCCGCGTTGGCGGCTGAAAATCACACATTGAAGCGGGCGCTGACTGACCCGCGCTTGATCAGCGGCATCGGCAATGCTTATTCCGACGAGATATTGCACGCGGCGCAGCTCTCCCCAATCACGCTCACGAACAAGCTTGGGCCAATCGACTGGGAACGGCTGTTCGCCGCGACCCGCGAAACGCTGCAACTCTGGATGACTCGACTTCGCGTTGAAGCAGAGACTGCCTTTCCGGAAAAAGTTACCGCATTTCGCAAAGGGATGGCGGTGCATGGCCGCTATGGCCAGCCTTGTCCCAGATGTGGAGATAAGGTTCTGAGGATTCGCTACGCCGACAAAGAGACGAACTACTGTGCGCGCTGCCAGACTGGCGGCAAAGTTCTGGCCGACCGGAGCTTGTCTCGTTTATTGGGATCGGACTGGCCGCGCACTTTGGAAGAGTTGGAAGCGCTTAAGCGCCGTTGAGTCGCCGAATAGCCAGGGGCGAAGCCGCTAGGCGGGTGCCGTTTCCGCCGTGCTGTTCTGCATTTCTTCAATCACGGCGTCGGCAAACTCCGAAGTTCCAGCCTTGCCACCGATGTCGCGCGTCAGTTTTTCCGGGTGACGGTAAACTCTCTCCAGCGCGTTGCGAATCTGCGTGGAGGCCGCGTGCTCGCCGAGATGTCTCACCAGCAGCAGTGCGGAGCGCAGCAGCGCCGTCGGATTGGCCAGATTTCTTCCGGCGATGTCGGGGGCCGACCCGTGCACGGCTTCAAAAATCGCGCACTCATCGCCCAGGTTGGCGCTGGGCACGAATCCCAGGCCGCCCACAAAGGCCGCGCATAAGTCGGAGAGGATATCTCCGTACAAATTTTCCATTACCAGCATGTCGTATTGATACGGATTCATCACCAGTTGCATGCAGGCGTTGTCCACAATGTGTTCGGCGTAAGTGATTTCCGGATAGTCCTTGGCCACAGTCCGCGAGCACCGCAGGAAAAGACCGTCCGACAACTTCATGATGTTTGCCTTGTGGACGGCGTGGATCTTCTTCCGCTGATTCTTGCGCGCGTACTCGAACGCGAACTTCGCGATGCGCGTGGAAGCCTTTTCGGTGATGATCTTCAGGCTCTCGACCACCCCCGGCACTACTTCGTGCTCCAATCCAGAGTAGAGCCCCTCGGTATTTTCGCGCACGATAATCAGATCGACGTCCGGATAGCGGGTGGGAATGTGAGGCAGATTGCGGATCGGCCGGAAGTTGGCGTACAACTCGAATTTTTTCCGCAGCGCGACGTTGATGCTGGGAAAGCCTCCGCCCACCGGCGTCGTCACCGGACCCTTCAAGCCCACCCGCGTCCGCTCGATTGACTCAATCAAATCTTTGGGAATGTACTCGCCTGATTTCTCATAGGCTTCGGCGCCCACGGCAAACTCTTCCCATTCAAATTTCATCCCGGTCGCTTCCAGAATGCGCACCACGGCCCGGGTCACTTCCGGGCCAATTCCGTCTCCGGGTATCAAAGTTACTTTATGACTCATACGCAAAACATTCGTGGTGGGAAGCCTTATACGGTCTTTGCTTTCACCAGATCCTTCAACTCATTCATGAACTCTTTCACATCCTTGAAATCCAAATACACTGAGGCAAAGCGCACGTACGCGACCTTATCGTAACGCCGCAGTCGGTTCATGATCAGTTCGCCCAGTTCGCTGGTCTTGCGTTCGCGCTCGGCAGACTCGGTCACAAACGATTCCGCCTCGTTCACGATCTGTTCCAGTTTGCTGATGGGCACGGGACGTTTTTCGCACGCGCGGAGCAGGCCGTTGAGAACCTTTTGGCGGTCAAATTTCTCGCGCCGCCCATCTTTCTTGACGACCATGTACGGAATTTCATCGATGCGCTCGTAAGTGGTGAAGCGCTTGCTGCACTTCAGACACTCGCGCCGCCGACGGATCGACTCGGCTTCTTTGCTCTCGCGCGAGTCCACTACCTTGTCATTGGCAAATCCACAGAAGGGACATTTCATGGCGCTGGGTTTCGAACTCCGACTCGTCTTCGCCGCTCCCGAAAATTGTAACAGTTTGAGCTTGGATCGCGTGGGTGCAGACCGCGCCAGCCCAGTGCTTAGGTGAGCACCTGAAGGAATCGGGCCATGCAGAAAGTTTCAAAACGGCGCTGGCACCCCCTGCGGTACAAGCGCCGGTTTTCCTCATTCCCTCCTGGTGACGGAAGGCTTGAAGTTTGCGATCCGAATTCGCGGACGGTGGTGCAAGTCCGCCAGCTTTAAGGACCTCGTTAGAAAGTGCCCGAACGAGCGCGCCGTTTTGTCACCAAAATGTCTGTATTTTGTAAAAAGGCGGAAGGACGCTGGTGTTGTGAATCAGCGGTTGAAAATTCGTCCGTGTCCGCGCGGTGTCCCGGTGACGAAGAATCTCACACCACGAAATACTTTGCCCCTGGATGATGAACCACGATCGCCGATGTGCTCTGTTCGGGTTCCAGCAGAAATCCAGAAGTGAGCCGCACGCCAACATTCTCCTCGGGCTTGAGCAGAGCAAACAGTTTCGTCTGATCTTCCAAGTTCGGGCACGCCGGATAGCCGAATGAATAGCGCGACCCGCGATATTTCTGGTGAAACAGGTCGCGAATTTCCGCCGCGTCCTCTCCGGCAATGCTCAATTCCTCGCGCATTTTCTTGTGATGGAATTCCGCGAGCGCCTCCGCCGTTTCCACGCTCAGCCCGTGAAGGTAAAGATATTTTGTGTACTCTCCACCCTCAAACAACCGCTGCGTCTCGACGCTGGCCTTTGGTCCGATCGTGACCAGCGACAATCCGATCACGTCCATCTTTCCCGAAGCCTTGGGGGCAAAGAAATCCGAGATGCACAAGCGCCGTCCCTCCCGCTGCCGGGGAAAGGTAAATCGCAAGAACTCTTGCGCTGGCGTTGAATTGTTTAGTGGGTGTTCGGTACTCGGCGCTTGGTAAACCACCACCTCATTCCCATCACCCTGAGCCGGGAAGTATCCATACACCACTGCCGGTTCAAACAATCCGGAACCGGCGACCTCATCTTCTAATTTCCGCAAAACCGGCCGAAACTTCTCTTCCACCAGGCGCAGATAATCAGCCTGCGAAGCCGTCTTCAACTGCCACTGATTCTTGAACAGCGCCGTCTCGTTAATGTATTGAAACAGCTCGCGCAAATCGTAGTCTTTGCGAACCCGCACGCCCCAGAACGGTGGAACCGGAATATTCGGAGCATCGCCCACCACCGGACTCCGCTCCGCAAACACCGGCCCAGTCTCTTCATCCACGGCCAGGGCTTTGGCGTATTCCTTAACAGTTTTCCCTTCATTCAGGCGGGTTTGTTTCGCGCCATTCCCCGTCGCCAGGTCTTCCATGATGTGCAGGCCCGCAAACGCGTCGTCGGCGTAGAACACGGCATTGGCGTACTCACGGCGCAGGTCGTCTTCGACGTACTTGCGCGTCAGGGCCGCTCCGCCGCAAATCACGGGGAAGGCAAGCTTTTGCCGCTCCAGATCCTGGATTACGTACTTCATCTCCAGAGTTGACTTCACCAGGAGCCCGCTCAGCCCGATCGCGTCGGCTTGATGTTCCTGCGCGGACCGGATGATCGTGTCCCCTGCCTGCTTGATTCCGAGATTGACAACCTTGAATCCGTTGTTCGACAAAATGATGTCGACCAGATTCTTCCCGATATCATGGACGTCGCCTTTCACGGTTGCGAGCACAATCGTGCCCTTCTGCGACCCAGCCTTCTTCTCCATCTTCGGTTCGAGATAGGCCACTGCGGCCTTCATCACTCCCGCAGAATCGAGCACCGACGGCAGTTGCATCTTGCGCGCGCCAAACAGATCGCCGACCGTCTTCATGCCATCCAGCAGAACCGTGTTGATCAGCTCCAGAGCCGAATAACTCCCCAGCGCCTCTTCCAGCAACTGATCGAGAGACTTCTTCTGCGCGCCCTCGCCCACCGATTTCTCGCCATTGATAATCGCGAACTTCAGCTTGTCTTCGATCGAAAGCGTATCTACATGCGCGGTGGTCGAGGCCGCCGGCCTTCCCTTCATGCCGGCAAAATGCGCCATGTATTTCTGCAGCGGGTCGCCGTCGGAATCGCGGTCGCGGTGAATCAGCTTGCGCGCCAGTTCCACTTCTTCCTGCGGAATTTTGTACAGCGGATAAATCTTCGTGTAGTTGACGATGGCCATGTCGAGCCCATGATCGACCGCCTCGTGCATGAATACCGAATTGAGCACCCGCCGCGGATAAGCATCCAGCCCAAACGAAATATTGCTCACGCCAAGAATCGTCTTCGCCAGCGGCAGTTCTTTCTTGATCCGCTCCACGGCCTTCAGCGTCTCCATCCCCGCCGTGTGGTACTCTTCCTGCCCTGTCGAAATCGGCAGGGTCAGGGCATCGAATATGATGTCGGTGCCGTCGAGCCCATACTTCTTCGTGGCCAGATCGTAGATGCGGTGCGCAATGGCAACTTTCTTGTCGGCGGTCAACGCCATTCCATCCTCGTCGATGGTTAGTGCAATCACCGCCGCGCCGTAGCGCTTCGCCATGGGCAGAACTTTCGACGTCCGCTTCTCTCCGTCTTCCAGATTGATCGAGTTAATAATCGCCCGGCCGGGAATGCGCTTCAGCGCTTCTTCCACCACGTCGGCCTCGGTCGAATCCACCAGAATCGGCGCTGGCACGCGGGTGGCGATTCGTTCCAGTATGGAGGTGATGTATTCCTTCTCGTCTTCGCCAACAATCGCGCAGCACAAGTCCAGCATGTGCGAGCCTTCGTTCACCAGTCTCTTTGCTAGACCCAGGATTTCGTCGTATTTCTTGCCCTGCACCAGTTTGCGGAAATGTTCGACGCGCGTCGTCGTATTCATCTCCTCCGCGACGATCAGCGGCTTCGGCTCCAGGTCAAGAGGAACCGTCGTATAGGCGCTCGATGCCGCGCCCACGCGCTTGACTTCGCGCTTGGCGGCCTCAACGCCAGAAACCGCGTCCACCACGGCTTTCAGGTGTTCGGGAGTCGTGCCGCAACATCCGCCGACGATGCGGACGCCGTAGTCCTTCACGAAGTGCAGGTGATACTCGGCCAGATCTTGCGGTGACAATCGATACACCGGATGCCCGCCCACGTTCTCTGGCAGCCCAGCGTTGGGGAGCACCGATACTTCCTTGGTGGAATTCAGCGCAAGGTAGCGGACGGCGTCGTTCATCTCCTTCGGCCCGGTCGCGCAATTCAAACCGATGGCATCCACCTCGAACGGCTCGAGCGCAGTCAGAGCCGCACCGATTTCGGTGCCCAGCAGCATGGTCCCGGATTCCTGCAGCGTGACCTGCACTTGCACGGGCAATCGCTTGGCGGCTTTTGTCATTGCATCCAGCACGCCGATGGTTGCGAGTTTGGCCTGGAGCAGATCCTGCGCCGTCTCGATGAGCAGCACATCGACCCCGCCCTCGATCAGAGCTAAAGCCTGTTCCTCGTAAGCTTCGATCATGGCGTCGGAGCCAATGTGCCCCAGCGACGGCAGTTTCGTGGTTGGTCCCATGGACCCCGCCACGAACCGCGGCCGGTCTTTGGTCGAGAATTGCTGCGCGACTTCCCTGGCGAGCTGCGCGGCTTTTACGTTGATCTCGTGCACCCGGTCGCGCAGATCGAACTCTCCGAGCACAATGCCGGTCCCGCCAAACGTGTTGGTCTCGACAATGTCGCAGCCCACGCGGAAAAAGTCCGCATGAATGTCGCGAATAATATCGGGACGGCTCAACACCAGCACTTCGCTGCAATTCTCCTTGCCCCAGTAATCGTCCAGGGTAGGATTGCGCTTTTGAATATTGGTCCCCATCGCGCCGTCGTACACGACGACGCGCTGTTTCACGGTTTGTAAAAAGTCAGCCATATTAAAAGCGCTCTTAGCCTCTTAGCTTTTAGCTCATAGCCTTTAGCTCTATCCGCGTTGATCCGCGTGAATCCGTGGCGAAGAAGTTGCCTTGCCTCCGCATGCACAAACGCCGGTCTCGAGGACCGGCGCTGATCAAACTCGAAACCTGTTTCGAGGTTAGCTCCCCGGGACCATTTGCACCGGCGCCCCGCCGTCCACGTCGGCCTGGTTGAAGATGACGTTGGCTCCCATGTGTGCTGGCCGGGGGGCCAGCATTTGCTCCTTGCGGTAGACCAGGTTGCTGGCGTTGAAAGTTGCCAGCTCAAATCCATGCCCGTGAGTGATCGCGTCGGTGGGACACGCTTCCACGCAGTACCCGCAGAAAATGCAGCGGTTGTAATCGATGTTGTAGACCTTGGCATAGCGCTCAGCGCCGCTGACGCGCTGCTCAGCCGTATTCTCAGCCGCTTCGATATAGATGCAGTTCGAAGGGCACGCGGCCGCGCACAGAAAGCAGGCCACGCACTTCTCCAGCCCATTTTCGTCACGCTGTAGAACGTGGGCGCCGCGAAAGCGGGCTTCAAACCGCGCGCCCTTAAGCGGTCCCTTGCCGTCGGGATAATTTTCCACAGTTGTCGGCTGGAACATCTCCATGAAGGTGATGCTCATGCCTTTGGCAATGGCCGCTATGTTCTTCAGAACCGGCATACCTGACTAGTATACCGGAAGAGTCGCGCGGTTCGCCGGTTCCGCGCAAACCTGCTCCGGGCATTATTCTAGTAACGGTGACCGGGGACACGAGAAGCGAGGGCAAGACCAAAAATTTGCGTGCAACCGTGGGTCTTTGTGCCGACTGCCGGTTTATGCGGAGGATCGAGTCCGACCGGGGATCAAGCTTTTACTTGTGCGAAAAATCGGCGACGGATCCGCACTTCCCGAAGTATCCACGCCTCCCGGTGCTACGCTGCGCCGGATATGAGCCGTTGAGTGCGGATCGCGAGCTCGCACGCGAGTAGAACGGATACCTTACAGAACTGTTGGCATGGGGCAGAAGCGAACCTCAGGGGCTAAAGCCCGCAAATCCTTTGCCGCTTATGGCACGGCTAAAGCCGTGCCCTTCCCAAGCCCTTGACGAGATCAGGAGCGCCCCGACGGATTACTCGATTCCAAGCTCTTTGGCCAGAGCCTTCCATTTACCGTCCACCAGCGCCTTCGTCTTCGAATCCATCACGATCTCATCGGGCCAGGAGCGGGCGAAGCCTTCGCTAGCCCATTTCCGCGTGGCATCAATGCCCATCTTCGATCCGTAATTCGGGAGGCGTGAGGCGTGGTCGAGCGAATCCACTGGGCCAAGTGTGAACTGAATGTCGCGCTCGGGATCGATGTGGTTCAAGACTTTCAGCGTGACATCGGCGATGTCCTGCACGTCAACGTCTTCGTCCACTACTACGATGCACTTGGTAAACATGGCCTGGCCGAGCGACCAGACCGCGTTCATTACCTTGCGGGCCTGTCCCGGATAAGACTTCTTGATCGAAACGATCATCAGGTTATGAAAGACGCCTTCGACCGGAAGGTTAATATCCACCAGTTCCGGAATCGTCAGCTTCATCAACGGCAGAAAGATGCGCTCGACCGCTTTGCCCATGTAGGCGTCTTCCTGCGGAGGCTTGCCCACAATCGTGGTCGCGTAGATAGGATCTTTCCGGTGCGTGACGCACGTCACGTGAAAAACAGGATAGAGATCTTCGAGCGAATAGAAGCCGGTGTGGTCGCCAAACGGGCCCTCGCTGCGAAGTTCTTCAAGATTCACGTAGCCTTCGAGCACGATCTCGCTGGCTGCCGGAACTTCCAGGTCAACCGTTTCACATTTCACCAGATCGACGGGGGCTCCGCGCAGGAAGCCGGCAATCAGATATTCTTCGATCTCAGGGGGCGCCGGAACAATCGCAGAAAAAGTCAGCGCCGGTTCGGTACCGATGGCGACCGCGACCTCCATCTTGCCAGAAGGCCGCTCGCCAGCGGGAACGACCGATCCGCCGGACGAGCGCGCCATAATATCCACCGCGGCAGACTTGCCGTCTACAGCCGCGCGCATGCGCTCCCGGGCGTGCTCCGCCGCAACTTTCTGGCGCTGCCAGTGCATTCCCGTCGAACGTTCGTCGTAAATCTGCATGCGGTACATGCCGAGATTGCGCTTGCCCGACTTCGGGTCGCGTGTAGTCACGCAAGGCAGAGTGATAAATCGCCCGGCATCTTTCGGCCAGCATTGCAGGATGGGGAAATCCAGCAGAGAAAAGTTGTCGCGCTGGATGACTTCTTTACAGGGTCCGGTGGCCACGGTGCGCGGGAAGAATTTTCCGGCTTCGGTCAACAGAGGAAGCATCTTGAGCTTGTCGAGAAACCCCTGCGGCGACTTCACATCCATGAACATGCGGATGCGGCCCGCGATTTCGTCGAAAGAGTTGACACCGAGCGCGAGCTTCGTGCGGGCGTCGGAGCCGAACTGGTTGATCAGAACTTGCGAGCCGGGATGTCCCTTGACGCTCTCGAACAGAAGCGCGGGACCGCCCTGCGCGCCTTTAGAATCGCGGCTTTTGGAGACGCGGTCGGTGATTTCGGCAATTTCGAGAACAGGGTCGGCTTCGGTCCGAATGCGCCTGAGTTGGCCGGCACGGTCGAGCGCTGCAATCCATTGGCGGAGGTCGTCGAAGGGCAAAGGATTCCTCTCTGGTTTATCGGTCGCCGCGCCCGATCTGTGCGACTGCAGATTATAAGGGATTTCGAAAATACAAAAACTTCTTCGTCGCGGATTCGTGCAGATCAACGCGGATTGTCAACCGGTGGCGACTCTCATTCGTAACGCAGCGCTTCGATGGGATCAAGATTCGCGGCGCGCAGGGCCGGGACCATGCCGCTGATGACGCCCACTACCGCGAGAATCGACGTGGCCACGACCAGAATCATGGGCGAGACGATCAGACGGATGTCGGCGGCCTCGGCATGGGCAGCGATGGCGCTGTAGAAGGTGATGCGGCCGGCCAGGATGGATACCGCATAGGAAAGGATAATTCCCAGCACCCCGCCGGCGGCCGTGATGACCATGGCCTCCGCCAGAAACTGGATGAGAATGTCATGGCGGCGCGCCCCGAGAGCCTTCTCCACGCCGATCTCGCGGGTGCGCTGCGTGACCGATACCAGCATGATATTCATCAGACCAACCCCGCCGATGCCCAGCGTAACCGTCCCAATGAAGGCCAGTAGAACCTTCAGCGCCATGGTGATGATGCCGAACTGCGAGAGTTGCTTCTGCGCGTCGAAAACGAAAACCGCGCGCGGATCGTCCGGCTTGAAGTTGTGCGCCGTCGCCAGCGTTGCCCGTATCGTCTTTTCCAACTTGTCGTGGTCGAGGCCGGCCGAGTCCATCCAGATGCCGTCGAGGTAATGGTTATCCTTGAGCACATCCATGGAGTTGTAAGGGATGTAGACGGCCCGGTTGTCGTCGTTGTCGGCCTCCTGCATGCGGGGCGCTCCCACCCCGATCACTTCAAAGGTCACGCCATCAATACGAATGGTCTGGCCGAGCGCGGGCATGCCGGAGAAGAGCTTTTCGCGCGCTTCCGATCCGATGACGGCGTAGAGCCCGTGCGACTGGTTGTCGGCGTCGTCCAGGAATCGTCCTTCCGCAATGTCGAGATTCCATATCTCCTGGATCGCCGGGTCGAGCCCCATCACTCCAAAAGTGAAGGAGCGATTATCGTTCTGCACCGTGGAATCCTTCTGCAGCATGCGGACGACATGTTTGCAGAGAGGCACGTTGTTGCGCAGCAGTTCAATGTCGTCATTGGTGAACCGTATCGAAACCCCGGCCTTGTTGCCTCCCGCCTGCTGCGAAGTGCGCCCTGGAAATATGCCCACGGCCGTGGCGCCGAAGCTCTCAAAGATGGCCTCAATGGCTTTTCCGAAGCCGTTGCCGTAGGAAAGCAGCAGCACGACCGTCGCGATGCCCCACGCCATGCCGGCCATGGTGAGCAGGGTGCGGCGCAGGTCGTGGCGCATGGCGGAGTACGCTTGTTTTAGAAGGTCTCTATACATGCTTATTCCTTGCGGAGGGCCTCCACGGGTTCGAGCAATGCGGCGCGCCGCGCGGGATAGAGTCCCGCGGCTATGCCTGCCACTCCCAGAGAAACGACTGCCAGTGCTGCCGTTGAAGCCACCAGCTTGGGTGGATCGAATCCATCGCCGAGACTCACATTGGAAAGCAAGCCCATCAGTCCGGCGGCGCCGGCGATGCCGAGTCCGCCGCTCAGCAGCGTCAGAAACGCTCCTTCCACGAAAAACTGAAACATGATGCTGGTATTGGTGGCGCCCACGGCTTTGCGGAGCCCAATTTCGCGCGTCCGGTCGGCCACTGCGACCAGCATGATGTTGATGATCCCGATGGCCCCCAGCGCCAGCGTGATCAGTCCCACACTGCCCAGGAACATGTTCATGGCGTCGAAAATCTTGCCAATCTGGTCGACCGTCTTAATTGTGTCCCATTCATCGAAGGCGTCCGGATTCTTCGGATCGAAGCCGTGGTTGCGTGCGATGATCTTGTGGACTTCCAGTTGTGCGGCTTGGTGCAGTGCGCGCGACTTGGGCTGATAGTTGATGAACGAGATCACATCGGTGTTGACCCCGGTGCTCAGCGGGCGGAAATGGTCCTGCATGGTATGAAACGGAATAAAGCTCTGGAGATTCTGGTTCATGTTGTCTCCATGGCCGATCCGCTGCAAGGTTCCGATCACTTCAAACCGGATTCCGTTCAGAAGAATGGTGGCGCCGACGGAAGGGCGACCCAGGAACAGCGTGCGTCGGGCTTCATCCCCCAGCACGATCACTGGCCGCTTCTGCACATCGTCCATCTCGTTCAGCCAGCGGCCTTCATTGAGCGGCAGGTAGCGGATTTGATTGAACATGGCGGGAACTCCCATGATCGGTCCGCTGGCCTGGTAGAAGTCGCTGACGGCGCGAATGTCACTGCGCCGGATGACGGGCGCGGCCGCCCCCACGCTGGGGCACTCGCGCAGAATGTCCTGGTAATCGCGGTAATCAAGATAGTACTGGCGCAGCGCGGTGAAACTGCCCTGCATCGCCGGGGCGCGTCCGGACCAGATAAACATGACGTTCTCGCCCAGGGAATCAAATTGCTTCCGGTTGCCGGAGCGGAACCCCTCACCCAGGCCAACCAGCAGCAGCAGGGAACCGACTCCCCACGCAATGCCGAACATGGTAAGAAACGAGCGCAGTTTGTGCGCCCAGAGGACGCGCAAGGTCTGCCCGATGATGTCGAAGATAAGGCGCACTGTACTGAACTATTATACGGAGTTAGACACCTCGAAGTTCCGCTCGGGGTGCCGGTATCGGAGCATCGCAGACCTTGGACGGCTCCCGTCCAATGAAGTGAGCCAATTCCTTCGATTTTCGTTCCGAATCACGTCCGACTTGGTTATTCTCTAGCGGGATGACGACTCTTGCCCTGAGCGAACTGTTGGGTGCCACGGTGTATGACCCGTCGGGCGCGTCCGGACGGGTGCGCGAAGTCACGCTGGCTCCTCAGGAGGACCGTTCCCGCATTTCTTCTTTTATCGTCAAGACCAGGTCAGGGAACCGGATTCTTCCTTTTTCCGCCGTGGCGGCCATCAACGGCGGCATTCGCGCGACCACCGCGGCGGCGGACTGGCCGGCAGCCAATGGCACCGAGGGCCTGTTTCTGCTGGATCGCGATTTGCTGGATCAGCAGGTCATCGACATCAACGGACGAAAAGTGGTGCGCGTCAACGACGTCGATCTGAAGGTTGATGCCGTGAAAGATGAAGAAGCCGGCTCGCACCCGGTGTTGCGCGTGCACTCCGTGGATGTCGGGGCGCGCGGAGCTGTCCGGCGCCTGCTGCGCGGCGTCGCACCCAAGATGGCCTTGCACGCTCTGCTCGGCAAAATTCCTCCCCACAGCATTCCGTGGAATTTCGTCGACATCGTCGAGACCGATCCCGCTCGCCGTGTCAAGCTGAAGATCTCCAACGAACGCCTGGCCGCGCTGCACCCCGCGGATATTGCCGACATTGTGGAGGATCTCGCGCCCGATGAACGCCAGGCTCTGTTTCAAAGCCTGGACGATGAGACCGCGGCCGAAGCGCTCGAAGAGGTCGAGCCTAAAGTTCAGAAAGCCATCGTCGAATCATTGGATTCCGGCAGGGCTGCCGACATTTTCGAGGAGATGGACCCCGACGCGGCCGCCGACCTGCTGGCCGATCTGCCCGAGGAGCGCAGCGAGCAGATTCTCACCCAAATGGAACCGGAGGCGCAACAGGAGGTCGTCGAACTGCTCGAGCACCACGAAGAAACCGCCGCCGGCCGCATGACCACCGAGTTCCTCGCCCTGCCGGTTTCGGCGACCGTGCAGAACGCGATCGATTCGCTGCGCGAGTTCGAAGGCGGAGTCGAAGCCGTCAGCACGATCTACCTGGTGGATTCTCACGGTACGCTCGTTGCCGCCGTTCCTTTGGCCAGGCTGGTGCTCGCAGAGCCGGCGACCCCGATGCTCTCGCTGGCCCAGGAACCGCTGGTTCAGACTCACGAGGGCGTCGAAGAAAACAAAGTCGCGGAATTGTTCGATAAATACAACCTGCAAACCCTGCCCGTCGTGGACGAGCACAATAAACTCACGGGGGTCATCACCTCTGACGATGTGATCAGTATGCTGAGAGCGAAGCTGTAGTCCCCAAGAGCAATGTTAGGTCTTAGAGGAAATGGAAATGTTTGAGGACCTGCGCTACAGTTTGCGAGTGCTTGCGAAGAGTCCGAGCTTCACCCTGGTGGCCGTAGTGGGATTGGCCTTGGGGATTGGTGCGAACAGCGCCATTTTCACCGCAATGAACGCCATCCTGCTTCGCCCTCTTCCCTATAAGGACGCGAAGCGGTTGGTTGTATTGTGGCAAGTCAACCGGCGCAGCGGAGACCACGAAATTAAGGCGAGTGCTCCTGATTTCATTGACTTCAAGGAACAGAACAGCGTCTTTCAGGACATCGCAGCGTTTAATGCGAACTCTGGTCTTGGGCTGAACCTCAGTGGGACGAGTCAGAGCGGGGTAGATCGGAGCGAGTCAGATCATCCTGAACGAATCTCCGCGACGTCGGTTACGGGTAACCTCTTTTCAGTTCTGGGCGTCACGCCAGCCTTGGGCCGGTCATTCCTCCCGGACGAGGAACGCCCAGGTTCCGCCCCGGTTTGTATTCTTAGCGATGGCCTTTGGAAGCGGCGATTTGGCTCCGATCCGAAAATCATCGGGAAGGCAGTCACGCTAAATAGCCAGATGTGGACCGTAGTTGGCGTCATGCCGGCGGGTTTCCGTTTCCCAGAGAGTGTCGATCTATGGGTGCCTTCAATGGTGCGGTCGACTGCAAGGACGAAACACGCCCACCACTATCTCGGCGTCATAGCACGGCTTAAGCCAGGGCTTTCTGTTGATCATGCACAAGCCGAATTGGATGCCCTCGCCGGTCGGATGGAATTGCAATATCCGGAGACCAACGCGGGCCTCGGAATTAGGCTCGTCCCCTTACGCACACAAACAACGGGGAACATCCGTCCAGGCCTTTTGGTTCTTTTCGGAGCGACCGCTTTTGTTTTGCTCATCGCCTGCACAAACCTGGCCAATCTGTTGCTCGTGCGAGCCACGGCGCGTCAGGCGGAAATGTCGTTGCGTCTCGCCTTGGGCGCTTCACGGATGCGACTGGTCCGGCAACTCCTCACCGAGAGCGCGCTGCTCGGACTGCTGGGCGGCATTTTGGGACTAACCCTCGCGTTTGCGGGGACGCGCTTTCTTCTTAATCACAGCCCCATCAACCTTCCGCGGACAAATGAGATCGCCGTCGACGGCCGAGTGCTCGCATTCACTCTAGGTCTGTCGGTCTTGACGGCGGTTCTCTTCGGTGTGGTGCCTGCGCTCCAGGCTTCGAAACCGGATCTAATCAGAACACTCAAGGCTGGGGACAGCGGATTCGCCATGGGACATGGCTGGCAGCGCCTCCGGCTCCTGCTGGTAGCGTCCGAGATGGCTCTGGCTTTAGTGTTGCTGATTGGCGCGAGCCTGATGATCAGGAGCTTCTTTCGTCTTCAGGAGGTGAATATCGGGCTCGATCCGCTAAACGTATTAACCATGAATACGACTCTGACCGTCGATAGATATCCGGCCGCCCGCCAGATCGCTTTCTATAGGGACGTTGTAGAACGAATCGGCGCTCTACCTGGGGTCAGGTCCGTCGGCGCGGTTGATAATCTTCCTCTGGGCGGGAGTGATGTTCACAGCTTCGGCATCGTGGGGCGTTCGGCTTGGCATCCGGGCGATGAACCCTCGGGTGAATTCAGCGTCGTAACGCCACAGTACTTCAACGCAATTGGCATTCCTCTCACAAAGGGTCGTTACTTTACTGAGGGCGACGGTGATGAGGCTCCCAGGGTCGCGATCATCAATGACGCGGCTGCCAGGCGTTACTGGCCGCAAGAAGATGCCCTCGGCGAGAAGATCACGATCGACTTCGAACGAGAGCCACGAGAAATCGTGGGTGTGGTAGGAAACGTAAGGCACCTGGGACTTGACCAACAGCAACCGCTGCAGGTGTACATACCACATTCGCAAAAGGGCGGAGCAGCGATGTATTTGGTGGTTCGCACCACTTCGGATTCACTGGATCTGGCGCCATCTGTTCGCGCCGCGGTCGAAGCGGTCGATCACGATCAGCCGGTTTACGATATTCAGACGATGGAGCAGCGTCTCTCAGATTCCGTATCGCCCAGACGTTTTAATATGCTTCTCCTAGGAATATTTGCCGCGATCGCACTCCTCCTGGCAGGCGGGGGAACCTATGGTGTCATGTCATATTTCGTTACTCAGCAGACCCGTGATATCGGTATTCGCATGACCTTGGGCGCCGACCGGGTCAAGATACTCACGCTTGTCGTAGGAAGAGGTTTCGTTATTTTATTTTTCGCATTGACGGTTGGCGTGGGAGTGGCGCTCGCGTTTTCACGCGTCATGTCCGGCTTACTGTTCGGCATCAGTGCCCTCGACCTTACCAGCATGCTGGGCGCTTCGCTCTTGTTGACAATGGTGGGCCTTCTGGCCTGCTACATTCCAGCCCGCCGGGCTTCTAAGGTTGATCCTATTGTGGCCCTACGTTACGAGTAGATAATCGCTGCCCCCGGCCGTCTATGAAAATCTTCTATGGGCCTGAGACGATTCCGAAAATAGCTGCTTATGCGTCGGGTCTTGGTCCTGGAGCAAGCGAGCCTGTCATCCCACGCGTCGCACCGGATGACAAATTTTTTACAATAAATTTTAGATACCCCACAT
>Ga0302324_100007471_pt1 | contig 23225 bp, 22 predicted proteins | sample Palsa_T0_1_FD_201949 | JGI IMG/M metagenome (GOLD analysis project Ga0302324, IMG submission 201949) | Peat permafrost microbial communities from Stordalen Mire near Abisko, Sweden - Palsa_T0_1 | ecosystem: Environmental > Terrestrial > Soil > Palsa > Peat permafrost | place: Sweden: Abisko...
CCGGGAGCCACCGCCACTGATTCATCCGTGCAGGCGGTCGAGTACGACCTGGGCAACCTGATCAGTTTCTTTGTATGACCGGCGCGCGGAAAGGGAGTCAAGATGGAACTCGGTCCTGTCACCGGCGTCCGCAACATGCAGGCCATCAAGCCCCGGTCGCCAGACCTTGAGCCGCCCGCTAATTTCGAGGTTGAGTCCTCGTCGCGCACCGGAGACGAAACGTATTCATCGAGCCGCGACAAACCAGGCTCCAGGCGCGATGCCGATGAGGCCGAAGACGACAGCATCGCGCTGAACAACGAGATGTCCGAAGCCGGAGTGTTGGCGACAGACCAGGCCAATCGGAGCCAAATCAGTCTCTTTGCCTGATATTCGACGGCCATCGGGCGCAGCGCAACCCGGGCACGCTTAGCAGGGAAGATTCATTTCTAAACTAACTCGCGTATCTTGTCATGCGCAGCAGTGAACGCAATTCGCGCGCGATTTGGTTCGCCTCGCAGCAGCGACTCAGCCAGCTTCAACGCCTGGCTGGCTTTGATCTTCGCGGGCATGGGCGGAGTGAACGGGTCGACCTCGGCCTCGATGAGTACCGCACCGTTTCTGCCCATCGCTTCCTCAAGCTGAGAGCCGCAGTCGGCCGCCTCTGTGATGCGGATCGACTCGATGCCGCAGCCGCGTGCAATGGCCGCATAGTCGGCGGTGAAGAGGTCGCAGCCGTACTCCGGATTGCCCAGAAACACCATCTGCTCCCACTTGATCTGGCCGAGCACGTTGTTCTTGATCACGACGATCTTGATGTTGAGCTTGTAGGCGGCCACCGTGATCAGTTCGCCCAGCAGCATGCTCAGGCCGCCGTCGCCGATGATGCAGTAGACCGGCCGGTCGGGGTAGGCCACAGCCGCCGCAATCGCGTAGGGCAGCCCGCACGCCATGCTGGCCAGGTTGCCAGAGCAGCTATGCTTCTGGCCGCGTAGCGCGGGCACATAACGCGCCCACCATGTAGTGATGGTGCCGGAGTCCGACGTGACAATGGCGTTGGCCGGAATGCGCTTGCCCAGCTCCCATCCCACCACCTGCGGCTTCATCGGCTTGTCGTCGCGGGTGCCACGCTCCTCCATCAGCTTGAGCCACGCCGCTTTGCCTTTCTGCGCTTTCTCAAGGAACGACTTGTTGTGCGGCTTGAGCAGCGGCATCAGCGCCTGGAGACACGTCCTGGTGTCGCCCACCAGGCCTACATCCGCGGGATGGCGGAGGCTGATGCGCTGCGGATTGAGATCGATCTGCACGCACTTGATCGAGCCCGGCTTAGGCAGAAACTCGGTGTACGGAAACGACGTGCCGATCATGAACAGCGTGTCGCATCCTTCCAGCGCATCCTGCGAAGGTTCGGTTCCCAGCAGGCCGATGCCACCCGTGGTGTAAGGGCTGTCGTCGGGCACGGCGGCCTTGCCCAGCAGCGCTTTCACGATGGGCGCGCCCAGCCGTTCCGCTGTTTGTTCCAGCTCATCGGTGGCATGAAGCGCGCCCTGGCCGCAGAGAATCGCGATCTTCTCGCCGCGATTGAGAACGTCGGCGGCGTGTTCGAGATCGACGCGCGCCGGCACGTGCAGTGAGTAAGCCTCAACCGCCGATGTGTGGTGAATCGGATTGCGATCCGACCTGCCCGTCTTCACCTCCTGCGTCTGCACGTCGACCGGGATGGTGATGTGCGCCACTCCGCGGGCGGTGAGGGCGGTGCGGCAGGCGAGGTCGGCCACCGCTTCCATGTGCGCGCCGTTCATGATGCGCTCGTTGTAGACGGCTACGTCGATGAAGAGCTTGTCCAGCGCCACGTCCTGCTGCGTGAAAGTGCCGATCAGGTCGCTATGCTGCAGGCCGGTGATGGCCAGCACCGGCGCGCGATCGAGCTTTGCATCGTAGAGTCCGTTGAGCAGATGAATGCCGCCGGGGCCCGACGTGGCGATGCACACACCCAGGCGGCCGGTGAACTTGGCATAGGCGCAGGCCATGAAAGCCGCCGATTCCTCGTGGCGCACGTGAATGAAACGGATATTGTCCTGCCGCGTGCGCAGAGCTTCAAAGACGCCGTTGATGCCGTCGCCCGGCAGGCCGAAGATGGTGTCAACTCCCCACGCCAGCAGGCGCTCTACCAGGATGTCGGATGCATTCGCCACGGCCTTGTCCTCGATTCAACTGAAGTGTTGCACGCACAGTGGATATGGATGTACGATGCCCTCGCGGGCGGGGGAGTTATCCGTATGTGGCCGGCTCAACGGTGGGAACCGTGGATCGGGAGCAGTGGCGATGGCGGGCTGAAGCAGGTCAGGAACGCGCGCCGCGGGCATCTTTGCATTGCCGCTCCGCATCCTCACCTTACCGATGCAACCGGCTGGCGCACGCGAAAGCGGGGAAGATATTGACTGAACTGTTGCTTCGATTCCTGATTGGCGGGGCTGTCGTCAGCTTTTTCTCTCTGCTCGGCGACGTCATCCGCCCGAAGAGTTTTGCCGGCATCACCGCGGCCGCGCCCACCATTGCTCTGGCCTCGGTATTCCTCACGTTGCGCAGGCACGGAGCGGTTTATACGGGCATCGAAGCGCGGTCCATGATCGCGGGCGCGCTGGCGTTCTTTGTCTATGCGTGCGCGGTGAGCTTCGTCCTCATGCGCTGGCGCCCATCGGCGCTCAAGTGCGCGGCGGCGCTGCTTCCCTTGTGGGGCGCGGTGGCCGGCCTGTGCTGGGCCGCCTGGCTCAGGAGGTGAGCAGCGTGCGCGTGGGAGTGGACCTGAAAAAGCTGCGCCAGAACAAGCCGATCGAGCTGATCGCTCGTTTTGCGTTTGGCGGCGCGGTCACGGTGATCGCGACGCTGATTGCCAACCGATACGGGCCGGTGATCGGCGGCCTGTTTCTCGCTTTTCCAGGCATCTTTCCGCCCAGCGTGAGCCTCACGGAGAATCATGCCGAAGAGCGCAAGCAGCGCCGCACCGGCAAGAGCGGCCGCTTGTCTGGACGCGCTGAGGCGAGCGTGGAAGCCGCGGGGGCGTCGGCGGGCGCCATCGGACTTGGCGCTTTTGCGCTTGTGTTGTGGAAAGGCCTGCCGGCGCACGGGCTCTTACTTCTGCTGCCGCTTGCTACCGCGGCGTGGTCCATTGTGGCGATCGTCCTCTGGCGGATTCGTGAGAGTCTGTAGCTTTGCCCGCGGCAGATCGAATGCGAGCGGACAGCCCTTGCAGCGCGCGATGCGGCCGCAATGAGCTTTACCCACGGTCACGGTGAGCGCATGAAATTCATTGAAGAATCCGGCGTGGCTTGCGGCCGGATCGCCGGCAAATGCCGCATGCGTGAGGCCGGTCAGCGCTTCGTATCCGCGGCGGTCGCGGCCTGGGGGAGGGTCGATGACCTGGTGCCGCTCGGCGATGCGGCGCAGGTATTCATCGGCCATCGGCACCGCGTGACCCAGCGCGTAGAGCAGGATTGCGTCGGCGGTTTCAGGGCCAACGCCGGGCAGCGCCAGCAGCCGGGGCCGCAGCGTGGCGGTGGGCGCGGCACCAAGATCATCGAGCGAGCCGCGGAACTCGGCGTCGAGCATTGCAACAAATGCCTTGAGTGCGGGTGCCTTCCGCGTGGGAAATCCGGACGGGCGGATGAGGCGCATCAGCTCGTCGAGCGGCACCGCGCGCAGGCCGTCTACGTTCACGATGCCGGCCTCATGCAGATTGGCGAGCGAGCGCTCCACGGCTTTCCACGCGGTGTTTTGCGTGAGGTAAGCGCCGAGAATGACTTCGAACGGCGTGACCGCCGGCCACCAGCGCTGCGGGCCGTAGGCCTCGAGCAGGCGATCATGCAGCGTGCGCATCCGCTCGGCCGCTGTGGGCTTGCTTCCGCTCATGTCAGAGAACCCGAACCTGCGCCCACGTCGGGTGGCGACTGAAGCTGCATCTTCCACTCCAGCACGCGCGCCCGGGCTGCGGCGGCTTCGGCTTCGGGCACGTGGCCGGCCGCTTGCAGTGTGATGGAGAGCGCGGTATGCGCCAGCGGATCGTTGGGCGTGAGCGCAATGAGGGCGAGCGCCGCGCCCACCGCCTGGTTGAGCTGGCTGGCGTCGCGCAGCGCCCGCACCAGCCCATGATGCGCGTCATGATGCGCCGGGTCGGCGGCGATGGCCTGGCGAAATGCATGAGCCGCGTCCGCAGGCGCGCCCGCATCAAGCAGGTCGAGTCCTCGCTGGAAATGCATCGCCGCAATTGAGGGATTGCTCACGAATTTAGGATATAGGTGGGCTGCGGGTCGGACGCAAGGATGGATCTCGTCATCCCAGGTCTCAAAGTTGGGATGGGCGCCCTATGGGCAGGGCACCCATTGTGCGGGAAATCCTGGAGGATTGGATGAAAAGTCATACGGAATATCTGACGTTCAATACAAAAAAGCGGCGCGAGATGGTGCACATCACCGACGAAGTGGAACAGGTTGTGAAGCGCAGCGGCGTGAAAGACGGGTTGTGCTTTGTTTCGCCGATGCATATCACGGCCGCGGTGTATGTGAACGATCTGGAGAGCGGCTTGATCGAGGACATCGGCAAATGGCTGGAAGAGCTGGCGCCGGCGCGGCCCGGCTACAAGCATCACCAGACCGGCGAAGACAATGGCGATGCGCATTTGAAGTCGCTGTTGCTGCATCACGAGACCACGCTGCCGGTGACCGGCGGCAGGCTCGACCTGGGCACGTGGCAGCGCGTGTTTTACGCCGAGTTTGACGGACAGCGCCGCAAGCGGGTGATCGTAAAAGTGCTGGGGGTGGAGTAATCGCCGCTCGTTTCGTATTCATTCCGATAAAGCGGCAGCCGGCGCTCTTGGCTAAGATCCCGCAGGGCATTTGTGGCATCCCATCCTTTTTGCAAAGAGACGCAAAAAGGATGGGGCACCCAGATGTTGGTTTAGAAGTAGAATCCACAAGGGGATGGAAATGAACCGTCGAGATCTTTGTGTAGCTCTTGCTTCCTTTGCGGCCGCGGTGCGGACAGAGGGCCAAACCGCCGCGCCAGCGTCTGCGCCGGCCGCTGTCGCCGACACCGTGCTGGCGATGCCACGCGCGTATTCATTCGATCAACTGCCTGTTACGAAGAGTGCGAGCGGCGAGTATCGCCCCGTGGTGCGCGGCGTGTTGCCCACCGGCGAGGCCGTGGAGCTGCACGAGACCGTGCTGCTGCCGGGGCACATGCCGCATCCGCCTCACAAGCATCGCCATTCGGAGTTCATGTTGATCCGCGAAGGCATCGTCGAGTTTGACAATGACGGAAAGTTCGAGCGCGTGGGACCGGGCGGCGTGGTTTTTGCCGCATCGAATGTCATGCACGGGCTGAAGAATGTGGGCGAGGTCAACGCTAATTATTTTGTGATCGCTATTGGCCGCGAAGGGTGAGCTGGCACTGTCATCCTCCTGGATTCATCGCGACCCGCTCAGTCCTGGGTCAGGGCCGCTGTGCAGGTTATGGCGAGTCGGCGATCTTCTGCCAGGCGCCGCCCGAGCGGGGGAGGCCCAGCGTGGAGAGATCGACGCTGCTGCGCGGCATCACCACCAGGTCGACGCGGCGATTTTCCGCGCGTCCCGCGGCGGTCTCATTGCCGGCCACGGGATGAAACTGGGCGTATCCGGCGGCTGAGAGCCGCTCCGGCGCGATGGCTTTGAGGTCAAGAAAGAGCCGTGCAATGCGCGTGGCGCGCGCCGAGGAGAGCTCCCAGTTGGAGTCGAATTCGGCGGTGTGAATGGGCACATTGTCGGTGTGCCCTTCGATGCGCAGGTCATACCGGGTGCGGCCCAGCGACGCGGCCACCTGGCGCAGGGTCGCGAGCGTCTCGTCGCGTGGATTGGCCGAGCCGGAAGCAAAGAATCCGGCCTCGCGCAGGCTGATGACCAGCCCGTTGCGCCCCATCTGGATGGAAACCGTGTGCTGCGCGATCTGATTGGAGAGCATCTGCGTCAGGTCGCGGCGTACCCGTTCCAGATCGTCCTTGACCCGGGCGGGAGAGAGCACGTCCTCGCCCATCACGATATTCATGGGGACAACCGGGGGCTCGGAGCCGTCGGCTCCGCTGGCGCCGTGCGCCGGCCTCCGGCCGGCGTCGGGAAAAATTCCCAGCGAGTGGAAAGCGGTTTCCACTGCGGCGGTCACTTCCACGCGCTTCTTCTCTTCGGCCTTTGAGAACGCGTAAAGAACCACGAAGAACCCGAAGAGCAGGGTAATGAAGTCCGCATACGAAACCAGCCAGCGGTCGTGGCTGATGCGGTTTCTGCGGCGCCGCTCCCTCATGCTGCGCGCTCCTGCCTGACCGGGGCATCGATGAATCCCGACAGCTTGACCTCGATCATGCGCGGGTTCATGCCCTCGAGAATGGAGATCACGCCTTCCAGGATCATCTCGCGGCGGCGCTCATCGGCATGTGCGCGCAGGCGCATCTTTCCGGCGAAGGGAAGGAAGAAAAGATTCGCCGCGCCCACGCCGTAAATCGTGGCCACAAAGGCTACCGCGATGCCGTGGCCGACTTCCTGGATGTTGTCAAGATGCTGCATGACCTGGATCAGTCCCAGCACCGCGCCCAGAATGCCGATGGTGGGCGAGAAGCCTCCGGCAGATTCAAACACCGCGGGAAGATTTTCTTCGCGCTCGGTGGCCGAGTCCAGCGTGACGCGCATGATCTTGCGCAGTTCCGCCGGCTCTGTGCCATCTACGGCGAGCATGATGGATTGGCGGAGAAACGGATCCTGGATGGCGGCCAGATCGCTGTCAAGCGAGACCACGCCGTTGCGGCGCGCCTTGTTGGCATAAGTCATCAGCAGGCGGACGATCTGGTCGCTCTCCTTGCGCGGCGCGGCGAAGACGTGAGCCAGGCTGCGAAACGCCGCTACCACCGTGGCGAGCGGGAACTGCAGCAGCACCGCGCCAATGGTGCCGCCGAAGACGATCAGGAAAGCGGTCGGCTGCAGAATCTGGCCCACGTTTCCGCCTTCCATCAGCAGCCCGGCAAAGATGCCTGCGATGGCCAGTGCCACTCCTGCAACACTCCCTTTATCCATGAATTGCTCCTTCCTATGCGAGTGAGGCGTTTGCCGACGGCGAGCTCAGCGGCCGGGACTGCTGCGTGTCTGTGCGGCGCCGTTGCCTGCGGAGCCCGCGACGTCAAGGCTGGCGATCGAAACGACGCGCTGCAGATCGCCGTAGCTCGGCAGGCGCCGCGCCACCCCGGCCAGCAGCCTGGCGCGATAGGCGAGCACACGCTCCACCACTTCGCCGCAGTCTTCCTTCACAATCAGTTTTTCTCCATTGATGAGCGTCAGCATGGTATCGGGAGAGGCTTCGGCGGTCTTGATCAGATCGCTGTTCAGCACCATGGTGTTGCCGTTGAGCCGCGTGAGTTCGATCATGATCGCGAAACTCCTTAGCTGGCGTTATCGACAGGGTCGGCGGAGGCTTCAGCAAGTGATCGCGCCGGGGCATAAGTGTCCAACGCTGGACACAAAAACTGTGCCGGTAAAGTCCACTGCGCCCGCGCCGAAGAAGGGGCCAGATGCAGCGGCAATGCTCCGGAAGCAGCAGCCCACGATGCAAAACAGATGGGCGCATGCGATGGAAGAGAGCCGCAAATCCATGCATCCCACAAGGAGAAGCCCATGTCCCTGGGTGTCTTGAATAACCTGTCCGCGATGTACGCGGAAAATAGCCTGAATAACACCAGCGCCAGTCTGAACACGGTGCTGCAACAGCTGTCTTCGGGATCGAAGATCAACTCCGGAGCCGACGACGCGGCCGGTCTTTCGCTGGTGGATGGCCTGCAGGCCAATTCCCAGGCGCTGGTCCAGTCCCAGACCAATGCGACCGAGGGCGTGGGCCTTCTTACCGTCGCAGACGGCGCTCTCTCGCAAGTGACGAACCTGCTCAACCGGGCCGTGACGCTGGCTACCGAAGCCTCGAACGGCACCCTAAACGGCTCCCAGGACTCGGCGGCCAACCAGGAATACCAGTCGATTTTGTCGGAAGTCTCGAACATCGGTTCCACGACCACGTACAACGGGAGCGCGGTGTTCAATTCCAACACGAATATCTACACCGGCGATTCAACAGGCACCGGCGCGTCGATCGACGACCTGAACATTCGCTCGCTCTCCTCGTCCAACGTGGGCGACACGGGCGGCACCATGGCATACAGCAACGGCTCCAACAACGTCTTCATCGACCTTTCGGCCGGCGGCGTCAACGCAGCCACCACCGACAGCCTTGCGGGCGGCGCCACCGGTACCACCACTCTTGCCGTCAGCTACATGACCAAGGGTGCAAACGGCGCGGCCGTCCAGGCCACCGCAAATATCGCAGCCGGCGTGGGCACCTCCTATGCCAATACCGCGCAGGGCTTGATGGACGCTATTAATGGCGCAGGTCTGGGGCTGACCGCCACATTCGGCACGGCGACTCAGGCGGGCACCGTGGCCTCAAACGAAGCGAGTCTGACCGCCAACAACACCGGTGGAGGCGGCACCGACACCGGCATCATCATCTCCGGCTCAGGCGTGGGCACCGGAACCAACGGTGCGGGCACGCTCGGCACGCTCACCGTGGGAAACTCTTCCGATCTGCTGGGCGGGAGCCTCTCGGTCACCGGGACCGACGGAACCTCGCATACCATTACGCTGGGCACCGCCAACTCCACCGATACTCTGGCCAACCTGGCCGCCACCATCAACAGCGACAACTATGGCGTCACCGCTACGGTCAACACCGCCGTGCAAAACGGCAACCCGGCCGGCACCGTGTTGAACTTCACGTCCGCCGACTCGGCGGCCTCGGTGACTGGAACCAGCGTCACGGATGCAGCCACCACCTCCACAACCATCGCCACTGCCGCCACGACCCACGCAGCTACCACTGCCTACGCCGCCGGAGCCAATGTGGCCACCATCACCCTCAACTCCGCCAGCCAGATCCTGGGCGGCAACATGACCCTTTACGGTGTCGTTCATGCCGCCGTAGCGGCAAGCTCCGCGCTGAATACCATCGGCGGAGTCAACAGCGCGGCCGGCGTGATCACGCTGGGCGTGGCGGGTGTCTCCGATACGCTGGCCAACCTGGCCAACACCATCAACAACAACCAGGTTGCGGGAGCCGACCTGCTGGCTACCGTTTCGAACAGCGGCTCGGTGTTGACCATCACAACGACAGCAGGCAGCTCGGCCTTGAACACCAACGCTTGGACCGCCGTCGTCGGTTCCATTACAGCCGCCGATACCGCCTCAACGGATGACCTGACAGCTACGCCGACCGTGGCTGGTTCCGCATTCACCAGCACCATCGGCACCTTGACCGGCACCACCAACACCACCGCCGTAAGCAACTACACCGCCGGCACGCTCACCCTGGGCACCAACACCATCACCCTGGGTACGGCTGGCTCGACGGATACGCTGGCCAACCTGGCGGCGACCGTCAACAAGGGCAACTATGGCGTGACGGCAACTTTCAACTCAACCACCAACAAGCTGACCTTCAATTCGACCAACTCCGGCGAGGCCTTCAACGTATCCGCAAGCGCCACCACCACCGCGGCCGACGGCGCCATCAACGCTACCACCAATGTGGCCAATCCCAACCAGATCGGCACCCTTGCGCTGGTCAACACCACAGCCGGCGTAACCTCGGCCACAGCCATCCAGGCGGGCGACAAGATCTCGTTCGACAACGGCGCCCATGTCTACACCACGAACGCCACGGATGGCTTGACGCTGGGCGATATTGCCACCGGCATCTCCAACCAGAACTGGGGAATTTCGGCCGCGGCCACCTTTACCGGCTCTACCGACGCCACCGAAGTTGGAACCCTGACCTTCACCTCGACCAGCCCAACCACGCAGGGCGTGAATCTCTCCGTGAATACCGCCGCCGACTACACCGTTACCCCGCTGAACGTGTTCTCGACGGTCAGCGACACAGAGTCGACTGACAACACCCCCTATTACAGCGTCGGGCTCTCCGGTGCGGTAAAGGACTCCACCGTCCAGGCTCCCACCACTTTGCTGAATGGCGGCACGCTGGACAATTCCATGGTCAGCGACGCCAACGGCAAGACCGGAACAGCGACCATCAGCTATTCCGACTCCGCCGGCACGTCGTTGAGCGCAACCGATCTGTCCAACCAGTCAGACGCGGAAGCAACGCTGACCGCGCTCAACAGCGCCATCACCAATGTGGCCGCGCAGGATGGCTATCTGGGCGCTCAGATCAACACGCTGAATGCGGTCAGCTCCGTGCTCAGCACCCAGCAGAACAACGTGGTCGCGGCCCAGAACGCGGTGCAGGCAACCGATTATGCTCAGGCCACCAGCAACCTGTCGAAGTACGAGATCCTGAGCCAGACCGGCATTTCGGCCCTCGCCCAGGCCAACAGCCTGCAACAGGAAGTGACCAAGCTGCTGCAGTAAACCGCATCCTAGCCGATATGTGAAAGAGGGCGTCCGCAGGGACGCCTTCTTTTGCGTGAGGCTGGTTTTCATGAGAGATCTCCAATCCGCTCTGGTGGCGGGTGGTTCCCAGGCTGCTTCAATCCGGAACGGAGGATGGGATGGGCACAGTAGGACTTAGCTTCGGATCGCCGACCAGCGGAGCAGGATTCGACGTCAGCGCGACCGTGGCATCGATCGTGAGCAATCTGCGCAATGTGGAGACGCCGTGGAACACTCAGCTGACGCAATTGGAGAGCCAGGATACGGTGTTTTCGAGCCTGGGAACGCTGTTTTCAAATCTTTCCAACGATCTGGGCTCATTGACCGATCTCGAGGGCATCATGGCGCAGAAGACGGGATCAAGCTCCGACACCAACGTGCTGGAGCTGACGTCGGCCTCGGCCACAGCGGCGGCGGGAACGCATACGGTGATCGTCAACAGTCTGGCGGAGAGCGCCAGCGGCTACCTGGCGCCCGTTACCAACGCGGCCGACACGCTGTCCGGCTCGATTTCAATCGGGGTGGGGAGCGCCACACCCACGACGATTACCATTAACTCCTCCAACAACACGCTGGCCACCCTGGCCACGGCCATCAACAATTCCGCGGCGGGGGTGACGGCCAGTGTGCTCACAGACTCCACGGGTTCGCGGCTGAGCCTGGTTTCGAGCACTTCAGGCGAGGCCGGCAACTTTGCCGTGACCTCGTCGGTGCTTGACACCAGCAATTCCAACGCGGCGCTCGGGTATACCGGCTCGGTGACAGGCGCCGACGCCAGCCTTGAGGTGGATGGCGTGAACCTGACCAGCGCCTCCAACACCGTCACGGGGCTGATTCCCGGCGTGACCTTTCAACTCCTGGCGCCCAGCCCCACCGAGTCCGGGGGCAGCCCGGAGCAGGTGCAGGTCATTATCGGCAACGACACCACGGACGCCGGCAGCACCATCAACCAGTTTGTGACCGATTACAACTCGCTGATCGGCGCCATGAACGCGCAGGAGGGCAACAATACTTCAGGCGTCTCCGAGCCGCTCTACGGCTCGCCCACGCTCTCCCTGCTGCAGCAGCAGCTTCTGAGCGGGCTGACCGCGCAGAATCCGAACGGCTATCTGGACGCGATCACCAACGCCGGCGACACGCTTTCCGGCTCCATCACCATCCAGGTGGGCAGCGGCACGGCCCAGACGGTGACGCTCAATCCCTCCGACAATACGCTGGCCGGATTGGCCGCGGCGATCAACTCGGCCAACATCGGGGTCACCGCCAATGTGAAGACAAGCAGCCTCGGCTCGAGTCTGGAACTGGTGTCGGGCACGGCCGGGCAGGCGGGCGCGCTCACCGTGACTTCGGCGCTCATCGACAACACCACCTCCACGGCCATCAATTACAACAGCGGCGGAAGCGACATCTCCGGGCTGGCCAACCTCGGCATCACCGCCTCCACAGCCGACGACGGAACCATTTCGCTCGACGACACTGCGCTGAGCTCAGCTCTCAACTCCGACTTCAGCGGCGTGGTGGGTTTCTTTCAAAACACCAACAGCTGGGGGCAGACCTTTTCCACTCTCCTTACCAATGCCGGCAGCAGCTCGTCTACAGGTGTTCTTGCGCTTGCTGAAAAATCGAACAGCACCATCGAATCCACGCTCAACGCCAACATTTCCAAGGAAGAGATTCAGATTTCGGCGGAACAGAAGAGCCTGACGAACGAGTTGAACACCGCCAACCAGATCCTGCAGGCTTTGCCCGAGCAGTTGAATAGCGCCAATGAGCTGTATTCGGCAATCACCGGCTACGACCAGAACCTGAACGGATAAGGAGCCCAGATGGGAAGTTACAGGGAACATGCGCTGGAAGGCGCCTCGGCGGTGGAACTGGTGGTGGCGCTCTACGACGGCATTCTGCGCTTTCTCCATGCCGCCGGAGAAGCCGCGGAGCGCGGCGACACCGCCGCCCGGCGCATCGCCGTCAAGCGCGCGCTGGATATCATCATTCACCTGCAGGCGCGGCTGCGCATGGACGTGGGAGGGCGTCCGGCGCAGGTGCTCAGCGAATTCTACGCCACGGTTTTTGCGCAGATTCTGCAGGCTTCGCAATCGGCATCGCGGCCCAAGTTCGATCATGCCATTGACTGTGTGCGCAACGTGCGTGACGCCTGGCGCCAGGTCGCCCGGGACCCCGACGCCGTGCCGGCGCCGCCGCAGGTGACGGCCATCTCCTCCGGCCGCAGGCATGCCGGCGGACAGGACTCCGACTACGCGCAGGAGCCCGCGGCCGCATCGAACTGGACTGCCTGAGGGAACCCGCCGATCCGGTCTCATCCCGCGACGGTGAGCTCTTCTTCGAGTTGCTGCTTGTGATAGAGGCCGGCGTAGTAGCCGTCCAGCGCCAGTAACTCGTCGTGCCGGCCCAGCTCCACAATGCGGCCGCGATTGAGCACGGCGATCTGATCGGCATTGCGCACCGTCGATACCCGATGCGAGATCAGGATGGTGGTGGAACTGGCGGTATACCCGCGCAGGCCGCCCAGGATGCGCTCCTCGGTATAGGTGTCCACGCTGGCCAGCGCGTCGTCCAGAATCAGAATTGCCGGCCGGCGCAGCAGGGCCCGCGCAATGGCTGCGCGCTGCTTCTGCCCGCCTGAGAGCGTGAGGCCGCGCTCGCCTACCATGGTCTCAAATCCCTGGGGAAACTCTTCGAACTCCTGCCGGATGTGGGCTGCTTCGGCCGCCTTGAGCATCTCTGCAGCGCCGGCTTCGGGCGCGCCGAACGCCAGGTTTTCACGGATCGTATCGCTGAACAGAAACGTCTCCTGCGGCACCATGCCGATGTTGTGGCGCAAAACCGCCAGCGGATAATCGCGCACCGGGCGGCCGTCGATTTGGAGCGTGCCCGCCGGCGCTTCGTAGAGCCGCGTGATCAAATTCACGAGCGTCGATTTCCCTGCACCGGTGGGACCGACAATGGCCAGGCTCGATCCCGCAGGGATGTGCAGCGAAATATCTTTGAGCACCGGCGTATCGCCGTAGTTGAAACTCAAATGGCTGAAATCGATGGCGCCCGCGAGCGTAGCATCGGCTGGAATCGACGCGTCGGCAGCGCGGTCGTCGATGGCCGGCTCGGCGCGCAGCAGTTCGTCGATGCGCTTCATCGACGCAGTGCCGCGCTGAAAGAGGTTCACCACCCAGCCCACCGCGATGATGGGAAAGATGAGCATGATCATGAACACGTTGAACTCGACAAACTGGCCCGGCGTGATCTTGTGCGCAATCACCAGGTGGCCGCCGGCCATGAGCGTGATGATCATGGAGATGCCGAGGATGAATTCGAGCGTGGGCCACAGCATGCCCATCAGCTGCACCAGGCGCAGGGAGCGGGCGATGTACTGGCGGTTGAGCTTTTCAAACAGCCCGATCTGCGATTCTTCGCGGGCGAAGGCGCGCACCAGCCGCGCGCCGGAGTAGTTCTCCTGCGCCTGGGCCGAGATATCGGAGAAGCTGGCCTGGATGCGTTCGAAGCGGTCGTGGATGCGGCTGCCGAAGTACTGCACCAGCACAGAGGCGAGCGGCATCGGCGCCCACGCTACCAGCGTCAGATAGGGGCTGATGCGGAGCAGGAAAAACAGCGCACAGATGGTGAAGAAGATGGTGTTGGCGCTATACATCAGCGCCGGACCAAGCAGCATCCGGACCGCGTTGAGGTCGTTCACCAGCCGGGCCATGATGTCGCCGGTGCGGTATTTGTGGTAGAAGCCGGAGTCCTGTTTTTCGAGCTGGCGGAACAGGTCGTTGCGCAGGTCGAATTCGATCTCGCGCGAGATGCCGATCAGGATCCAGCGCTGCGCGTAGAGAAATGCGCCCTTGCACAGCGCAATGGCCACCAGGAACCCGGCAAGAAGCAGAATCATCTGCCGCGTGACGCCGTGCCTCATGCCGTCGATGGCCTTCTCGATGACCACCGGCGCCAGCACCGCGACCGCATTGGTGGCGATGACCGAGAGCGAGCCCCACAGGTATCCCCAGCGGTAGCGGCGCATGTACGGAAAGAGCGGGGCCAGTTCGCGAAGCATGTTTTTATTGTAAGGGCGCAAGGCCCGGGGCCTAACAGCCTGTGGTGAAAGTCACGTTTTGAAAGGGCACGGCTTCAGCCGTGCCGCAAATAGCTGAAAAGAAACGACGGGCTTTAGCCCCTGAGGGATGCCTTTCAGAAATTTGGACTTTCACCACAGGCTGCTAACGGCCGCACGGAAGACGCAAGCAAGCTGTCCCAGAGAACGACTTGCGGTTGATCACGCTAGTCCAGGTGCGCCAGCACTCTCTTCAGGTCCATCAACCCAAGGCCGGTCTGAACGGCCAGTTTTCCAACCCGCTCTGGAGAATTGGATGTAACTCTTTTCTGGACCAAAAACATGGAAATACTCATCATCGTCTGCGGTGGTTCCAAGAAAGTCCACCGAGACTCCGTTGTCAAGCTCAACCCGTACATCCAACTCAGTAAGCTCACGCGTTGAGGAAAAGCCACCAAGCTCAATTGAGTTCAGTTCATGATTCAATTCATTCAAATCGTTTGAATCGATGCTCGACAACAAAACAGTTGCTCCTTTAACTACGCGCCAGGCATCGTAGTATGTTTCGATCTCCCACGTCTTATAGTGCCTGCCCTCCTCTTGATTTCTATCGCCCGCCTCGTCTCCGAACCCTAAGCTCAGACTCCTCGACCGCCCAACTTCTCTCCTGGTGCAGGGCTGACCGACGATCTTTCCTAAAATATCGCTTATTTCCTCTTTCATCGATTAGAACCTCCCGTATCGCACTATTTCAGAGGTTTGGAGCCCTGCTACCTTCAGAATTTGCGATCTGTATCGTTGCCTCTACGTCGGCGTGCGCAGCAGCAGATACCCGCCCAGCAACCCAAACAGAATATCCGGCGACCACGCGGCCACCGCGGCGGGTAGATAATTTACGTTCCCCATGGCGCCAAACAGCGGATCGACCACGCGGTACGCGAGCGCTACGCCGATGGCGACGGCGATGCCGGTGAGCGAGCCGCGTCGGCCCATGCTGAGCGCGAACGGAATCGCCAGCACCGCCATCACGATAGCTGTGAGCGGGAAAGACAGCTTCTGCCATAGCTCGATGCGCAGGCGCATGGTGTCAAATCCGCTCTGGCGCAGGTCGCGGATGTAGCGCTGCAACTGGCCGAAGTTCATCTCCTGCGACTGAAGGCTTTCTTTCTTGAAATACGTCGGCTCTTCGTGAATCTCCGAGAAGGTCGTCTGCCGGAATTCGCGATAGCTGCCCTCGACCACGCTTGCGCCCTCGAAGTCGCGTACCCATCCATTCTCAAATCGCCATGTGTCCTTTGCCGGGTCCCACACGGCGCGCGCGGCGAAGATGCGTCGCGAAATCGCGAAGGTCGCTGGGTCGAATTCAAAGATGGAGATGTTGGCAAACTCGTTGCGGTCGGAATCGAAGAACTGGTAGTAAAAGATTCGGTCGGGCTCGCCGGGACGCTGTTGGCCGAAGATCCATTTCTGCTCCGGATGGAGGAACGTCTGCGGTGGCCGGCCTTTGATCTCGCTGCGCAGAGCATCCTGGCGGCGGTTGGCCTGCGGCAAATAATACTCCGCGAAGACGAACAGGCATACGGCCAGAACGCCGGCGATCGAAATGACAGGAATTACCAGCCGGTAGAGACTGATGCCCGTGGCCTTCATGGCCACCAACTCGCTATTGCGGTTGAGTACGCCAAAGGTGACCAGCACCGCGATCAGCACTGCCAGCGGCGCAATGTTGTAGAGCAGGTTGGGTATGAGGTTGATAAGGTATTCGCCAACCTTGGTGAGCGCGATGCGATTGCGCAGAATGTCGCCCATCAGCTCAAAAAAGGTGAAGATGAGCATGAGCATCATGAAGCCGGCGAGCACCAGGAAAAACATGTTGAGGAACTCGCGCACAACATATTCGTCCAGAATGCGTGGAAAAACGCCTCGAGCCGCATTGCGGCTGGCCCGCGGACGCATCCGGCGCAGCATCAGGGCCACACGCACACCATTGGTCCGGGAAGGCATGACGGGCCTGGCTTCAACCTCAGGACGCGGCCCAACCTCGGTCGTCGAATCTGCATCCGGCTTGTGCTTTGGCGCGCGCACGGTCCAGCCCGTCAGCGCGCTCAGAATGCGTCCGCCGCTGGCCATCTGCCACAGCAGAAACGTGCCCACGGCGGCAAAAAGAATGTTGGCCAGCCATACCCCGATGAATGCCGACATCTTGTTTTGCCTGGCCAGCGCAATGCCCGTCGAAGACAGGAAGTAGTAGAGAAACACCAGCAGGATCGTGAACACAAAGCCGGAGCTTTTGCCGCCGCGCCGCGACGCCACGCCCAGCGGCACGCCCACCAGCATCAGCACCAGGCAGGCCGACGGATAGGCAAAGCGGTTGTAGAGCTCGATGAGATAGTGCTTGCTGTCGGGGCCATGGGTGTGTTCGCGCAGCGTCTGCAATGACATGGCATAGATGGCCGTGTCCATGCGGCCCAGGTGTACGTCGTTCTGCTGGCTCAGGGCTAGCGGGCGGTCGGTCGAATTGAACACCGAGATGTTGTATTGCTGCGGTTGGCCGGCCACCATCTGGTGCTCGGCGCCGTTGCGCAGTTGCATCAGTAGCTCCTGGCTTTCGCCGTTCGTCACGGTGGCCGAGGCTGCGGTAGTGATGCGCGGCGTGGTGGGATCGCTCACGTCGGCCATGAAAACCTGGCGCCAGTTGGACGCGCCGGTGCCCGCGCGCACGTCCTGCACATAGAGCACGAAATTGCGAAAATCCTCGTAAAACACGCGCGGTTGAATCTCGTAAGAAGCCTGCGAAGTGGCCAGCGCCTGCTGCATTTCCAGGATGGCCTGGTTGGCGCGCGGAGCGACGTAGATGGAATTCGCCAGGCCCAGCAGCGTGCCGCTGACGGCCACGATGGACGCCACGCGCACGAAATAGCCGATGCCCAGGCCCGATGCGCGCATGGCGGTGATTTCGCTGTCGGCGGCGAGGCGGCTGAGGCCCAGCAGGATGCCCACCAGCACCGCCATGGGTATGGTGACCTTGAACGTGTTCGGCAGGGTGAAAAGCAGGATCTCCGCGACCATGCTGAAGGTGGAACTGTTGCGCACCACTGCCTCAAGAATCGTGGGCAGGTCGCGCATGAAGAGAATGAAGGTGAATAGCGCGCATCCGATGAGCGTGTGGGAGAGGATCTCGCCGAGGATGTATCGGGTGAGGATGCGCACGGACTGGCCCCAATTCAGTTTAACGTGCGGCGGCGGCAGTGCGCGTACCCACCTGCCATTCGCGCAAACGCAGGCTGTTGGCCAGGACGCAGATGGAACTGAGCGCCATGGCCGCCGCCGCCAGCCACGGGCTGAGCAGGATGTGGAACACCGGATAGAGCAGCCCCGCGGCCAGTGGAATGCCAAGCACGTTATAGCACGCGGCCCAGACCAGGTTCTGGCGCATCACGCGTACGGTCTGGCGCGCGAGGCCAAGCGCCGCTGGAATGGCCGCCGGCGTGGCGCGCAGCAGCAGCACATCGCCTGCCTCCTGCGCCAGGTCAGCCCCAGTGCCCATGGCGATGCCGGCATCGGCCTGCGCCAGCGCCGCCGCATCGTTGATACCGTCACCCACCATGCCCACGCGCAGTCCGCTGTGCTGCAGCGCGCGGATGCGGGCCAGCTTGCCGGCCGGGTCGAGGCCCGCTTCCACTTCGCCGATGCCGGCCTGTGCTGCAATGGGCGCGGCCGCCAAAGCCGAGTCGCCGGTCAGCATCAGCACCCGCAGGCCAGCCTGACGCAGCGCTGTAATAGCCACGGCGGCATCGGGCCGCAGCGCATCCCGCGCATCGAAGCAGCCCACCGGCACATTGTCCAGAGCCATCCACAGGCGCGTCACACCTTCCTCCGCAACCGTCGCATCTTTCGGCAGTGGAATCGTGAACTCGCGGAACAGCGCCTCATTGCCCAGCAGGCAGGACCGGCCTTCGACCGTCGCGCTGAGGCCGCGGCCGGGTAGGATATGTACATTCTGGGCCGCCTGCCATACCAGGCCGCGGCTCCGAGCGGCATCCATCATTGCGTGCGCAAGGGGATGATTGGAGCGCTCCTCGGCGGCGGCGGCGATCCGCAGCAATTCATCTTCTTCATGTCCGCCGAATAAAAGCACATTCTCCAGCACGGGCCGCCCCACGGTCAGAGTGCCGGTCTTGTCGAGTACGATTGCATCGAGATGAGCCAGACGCTCCATGGCTTCGCCGCCCTTGAAGAGCACGCCAAGCTGCGCCCCGCGGCCCACGGCTACCGTCAGTGCGGCGGGCACGGCGAGCCCCATGGCGCAGGGACAGGCGATGACAAGCACAGCGACGGTATTGGCCAGCGCCAGCGGAAGCGAACGCGCTGCAATGAGCCAGGCGGCGAATGTGACCACCGCCAGCGCCAGCACCACCGGCACAAATATTGCGCTGGCGCGATCGGCCAGCCGCTCCATGGGCGCGCGCGAGCCCTGCGCCTGCTCCACCATGCGCGTGATCTGCGCCAGCACCGTGGCCTCGCCCAGGGACTCCGCGCGGCACACCACTGCGCCGTCGTAATTCAGCGAGCCGGCCAGCACGCGGCCGCCGGGCTCGCGCTCCAGCGGAGTCGCTTCGCCGGTCAGCATCGATTCGTCAACGGTGGTGCGTCCTTCCACGATGGTTGCGTCCACCGGAAAGCGTTCGCCGGGCAGCACCAGCACGCGGTCGCCGGGGCGAACCTCATCGAGCGGCACCACGGCTTCGACGCCATCCGCAATGCGTCGCGCCGTGACGGGCCGCAGCTGCGAGAGCGAGCGGAGCGCTAACAGGGCGCGGTGCTTGGCGCGTGCCTCGAGCGCCTTGCCCAGCAGCAGAAAGCCGAGAATCAAGAGCACCGCGTCAAAGTAAGCCTGGCGGCCGATCGCAGGCCAAATGGTGGCGTAGGCGGAATAGACAAAAGCGACGCTCGTCCCCAGGCCCACCAGCGTATTCATGTTGGTGGATCCGTGGCGCAGCGCGCGGACGGCGCTTGCATAGATGCCATGGCCGGCCCACACCATCAGCGCTCCCGTCGCGAGCAGGAGCGTCCAGCGCAAGGTCTCGGCCGGCGCCGCATAGAGCCATGGCAACAGACGCATCGGCGCATGATCCATCGGGCCCGTCGAACCCATCTGCATCTCAAGCGGCATGGAAAGCAGCATGGCCGCGGCGCCGGCGGCGAGCGTCACCCATGCCTTGTGCGCCGACTCGCCTTCGCGTTCGTCTTTTTTCGAGTTCGAACCGGAATCATCTGCGCGAGGAAGCACTGCATCGTAGCCGGCGCCGCGAATCGCCTCAACCATCGCAGAAGGCGACGCGATGGAGGGGTCGAAGATCACGCTGGCGCGGTGAGCCATCAAGTCCACACGTGCCTGCTCCACGCCGGGGGTCGAACGCAGTGCGTCTTCCACGTGATGCTGGCATGAAGCGCACGTCATGCCCAGCACCGGCAGTGTGAGAGTGGCTCGCGCTTGCGTGGGCATGGCTGAGTTATGCTTCCAGCTGCGCTGTATAGCCCGCCTTGGCCAGCGCGCCGATCGCAGCATCCACGGGTAGGGGCTCCTCGGCCGAATTGAGCCGCGCCGCGCCGAGGCGCACCTCTTCCACGCTGATGCCGTGAGCCGAAGCCAGCGCGCGGCTCACGCGTGCAATGCAGGATCCGCAGTGCATGCCTTCGATTCGCAATGTAAATTCAGCCATGATATCTCCGACCCGCGTTTGCAGCTGGTCTATGTAGGATTTGATGATGTGCCGCGGCAAAAGGTGCAGGAACGACGCCGCTGGCGTTTGTCCCGCCTCGTCGAAGATAGCATTCGCGCGCTATCTTGGAGACATGCAGAGAGAGTTTCCTGCGTCGCCGCTGGTGGGTGTTGGCGCCGTTGTGGTGCAAGAAGGGCGCGTGTTGCTGGTGCGCCGCGGCACCGAACTCCTGCGCGGTCACTGGTCGCTGCCCGGCGGCCTCGTCGACGTTGGCGAGACGCTCACCGAGGCCGTGGCGCGCGAGGTGAGGGAAGAAACGGGCTTGATCGTCGAGCCCATCGAGTTGATTGAGTTGCTCGATCGCATCCATCGCGAAGGCGGCCGCGTCCGCTACCACTACGTCATTGCCGACTATCTATGCCGCGTGGCAGGCGGCGAACTGCTGGCTGCTTCCGATGCAGACGCCGTACGTTGGGTGGAACGTGCCGAGTGGAACAGCCACAGTGCGCTGGCGCTTGAGCCCATCGCGGTGCGCATCATCGAGACCGGCTGGCAGCGCGCGCGGGCCATGGGCATCTAAGTGCCGATTGAGTCTTGCGGCCCTTTGAGCCTCCTCCGCGAGACGCATAGTCGCGCCGGCGTGAAGCCGCGTATCTCGACATCCTGCTCGCCGAGGCCTGCCGCCGCGCAGATTCTGCGCCAGTCTTCCGGCCGGAAAGAGCGCGCGATCGACACCGGACCATCGTGCTGCACAAATGGGTGAAGCCGCGCCAGCTTTGCGGCCACGCGAAAGAGATGGTACGGAATGGCCGCGCGCGAGAGGTCGTTGATAAACCATCCCGCGCTGGCATGCTGTTCCATCCACTGCAGGAATTGAACGATGTCGCACTCCGCCAGGTGGTGGGTGAACAGAGAGCTTACAACGAGGTGCGGCGGCTCGGCCGGAGCGTACGTGAGTATATCCGCATTGACCCATTGAATTCGGCTCGAAGAGGAAGCCGCCTCGGCAGCAATCGCTGTGGAATCCGGACTTAGATCGACTCCGGTCAGTTCCACCTGCGCGCCGAGCGCGCCAGCCCATTGCTCGATGCGCCGCAAACCATCTCCGTAACCGCATCCGGCATCGAGGATGCGCACCGGCTGCAGCGGTAAGATTGCGCTGCGCATCGAATCGAGCCATAGCAGCAGCGGCCGGTGTGCCAGCGTCCAGCGGTTTACCCGGGCCAGATCGCGCAGGCAGTTTCGCAGCTCGTCACGGCTGCACGGCTCGTCCATCCATTCGGTGAGCTCGGCACGCCGGCGAAAATCGGGAGCGCTATGCGGCATGAAAGAGCATGGTCTCCGCCGTGAGCCCCGGGCCGAATGACATGGCGCACCCCGTCTGTCCGGCGCGCGCGCTCTCCAGCGCGTGTTGCAGCACAAACATCACCGTGGCCGACGACATGTTGCCATATTGCGCCAGGACGCCCCGCGAATGGCGAAGCGCTTCCTTTGGCAGGCTGAAGCTCTTTTCCACTGCATCGAGAATCGATCGGCCTCCGGGATGCACCGCCCAAACGTCGATCGACTGAGGGTCTGTTCCTCGAGTTACTTTGTCTCCCGACTCACGCAATGCGCGGGCGATCTGGCCCGGCACCTCTCCGGATAAATACATATCAAAGCCAAGCTCGCGAATCTGCCAGGTAATCAGGTGGCTTGTCTCTGGAATTTGCAGCGCAAGAAAGCTGTCAATGGCAAGCCCTTCCGGTTGCGCGCTGACAATGCATGCGGCGCATCCGTCAGCGAAGAGCAGAAACGACAGCACCTGCTCCAGTTTTTGCGTCTCCTGAAAGTGGAGCGTGCAGAGCTCGAGGTTCATCACAAGAACCTTTGCGTCTGGAACCGAGCGCACAATGTGATGGGCCGACTTGAGCGCATTGATGGCCGCATAACATCCCATGAATCCGATCATGGTGCGTTCAACGGACGGGTCAAGGCCAAGGTAACGCACAATCTCAAGATCGAGCCCCGGCGCGTAGAGCCCCGTGCACGAGGTAACGATCACATGCGTGATGCCGCGGCGCTCCTCCTCTTGAAGATCGAGCTTGTCCAGGGCGGAGTGCGCCAGCTCGGGAGCGAAGCGCTCAAAGAGCTGCATGCGGCGCGCGGTGGAGGGGAAGTTTCCACGCACATAGATTTGTTCGATGTCGTTCCACGACCCATCTTCCGTTGGCATGGGATGGATAAATGAGAAACGGTGCTCGATCTCCGCCATGCGCGCCATGCGCCGGAAGAGATTGCGCAGAGTACCCTCGGGGACCATGTTGGTGGCGAAATCGATGAAAGGGCGGTGCACATCGTGCTGGGGCACCGCCGTGGCGATGCGGTTGATGTGCGCAAGCGTCATCCCGGACCTCATGGTTGCCAGGCTGATTCACGCCGGCTTTCATTCAGTTTATACCGGGATTTAGACGATGGATGCGATCCTTCCGTGAGCGGCGCACAGGCGCGCGGGATGGCCCCATCGCGCCCGCCCGGGTTTGCTTAGAACCTGTCCGGAAACTCGCTTTCGCAGGTAGACCCGGGCTTCAAAGCCCCTGAAGGATGTCTCCCTCGAAAAGGAGACCTTATTCGGAGGCTCCTCAGTGGCTGTCAAGCCCGTCCGCCCATATTTTTTTCTAAATACCTCATTCTATTCAACAAATTCCCCATCTGGATTTGCGTATAATTCCTGCCCGTACGCGCATAATAATCAATATGAGCGAACTCAGCACATCCCAGAGCCCCAATCAAGGCCCCGGACACCCTCTTTGACCTGAACGAATCGGGTGATTTCCCGGCGAAAATACCCACCCCTCCCCCGCCTTTGCCGCCACCTATGAAAAATAAAAGGGTTAGGTCAAGAAAAACCATTTTGACCTGTCGAAACAAAGCACTTGCGCGCGCCTGCCGTAAAGCACTTCGATCCTCTCC
>Ga0302324_100007472_pt1 | contig 23224 bp, 25 predicted proteins | sample Palsa_T0_1_FD_201949 | JGI IMG/M metagenome (GOLD analysis project Ga0302324, IMG submission 201949) | Peat permafrost microbial communities from Stordalen Mire near Abisko, Sweden - Palsa_T0_1 | ecosystem: Environmental > Terrestrial > Soil > Palsa > Peat permafrost | place: Sweden: Abisko...
CAGGGAGGGCGCGTTCGCGCGCAGCGTCAAGCCCGGCGCCTCGGTGCGAATGGTCAAGCGCACGCCCGGACGCAGCGCCGGACGCAGCCACTGCGCGACCTGCTCGAGCAGCGCGCTCACGCTCACGGTCTCACGGGCAGCACCGCCGTGCGCGAACGCAAGCATGTCGTTCACCAGGCGATCGAGCTGCTTGAGGCTCACAACCGTTTTCTCCGAGCAGCGCGCGAGATCCTCGGGCGCCCGCCCCGGCAGCGTCATCTGCGAGGCGTAGAGCAGCGCGGCCGCGAGCGGCGTGCGGATCTGGTGTGCGAGTCCCGCGGCCAGCTCTCCCAAGGTCACCAGCCGTTGCTGGCGGGTCAGGAAAACGTTCATCAAGTGAGACTCGGTGACATCGGCGAGCAGCACCACCTCGCCGCCCTCGGCGAGCTCGCGTCGCGACACGTTCACGAATCGGCCGGTGCAGAGCTCGGTGTGCTCTCCGATGGCGCCGGTTCTCACCGCGGCGCGCGCCAGCACGGCACTGAACGACTGGCCGAGCAGGGGCTCGCCGAGCAGCGCCAGCGCCGCCGGATTGCTTTCCTTGATCTCGCCGCGGGCATCGAGCACGAGCACGCCGCCGGGCAGACCCTCGATCACGGCCGAGAGGCGTGCCGCGAGATGTTCCTTGCCGGCACGCGCCTCGCCCAGCTCGATATGGAGCTCCGCGACTTGAGCGCGCAGCGCCTCGTAAGCGCCCGCGAGCTGCTCCGAGATGGATCCGAAAGCGCGAAATGCGGCTTTGAGCTCGCTGCGCTGGTTGTCGATGAGGTCGAGAGAGGTTGCGGCCATACGCTCGGAAGAAAGCAACTTCTGTGCCCTCACCGTTTTTCCTCCTCCGATCAACCGTTTACGAATCGATCGGCGAAGAAGCGGGCGGCGAGCGTCAAAAATCCGTCAGGCGTACAGCCGATACTTGCGCAGCTTCTCGACGAGCGTCGTGCGGCGCATGTTCAAAAGCCGCGCGGCCTCCGCGACCGTGCCGTCAGCCTCTTCGAGGGCTTTGCGGATGAGTCCGATCTCGATGGCCGACAGATGATCCTTGAGATTGATCCCACCGTTCTTCAGGGCACTCTCGACCGCCGGGCCGCCGTCGAGGCTCACGCATGAGGCGAAGGTCCCCTCGCCCTCCTCCGTGTCGTCGCGGGAATCGTCCGCCTCGCAGAAATCGACGCCATCGCGAACATCCGCGCCATCGCGAACATCCGTGCCGTCGCGAACACCCTCGGCGTCGCGAACACCCTCGGCATCGCGCAGCACGAGCTGCGGCTCGCCCGACACGATGCGCATGTCGCCGCCGAGAAACGGAGCGGCCTCGCTCGCGCGATAGCGCTCGGGCAGATCGGCCGCAGTGATGGTCTGATCCGGATAGAGGATGGCCAGTCGCTCGAGCAGATTTGCGAGCTCGCGCACGTTGCCGGGCCAGCGGTTGCGCACCAGGCAGCGCATCGCGCTCTTCTCGAGCCGGATGTGGCGTCCGGCGTTCTGACCCTGCCGGCAGAGCAGGTGCTCGATCAGCACGGGCAGGTCCTCGAGCCGCTCGCGCAGCGGCGGCATCTGCACCGGAAAGACGTTCAGGCGATAAAACAGGTCTTCGCGGAACCGCCCGGCGACGATCGCCGCATCCAGATCCCGGTGCGTGGCCGCGATGATGCGCACGTTGCACGCTATGGTGCGATTGCTGCCCACACGCTCGAAGGTGCGCTCCTGCAGGACCCGCAACAGCTTCACCTGCATCTGCAGCGACATGTCGCCGATCTCATCGAGGAACAGGGTGCCGCCCTCGGCAAACTCGAAGCGCCCGATGCGCGTGCTCAACGCTCCTGTGAACGCCCCTTTCTCGTGACCGAACAGCTCACTTTCCAGCAAGTCCGCGGGAATCGCGCCGCAATTGACCGGCACGAAAGGATGTCCCGAGCGGCCGGACAGCTCGTGGACATGGCGCGCGACCATCTCCTTGCCGGTGCCGGATTCGCCGAGAATGAGCACGTTGGTGTCGTAGGGCGCCACTTGCTCGACGAGCCGGTGAATGGCGCGCATCGGAGTAGATGTGCCGCTCGGCCGGAAACGATATGTTCCCGGCTGCGTCGGGTGGCCGTTGCGCACGTTCTGCGCCTGGTTGAGCACCGCCGAAAGGCGGCGCTGCTTCACGGGCAACTCGAGGTGCAGCCAGGCGAGATCACCGCTCGTCTCGGCGATCTTGGGCAGGCCGTCGCTGGACACGTAGATCACCGGCAGCGGCTGCGCCAGCGCACGCAGGCGCGCGACGAGTTCCGGTCCCTCTTTCTGGATGGTTTCGGCGCCGACGATCAGCGCCAGCCAGTCATGAGCCCCTTCGGTCTGGCGGCCGAGCTCGGCCAAATCGTGAAAACGGACCGGGGCGAGGTCCAAGAATCTGAGCAGAGCCTCTAAGGTTCGCGCCTGCGAATCCGCGGGTTCCATCACAATAACTTTGGCGTCGACCACGATCGGGGGCTCCTTCCCGTGAAAAACTGTGACGAACTCCACAGATCTACGGTTCCGTCTCAAACATTGCTGCTAACCCATTGAGATTGCTCAATCAATTCAACGAGGCGGCACATGTTAACTTATGAACTCCAACGTAAAGCAGTTGGGGAACACCCGGAACGGATGTAGGGAGATCACCCAATTAATGTCTAGGGTGAATCGCTAAGTTCGAGCGAGGCAGATCCCTCTAGCATCTCTAGGGTGCGGCGATTCGCGCGCCCGCGACGCGCCGCCGGTGATGCCGAAAGATCAGTTTCTCGAGCATGTCGACCACGGCCTCGCTCATGTCGCGGAACATGAGTTGCACGATGCGCTCACTGCCTTGAACGCGCTCGCGCTCGCCCGCGACCACGCAGGGAATTCTCAGGGGCTGCGGCAGGGTGCGATTGATGTAGAGGTGCAGGAGACCGGTGCCGCCGGTCTTCACGGACGCGGCGCCGAACCATTCCAGCGCGCGCGCGCTCAACCGCACGCGCTGGGACGCGGGCAGCGGCTTGGACTGCGCCGCCAGATCCGCCGTGAGCCGCAGCAATACGTTGAGCTTGTACTCGAGGCGCTGCAACTCGTGCACCAGGGCGGATGACTCCTCCTTGCTGAGTGCTTCGGAGACGCGCACTTCCTCGAGCGTGGATTCGGCGCCCAGGAGCTGATGGTTGTCCGCATTCAGCCGGGCGAGCTCCAGCCCCTCGGGCAGCGCTCCGGGGAACCATTGCAGCGGTAGCAGTTCCTCGAATATCAGTCCATCGCCGAGGAACGACTCTGGCATGCAGGAATCCGGCTAGCGATGATGCGCGTAGGCGCGTACCGCGCGCCGGCCGGCCGTCAGCATATCCATGTCGCGGCACTTGGCGCGAAACCGATGTTCCATCCGCCCGATGGACCGTGCATTCAGATCGGCGATGACGCGCAGCATGGAACGATCCGCGGGGCTCAGGGTTGGCATGGTTTGGCGAAGCGACTTTAGCAGCCGCAGCCGTTCGGCGTCGAGACGCAGGATCTCCTCCACATCGCCGCCCTCGGCCGCGGCCACGATCTCCCGCGATAGATCGAGCGCGCGCTGCAGGGCGGCGGCGGTCTCGGAGCTCGTCATCGCGCGTCCGTCACGATCCCGTCCCAGCCGCTTTTGACCTTGCGCAACAGGGCGATCACTTCGCCCACGATCGAGGCATCCAGGGTGGCATTGGCGAGCGTCAGGCGAGCGAGCATGTAGACGTACAACGAGCGCAGATTTGCGGCGATTTCCGCGCCGCGCTCCATGTCGAGCGTGCCGTTGAGCTGATTGATGAGGCGAATGGCCTTCCCCATGGCCTTCCCCTTGGCCACGATCTCGTTCAAGGGCAGGTTGTTGCTGATGCGCGCCATGCAGCCCTGCGCGATGGTGAGCTGCGTGAGCACCTCTTCATACATGATCTGCACGAGCCGCGCCGGGCTCGCGCCCGCGACCAGGCCGTGGTTGGATACGGCGCGATACTGGGCGGCACCTCGGGATTGCAGCATGTCGCTTGTCCTCAGGTACCGAGGTTGCCGCTGCTCAAGCTGCTGGTCGAACTGCTGGAGCTCGAGGAGGACTGATTCGGATTGAACTCGGCGGTGAGATAGGTCTGGGTCTCCTTGAGCGCCGCAACGGCCGAGTCCATGGCGTTGTACTCCGAGGTGAGCGTGGCCGAATAGGTCGCGAGCTCGGCCTGCAGCGCAGTCTGTTGCTGCGAGACGCTGCTCAAGCTCGATTGCAGCCCCTGGTTGATGCTCGAGAGCAAGCCGCCGGGACCCGAATACTGGTTGATGAGCGTGTTGAGCTGAGTGGCGATGCCGTTCGTGCCGCCCAAGAGATTTCCGACCGCGGTCAAATTGGCGCTCAGCGCGTTGGTTAGCGTGCTCGAATTGGAATCAAGCTGTCCCGTATTGGCGTCGGCCGTGATGCCGAGATCACCGAGTGAAGCCACGCCGTTCGTGTTGCCGGACTTGACCTGCCCGAGAATGTTCTCGAGCTGGTTCTGGAACGACTCGAGCGTGGCGTTGCCGTTCAACGGCCCGGCCGTCTGCGTGCTCGCATCGTAGCCGCCGAGGCTTTGGATCGCACTCAGCACGCCGTTCACGGCCGTGACGAACGTGCCGATCGAGGTCGATGCCGCGGACGTGTCGGCGCTGATGGTCAAGGTCGTGGGCGTGTTCGCCGCGGATTGGCCGAGTAAGTCGAGCGTCACGCCGCTGATCGCTCCGCTCACCACGTTGTTCGCGCTGGTCGCCGGGAAGCCGTTGATCGAATAGTTGGCGTCCGTCGCGGCCTGAGTTTGCGTGAGGCCGGTCGTGCCGGATGCGGGATAGACCAGCGAGGCGAGGCCGCCGTCGCCTCCGGATTCGCTCACGCTGATCGCATTGGCGGCGCCGGTCACCGTTCCGGTGATCACGAGCCGGGCGCCCGCGGTGGTGGTGATGACGCTCGCCGTCACACCGGGATTGTTGGGTGCCGAGTTGATGGCCGTGGCGATGCCCGAGAGCGTGTCGTCGGTCGAATCGATGCTGATCGAGGTGGAGGCTTCGCCCACGGCGATGTTCAACGTTCCGGTCCCGATGGTGGTATCGCCGCTCGCCACCGGCGCCGAGCTGAGCGATGCGGCCGTGGCGAGATTTTGCACCTCGAGGGAGTACTGTCCCGGGACGGCGTCCGAGCTCGTGCTGGCCGAGGCGATGGACTTGTCCGCGACCGTCGCGTCGTAGCCCGCGAGCGACGAGGGCGTCTCGAGCGAGGACAAGGTCGCTTGCAGGGTGGAGAGCGCACTCGAGAACGTGCCGAAGGCGGACACCTGCGCATTGAGCGAGGTCTGCTCCGCCGATAGCTCGTTCGTTTGCGCCGCACCATATGCGGAGGTGAGCGAGGATACGATGGCGCTGATGTCGAGGCCCGAGCCGATGCCCGTCGAGGTGATGAGGGAGCTCGGCGTGCTGGACGAGGAAGCGGTGCTGCTGTTTACGGCTGAGCTCATGGGGGACCTTTTAGCAATGGGCTATTTATCGGCACGACACCGAGGAACTTAAGCAAGAGGCATACCAGGGCGCGATTTCGCTCCCCCGTCCTCACGCGTGCTCGTCAATCACCGCGCTGGAAATGCCGAGGCTCTTGGCCAGGGCCGGGAACGATACGGACGGATATTCGGCAATGACCGCTCCCGTGGCCGGATTGACCTCCTGGATGAGCATCGAGTCCGAATTCGGATCTACTCGGAACTGGTTGGGCCGACCCGAGTCATTGAGGTACTTGTTGAGGAAAGCGACCTGCGCCTGTACGTCGGTGCTGCGGTTGGCGGCGCTCGATTTGGCGCTTCCGGCAACGCTGGGCGCGGTCTTGCCGTCGGCGGGCGGCAAACCTTTGCCGCTCGACGGTGAGGTCGTTGTGGGTGCCTGACTTCCGTGCACGAGGCTCGTCACCGGTATCTGTACCGGGTTTGCGTCGCTCGCCATGATGACACCTGCTCAATGAAAGGCGGATCAACTCCTCGAAGTACTCTCGTGAGACCACGGCCCGGCCGCGCGAGCGGCCGAGCCGTGGGTGAACCCATCGATCGGGTTATCGACTGTTACTGCAGAAGCTTGAGGATCAGCTGCGGCTGCTGGTTGGCCTGCGCCAACACCGAGATTCCCGCCTGCTCCAACACCTGCGCCTGGGTCAAGTTCGCCGTCTCCTGTGCGAAATCCGCATCCTCGATGGTGCTGCGGGACTGGGTCAGGTTCTGGCTGGTCGACTGCAGGTTGCTCACCGCCGCGGTGAAGCGGTTCTGAATGGCGCCGAGCTGCGACTGGAACTGACTGACGGTGGCGAGCGCGGAATCCACCGACTCGATGGTCGCGTTGGCCCCGTTGACCGTCAGCACATTGTTGCCCTGAAGAGTACCGGTGGCAGTGACCGTGGTCGCCGCCGCGAAGCCGCTCGCCGTGAGATCGGCTGCGAGACCGCCGACTTGGATGTTCTGCGAAGAGGACAGCGAGACCTGCCCGTAGAACGCCGTGGCGCCGCCCACATAGGCCGCGCCGGTTCCGATGTCCGCACCGGTCGTGGCGTTGTACGAGGTGACATGCGTAATGCCGCCGGTGCTGGCAACCAGGCCGCCCGGATTCAGGTTCTGGTTCAACTGGATGTTGCTGCCGTCCGCCGCCGTCAAAATGAGACCGTTGCCGCCCGTGGCCGCCGTGACGCCGCCGTCCTGGGTCGAGTAGCTGTTGATCGCCGTGACCAGATTCGCCGCGGTCACGGGGCCGGAGGTCGTGTTCAACACGGTCACCCCGTTAACCGCCAGCGAATACCCGCCGGTGCCGACCGTCACGGCGCCGAAGGTCACGTCCTGGGAGTTGTTGGCGGTGGCCGTCAATCCCGAGATGTTGGCGCCGTTGATGGCGGCCGCCTTCGCGTACGCCGAGCTCGCGTCCTGATAAGCGTAGGCGGCGCCGCCCGTTCCGGAGCTGGCCGTCGTCGCATACAGGCTGCTCGCGCCGATGGTCGTCGCACTGCCGTTGCCGACCGCAATGGTCAGAGCGCCGGTGGTGCCGCCGGTCGCGACGGCCGTCGTGGTCGAGGCGACCGCGCCGACCTGGTTGGCGCCGACGCCCTGGGCGAGGTTGATCGAGATCGTGTTGCCGACGTTGGCGCCTACCTGGTAGGTCTGCACGCCGCTCGAGCCGTTCAGGACGTTCAAGCCGTTGAAAGTCGTCTGCGACGCGATCTGCGTGATTTCCGAGATCTGCTGCTGCACCTGCTGGTCGAGCGCCTGGCGGTCCGAAGCGCTGTTCGAGCCGTTGGCCGATTCCACCGCGAGGGTGCGGATGCTCTGCAGGTTATTGACGATGGTGGTCAGCGCGCCGGCGGCGGTCTGTGATTCGGAGACCGCGTCGTTCGCGTTGTTGATCGCCTGGTTGGTGCCGTTGACCTGGGTGGTGAACTGCTGGCTGATCGCCAGTCCCGCCGCGTCGTCGGCGGCGCTGTTGATGCGCAGACCCGAGGACAGGCGCGTCAGCGACTGCGTCAACAGCGACTGGGACCCGTTCAGATTGTTTTGCGCAACAATCGAATCGATGTTGGTATTGAGGACTAGTGACATTACTCTGCTCCGTGTTTGATCTACCGGCCCGTCAAGGCCATTCAGTTTCGGTTGTGTTCACTTCACCCGCCGAGCGGGCGGACCGGTGACCACATACAGAGGGTTTATCGGACGGCGCCCGCCGTTCTTGAGGCTGACCCGGCGGCCTAGCCGGCCTTTCGTAGCACTGCGTCACGATTCTCGCCGGGGGCATTTGACAGTGCGATTTCGCGGTCAAATGAGCGGGTTGGAGTAGAATGCCGGGTTTTTCCCAGAGCACCCGCCGGATCTTCTTGAAAATCGCTACCCGCAAAGCGCCCGCGCGGCGCAACACGCCCAAGGTGGGCTTCGTCAGCCTGGGATGCCCCAAAGCCCTGGTCGATTCCGAACGTATCCTCACGCGCCTGCGCGCCGAAGGGTATGAAGTCGCGCCCAGCTATCGCGCCGCCGACCTCGTCGTGGTGAATACCTGCGGCTTCATCGATGCCGCGATCGACGAGTCGCTCGAGGCCATCGGCGAGGCGCTGGCCGAAAACGGCAAGGTGATCGTCACCGGCTGCCTCGGCGCGCAGCCCGAGAAAATCCTCGCGCGGCATCCGCAAGTGCTGAAAATCACCGGGCCGCAGCGCTACGAGGAAGTGCTCGCCTCGGTGCACGAGTTCTTGCCGCCCAAGCATGAGCCCTTCCTCGATCTCATTCCCGCGGGCGGCGTCAAGCTCACCCCGCGCCACTACGCCTACCTCAAGATCTCCGAGGGCTGCAATCACCACTGCAGCTTCTGCATCATCCCGTCCATGCGCGGCCGCCTGGCGAGCCGGCCCATCGGTGAGGTGCTGCGCGAGGCCGAGAGCCTCGTGGGCGCCGGCGTGAAGGAGCTGCTGGTCATATCGCAGGACACGAGCGCCTACGGCGCGGATCTGAAATATGCCGAGGAGCCATGGCGCGGCATTGCGCGCCGCACGCGCTTTTACGATCTCGCCGAGGCGCTCGGCGAGCTGCGCGTCTGGATCCGGCTGCACTACGTCTACCCGTATCCGCACGTGGACCAGGTCGTCGAGCTCATGGCCGATGGGCGGGTGCTGCCCTATCTCGACATCCCGTTCCAGCACGCGAGCGAGCGCATCTTGAAGCTCATGCGCCGCCCCGCGGCGGCGGAGAACACGCTCGATCGGATTGCCGCCTGGCGGCGGGACGTGCCGGACATTGCGATCCGCAGCACGTTCATCGTCGGATTTCCCGGCGAGACCGAGCAAGACTTCGCAGAGCTCCTCGATTGGCTGCGCAGTGCTCAGCTCGACCGCGTCGGCTGCTTCGAATACTCCCCGGTCGAGGGCGCCACGGCCAACGCCCTGAAGGAGACGCCGGTCCCCGAAGAAGTGAAGCACGAGCGGCGTGAGCGCTTCATGGAGCTCTCCGCCGAGATCAGCGCCAAGCGGCTGAAGAAAAAAGTCGGCAGAACGCTGCAAGTCCTGATCGACCGCATCGACGGAGAAGTCGCGATCGCGCGCTCATCGAGCGATGCGCCGGAGATCGACGGCGTGGTGCGCATCCTGGACGGCGGCGGCTTGAAGGTCGGCGATTGGGCGCAGGTGCGCATCACCAAATCCGCCGCCTACGACCTCGAGGGGCGCATCGTCAAGTAGTTTGGTTTGCGCGTCGGCAACGACGCATCAAGGCAGCCACCGCGGCTGCCGCAAAGGACGCGTCGAAAACGGCGCACAGGAGAATCGAAGGTGCAAATAGCGGCAGATAGCGTGGTGCTGATCCACTACACGCTCAAAAACGACGACGGCAAGGTACTCGACAGCTCGGCGGGCGGCGAACCGCTCGCCTACATCCAGGGCCACGGTAATCTCGTCTCGGGCCTGGAAAAGGCGCTCGAGGGCAAAACCCAGGGCAACCGCCTCGAGGTGACCGTGGCGCCCGAGGAGGGCTACGGCACGCGCAACGAGACGCTCGTGCAGCGCGTACCCAAGCGATCCCTGCAAGGCGCCGGCGAGCTTCGCAAGGGCATGCAGTTTCAGGCGCAGACCGACGAGGGCATGCGGGTATTCACGGTGACCGCGATCGTGGGCGATATGGTCTCCCTCGACGGCAATCATCCGCTCGCCGATCAGACGCTGCATTTCGACGTCGAAGTGGTCGAGGTGCGCAGTGCGACTTCCGAGGAGCTCGAGCACGGCCACGTGCACGGCGCCGGCGGCCATCATCACTAGCCCTCGAGATATCTCTAGGGCGGGGCGGGGCCGCCCTCCTACCCCTGGAGATACTTGAACAGTGAGAGCCCCTCGGTCTGCGTGTACGCTTCCATCGCGGCGCTCAAGGTCGTGTTTTGCGAGTCGAGGTTCGTCACCGCGCTCGCGTAATCGAGCCCCTGAATGTTCGTGATCGATTCCTGCAGCTGAGTTTGCTGCGTCGTCGCCACCGCTTGCGAGGTGGTGATGGTGTTCAGCCGGGCGCCGACCTTCGATTGCACGGTTTGCGTGTTGTCGAGCGCCTGGTCGATGCCGTTGATCGCGCTCACGATGGAGTTGTTGAGCTGCGCCTGTCCCGCGGCGGTGGCCGTGCTTTGCTGCAAGGCCGTGGCGAGGTTCTGCACGGTGGTGAAAACGCTCTGGTCCGTGCTCGGCGCGACGGCGAACGAATCGCCGGCGGCCGGCGCACCGGATAGCGTCACCTGCATGCCCGCGAACGTGATGGCCTGTCCGCTCGTGTAAGTTCCCGAGGTGACCACCGTTCCTCCCGAGTTCACCACCTGGTAAGTATCCGGCGCGGTGAAGTTGATCGAATAGTTTCCCGCGATGTAATCGGCGGGATCGGTCACGGCGGTCGCGCCGATTAGCCCTGAGCCGGTATTCGCGCCGGCGGGGGTCACGTTGAACGTGCCGTTGCCGGTCTTGACCTGGTTGAACACCACATCGCCGTTGTCGCCCACCACCACCGTCTGCCCCGCGCCGATTTGCACCTGCCGCTGGCCCTGATCGCCGCTGTAGGTGGCGCCGGTGGCCGTCTGAGCGAACGGCTGCGTCTGCGTGGAATAGCCGGCGAATATGTAGTTCCCGGAGCCGTCCTGGGTGTTGGCGACCGACAGTATGCTTCCCTGGATCTGCTGGACTTGCGTGGCGATGGCGCTCAAGTCGGACGGCGACTCGGTGGCGTTGTTGGCCTCGAGGGCGAGATCACGCAGGCTCTGCAGCTGGTTCTGCAATTGCGTGAGCGCGCTGTCCTCGGTATTCAAGCTATCGGTCGCGCTGTTGCCGTTGGCGGTGTACTGCTGGCTTTGCGCGAGCACCTGGTTGTAGCCGGCGACGAGCCCGGCACCGACCGGATTTTGCGACGCCGTGGTGAACGCGAGCCCCGTGGAGATGCCGTTCTGGGTGGTGGAGATACTGGACTCGAGCTGATTGAGCGCGGTCAAGAACTGGGCCTGCTCCATGCTTTGAGTGACGCGCATCGTCGTTATCCTTAGCTATAAGTGCCGTTGATCGAGTCCAGGAATGTCGTGAACAGGCCGTTCGCGACCGACAGCGCTTGCGCGGAGGCTTGATAGGCCTGCTGCCACTGCAGGAGATTCGCCGCCTCCTCGTCGAGATTCACTCCGGAGACCGATTGGACGTTGGTCTGCGCCTGCGTGTTCACTGCCGTCTGCGCCGTCGTCGCGGTGTTCACCTGCTGCGCCTGGGCGCCTGCGCCGCTGATCAGCGCGCCCACCGCGCCCGAGACGCTCATCGTGCCGTTCGACAGCACGCCCGTTGTCTGCTGATTCGCGGCCGCGAGGGCGTTGGTGTTATCGCCCGTGCCGCCCGCGTTGCTCTGCACCGTGAATGTGTCGCCCGCGGCAGGGGTGCCGCTGATCTGTACCTGCCAGCCGTCGAGATCGACATTGCCGCCCGAGGTGTAGGCGAAGCTGCCCGCGCCGTTGACGGAGTAGGTCGTCGGGGTCAGGAACTGAATGGTGGTGGTGTTGAGCAGCGCGGGGTTTGCGGCATCGACCACGGTACCCGCGCTGATGGTGGCGCTGCCGGTATTGGTATCGGATGCCGACGTCTGGATGGCGCCCGCCGCCGCAACACCCGAGGGGTCCGTGAGCGCGACTCCGATGCTCCCGGCAGCCTGCGCCGTCGGCTGAACCAGGAACTGATCCCCCGACGCCGGCGTTCCCGACAGCACGATGGAAAGACCCACCGAGCTCGCCGTGAGCGGACTTAAGCTCGTGCCCGCACCCGTGAGCGCGACATTGGCGCCCGTCGAGGCGTCGGTCAACGTGTACGTGCCCCCCTGGTACGAGAGCAGATAGTTGTCCGAGGTGAGGACCCCGATGTTCGATATCGTGACACTCGCCGTCGTCGCGTCGGTGTTGGCGCTCGAGGAGGTCGCCACCGGCGCGCCTACCGAGAAAAGCGCGGAGCCCAGCCGACCGTTCAGATCGAGACCGGAGGCTTGTTGGGTGTTGGCGCTTTGCGCGACCGCCGTGGCGATCTGCCCCAGTTGATTGAGCGCAGGATCGATGGCCTGCGTACGCGCCGACAGCAGTCCGCCGAGGTCCCCGGAGGTGATCGAGCTTGAGATCGAGGCGCCGTCGGACGCCGTGCTCGCCACTTCGAGCTGCGAGGCGTTGAACTGATTCGGTACCGTGCTCAGCTGGTAGGTGTTCTGATCGAGCACCAGCGGCTGGCCATTCCCCAGGTACACGTTGATCGAGCCGTCGCTGTTGCTCGTGGTCGTGACGCCCGCGAGCTGCGACAGATTCGAGACCAGCTCGTCGCGCTGATCGAGCAGCTGGTTCGGGGCCTGGCCCGAGCCCGAGCTTTGCGCGATCTGCGTGTTGAGGCTCGAGATCTGCGTGCTGATGGAATTGATTTGATTGACGTCCGCCGTGATGCGGGTGTTGACGTCCGAATTCATCTCCTGAAGCTGCGAGCTCGTGGAGTTGAGGTTGGCGGCGAGCGCGCTCGCGTCGCCGAGCAGCGCCTGTCGGGCGGCGCTGGAAGTGGGGTCGTCCGCCACCGCGGACCAGCCGCTGTAGTAGGTTTGCAGCGCCGTGGTCAACCCGCCGGCGGTGGTGCCGAACAGGTTGTCGATCTGGCTGGTGTAGTTCTGCAGCGCCGTGAGCTGCCCCAAAGTGCTCTGCGAGGTGTTGAGCTGGTTCGCGGCGGCCTGGCTGTAGGCGCGCTGCACGCCCCCGACATCGACGCCTGACCCGATCGCGAAGCCGCCCGCATCCTGCGGGAGCGCGGTTTCGAGCTCGATCGATTCCTCGTCGTACCCCGGCGTACTCGCGTTCGCGACGTTGTTGCTCGTCACTTCGATGGCCTGCTGAAAGGCCTGAAGTGCCGATAGATCAATCCCGAATATGCTCGACAAGCTATTCTCTCCGCGACGCCGAGATCTACTTCACGCTCTATCGGCGGCTGCCGCCGTTTCTAAAGCTTGACTGGCCGCGCACCGAGCGCCGCCTGCAAAGTGCCGCTGCTCAGCACCTCATTTAACTTATTCCCGTACTCCGGATCGGTCGCATACCCGGCCTTGGCGATGTTCTGGACGTAGGCGCGTGCATCGGCACCCGCGCCGATCGCTTCGCGATACCGGGGGGAACTCGCGAGCAGTCGGGCAAAATCACCGACACTTTCCTCGATGGAACCGTAGGCCCGAAAGGCCGTACGGCTCTGCTTGGCCACGCCGCCGCTGATCTCGACGGTATCGGCCACGGCGCGCGCGCCGCTCCACTCGCTGCCCGCCTTCACGCCGAACAGATTCAGGCTCGAATTGCCCGCGGCGGTTCGCGGCATGCGCTGCCCCCACCCGGTCTCGAGCGCCGCCTGCGCGAGCATGCCGAGCGGGTTGACGCCGAGCGCGGAGGCAGCCTGTCGAATGGTGGGCAGCACCTGCTGCACGAACTCGGCCGCCCGCTCCGGAAGATTGGCGCTGGTGGGTGCCGTGGCGGCGCTGCCGCGTGAGAGCTCTCGCGATGGTGCAGCCGCCGGCGCCGCTTGCCCGCCCGCCGCTTGCGCGCCCGCCGCTTGCCCGCCCGGTGCTTGCCCGCCCTGGGCTTGCCCGCCCGGCAACTTCCCGCCGCCCAGTTGCCGCTCGAACAGCCGCGCGATGCCGAGATCTTGACGCTTGCTCAAAGTGAGCGCCACTTGTTTGTCGAACATGTCCTGGTACATGCCGGTTTCGTTGCTCGACGGTTCGCCGGCCGTCTCGCTCGCATCGCGCATGCTTTTGAGCATCATCTGCAGGAACAGCGCCTCCACTTGCTCGGACACCGCCTTGACGGTCGCCGGAGAAGAGGGCGCATTCTTGAGCGCGGCGAGCGCGTTCAAGTCCGTATAAGTATTCGCCTGCGTCGAAGCCGCCGGCGCGGCGGGCGTCGGGGCGGCGGGCGTTCCCGAAAGCGCAGTGGACAGCGGCGAGGTCATTCCGGCTCCTTAAATCACGACCAGCTCGGCCTGGAGCGCCCCCGCTTCCTTCAATGCCTCCAAAATGGCGACCAAGTCACCGGGCGCAGCTCCGACCTCGTTCACCGCATGCACGATCTGTTCCAGCTCCACCCCGGGCTTGAACAGGAACATCCGATTCGAGCCCTGATCGACATTGATCGTGGAATTGGTGGTGGTGGTCGTGGTGCCGACGCTCGCGAAAGCCGAGGGCTGGCTGACCTTCTGCTCTTCTTTGATACTGACCGTGAGGGAGCCGTGCGAGACCGCCGCCGGGCTCACCCGCACGTTGCTGCTGATCACCACGGTGCCGGTGCGCGAGTTGATGATCACCCGCGCGGGAGCACTCGCGGGATCGATCTCGAGGTTCTCGACGGTCGACAAGAATGCGACGCGTTGAGTGATGTCGAGCGGCGCGCGCACGCGCACCGACCCCCCGTCGATGATGGAGGCAATGCCGTCGCCGAGCCCGTGGTTCACGATCTGCACTAAGCGCGTCGCGGTGGTGAAGTCGGGGTCGTTCAAATTGAGGACAATGGCATCGCCGGTCGCGAGCTGAGTGGGAACCGCCTTTTCGATGGTGGCGCCGCCCGGAATGCGCCCCGAGCTCGGCACGTTGACGATGAGCTTCGAGCCGTCGTTCCCCTGCACGCCGAAGCCGCTCACGATCAAATTACCCTGCGCGATGGCGTAAATCTGGCCATCCAATCCGTGCAGCGGTGTGACCAGCAGCGATCCTCCGCGCAAGCTCTTCGCATTCGCGATCGAGTTCACGGTGATGTCGATGGTCTGCCCGGGCTTGACGAAGGCGGGCATCATGGCGTGCACCGACACCGCGGCCACGTTCTTGAGCTGCGGGGTCACGTTCGTGGGCACCACGACGCCGAGCTGCGCGAGCATGTTGGTGAGCGACTGGATGGTGAACGGCGCCTGGCTCGTCTGGTCTCCCGTGCCGTCGAGCCCGACCACCAGGCCATAGCCTACCAGCTGGTTGGTGCGCACCCCTTGCACCTGGGCCATGTCCTTGATGCGCTCGGCGCGCGCGGCGGGGGGAGCCGCCGTGAAGGCGACGACCGCCGCGAGACCGGCGAAGATCGAGAGATGGCGGACGAGGTTCATCATGGATCGCATGCTCAGAAGGGCGAGAGGACGGAATTGAAGAAGCGCGTGAGCCAGCCCATGCGGTTCGCGTTGGCGATGACGCCCTTGCCCGAATAGCTGATGTGCGCATCGGCGATCTTGTCGGACGTGACGGTGTTGTTGGTCGCCACATCCGCCGGGCGCACCACGCCCGAGATGTGGATGAACTCATCGCCCTGGTTGAGCTTCAGAGTCTTGTCGCCCACGACCACCATATTGCCGTTGCTCTGCACTTCCGTGACGGTCACGGTGAGAGCGCCGACGAAGCTGTTGCCTTGCGATGCCGTGCCCTCGCCGTCGAAGGTGTGCGAGCCGGACAGCGTGGTGTCGAGGATCGGCACGCCCTTGGTCGTGATGGACTTGCCGAAGATGGTCGGGCCGGTGTCCGTCACCGCCGAGGTCTTCGAGGTCGTGGTGGCCGCGTTCTTGCTCGCGGCCGTGGCCTCGTTCAGCACGATGGTGAGCACATCGCCCACGCGGCGCGCCTTCAGGTCCGCGAACAGCGCCATTTCCTGCCCGGCCTGATAGATGGCACCGTCGGTGCGCGGCACGGGCGGCGGCAGCGTGCGCGTGGTCGCGGGCTCGGGCTTGTGCTCGTGACCCGGCAGCAAGGAGCAGCCGGCGAGCCCGATCGCGAGCAGGATCGGAGCGGCCGCGGCGCTCAGGTGAATGCGGGGCGCGCTCATGTCAGGTTGGTCGTGAGATATTCGAGCATCTGGTCGGTGGTCGTGATCGCCTTGGAATTCATCTCGTAGGCCCGCTGGCACTCGATCATGTTCACGAGCTCGGTCACCGTGTTGACGTTCGAGGTCTCGAGCGACCCTTGCTGGATGGTGCCGAGGCCGTTGGCTCCGGCCGTGCCGGTCTGCGGCGAGCCGCTCGCGGCGGACTCGATCACCAGGTTGTTGCCGATGTTCTGCAGCCCCTGTTCGTTGATGAAATCCGCGAGCTGCACCTGTCCGATCTGGGTGGTCTTGCCGCTCGCCGACACGGCCGTGACCGCGCCGTCGTTCCCCACCGTGACCGATTGAGTGCCGACCGGAATGGTGATGGCGGGCTGAATCGGGTAGCCGCTCGCCGTCACGACGTTGCCCTGGTTGTCCATGGTGAACGAGCCGTCGCGCGTGTACGCGAGCGAGCCGTCCGGCAGCGTGATCTGGAAGAATCCGCGGCCCGAGATCTGCAGGTCGAGCGGATTGTTGGTGGTGGTGGAGCTGCCCTGGGCGTAGTTCGCCTCGGTGGCGACGATGCGCACGCCGGTACCGAGCGTGAGGCCCGTGCTGTACTGAGTGTTCTGCGTGCTCTGCGCGCCCACCTGGCGCACGTTCTGGTACATGAGATCCTGGAACGCCGCGCGCTGCGACTTGTACCCCGTGGTGTTGGCGTTCGCGAGGTTGTTGGCGATGATCGCCATCTGCGTGTTCTGGGCGTCGAGGCCGGTCTTGGCGGACCAAAGTGCGAGATTCATGATTCAATTCCTTACGATGCGTTCGACATCATTTGTTCGGCCATCTGCTCGTTCTGATCGCTCGAGTTCATGCTCTTGACCTGAAAGTCGTACTGGCGCTGCAGCTCGATCATGTTGATCAGCGACTGCGCGGCGTTGACGTTGCTCGACTCGAGCACGCCCGACGTCACGGTCACGGTGGGATCGGTCTCGGCCTTGCGGCCGTCTTTGAGACGCAGCAGTCCGTCGCTGCCTTTTTGCAAATCCTTCTGCGGCGGATTCACCAGCTTTATCCGGTCGGTCGGCGAAATGCCGATCGGGTTCAAGCCGAGAGGCACCACGGAGATCGTGCCGTCGTTGCCGACGGTGACCGTCGTGGCCGGCGGTATGTTCAGCGGTCCGGACTCCGTGAGCACCTGCTGGCCGGCCGCGGTGGTCACCGAGCCGTCGACGCCCACCCGCAAATCGCCGGCACGCGTGTAGCCTTCCGTGCCGTCGCTGCCCATGACGGCGATGTAACCGCTGCCGTTCACCGCGATATCGAGGTCGCGGCCGGTGCCCTGCATCACGCCGCTCGAGAAATCCGTTCCGGCGTCGCTCGCCACCGCGTTCACTCGCGTCGCATACCCCGGTCCGTAAATCGGCTGGCTCACGAAGGACACCGCGTCGGCGCGAAAGCCCACGGTGTTGATGTTCGCGATGTTGTGGTTGTTGACGGCCTGCGCCTGCATGATCTGCTTCGCGCCCGTCATGGCCACATAGAGCCCTCTATCCATTGGTGGCGATACCGATCACGGTCTGCGACAGCTGGTCGGCGGTGGTGATGACCTGGGCATTCGCCTGGAAGGCGCGCTGCTCTGTGATCATGTTCACCAGCTCGGTCGTGAGGTCGACGTTCGAGCTCTCGAGCGCGCTCGACTGCACGGTGCCGAAGCCGGCCGACCCGGCCGTTCCCTGTACCACGGTGCCGGAAGCGAAGGTCTGCGCCCAATTGGTATCCGTCAGCTGCTGCAGACCCTGCGGGTTCGGAAAATTCGCGATGGCGAGCTGGCCGAGATCGGTCGAGCGGCCGTTGGTGTACACGGCCGACACGACGCCCGTGGCATCGACCGAGACGGTGCTCAGCTGGCCGGTGGTGTAGCCGTTCTGCGTGACGGAGCTCACGCCGAATGTGGTGCCGTACTGCGTCGTGTCACCGAAATTGAAGGTCATGTTCATTGCCGTCGCGCCGTCGGCGGGCGTGTAGCCGCCGAACGCGACGTTGCCGTTCGCCGGCGCCGTCAGGGTGCCGGCGGAGTTGAAGGTCAGGGTTTGCGCGCCGCCCACCTGCGTGCCGCCCACCGTCATGTCGACATTCCACGTGCCCGGCGTCGCGGTCTGCGAGAAGTAGAAGGTCGCCGGATAGGAATTCCCGAGCGAGTCGTAGACGGTGGTGGAGGTCGATTGCGAGTAGGTATTGGGGTTGGTCGGATCGAACGGCGCCGCAGTCGGCGCCGTGTCGTCGGACGGCAGGTTCAATGTCACCACGCCGGTCGAGGTCGCCTGCGGAGCGCTCTGCGCGGTGTTGAGATTGAGGTTCTGCAGCGCCCCGGTGTTGAAGCCGCCGTTCGCGAGCGGCGGATAAACTTGCAGGAATTGCCCCGTTGCAGTCGTGACGTTGCCGTTCTGGTCTTCGGTGAACTCGCCGTTGCGGGTATAGACATAGCCGCTCGGACTGTCGAGCGTGAAGAACCCGTTGCCGCTGATCGCCATGTCGAGCGGCGAGGAGGTGTTCGTGATGTCGCCCTGCGTGAATTGCTGCGCCGAAGAAATCAGCTGCACACCCTCGCCCGACGTCGAGGTGTTGAGATTCACCGCGCTCGATGAGAACACGTCGCCGAATTCCGCCTGGGAGCTCTTGAAGCCGGTGGTGTCGGCATTCGCGATGTTGTTCGAGGTGATGTCCAGGGCCGAACTGGCGGCCGTCAAGCCCGATAACGCGATATTGAAAGTTGCCATGAGTCAAGCTCCTCTGGAATTAATTTGAAATCTGCTGAACGCTCGAGAACGGCACGCTGCCGAGCCCGGAGATGTTCAGTGTCAAGCCGCTCGTGCCCGCGCCCATCGTGACGCTGTCGACCGTTCCGCTCACCAGCGTGCTGACGGCGGTGCCGGCCGCTACGCCGTTCACCTGTGCGCTCAGGGTGTAGGTCCCCGCAGGCGCCGCCGAGCCGCCGCCGGTCTGCCCGTTCCAGGTGAAGTTCGCGAGTCCGGCGGACTGCGCGCCGAGATTGATCGACTGCACCAGCACGCCCGCGCTGTTCATGATGTTGAGCACCACCGAAGAGCTCGTCTGGGGCACGCTCACCGCACCGTTGACCGTGGCGCCGGGCGTCGCGAGCGAGGCCGTCGAGCTCGTCACCAGCGCCGTGTGGCCGAGGAGCGAGGAGGCCTGCAGCGCCTGGCCCGACGTGAGTGAACTCGACAGCGTCGCGAACGAGGTGTTCAGCTGCGTGATGCCCTGTACCTCGCTCAACGAGGCGAGCTGGCTCAGGAACTCGTTGCTGTCCACCGGGCTGGTCGGATCCTGGTTCTGCAGCTGCGCGAGCATCAGCGTCAGAAAGTCGGTGCCGCCGAGCGTGACGCCGTTGGCGCTCGAGCTCGAGCTGCTGCCGTTCGACGTGCTGCCGTTGGCCGACCCGGTACCGCTTGTCCCGCCGGTACCGCTCGTCCCTCCCGCGCCGGGTTGGCTTGTCGCATGTATGTTGCTGAGCATGATTAGTGACCCATGGAAATGACTTTGAGCAATAGATCGCGTGCGGTGTTGACCGCGAGCACGTTGGTCGAGAAAGAGCGGTTGGCGGAAATCATGTTGGTCATCTCCTCGATCGAGTTGACGTTCGAGGTGTAGACATAGCCGTCCTTGTCCGCTAGCGGATGGTCGGGCTGATAGGTTCTGAGCGGCGGCGTCGTGCTCTCCACCACGCCGAGAACGCGTACCCCCGCGGAAGCATCCTGATCGTCGAGGCTCCCTTCGTTGTCCATCATCGCCGCGAACACCGGATGCCGCGCGCGGTAAACCTTGCTCGCGTCGCCGTTGACGCTCTCCGCGTTCGCGAGATTGCTGGCCGTCGCGTTGAGCCGGATGGTCTCGGCGTTCATCGCGCTGCCGGAAATGTTGAACACGCTGAATAGCGACATGGTCTTCTCCTTCGCGCTACTGGCCGTTGATCGCGAGCTGCAGCTCGGAAATCGTCCCGTTGATGAAGTTGAGGCTCGCCTGGTAGCGCACGTTGTTCTCCGAGAACGCCGCCTGCTCGACCGGCATCTCGACGGTGTTGCCGTCGAGCGAGGCCTGGTAGGGATTGCGGTACTTCAGATCGCCGAGCGGCGCATCGGCCGTGTCGAACGTGATGTGCGCGACATGCGTGACCTGCAAAGGCATTTGCGTCTCGCCTCGGCTCTGCGCGAGCACCGCGCCGAAATCGATGTCGCGCGCCTTGTAGCCCGGCGTGTCCGCATTGGCGAGGTTCGCGGCCAGCACACCGAGACGTTGCCCGTGTACTAAAAGTGCCTGCTCGTGTATTCCGAAAACGTTTTCGAACATGGGTCGGATCTCCTCGCTGGGGACTAGAGCAAGAGCTGTGCCAACGCCCGCCGACCCGCATTCGGAGGGCCAACAGGCCAAAACGGACGCTGGCGGACCCTGAAAGGGCTGCTCGACTCTCTCGACGGAGGCAAATCTCGCCGCCGGCGAGCGCGGCGGCGGCAATCCCTTGCCGGGGGCGGCGGCGGCAATGATCGGGTCTGGCACGTCCCTTGCTTGTCACTGGGTACCATGCGCAGTCCGTCAAGAATTTGTCATTGCCTTCTCCTCCTCGCGCTTGCGGTCGGCCCCGCGGCTTTCGCCGCCGCGTCGGGCGTGGAGGGCGCGGACGCCGCGAGCACCGACCTCGAAGATCCGAGGGGCCTCGAGTCCCTTGCGCAGAAGGAAGCGGCCCTGCACTTGCCGCCGCTCAGCGATCGGCAACGCCTCATTGCCGGCCCGATCGAAGCCCACGTGAGCCTCAAGCGCTGCAGCCGGCCGGTCACCCCCATCGTGAGCGCCGGCGCCCACATGCGCGATCGGATCCTGGTCGAGCTGCGCTGCCCGGGCACCCCGCCCTGGCACATCTATGTTTCCGTGCGGCTGGTGGGCACCTCGCCCGTGGCCATTGCCGCGCGGGCGATCGTGACCGGGTCGGTATTGACGGATAAAGACGTGCGCATCGAGCAGCGCGACATCCCGGAGCTGCCGCCCGGCTATCTCGACGACCCCACCGTCGCCATCGGGCTGACCGCAGCTCGGCCAATCTCCAGCGGAGCCGTGATCACCAATCAACTTCTCCTGGGCGCGAAGGCGCTGCAACGCGGTCAGATGGTGACCCTCGTTGCCGACTCCGGCGCGATGAGCATCCGGATGGAAGGCAAGGCACTGAGCGACGCCCTCATCAATCAACGGGTTAAGGTCGAGAATCTGTCATCCGGCAAAATCGTCGAGGGAGTGGCTCGATCCCAGCAGGTAGTTGAAATTGTTTTGCAATAGCCCCTTCAGTGATGCACGTCTCAGCCGATAGAGGTATGAGAAGGTCGACGGGCCGGACGGTTAAAGTCCTTCCCTTCTTTGACGATAACCAGGGCAACGGTCCTGCCGAGGAGTGATTTCGGTGCCATCGAAAATCAGTGGATTGCCAACGTCCGAGCCGCTCGCGCCCCCTAAGGGCTCGAACACCGGAGGCGTTGCTGCTGACAGGACGCCGACGGACTCGCCGGCCGCCAGTTCGACCGCGCAGACGGGAGATCACGTCACCTTGACGACCTCCGCCCGCTCCCTGCAGAAACTTTCCGACGCGATCGCGCAGACACCCGTGGTCAATGCCGCGAAGGTTTCCTCCATCAAGGAGGCGGTGAACAGCGGCAGCTACTCGATCGACGCCTCTCGAATCGCCGGCAAGATGCTTCAGGCCGAGCGCGGACTCAAGTAGCCGCCATGAGCCAGGATGCGCGCCGACGTCTCGAGGACTTGCTTGATCGAGAAATCGACGCGGCCCGCACGCTCGCCTCCGTGCTCGACGCCGAACGCGCCGCACTGACCGGTTCATCCTCCGCCGAGGTTGAGAAGCGCGCCGGGGAAAAACTGCGTCTCCTCGCCAGCCTCGAGCAAATGGAAGCCGAGCGGCGCGCTCTCGCGAGCGATGCCGAGCAGCCGCTGCCGGGCGCGCGCGTCCCGCGCGGGACCGGCATGGCGGCCACCGTCGCCGAGCGCTGGCGCATGCTCATGGAACTCATGGCCGGTTGCCGCTCCGCCAACCAGGTGAACGGCTACATCATTCATACCCGCCAGAGCCAGCTGCAGCAGCTTCTCGGGATCGTGCGCGGAACGGCGCCCCTCACTTATACTGCCCAAGGCAAGACGCTCGCCCGCGCGCACCGTCCCCTGGCAAAGGCCTGACCATGCTCGTCTTAAGCCGCCGCGCCGACGAATCGATCGTGATCCAACCTGCGGATGGTGTGGACGAAAGCATGACGCTCGCGCAACTCTTTGCGAACGGGCCGATCCTGATCACGCTGCTCGGCGGGACCGGGCGCCGCGTCAAGATGGGAATCGAGGCTCCCGAGCAGCTCGCGATCCGCAGAAAAGACGCCGCCTGACGGCCCGCCCGTCGGGGCTGCGCACCGACCCGTTTCCGAAAGGGCCGCTTGTGCGACTTTACTTCGCGCTCATCCGATTTTACTTGGCGCTTGTCGGATTTTACTTATCGAGCGATGCGCGATGAAGCGCTTCGCGAAGCACCTTTCCGTAGGCATAATGGGCGCTCCCCCACTACAGCAGAATCCAGGATCGAAAGGATGGAGCGTCGTCTGCATACTCGTCACCGCGCACGCACCACCGTGTACGTGATCATGTCGGGGCGCAAGAGCAGAATCTGCAAGGCCAAGAACCTGAGCGCCAACGGCGTGTTCGTCGAGACGGAGAATCTCGGACTGCGCAAGGGACAGCAAGTACAGCTCGCGTTCGCGATCAATCTGGGATTGATCACCAAGATCCACCGCCGCACCGCCATCGTCGCTCACGTGACGCGCGGCGGGACCGGACTCATGATGGAGCAGTTCGCGGGGCGGTAGCATCTTGCGATGCCGCTGCTGCGGTCTGCGGCAAAGGGTGTCGTAAGCACATGAGCTTGATCCTGATACGCGCCGCGTCCGTAAAGGAAGTATCCGCACTCGCGGTTCTCGTGGAGCAGTACTGGTCGTTCGAGGGGATCCCCGGGTTCGACACCCACCGTGTCGAGGAGTTGCTGCGCGGCGCGCTGGGTGCGGGCGGACGCGCGCGCTGCTGGCTGGCCGAACAAGCGGGCGAGCCCGCGGGCTATCTCCTCGCCGTGCTCGTGTTCAGCCTCGAGCACGGCGGCATGATGGCGGAGATCGATGAATTCTTCGTGGCCCCCGCTTTTCGCGGACAGGGAATCGGCTCCGCCCTTTTGAACGAGGCAGAGCGCGTGCTGCAGGAGAGCGGCGCGGGGCGGGGGCCGCGGCCGCCCGCCGCGGGGAACCCCCGCCCCCGGGCC
>Ga0302324_100007473_pt1 | contig 23224 bp, 17 predicted proteins | sample Palsa_T0_1_FD_201949 | JGI IMG/M metagenome (GOLD analysis project Ga0302324, IMG submission 201949) | Peat permafrost microbial communities from Stordalen Mire near Abisko, Sweden - Palsa_T0_1 | ecosystem: Environmental > Terrestrial > Soil > Palsa > Peat permafrost | place: Sweden: Abisko...
CCCAAGGGACGGAGACCGCCGCCAACCTGCTTTTCCAGTCAGCGGGAAAGAGGGCCTATGTCCAATGTTTGGTATACGGAGGTTCGCCGAACGTGTCTAATTTGGACAGCAGTGGTTGGCAACCTGCGGGCCGATTGTTAATCGGCCCAATTTGCGCCGATTTCCAATCTGCGCGCAGGATACCATCCTGGATACTATCCAACCCCACGCCTCTCCGGAAAACCTGCGGTGAATAACCGCCTAATCGCCGCAACCCTGCGTGGCGCACGCACTCCTGCGTGCCGTGTTGGGACGCGGCTGGACACCTGCCCCCTTGCCGGAATGCGCGCCGGCGCCGCAGGCAAGAGCGCTCGCGCCGCGCCGCCGCTCGGCCCGGCACAGCCGGCAGATGCGGCAATAGCTGTTCTGCACGCCCGCTGGCGAGCGGCGCGTGCGCACGTGGAAGAACTCGTGTGCGGCGTACCACTGCTCGCCGCAGGCTTGGCACACGCGCGCCGGTGGGGAATCGGAGCGTTGGGCCAGTTGCTGCCTGAGTTTTTCCCAGAGCAGTTTCTTGCGCTCGCGCCACTGCTTCCAACGTTCGCGCGTGTGCGCGATGAAGGCCGCGGCCCGCTTGCGCTGCTGGCGCCGGAAATCGTCGGAGGAGCGCGCTTCCCGCCAAGAGAGTTGGATTCCGAGCCGGCGCCGGTATGCGGTAACGGTCTTCTGCGCGAGCCCCCATTGCCGCGCGACCGCCATGCTGGGCAGCAAGCGTCCTTCGCCAAGCAGGAAGCGCTGAAATTCTTCGCGGCGCAGCGGATCGAACCGGCAGGCCTGCCGGGCGCGTTCCTTAATCGCCGGGTCGCCCAGGCCGTGCCGCCCCATCATTTTGCTGATGGAATCCTTGGTGCGTCCGGGCAGCAGGCCCATTTGGGCGATGAACGACGCGCTGAAACCGTAATCCTGCGTAAAGGCGGTGAGTCTCTTGAGCTCGGGGAAGGTCCAGGGCTTCACGTCACGGCCGGCGAAGGATCCGTTGAGAACCCCCGCGCGTTGCAGCCTCTTGCGCTGGTTGTTGATGGCCGCGCGCGTCTTGCCGGGGATGTCGATCTCGGGCAGCGGCTTGCTCAGGTGAATAACTTGATCGACCAGCGATTCTAATTGCGATGCGGTCCAGCGGCTTCCAGGCATCCCAGTGATTCCAGCATACGGCGGAAGCGCCCGGATGGATATACAGGCGAGCGGGTATTTTCGGCGTTATGAAGCATGCGTCTCTACGAGCGGGGACTCGGCGGGTAAATGCGCGGCCTCCATAAGCGGCACGAGGTTGCCGGAGGAATCGAATTCGATTTCCCGCGCGCCGGAGACGATTTCGAGCGTCGGGTTGCGTTCGACCGCCGGGCGCAGGTTTTCACTCATGGCAAGCTGCGAAAGCTCCAGCGTGTTGCGGATCCATCCGATGGTTACTTCGCGCACATCGAATTTGCCCACCGTGGGCGCGATGGCTTCCAGGCACTCGCGGTCGGTGGGGTAATGAATCGGCGTGCGGATGGCGGAGGGCGTGGAGGCCGTCAGCGAATTGACGCGCGTGGGTACCCAGTCGATGCGATTGACCAGCCGGTCCGTAACCACGTCGGCCATGCCCACGCCGACTGCGTTGTTGTAAGTAAGATCGCTGAGGTCGCGCACGAAAATACGCTCGATGCGCGGCGTATCCGGCCAGGGATTGTAGTCGCCCAGCACGCTGCGGTTCACCACCTTGGTGTCCATGCCGGCGCCGCTGACGTTCTTGCCGATCTCGTCGAGGATCAGGATATCCAGGTCCATGGGAATGCGCCCCATCCAGGATTTGGCCAGCGCCAGCAGTTCTTCTTCGCGCTGCTCCATGCCTTCCACCGGCACGGCTTCCAGTTTCGCCGTATTGTGGTTGGCGTCTTCGAGAATGGCCAGGCCGCCTAGAATCTTGCCGGACGCCAGCACCGTGCGGCCGATGGCGCGGATGGTATTTTCGAGACCCAGCTTGTAGGCGTAGGTGTGGTAGTGCTGCGCGCCGGCGAACTTGCCGAGTCCGATGGCGATCATCTTGAAGAGGCCGCTTTCGATCTTGCCCATGAAATCGGTGTGCCATTTCACGCGCCCGGCGAGCAGCACGCCATCGCTCTCGTATGCGTTGCGGTCCATGTAGGTCTGGATGCCTTGCGGCGTTTTGCCGAGCGCCACCACCTCGAGCGAGCTGCGCACCGGGCATCCGATGGTCTCCTCGATGATCCCGTAATGCGCCAGCACGTCGGCCTGGCCCTCCGCGGTGGCGGCGCCGTGGCTGCCCATGGCCGGGAAGACGAAGGGATGCATGCCCTGCGATTTCCAGTATTCGGCGGCGGCGCGGGTGATGGTGGCGATATTAGCGATGCCGCGGCTGCCCACTCCGATGGCTATGCGCGATCCGGGCTTGAGGCGCGCGGCGAAACCGGAATCGTGAAGCTGCCGCTGGACTTCGGCGGCTACATCGGGAATACGGCGGTCGGGAAAGTGCTGGCGCACCAGAAAAAGACGGGGAAATCGCATGAGTTTATGGTAGCAAAAGGCTGCCGCGGGTGTCCGCGAGAGTGCGGGGCTGTGTGTTTTATCCGCGTTGATCCGCGTTCATCAGCGGCCATATCTGTTTTTTGGTTTTCGCCTTGGGCCAGAGGAAAGCATATCTAGCCGCTGATGAACGCAGATGAACGCGGATAAGACAAGGCGCCCACAATTGAACATGTTCAGATTTTGCTTGACAGCCCACCCGATTGAACGTAATCTGGAATTGAACACGTTCAAACTGAACGCGTTCAGAAAAGGAGGATGGACATGTTAATCGCGATTCAGTGCGCCTATCTGGCGATCGGCGTGGCCCTGACGGTTTGGGTGGGCAGCACCCTACGGCACAACGGGCGGATATTCCTGGTGGACGCTTTTCAGGGCGACGCGGCACTGGGGCAAGCCGTAAAGCGGCTGCTGCTGTTCGGTTTCTACCTGATCAACGTGGGCTACGTAACGTGGACCGTGAGCACCCCGAACCCGGAGAACGCCCGCGTGGCCATAGAAAGGGTTACGGAAAAGGTTGGCGGAGCGCTGGTGGTGCTGGGCATCACGTACTTCTTCGTGGTATTCGCTTTCCGCCGGCTCCAGGAGTCGGGAAGCGAGCGTTCCGGGCAGATGCGGCCCGGCCAGGGGGCGACTGGCTGGAGTCCGGAGAGCGCGCCGCTGGGCAAGGTGCTCGAATAATGCACGCCAAGAGTGCGGAGACGCGCGTGCGGATTCTGGACGCTGCCATGGAACTGTTCCGGCGGCAGGGCTTCGACGATACCACCATGCGCGAGATCGCCGCCGAGGCGGGCGTAGCCACTGGGGCCGCGTATTATTACTTCGACTCGAAGGACGCCATTGTGCTGGCGTTCTACGACCAGTCCCAGCAGGAACTGGAGCCGCTGATTGAACAGGCGCTGGCAGGCGCGAAGCATCTGAAGGATGGGCTGAGCGCGCTATTGGAGACCAAGCTAAAATATTTCGAGCCGAACCGGCGCCTGTTGGGGGCGCTGGCGGCGCATGCGGATCCGGAGCACGCGCTCTCGCCGTTCGGCGCCCGCACGCGCGAGACTCGGGAGCGGGATATGGCATCCTTCGCGCGGGTGCTGCAGGCCGGCGGTATCCGGGTGGCGCGCGATCTGGAGCCGCACCTTCCGCGGATCCTTTGGATGTACCAGATGGGGCTGATTCTTTATTGGATCTACGACCGGTCGCCGGCGCAGGCGCGCACGCGCGCGTTGATCGGAAAGAGCGCGGCGATTGTGGAGCGGCTCGTCAAGCTGGCGGCCTTCCCGCTGATGCGCCCCGTGCATCGCATGCTGGTGGACCTCATGCGCACGGTAATGGAGGAGTCGTGAAGATCGTCATTCCCGGCGGCAGCGGCCAGGTGGGGCAGGTGCTGGCCGCGCATTTCCACGGTGCGGGCCACGCGGTCGCGGTTCTCTCGCGGCGTCCGGGGAGCGCGCCATGGCGGACTGTGGTGTGGAACGGCCGCGATGCGGGCGATTGGCGCCAGGAACTGGAGGGTGCGGATGTCGTGATCAATCTGGCGGGCCGCAATGTAAACTGCCGCTATAACGCGCGCAACCGCCGCGAGATTCTGGAATCGCGCGTTCGCGCGACCCAGGCGGTAGGCCGCGCTATCGGCGAAGCGGCGCACCCGCCGGCGCTCTGGATGAACGCTGGCACGGCCACCATCTACCGGCACGCGCTGGACAGGTCCATGGACGAAGCCACCGGCGAACTGGGCGGCGCCGAGCCGAATGCGCCCGCAGCTTGGCGATTCAGCATCGACGTGGCCGCCAGTTGGGAGCGGGCCCTCTTCGCGGCCGCCACGCCGCACACGCGCAAGATTGCTCTGCGCAGCGCCATGGTCATGAGCCCGGAAAAAGGCGGCATCTTCGATACGCTGCTGCGGCTGGTGCGCGCGGGTCTGGGCGGAACCGCCGGATCGGGCCAACAGTACATTTCGTGGATACATTACCTGGATTTCATTCGCGCGATCGAATACCTGATGGCGCACGCGGCGTTCGAAGGGGCTGTGAATGTTTGCACGCCGCATCCGCTGCCGAACCGCGATTTCATGCGCTTACTCCGCCAGGCTTGGGGCGCGCGCGTCGGCCTGCCCGCCTCGAAATGGATGCTGGAAGCAGGCGCGGTCTTGATGCGCACGGAGACGGAACTCATCCTCAAGAGCCGGCGCGTAGTGCCCGGCCGCCTGATGAACGCAGGGTTTGAGTTCCAATTTCCGGATTGGCGCGAAGCGGCGAAAGATCTGGTTCCGAGGTTTCGTTGAATACCTGAATGTGGGCCAGGATGGTATTCTGCGCGCCGATTGCCAATATTGCCAATCGGCGCAAACTTGCGAGGGATATGGCAGGCCGCAGGCCGGGTTCGCTGGAGAAGACGTTGCCAGGATCATAGCTGCAATCCCTATCTTTTGGCGTCTTTTCTGCGCGCCGCTACGTCGTCATAAATGTGATGCGCACCTTCCTGGGATTCGTGTCCCTTATGGCCCTCCCCTGCCTGGCCGCCGCGCCGCCGCGTGCCTGCGTGGGCAGCCAGTCGCTGGGGACTTTCAAGCTCTCCGTGGTACCCGCCAAGGGAGGGCTGATTCTGCCCCTCGGCGAGGTAAACGCCGTGCATAAGGGGCAGTATCTTCTCTATAGCCCCGTGCATATTCCTCCCGCGGTGAAGAACAAGGCGGAAATCGCGCTGCTGTTGGCGCCGCCCGGCAATTCGCAGGCACCGCTCGAAGCCCTCCCACCGGCACCGGCGGACAAACCAGCGACATGGGTTCTGCCGCGGGATGCCTCGGTGATAGCGGTGGTTTACGGTCCGCAAGGACTGAGCATGCGCAAGGTGAAGGCCTTGATGCAAGAGAACGACGAGGTGCTGGCGGAGTTGGCGGACTACGCCGATCAGACGGCCCAGGTGGGCGCGCTGATCCAGGAACTGCAGGCGTCCGAAAGTGCGGGAACCACCACGTCGGCGGCGCTGGCTGGTTTCGCGGCCAAATCCGGCGTTGCCCTGCCCCAGATCGACGCGCACGCCGCCACTAACCAGCAGGCCGCCACGCTCTTGCAGGCCTTGACGCCTTCCATGAATTCCATGGACCCGCTGACCGCGTCGAATAACGCCGTAGTGCAGCAATCCACGGGACTCGCCACCGCGCTGGCGGGCGCTTTCTTCGGCAACGGAGTGGGCTTAGTGGCTGGAGGCGCATCGCTATTTCAAAACATGCGCGCCATGCTCTTTCCGGAGACGGAATTTCAGTCCAGCATTGCGCAGCCGTCGCAGACCGCCGGCGGCGGCTTCTGCCTCTGCGCCAAGAGTCAGGCCGCCAAGTCCCGCACGCGTATCGCTTACCTTTGGGCTCACCGGCTGCCGGAACTGGCGGAACCGAAGCTGTCCATGGCCGCGCCCGCGCACCTCCCCATCGGCGCGAAGTCCATTGTCGCGGTGCATGCGGACCAAGGGTCCAAAGCCATCGCGCGGCTGCGCGCCTGGCAACTGACGCCCGCGAAGGGCGGCGCATCTTTCCAGGTGCCGGCGACGGTGGAAAAGGACGGCAAAATCCAGTTTGATCTCAGCAAGGCCAAGGCTGCGCCGGGCGAATATCGCTTGCAGGCGTTTTTGGATTGGGACGGCTTGCCAGTCGCCGGCGATGTGTACCTGCATGCTTACGGCGACCTGAAACTGGCCAGGCTGGACGCTGCCTCCAGCGACCGTCTGGTGGAGGGCAGCGGCGCCGTTCCGCTGAAGCTCGAAGGCGCCGATTTCGAGTTCGTCGAGAAAGCGGAGATCGAGCATGCGGGTCCGCACGCGGGCCCTCCGGTGAAGGTGTCTTTCACGCTGCCGCATGGCCAGCGCGGAGGGGATCAGGAATCGGCCGAGGCGGAACTGGACACCAACAGCCTCAAACCCGGCGCATATCGATTGTTGCTGGCCCAATCCGACGGTATTCCCCATCCGATCCCCGTCACCATTCTGCCGCCGGATCCCAAGATCGAGGATCTGCCGCTGCGGCTGAATCTGGATGAGACTGCGCAAAAGTTGTCTCTGCACGGCAGCGGGCTGGACCGTATCCGGAAGCTCGCCACGGAGGCCGGCGAAATCGATTTGGCGCCCGCGCATGCTGCCGATGCGCGCCAGGCCATCTTCAGGTTGAATTCCAAATTGAATTCCAAAGCGGGCGACTCTCCGCGGTTCGACCTGCGCATGACGGTGCAGGGAATCGAGGCGCCGCTCACGCTGGCGAACGCCGTGGAAATTCTGGGTCCGCGGCCGCGCATCCTGTCAGTGCGCAAGTCTTACCCTCAGAATTTCGCCCTGACCTTGAACGACGACGAGATCCCCGCGGGCATAACCGCCAGCTTTGTACTGACCATGGCCCATGCGGGCGAGGCGCCGTCCGTGGATGTGGCCTGCGCCGATGCGGGCCCGCTGCGCCAAAGACTGCACCTGGCCGCGGGCGACCGCAGCGGCGGCGCGCGCCTGGACCTGGCTGGAGAGGGCGAACTCTTCCTGTCGCTCGACCCCGGCACGGTAGGCCGCTCGGGGTGCCGCTTGGAGGCGCGCGTCACCTCGCTCGAAGGATCCAGCGACCCCTACCCGTTGGGCCGGATTCTGCGCGTGCCGCGCATCGAACAATTCGCGCTAACCGATCAGAAGCTCGGCGACGCCGTGTACGCGGGCTCACTCAAAGGCGAGGATTTGGATACCATCGAACAAACCGGCTGGGACGCGCAGCATGGGCTCCCGGTGCAGTCCATTCCCGACGCGGTAGCCGGCGATCCGCAAAAGCAACTGCTGAAGATCGAGCTGCCCTGGCCCGCGCCCGCGCCGCACGCTCCGGTATTTGTGTGGCTGCGCGGCGAGTCGAAGGGACGCGCCACGGGCGCGGGATACTGATTACGCCTCCCGCGCCAACTCGTACACCGTGATCTCGGGCGGCGCGCCAATACGCATCGGCACGCCGATGGTGCCGATGCCCCGGTTCACATAAAGCTGGCCGCCCGGCTTTTGGAACCAGCCTGCCACGTAAGGCGTCACCAGCCGGCTCGGCGCAATTTCGGGACTGACGAATTCCAGCGCCACCTGGCCGCCGTGCGTATGCCCCGCCAGGCTCAGGCCGATGCCCAATTCCGCCGCCCGGTCGAATGTGTCGGGGTTGTGGCTCATCAGGATGTTCGCCGTGTCCGGCGCCACCAGGCTCTCCACCCCTCCGAGGTAAGTCCGCACGAAATTCTCCCTGCCGGGGACCATGTGGCGGCTGGTCTCGAAATCGACTCCGATCAGGTTGAACGATTCCCCCTGCGCCGTGACCGGCACACGCTCCCGGCGCAAAATCCGGATCCCCACCTGTTGAAACATCGCCGTGATGGAATCTTCGGTATGCGACCAGGCCTCGTGGTTTCCCAGGCAGCCGAAGATGCCGAAGGGCGCGTGCAGGCCGGTGAGCGCATTCACCACTGCCCGCTGCGTGGCTGCGTCCCAAGTGACAAAGTCTCCGGTCAGCGCGATCAGGTCCGGTTTCAGATCGTTCGTGATCCGCACATACTGGCGAATCTGGTCCTCGGTCATGAACGGTCCGATGTGAATGTCGGAAAGCTGCGCGATGCGGAACCCCGTGAAAGCTTTGGGAAGGCGCGCCAGTTGAATGCGCCGCTGCGTCGTCTGGAGATTGAGCCGGCCGTAAAGCAAACCATACGCGCCCGCCACGAACGGCGCGGCCACTACCGCGCCGGCGCTGCGCTCCAGGAATTGCCGCCTGCCGGGCGAACGTAGCGCGGCGGCGGATCGCGCCACGCGCCGCACCGGCCATACCAGCATGGCCAGCAGAAACGCCACCAGCGAACAAACTACCCACCATTCGAACGGAGCCGTTATGAGCGCGTCATGCCAAGTCAGCCGCGTGGGGCTGGCGCGCCGCCCAAACACCTCAAAGTTGAGAAGGAACAGCGCGACATAAGCCGTCAGGCCGGCCGCCATCGCCAGAATGCGCGCCCTCCTGGTTTTCACCAGCCTCATCGCCAGCGCGCGCGCCCGCGCTAACCAGTAGATCTGGCTCGCCACGAAGACAGCCATGGCAATGCCAAGGATTAGCCTGAAAGACATGCGGCCCTCTATGCGCCCATTATGCCACGCGCGACAGCCACCGAGCCGCGAATTGCAAGCGCCTCAATCTTTATCCGCGTTCATCTGCGTTCATCAGCGGCCAGATTTGCTTTTCCTCTGGCCCAACGCGAAAACTCGTAAAAAGATATTGGCCGCTGATGAACGCAGATGAACGCGGATAAGAACAAGGAATCGGCGGCCTTGGCCTCTGGACTGAAATCGGCGTTCCAGTTTAAGCTGGGTGAATGACGGCCGGCCCTGGCATGCGCTTCCGCACCTATTCTCTGCTCGGTCTGTTTGTCTTCCTCAGGCCGGTGGGCAATCTGTCTCTGGCCTGGGGCACCAAACATTTTCCGCAAGTATTGTCGTGGAACCCCGTGGTCTACCTGCGCGCGATGGTGGACCCCTTCGTGGCGCTGGGCATCGCCATGCTCATCCTGTCGCTGCTCACGCGCTTGGCGCTGCTGAGCCTCGCCGACCTTAGTTTCGTGCTGCCGGTTACAGCCATTGGATACGTGCTGGCGACGCTGTTTGGCCAGATGTTTCTGCACGAAGCCGTCACCATCCAGCAGTGGATGGGAAGTGTGCTCATCTTCGTGGGCACCGGCCTGGTCGGCACGACCCCGCAAAACACCACCCCAAACTCGAAAGAATCCGCATGAAGTGGATCCTCTTGAGCATCGTGGTGACGGCCACCGCGCTGAGCGACCTGCTGCAAAGTCACGAGATGAAGAGAGCGGGCGAGCAATCCGTGGACGCGCGGGGCCTGGCGCGATTGCTCAAAACCATCGCCATGCGCCGCTATCTGCTTCTTTCGATCGTCTGCCTGGCGATTTCCTTTTTCGCGTTTATGGCCCTGGTGCAGGCCGAACCGCTCAGCTTCGCCGTGCCCGCTTCCGCCTCCAGCTTCATCCTGGAAACGGTGCTGGCCAAGCTGGTGCTGAAGGAAGATGTGGGCCTGCGCCGCGGCGCCGGCGCGCTGCTAGTGCTGGGCGGCGTGATGCTGCTGGCGCGGTGATGTGAGCGCCGCTTGAGTGCAAGATGCCGCGGGTGATCGTGACTACCGCCGCTGATTTGCTAAGCGAGCCGCTTCCATGCCAGTTCGGTGGCTAGGTGTGAACTGGAAATCGCGTGGTTCCAAAACTGGGTAGGCGCCGATCAAATTCGGTTTGTCAGGCTACAGGGCGATCGTCTCACATTGAGCACGGCTCCGGTTTCGATTGGCGGCGTTAGTCCCAGCGCCTCTACTCCAACCGCAGCGCCACCATCGGATCGATCCGCGAAGCTCTGCGCGCCGGCAAGTAACCCGCCAGCCCCGCCACTGCCAGCATCACCACCGCCGCCGCCAGGAAAGTGTACGGGTCCCCATAAGTCACGCCGAACAGCAACCCGCTGATCGCGTGCGCCGCCACCACCGCCGCCAACGCTCCAATCGCCAGCCCGATCGTCGCGCGCCCCAGCGTCTCCATCACGATCTGCCGCTGCACTCGCGCCCCCTGCGCTCCCAGCGCCATACGAATGCCGATCTCCTGCGTTCGCCGCGTCACCGAGTACGAGACTACCGCATAGATTCCCAGCGATACCAGCACCAGGGCGAACGCGGCGAAACCGGTCAGCAGCAGCACAATGAATCGCCGCGGAGAGATGGCGTGGTCGACCAAGCGTGTCAGCGGCCGCATACTGGCCTTGGGCAAGCTTGGGATCAGCGGGCGCATCGCCGCTTCCACGCGTTGGGAAAGCACCGGCAGCGGAAGAGTGGAACGCACAACCACATCGACCGATCCCCAGTCCTGGCATTGCCGGATCGGCATGTACATTTCCGAGCCCGATTTCTCCTCCAGCGCCACGTGGCGCACATCGCCCACCACCCCCACCACCTGCCGGTCTCCATTCACGCAATCCCCGACGATCGCCTTGCCGAGCGGGTCCTGCCCGGGCCACAGCCGCCGGGCCAGCGTCTCGTTGATCAGGATGACAGGTGTCGCGCCGGTCAGCGTGTCCCGTTCCGTAAAATCGCGGCCCTTCTTCAGAGTCATGCCCATGGCCTGCACATAGCCGTCGCTGACCACGCGCACGAATGCGCTTGGATACTCATCGTCCTTGTAAGTCTGGCCCTTCGCTCCGGCGCCCCACGCCCGGTTGTGACCGAGAGGCAAGACGTCCGTCAGACCGGCGGCCTGCACGCCGGAGATCGCTCTCACGCGATGCAACAATTCATCGAAGTAGGCATTCTGCTGGGCTTGCGTCTTGTACTGCGGCCCTGGATCGACGCGCCACGCCGCCGCGTTCTCCGGCCGGAATCCGGGATCCACCTCCAGCACCCGCAGGAAGCTGCGGATTAACAGTCCCGCGCCCACCAGTAGCACGCACGCGAAGGCGATCTCGGAAACAACCAGCGCCGCCCGCGCCCACATCTGCCGCTTGCCTCCGCTGGCTCCGCGCTGGCCCAGCGACGCGCTGAGCGAGACCGCGGTCGTCTGCAATGCCGGCGCAATGCCTAGCACCAGGCCGGTCGCCAGAGCCGCCACCACGGTGAACCCCAGCACCACTCCGTTTACCTGCACGCTGCTCAACAGCGGAATGTTGAACGAGTCGAGGTGCGCTACGGCGCGGGTCGCTGCAATGGCCAGGGCCAGCCCCATAGCTGCCCCGGCCCCCGTGAGCATCAGGCTCTCGGTTAGCAATTGACGAACCAGCCGCTGCCTGCCCGCCCCAAGCGCCATGCGGATCGCGACTTCCTTCTGCCGCGAGGCCGCGCGCGCCAGCAACAGATTGGAGAGGTTCGCGCACACAATCAACATCACCACCCCCACCGCGCAAGCCAGCACCGCCAGCGCCGGCCGCGTTCGTCCGCTCACATGTTCCGGCAGGAAAGTCAGTTTAGGATCCAGTCCGTTGCGGTGCGGGTTCTCCCTGGTGATCTGCGCTCCCAGAACATTCGCCTCCGCCTGAGCCGGCCCAATCCGCGCCCCGGGTTTCAGCCGTCCGACTACCGCCAGTGTATTTCCCCACTGGTCCGTTTCCTTGGTCAGCGGAAAAGGAGTGAACAGGTCGATATGCGTGCCGGGCGCAAAAATCGCCGCAAAGTCGAACGATGCGGGCAACACCCCGACAACCATTGTGTCCGCATCGTCCAGCCGGATGGTTTTGCCCACCATGTCCGGATCGGATCCAAACCGCCGCTGCCACAGCCCGTGACTGAGCATCACCACATGCGGACCATTCCATTTGCATTCCTCCGCGCTGAATTGCCTTCCCAACTGCGGCTGCACGCCCAGCAGCGGGAAGAGGTTCTGCGATACCGGCACCGTGCTCAGCCGTTCCGGTTCACCGTTCCCGGTGAGCTTGCTGTCGCCCACTCCATAAAAAGCGAAGTATCCGGCGACGTCCGCGAACGACGTGTTGCGTTGCCGAAAATCGAGAAACCGCCCCACCTGCAAGGTAGCACCCGACAAATCGCCGTCGATCTTCGTCCGATTGGCGATCCACACCAGCCTGTCGGGATCCTTGAACGGCAGCGGCTTCACTAATAGGGCGTCCAGCACGCTGAATACGGTCGAGCTCGCGCCAATCCCCAGCGCGATAATCAGAATCGCAAATGCGGCGAATCCGCTGTCCTTCCGTAGCCTGCGCAAGGTGTAGCGCAAATCATGCATCATGCTCTCCATCATCGGCAACACACGGGTAGGACGAACCAGGCCCGTCCATGGTTAGGCTTCTTTTTGCCGATTCATCACCGCCAAGCCGCACAACGCATCCGGTGGTCGCGCCCTCTTCGGCGAACAAACGGCCTTAATCGTTAATATCGGTGGCCATGACGACCTTGCCTCGGGACGGCGGGAAGAGCAACAACCATCGTGCCGGCGCCTTTCTCTGGCCTGGCAAGCCTGGATTGTCGTGTATACTCGCGATAATCGCAGAAGATGGCGCGATCGCGTTAATGCGGCGATGCGCAACCTTGCCCTCGTCGGGCGTTATGCCCATGACGTCGCCGTTGGCAGCCACGCCGATCGGAAGCAAGCCGCCATCCGCGTTCGCAAACGCGCTGATGTTTCGCGCTAACGAATCGTATCCCATTCTGTGTCTGGCATGGCTGGCCCAACCCCGGATTGTCGCATGCAGCAAGGCTCCAATCGGCGCACGTTGTGCGGCGTTATAGGCTGGTACCCGCTCTATATCACTCGCCGGAATTACGGCACGGCCAAGTGGCATTGGGCACGGCAGTAGCGCTTCGCTAAGGACTGGATGCGGAAGGATTCGCATCGAAGCCGGCGAATACTCCATTCGCGGGGCCGCCAAGCTCGAACAGGCCGCGGCCCGCTGATCGGCAAGGAAACCGCCGTCCGGCTCTCCACCGGCGCCCTCGCCAATCGCCTCGCCGTCCGCCTGGAATTACGTGGACCCGCGCATACCTGTCTCGGATTTCCGCCCCTCGTCACGCAGTATTGGGACAGCCACGAAAACGTACATGGACAGCGGAAGTGAACCTCCGATCAGGGTGGCCCACAGAATTGGCCGCGGCGCGAACCACACGACGGCGCCGTCAGCCAAAACAGTGGCCACCAGCACCAGCGCAGCGCGTATCAGCCACGACTTATGAACTTGAAATGCAGTCAGTTTCATGCCTGCCTCCAGGAGCCGTCCCGGCTCATACACTAGCATACTTCAGTATCACTCGAAGCGCGCAAGCGATCCATCGCACACCTTTCCGTCCCCTCGTTTCTTCGCCAGGATTTTGATCGCAGGCACCCTCAATCCTCCGCCACCAGCACCAGCCGCCCATCGCGCAACAAATAGTCGCTTCCCCGCCAGCGAATACTTCTGCGCCCAAAACTCGTTAGCCATATGAAAAATGCCAGCGCGTCCCATAGCGGGATCGCCGGCATCTTCTTCCACAGCCCGGGCTGCTTCAGACCCCATGCCCCGATCGTCCACGTCATGCCGCATCGCAGCGCCATGTAAGTGCCCAGATAACCCGCCGCTACCGCCACCGACGGATGCACCGCGATCGCCGCCAGCGACCACGGCAGCCCCTGCGTCAGCAATAGCCCCAGATGGCCCCACGGACGCATGTGCCGCATCACTACGATCCAGCGCAGACGCTTGTGAATTAAATCGCGCATCGATCCATAATCGGCTACCGCCAGCACGGTGTACCGCAGCAGCTCCACTTGGTGGCCTTGTTCGGCGATCAGCCGCCCTACCAACAAGTCGTCGGCCGGACGATTCTCCAGCGACTCGTAGCCGCCGAATTCAGCTAGGCGCGTGCGCGTGGTGGCGATGGTCGGCCCCAGCGCGAACTTCACCCCGTCCAACTGCCAGGCCACCAGGATGCCAGCGTAGAAATCGGAAAACATGCCCATGGCCTGCAGACTGTCGGCGAAGGTCCGCTCGTCCGCCGGCACGTAAAAGCAGGTCACCGCCCCGACGTTGGGATCGGCCAACGGCGCGACCACGCTGCGCAAATAGTCGGGCTGGACGCGTACGTCGCTGTCGCTCACCACCACCACTTCGTGCGCCGCCTCGCTCGCCATGCGCGCCAGCTTAGCTACTTTGTCGTTGCTCGCGATCCGGCCCGAGCCGAACAGCACGCGAATGCGGCGCTCCGGAAAATCGCGGATCAACTTTTCAATTACCGGCAGCACCGGGTCGTCCCGGCCGTCCACGCAGAAAATAATCTCGTATTCCGGATAATCCTGCCGGCAAAAGCTGGCGAAATTCTCATACGCGCCGGGATCCAGGCCGCGTATCGGCTTCAGGTTGCTCACCGGCGGAGTAAACGCGGTCCCGCGCACCCCGGCCTTCGGTGCGCGGCGAAAGTAAGCCCAAGCGCTGTACAGCGCAATCAGATAATAAATGAAGGGAATCGCCGCCACCGCGAGGAAAAGAGCCGTCACAGTCCTTATGCTACATTAATGGCTTGTGTGGCGTCGCCGGCTTTACTAAGCTCAAATTCTCGCCTGGCCCCGGGCGCATCCGGAGCGCCGTTCAATCCATCGTTCATCGCGGGCCCGATCGGCAAGGCGTCTTCGAATCCAATTCCATCGCGCTGGGCGCGGCGCGGCTCAAGATCATCGACCTCGATTCCGGCGACCAGCCGATCTTCTCGGAGAGCGGCGACACGGTCATCGCCTTCAACGGCGAAATCTACAACCACCTGGAACTGCGCGCGGAGCTCGAACAGCGCGGTCATCGGTTTCGCACCCGCACCGACACCGAAACGGTGCTCGAGGCGTTCCTCGAATGGGACACCGATTGTTTTTCCAAACTGCGCGGCATGTTCGCGATCGCGCTGTGGACCGAATCGCGCAAGCGGCTGGTGCTGGCCCGCGACCGCATGGGCATCAAGCCGCTGTACATCGCGCGCCACGGCGCGGATCTTTTCTTCGGCTCGGAGTTGAAAACCATTTTCGTGCATCCGGAGTTCGACCGGCGGCTCAGCCTCGACGGGCTCGATTGCTATTTGTCGCTGAACTACGTGCCGTCCCCTTGGACGCTGGTCGAAGGCATAGAGAAACTGCGTCCCGGATATTGGCTGGAATGGCGCGCCGGCGCGGTCCGTTCGGAGGCGTATTGGAGCTTGCCGCTGGGGCCGCAGCGCGATTGGAGCCAAGCAGCCGCCGCGGAGGAACTGGATGCGCTGCTGCGGCAGTCGGTGCGCGAACATCTCCTCTCGGATGTGCCGCTGGGCGTCTGGCTCAGCGGAGGCATCGATTCCTCCACCGTGCTGCACTACGCCGCGGCCGCTTCCAGCAACCGGCTGAAGACGTTTTCGATTTCCTTCCGCGGCCACAGTTTCGACGAAACCGCGTACATCCGCGCGGCGGCCACGCAGTACGGCACCGATCACGAGGAATTCGACGTCAACCCCGAGGTCGGACTGGCGGACGCCATCGAGGAATTCGCGTACTACTTCGATGAACCGAACGCGGACGCCGGTGCGCTGCCAGTCTGGTATCTCTCCAAGATGACCAGACAAAAAGTGACGGTAGCGCTCAGCGGCGAAGGCGCCGACGAACTGTTCGGCGGCTATCTGACCTACCGCGCCGATCGATACGCGCGTTCGATGCGGCGCTTGCCCGCGAGCGTTCTGCAACTCGCGCTGCAGGCCGCGCGCCGCTGGCCGGTTTCCGACGAGAAAATCGGCTTCGAATACATGCTGAAGCGCTTTCTGGAAGGCTGCCTGCTTGATCCTGCACGCGCGCACGTGTATTGGAACGGCACATTCTCGGACGCGGAAAAGCGGGCGCTGGTGTGTGCCCCAAATCCGGGCGCGCTAGCCGCGATTTTGGAAGAGTTGTCACAACGTGGGGCAGGCGCTTCCGCCTGCCAAGCGGATGCTGCCTATCTTTGGTTCGATCAGCGCTACTACCTGCCGGACGACATCCTGATGAAGGTCGACCGCATGAGCATGGCGCACTCCATCGAAGTGCGGCCGCCGTTCCTGGACCATCGCATCGTGGAGTTCGCCGCTTCGCTGCCTTCGCATTTCAAAATCCAAGGTTCGCGCCAGAAGGTGATTTTGAAGGATCTGATGAAGGGCAAGCTGCCGCCTTCGATCCTGCGGCGCAAGAAGGTGGGGTTCGATATCCCCGCCCACCAGTGGCTGCGCGGTCCGCTGCGCGAGTTGATGCGGGATGCGCTATCGGCCGGCGCATCTGAACACGCCGAGGTGTTCCAACCCGCCGCCATCGACGCCTGCATACGCCGGCACCTGGACCGCCGGGCCAATCTTGGATATCATCTTTGGGGCCTGATGATCCTGTTCTTGTGGATGAAGAGATGGAAAATTCAAACGACGCCGGCAACCACGCTGAACCGTCAACCCGCCGGAATCTCTACATCTATATAGCGGTCCTGCTGTTCGCCGGCGCTGTGTATCTCGGCTGCATGGTTTCGCCTCCGTCGCTGATGGACGATGCGGACGCCGTGGAAGCGCAGATCGCGCGCAACATGCTGACTTCCGGCGACTGGGTGACGGCCCGCCTGGATGGCGTGCCCTATCTGGAGAAATCGCCGCTCATTAACTGGACGATGGCGGTCAGTTACCAGATCTTCGGCGCGTATGACTGGGCCGCGCGCATTCCGGTGGCGCTCTCCGCCATGGGGTTGTGCTGGCTGACCGCGGCGTTCGGCGTCTGGGCGTTTGGACGCCGCGCCGGGTTCTATGCAGGCCTGATCTTAGCCACTTGCATCGGGCTTTTTCTGTTCACACGGGTGCTGATTCCCGATGTGATGCTGACGCTGGCCATTGCGCTCGGGATGTGGGCGTTCCTGCGCGCGCTCGACGAGGAAGAGCCGCATCCGCGCCTCTGGGCTTTTGCCTTGGCCGCCAGCCTGGGCGTGGGGTTGTTGCTGAAGAGCGCGGTAGCCCTGCTGTTTCCGGTTGCCGCGGGTTTGATCTACCTGTTCCTGACGCATCAACTGTTCTCGCGCCAGACGTGGAAGCGGCTGCGCCCATTCAGCGGATTGCTGATCGTTCTGTTGATTGCCGCGCCCTGGCATGTGCTCGCCACGCTGCGCAATCCGCCGTACTTCTCTTTCAGCTTCCGCAGCGTGCCCGGCGAATATCACGGGTTTCTCTGGTTCTATTTCATGAACGAGCAGGTGCTGCGGTTCCTGAACCTGCGCTACCCGCGCGATTACAACACGGTGCCGCGCCTGTATTTCTGGCTGTTCCACCTGCTGTGGCTGTTTCCCTGGAGCGTCTATTTTCCGGCGGTGGCGAAGCTCTTGTTCAAGCCCGCCGATCGCGCCGGGCGCACGCGTCTGCTGGCGCTTTGCTGGACCGGCTTCATATTGGTCTTCTTCACTTTTTCGACGACCCAGGAATACTACACCATGCCGTGCTATCCGGCGCTGGCGCTGCTGCTCGGTTCGGCGATGGCGGCGGGAGGCGCTTGGGTGCGGCGCGGCACGCGCGTATTGTCGGTGATCGCGGGATGCGCCGCCGTGGCGCTCATCGCGATCTTGGTCCTGGTGCGGAACGTTCCCGCGCCCGGCGATATCTCTATGGCGCTTTCGCAGCGTCCCGGCCATTATTCGCTGTCGCTGAGCCACATGGGAGATCTCACGCTGGCGTCTTTCGCGTATCTGCGGCTGCCGCTGGCGATTGCCGCCCTCGCGTTTCTAGCGGGCGCCCTGGGAACCGGGTGGGGCAGCCGCTTCCGCCTGCCAGGCGGCCAACTCCCATTTCTAGCAGCGGCGTTGATGATGGTGATGTTCTTCCACGCGGCGCGGCTGGCTATGGTCGTGTTCGATCCGTATCTGTCTTCGCGGCCCCTGGCCGAGGCGTTGATGCGGTCTCCCGAAGGCAAGCTGATCGTGGACCATCACTACTACGAGTTCTCGTCCGTCTTCTTCTATACGAACCGGACCGCGCTGCTGCTGAACGGCCGGTTCAACAACCTGGTCTACGGATCTTACGCGCCCGGCGCGCCGGATGTATTCATCGACGATGCCCAATGGAAGACCATGTGGCTGAGCGCGCAGCGGTGCTATGTGCTGGCCAGCGGCCGTGCCATGCCGCGGTTTGAGAAGCTGGTGGGCAAAGAGGCGCTGCACCTGGTCGCGGCGAGCGGGGGTAAAGTGCTGCTGACCAACCGCTTGCCCGTGGAGGCAGATGGCTTGGAGCCTGCCCCACTACCATAAGCGGAAAAGGAGCGCCGATCTGAATATTCCCGGCTTATATTTGCCGAGCCAGGCCGTGGCAATGGTCCGCCGGGAATGTCCGGGCTGTACTTGCGGCATCGAAAGTTCGTTGGCCGTAAAGCACGCGGCTAAGCATTTGACGCAAGGCATCGCCGGCCGGCAACTCGAAGGCTGAGCCGCTATGTGGGGCAGGCTGGCAGCTAGGCTGGCAGCCTGCGCGGCGGTTGGCAACCGCCGCTTTCCGGCCGCGTCTTGCGTACACCCAGTGTGAACGCGGTACGCCACGGGCGTGCGCCACATTGGTAACCTAACCTTATGACCATCGCGATTACCGGCGCTTCCGGGTTCATCGGGCGCCGGCTGATGAAGCAGCTAGCCAGCGCCGACCACAAGCTGCGGGTTTTGAGCCGGCACGCCGGGACCAACCTGCCGCCCGGAGTGCAACTTTACGTTTGGGATGCCATGAAAGGCCCGCCGCCCGAAGAGAGCCTGAACGGCGTGGATGCCGTGGTCCACCTGGCGGGCGAGCCCATCGCGCAGCGCTGGAACGACGAGGTCAAGCAAAAGATTCGCGAGAGCCGCGCCACCGGCACGCGCAACCTGGTGCAAGCGCTCTCCGCCGCGCGCCAGCGTCCGGCCGTGCTGGTTTGTGGATCGGCCATCGGCTACTACGGCTCCCGCGGCGACGAGATCCTGACCGAATCCTCCGCGCCCGGCAAGGGCTTCATGGCGGATGTTTGCGTGGCTTGGGAGAAGGAAGCCGATCCGGCCGAATCGCTGGGCATTCGTCTGGTGAAGCTGCGCACCGGCGTGGCGCTGGGCGCCAATGGCGGCGCGCTGGCCAAAATGGTCCCGCCTTTCAAGGCCGGCATGGGCGGAAAACTGGGGCACGGCGATCAGTGGATGTCCTGGGTCCATCTGGACGACCTGGTGGGCCTCATCCAGCACGTTCTCGATAATCCTGTGCGCGGAGCGGTGAACGGGACATCGCCCAATCCCGTCACGAATGCCGATTTCACCAAAGCTCTCAGCCACAGCCTTTCCCGGCCAGCCCTGGTTCCCATGCCCGCCTTTACGCTAAAATTCATGTTCGGCGAGATGTCCGAAGTGATGCTGGCCAGCCAGCGCGTGTTGCCCAAGGCGGCGGAAGCCGCAGGCTACACGTTCCGGTATCCCGACTTGGAGCCGGCCCTGGCGAATATATTGGCGGCCTAAACGATACACTGGTACGTGAGATGCTCTAAGGTGGACATATGTGCGAGATAGGTCAAACCAGTCCTGAGAATGGCCGCTATCGTTGTACCACATGCGGCGCCGAGATTCACGTGCAGGCTGGGGAAGCGTTTCCAGCATGCCCCTGCAAGGATCACACACCCAAGTGGGTCCTCTGCGAGGAACTCATGTTGAGTATGGCCGGCTCGGCCCGCTAAGAAAATCGTGGGGCGGGTCCCCCTGGACTGCGGCCGACGCCCTCGTCGCCATGTCGTGGACTACTCGTGGCGTAGCGCTTCGATGGGTTCGACCGCGGCGGCGCGGCGCGCGGGAAGCAGTGCGGCCAGCACACCCACCCCCAACAGAACCGCGATCGTCAAGATGAAAGTCGACGGGTCGTTGGGCTTAACCCCATAAAGCAGCGACGCGCTGATGCGGCCGGCGGCGAGCGATAGCGGCAGCCCAATAGCCACGCCCAGCGCAATCAGCAGCAGGCCATCGCGCAGCACCATCCACGCGATCTTTGCCGGCGCCGCGCCGAGTGCGATCCGCAGACCGATTTCCGCGGTCCGCCGGGTGACCGAGTAGGCCATGACTCCGTAGATGCCGATGGCGGCCAGCAACAGGGCCAGGGCGCCGAAGAATCCGCTCAGCGTCGCGATCATGCGGTCGACGAAAATGGAATCGTCCACCCGCTCGCGCAGCGTGCGCGGCTCGACCAGCGCCACTTCGGGATCGATCTGACCCAACTCGCGCCGGATCGCGGACAGCAACGCAGCGGGGGGCAGTTGCGCGCGCACCAGTAAGGTGGGATCGAAGGTGATGTCCGCCGCGTGATACGGCACGTACACGGTGGATTTTGCAGGCGTCTTCAGACCCTCGTGCAGGATGTCGCGTACCAGGCCGACGATGTAAGTCGGCTCGCCGCCCTCCGGCTTGGAGTCGTCAAAGCTGAGGATACGGCCGGTGGGGTCTTGTGTTCCCGGCAGGAATTCACGGACGAAAGCCTCGTTCACCACCGCGATCTTGCGCGTGGCGCGCAAATCGGCCTGGCTGAACTCGCGGCCCATCAGCGGCCGCACGCCAATCGTTTCAAAATACGCGGGACCTACGCCCTGCTCGTCGATCTCCACGCCTTCCCGGGCCGTGCGGGTCGATCCGGGAACGCGAATTTCCGCGCTCCAGGAACCTCCGCGGTACGGGCCTGGTGCGCCGTAACTGATCGACGCGATGCCCGGCAGGGCGGCCAGTCCTTCCAGCAGCCGATCCCGATGCTTTTGCTTGTCCGCGCCCTTCCAGGCGCGCGGATAGTCCAGTGAGAATGTCGCCACGTTCTGCGCGGCGAACCCCGGATTGATGGAGCGCAGGCCCGCCAGGCTGTGCGCGAACAATCCCGCCGCCGCCACCAGCACCACGGAAAGCGCCACTTGCATCACCACCAGAGCTTTGCGGAAGCCGGCGCGCGCGCCGCGGCCGGGCTGCCGCGCTCCGCCATCTTTCAGCGCGGCGGCGGGATCCAGAGACGTGGCGCGCAAAGCCGGCGCCAACCCAAACAGCACGGCCGAGAGAATGGAGATACCCAGCGTGAACCCCAGCACCGTGGCATCCGGCGCGACCTCGAATCGCTCGCCCGCGCCGGGCGGCAGAAACAAGAGCATGTAGCGCTCGCCCCAGATGGCGAATGCCAGACCCAAAACACTGCCCAACAAGGCCAGCAGCAGGCTCTCGATCAGCCACTGGCGCACCAGCCGCCAGCGCGTGGCCCCCAATGAAAAGCGCATGGCAATCTCGCGGCGGCGTGCGGCCCCGCGCGCGATCAGCAGATTCGCCACGTTGGCGCAGGCGATCAGCAGCACCAGCCCGACCGCCGCCATCAAGATCGTCAAAGGCTTGCCGAACGCGTCGCGCAGCATGGAGATGCCCACGCCTGCGTCGCGGACTTCGATCTTCTGCGCCAACGCCCACTTGCCGAACGCGCTCTCGCGCTGGCCGCCATAGACGCTCATCAGGAACTGCTGCATGATGGTGTTCGCGGCGGCCTGTACGCGGCTTCGCGGGACATCCGGCCGGCCGCGCGCCATGATCCATAGCCAATGCATGCCGGGCTGCAGGATCTCGCCGCGGCACATCATCGCGGGCGCCCACAGATCCGCGTGCGTCTCCACTTCCACGCCATGAAAACCTGGAGCCGCCACACCGATTACCGTCAAGAGCCGCTCATCCACGCTCAGCACGCGGCCGAGGACCGCGGGATCGAGCGCCAGCCGGTTGCGCCAAAAATCATAGCTCAAGACCACCAGCGGGTGAGCCTGCGGGGTGCGGTTGTCTTCGTCCGTAAAGAGCCGCCCGATGGCTGGCCGGACCCCCAGCACGTCGAAGTAATTGCCCGTGACATACTCGAGCTGCACATAGTCCACGGAATTGCTATGGCCCGCATCGAAGCGTACCTTATCTGCGCCGCTGCGCCCGAACACGCCGGTGAACAGGTCCGTGTGCTTCCGAAACTCTAGATAGAGCGGGTACGAAGCGTAGCCCTTGCCCCAACCGCCGGTCCTGTAGAGGTTCACCAGTTGTTCCGGCTTTTCCACCGGCAGCATGCGCAGCATCAGAGTGTTGACGAACGAGAAGATGGCCGTATTGGCGCCGATGCCCAGGGCGAGCGAAAGCACGGCGGCGAGCGTGAAAGCGGGATTGCGGCGCAGTCCCCGGAGGCCGTAACTCGCATCCTTCGCCAGGATCTCGATCCACGGAACGCCGCGGCGGTCCCGGTACGCCTCTTTCATCTGCTCGAGGCCGCCGAATTCGCGGCGCGCCGCCGCGCGCGCGGCGCCGGGGTCGAGGCCCTGTTGGCGCAGCTCCGCGGCGCGCATTTCCAGGTGGACCTCCACCTCTTCGCTCAGCTCGCGGTCCCGCTGTCGCTGCGAGAAAAGCGCTGTCAGGCGTTTCCATAGCGTGCGCATGAAAGCTCCTATTCGGCCACCCGCAGAAACCGGTCCATCAGGGCGACCGTGCGCTCCCAATCGTCCGTCTCGCGCGCGATCTGCTTGCGGCCGGTTCTGGTCAGCTCGTAGAACTTGGCCCGGCGATTTTTATCGGAAGCGCCCCAACTGGAGGAGATCCATCCGCGCTGCTCCAGGCGCAGCAGCGCGGGGTATAACGTGCCCTGATTCAATTCCAGCGCGCCGGCCGAAATTTGCTGGATGCGTTTGGCGAGTCCGAAGCCGTGCTGCGGACCCATAGCTTCGAGCGTGCGCAGGACCATCAGGTCGAGAGTGCCCTGCAAAACATCGGGTTTGGCGTTTCGTGTAGACATCCAAGAGGAGTATCCCGCTTTTCCTGTAGAATGTCAAGAGGAATCCTTAGGGCTGTCGTACGGCAAGGGCGATGCGGATGTCACGGGCCATGTCCGGCTCGATCTTCAGGCCGATATTTTATCGTAAATCGTAGCCAGACCTTCGACGCTCAGCACAAACTCCACGTCCTCGCCATTGTGCTCATAGCGCCAAATGGTCGTGTCCGGTCTCTTCGACAGGGTATAAAACGGATGCTCCAAGTGAAACGTGATGTCTTTGGTAAGCGTCCGAGAATCACCGGGGCGAGCCAAGGCCGGATCAGGGGAGATCGGGCCTTGAATTTCATTAGGGCTGGGCGGGTGCCCACTTGTGGGGCAGCAGTTCTGCGATGCGGGTGATGGGAT
>Ga0302324_100007475_pt1 | contig 23223 bp, 17 predicted proteins | sample Palsa_T0_1_FD_201949 | JGI IMG/M metagenome (GOLD analysis project Ga0302324, IMG submission 201949) | Peat permafrost microbial communities from Stordalen Mire near Abisko, Sweden - Palsa_T0_1 | ecosystem: Environmental > Terrestrial > Soil > Palsa > Peat permafrost | place: Sweden: Abisko...
CCGATCGAGCCGAGCGCTGCGCCGACGAACGAAACACGCGTCGCCTCCCCGGTGGCGACCGCGACTTTTTGCGTCGTCGTGCTCGTCATGCCGAAACTGGCCGGAAATGAATCCGGCAGGATTGCGACGGAGTGCTGACCAGCCGTCAGCGCGCCGAACGCAAAAGCACCGTGCGCGTCGGTTACCGCGCGCGTCTTGTCGTCAAGCAGCACCGCGACGCCGGAGATCGGCGTTGCTGCCGCGTTTCCGCCTTGGACGGTGCCGAGAATCGAACCGAAGGCACCGATGCCGAGCACGAGTTGCGCGAGCTGTCCACCCTGTAATTGGACCGTCGTAATCGGCGCGGCGGCTTGCGTGCCGCGTGGCAAACTGGCGGGGTCGATCGTAATCTGATGCGTGCCGGCGGGGATGAAGTTGAACGCGAAGCGGCCTTGCACATCCGTGCGCACGATGCGCTGATCGTCGAGAACGACGGTGATGTTCGATGCGCCGACCGCTCCACCGATCGGCACGCTGCCTAGTCCCGCGGTCACGTCCGATTGCACGACGCCGCTGATCGTGCCGGGCAAACGCGGATTGGCGCGGCCGCTGACGATGCCGTTGCCGATCGCGAACGGCGCGCCAAGCGAAAAAGAGAATTGCGCCGAATGACCGTCGGCGCTTGGCAGCAATGCGTCGTGTCGAAACTGCAGCGCCGCATTGACCGTTGCGACGAAGACGTTGGAGAGCCGGCGCGAGACCGACAGCGTCGGCGTGACGAACGCGAGTGCGGAGCCCGGCTGAAACTGGCGGCCGAATTGAGTGTTGAGTGTATAGGTGGTCTTACCCGTCGCGCGCGATGCGCCGACCGTCAGCGTTGGTGCGGCGTCATTGCCGGTCGATGACATCGAACGAACATACGCTACTTGAGCCTGCAGCGCGAGGGTTCCCAATGCGCGCGAGATCCCGAATCCAAAGTTGGTCGACGCATTCGGCGAGCCCAAGAAATCCGTCGATCGACTGCCGCCGGCCGCCAGGTTGAACGCCAACAGCTTGGTCGAATACGATAGTGCCAGACTGCCGTTTCCGGTCCACGCGACATCGGTGGGCGTCGTCGAACTCTGATTCGTGAGTGCGACGATCGCGGTGCCGCCTTTGCCGAACGGTTCGCTCAGCGAGAGGCTCTGACGCAGGGTGTCTTGGAGGTTGCCGACACCGCCGACGCGATCTTCCTCGACGGTCGCCGTGTACGGTGCGTTGCCGAGACGCGCGCGATAGGAAAGACTCGCGAAGCGATCGCTTTGAGACTGACCGCCGAGCGCAACATAGTTCGGCGAGATATCGCGCACGTTCAGGCTCGCATATTGGCGCGAGTTGCCGTCGTCGACGCGGCCTTCGAGCGCGAACGCCGTTCCGTTTGCGATGGGATTGCCGCTGGGATCGAGGCCGAGATTGACATGATGCTCGAACCCGAGTTCGAGTTCACCGGAGATGTGATTCGGTTTGCTGATCAGTCCGAGCAACGCTCCGTCAATGCGTCCTCCGCCGTGTGCGGCGGCATCGTAGAGTGCGATCGTTGAAACACCGCGGGCACCGATCGTGCGCAGGCGCGCGCCGCGCACGAAAAATGCCGTGTCGCCGCCGACAAGCCCGGCATAGAGCGTGACATCGCCGTGCTTGCGCGGCAGAAGTATCGCAGGCCCACGTCCAGTCGTGCCCGCCGGCACCAAGCCCAGTGCGCCGACCTGTTGCGGTCCATACAAAAAACTCGAATGCGTCGTATCGTATTCAGCGGTGAACTGACCCACGGCCGTGCCGTTGCCGGCGATCGACGCCGGCAGCGTCACTTCGGCCGACGTATTCGGCGTACGGCGCGTCAGGCTGAGCACGGCTCCCGCATCCGACACGGTGCCCGCGTCGGCGCCGGTCGTGCCGTTCGCGTACGATTTTCCCGCGATGAGATTCCCGATGATGCTAATGGCGATCGGTCCGCCGTGCTCTTGAGAAATCGGCGTCGGGCGCGAACTCGGCGACGGTGACGGCGACGGGTCGAGCGACGGAATGGCGATCCAATTAGCCGATTGCGCGAATCCCGCTACCGTGACGAATGCCGAGAGTGCGATACAAACGAGACCGGCATTACGGCATGCCGTACGCGGGTTCACGTCAATTGGCGATCCATGTGTACGTAATCGTCTGCTGATGGCCCGTTGCCGGAACGGTCTCCGTTCCGATGCTGACCTCGAAGTTCACAAAGATTTTCACGCTGCTATTGTTTACGCCCGTTCCGCCTGCCTCCGTAAAGGCAAGGCGGGTTCCGGTGCCGGATGACGTCAATCCGATCGGCGTGTACGCGGCGGTGTTGTCGTACGCCATGCATGGTGGCGTGACACTCGTCGGGCAGGGAATGCCGGCGGCGGATGTTGATTTGGCCGAGTCGGTTTCGATCAGCAGTTCGTTGGTTGCACCGGCACCCGTGCGCGCCGGGTTCGCATCGGCGGACACGTACAAGGACCAATTCGAAGGGCTCGCAGCATCGGTTGTAACGGTCGCGATCATCGCGTCCGGACAGGCGACGGTCGTACTTGTCGCAATCGTGCCGAAGTTGACAGTTGACGTCGCCGGGGTGAGTACGACCGTCGGGCACGATGCCGCACCGTTCACGGCGATCGAAACGCTGGCCGAGAGCGCGACCAAGATCTGCGTGTCCTCAAACCAATTCGGGGAGACGTTGGCTCCCGAGCCGTTGATCGTCGCCGGGAAATTATACGAGCTGTTGATCAGGAGCGGTGCGAGCGCGGTGAACTGCACGTCGAGCGTATCGCCGGCGGGGAAATCCGTGCCGGGGCACGAGATCGTGATGTTGCCGGTTTGGTCCGTGCCCGAGGCCGGGTTCTGGAACGTCGCCGTGCAGCCGTTTGCCGTACCGGTCTGCTCGATCGTGAGCGTCGGTGCGACCGTTAGCTTCCAGATATTACCGCTCGCGTCCGCGCCGTTGGCGCCGGTCGTGGTTTCCCCCGGTACCCCGATCGTCGCGGACGTGATGGCGATACTCGACGTGTTCTTGATCTTGTAGATGTAGGTGTTCGTATTCGGCGTTCCCGCAACGTAGTTACCGACGATTTGCGGCTGCGTGCCTTGCGCGACGGCGGCGTTGCCCCCGCCCGGTGCGCTGATCGACGAGAAGCCGACGCCGGCCGTGGCGAGCGGGCTCACCGAAAGCGTGGACGTCACGGGCGTGCTCCAAGCATCGGTCGTGGCGCCGTGCGCCCAGCTCGATATTGTTATCGGCGTGGTCGTCTGCGTCGCCCCGGCCGTGACGGGAATGTTGACGCTGAGCACCGAGCCGGGTGTTAGCGAAAATGGTTCGTTGGGTGCGGCAAACGGGCAGACTGTGAGGAGATCGGAGCCGAAGCTCGTCGACGACGCCGGCAGCGTCGGCGTGGGCGAGATCTGCTGCGAGCACTGTCCGAAGTAGTAGGTCGTGACTCCCGCTACCGACGTTGTCGTCAAGCACGACCAGCCGTTGGTCGTAACGGTGAGGCTACTGCACGATGCCGGCACGGTCACGAACGTTTGGCTCGGAATCTGCAATGCGACGAAGTCGACTTCGTCCGGAAACGGATCCGACGAGGTTGGTGTGTTGTGTAAGTTATAGGTCAGCGTGTTCGAGGTGCTCGTGCCGATGCTGCCCGGAGTAAGGCCGCCGGTCATCAAGCCGCCGTTGAGCGAATACGCCGCGATCGCCGTCGAGTCAATTTTGGTCGGCGTTCCGATGAACGTCTGCACGCTCGTGCTGGCCGGCGCGATGGCCACGGGATTGTTCTGGAAACTGGGTGCGGCTAGAATGATCGTGCCGACGATATCCGTGTAGGAGAACGACGTCGATGCCGGTGTGAAGGACAGGTAATACGTTTGCGACGAGTGCCCGGCGATAGGGGTGCTCGGTATGACGCAAATCGTGTTGCGAACGAGGCCGTCGCAGCTGCCGATCGTCGTTACCGTCGCACCGTTCGGCGTTCGGGTGGTGTCGACGGCGACCGAGCTTTGGTTGAACGCGGCCGGCATGGCGATGTCGAAATCATTTATTTGGTTCGTTGACGTATTGTTGACCGTGAACGCCAGCTCGACTTTGCTTGCGGCGCTCGTGAACGGCTGGTTTTGCGTCATGGTCGCTTGATTGAAGCGTGGAGTATAGCCCGCATCTTGGTTTAAGTGAAAGGTGTTGGTCGAATCGTAGTACCCGATGACTGTCGCCGAGTCGGTCGCCGAAACCGTTACGGTGCCTTCGGTAATATTGATCGGGTTGGTGACACCACTCTGGTTGATGCTCGCAAACGACGAATAGCCGGCGATCATATCCTGGGCGGTCAGCGAGGTGATGAACTCGCAGCCGGGCGCCGTGGCGCAGGATGCGCCGGTGAACGTGATGCCGGTGACGCTGATGGACTGACCCACGGCAAGTGCCGTCGTCGTTCCCGACGGTGTAATCGTGAACGTGAAATCGGGAGTTGCACCACCGGTCGTTGAAAGCGCAACTGCCCACGTGTTGCCGGCGGTATCGGAATACGTTCCGTTGCATGGGACCGTCGTCGTCGGCGTGCAGACCGTCGTTGCTCCCGGCGCCTGCAGCGTTACGTTCGAGAGTTTATTGTTGGTGTTTACGGTGGACGTGACGAACTTCGTCAACGGGTCGCCGTTGTTCGCTCCGAACGTGCTGTCGGCAGTATTCGTGAATTGAATCGACGTCGTGACGCTGCCGCCCGTCGGCATATTGACCGAAGCCGACGACGGGTTCTGGAACAAGACGCTCGCCGAATAGCCGAGTATCTGAAACGATTGTTCGGCAACGAGTTTACTCGCCGTCGTATCGTAAATGGTCGCCGTCCACGTGCTGCCCGGATACGCTTGCTCGAACGGCACTGCCTGAGTCCGCAGGCCGAATTGATTGTTGCCCGGAGTGATCGTCGTTCCGCCGTTTACCGTTTGGGTCTGCGCAAGATAGGCTTCGGTTCCGGTCGGATCGCTGATGACCAGATTGTAGGTGTCGTTACCGGGAGCCGCATTATTGTTGAGCGGCATCCCCGTCGCACCGAAGAGCAGGTTGATAAATGTCTGTCCCGGATCGTTGGCTGCCGTGGCCGTGCCGTTCCACGCGATTCGCGTCACCGACGCACCCGACGACGTGGCCGTTCCATTGGTGAACTGCAAGTTTACGCGGGCCGTGCTCGCGGTCGCACGACCATCGATGACCGAGAAGAGCCGTGAAGCGACGCGCTGTCCGGTCGTCTGGTCGAACACCGTCGCAACGTAGGTTCCGCCTTGCGGTAGGGCCGGTGCCGTTGCGAGCGCGACGCCCCAGTTTGCGATCAGCAGCCCGTTGGCATTGGGATTCGTTCCGGTGAGCGTTGCGGTATTGAGGAGACAGAGCGTGCTCGGCGTCGTCGTCTGCGACGAACTCGGAGATGTGAAAACACACTTGCCGGTGAGTTGGTCCTCGACGCCGACCGTGTAGGCGTGTTGCGGAGTGAGACCTTTTGTGGCAATGGTAACCGATGTTGCGCCGGACGCGTTGGTCGTGAATGTCTGCGTTTTGACGGAGAGCGTCCCATCGGTGTACGTTTCGATCGATACCGCAGAGCCCACGAGCACGTACGCGATCGCATCCCAGACGTTGGTCGTCAAGTTGAGCGACGCGAAAACATAGATGCCGTTCACGACGCCGGTTTGCGACTCGTTGGGACCGGTTGCGCCGGTGTAGCCCCCGGCGGCACTCACCGCCAGCGGCGCACCGGCGTTACCCGGTACGAGAACGAAATCCTGATGTTTACCGGTGGTCGGCAAGTTCGCCGTATTCCACGCGATCGTCGCGCCGGCCACAAAGTTTTCGTTGACGTTGCTGGTCTCGCCGCAGTTCGCGTTGAACGCGAACACGATACACGCATCGGTTGCAGACTTGATGCGTCGCAAATTGCTCGAGCCGCTCGGCATCGGTGGGAGCGGCGGGAGTGCGCGCGTACGGACGCCGAGAGCCGGCGCCGGCAGGGCGCTCGGACTGGGCGTGGGCGAGGCGACCGGGCGAGCGGCGGGGAGCGCGCGCTGCACCACTTGCGCGAATGCGCTCGTCAAGAACGCACCACTGAGGGCGAGCGCGAGTACGAGGAACACCGTCAGGGCTTTAGCGCGCGTCAAAATGGATTCTCCCGCCGGTCCGTTGGTCGCCGCCGTAATCGATGACGGCGACGATGTCGTATACCGCGGGTGCTAACCGTGCGCCCGTGACTTGGACATGACGCTCGCCGCCGCGCTCGACGAGCACGTTTTTGGGCAACGCGAGCGTTTGCACGATTTCGCCGCTGCGCCGTATCTCGACATGACCGTTGAGATACAGGTGGGTGTTTCCGGTATTATGGAACGCGATGCGATAACGCTCGTTCCCTGCGCCATCGGGGTCCGCGGCGACGCTATCCACCCGTCCGTCTCGGCGCGCCGTTCCGGTGATCGTCGCGTACACCTTGGCCGCGAAACGGGCCGAGAAGGCCATCGAACCGCGCTCGCGCGACGGACGTGTTTGCACGAGCAGAACGCCGGCGTACTCACCGCTGAGCTCGCCTTCTGGTACGAGCAGCGAGACCTGCACCTGCTGAAACGATTGCGCCGGCAGGTCGAATTCTCGTGGTCGAACGGCAATCCAACTCGCGAGTGACATCGGCTTTACCCCGGGTGCGTCATAGCGATACGTGCCGTCGTCGCCGATGGCGAAGTCGGCGATGCTCAGGACGATGTGTGCCGGCAGCGTTGCATCGTTACGCACGGTGACGGGAATGTTGGCGATTGCGCCCGGGCGCACCGTGAGGTCGATCTTGCCCGGCGCCACGGCTAGACCAATGCCGCCCGGGCTCGGCGCGAGCGGTGCGGCGCCAAAGGTGACGAGCAGGGCGCCGATGGAGCCGATGCGCGAAAGTGTGCGTCTCATCAGTTGAGCGTCAACGTGACGGTCATCGTAGCGCTATACGTCGCAATGGCGATCGTGCTCGATGTGAGCAAGAGCAGGACGTCTTCGCCTTGATAGAAGGTACCGGTGGTGGTTTGGTTCGCGATGATTTGGCCGAGCGCCGGCGTCGTGCTGTTCGTCCCGAGCGTTTCCTGACCGCTACCGGCACACGTCGTTTCGTTGATCGCAGCGGATCCGCCGGCGATTGCGCTCGAAGGCATCGGCGCGCCGGCGGTCGGTGTGCCGACGAAGAGCGATCCGTTCGGCAGTGCGCACAGCGTAAAGCCGGTACCCGGCGCGAGTTGTAGCTGCTGCGTCACGTTCCATCCGACCGCGTCATTGGTCTGCACTTCGATCGCGAGCGCATTTTTATAGTCGCATGCCGTTGTGTTGGTACCCGCCGGAGCTTCAACCTGGCTGTAATTGATGACGTTGCTCGTCTGCGCGGGCGCACTCGTGCAGCCGGGCGTGCCCGTGAAGCCGGCGTTTGTCGCCGCAACGACGCTGCCGATTCCGCTTCCCAACGTCTGGCCGGTACTCGGACTATAGTTCGGATTCAAAAGCAGCGTGCCGGTCGTAGCGGCGCCCCACTCGACGATCGGATTCGCGGAACCCGATATCGTCGTCGATGCCGACACCGGAACGGTGAGAGCGCTCATCATCAGCAGGGCGAGCGAGGCGATGAGTGGGGGTACAAACGCATGTCGCGCCATCAGCGTGCCACAAATGTGGTCTTGCCCGCGACGCGTGTAGGACCGCCGTAGTCGAGGACGGCGACGGCCTGATACGTCCCGGCCGGCAATACTTTGCCCTGGGCCATGACCGTGCGCGAAGCTCCGCGGCCGACGAACGTCGATGGCGGAAGGTCGACGTGATCGACGGCCGTGCCGTCGTGTGTCACGTCGACGTGACCGGTGACATATTCGTGCATGGATCCCGTGTTTTTGAAATTGATCGCATATCGCCGGCCCGTCACGTTCGGCTCGGTCGCGATGCTGCCGACGGCACCGGACGGTTGCGCGTCACCCGCGACGACATAGAGCCGCGAAGCGATGCTTTCCGTCAGGCCGAAACCGCCGGGTTTACGCGACGGCCGGGTCGTGAAGAGAACGAGCGTTGCGTACTCGCCCTGCGCGCCGCTCGGCACGCTGACCGTGTAGCGAACTTGCACGAATGTATCGGGCGCGATGTCGAACTCGCGCGGATTCACTTCGCTCCAACGGCCCGACGAGAATTTTGCCGCCCCGGGCGAGAGAAAGCGAACCTGACCGGCTTCACTCGTATCGAGGTCGGCGAGCGAGACGACGACATGAGTTCGTGCGGTACCGACATTTCGAACCGTGATCGGAAATGTTTTCATCGTGCCGGCGTCGGCTGCGAATTCATATCGGGCCGGGCGGATGTCGAGACTCAAATCGGCCCGGGCAGGTTGGGCCGTCAGGGCGGCAAGCACCGCGCTAACGGCAACCACACCGCGCATCCATGCGCGCATATCGGTTTTATCCCGGAACGAAGTAGAGGATGATGGCGTGCGCGGCGTTGGTGACCGACGGCGCCGTCGAAGGGATGTTCAACTGAACGTCTTCGCCGTAGAAGTTGGTCCCCGTGGCGGGCGTGCCCGCGGCAACAGTGAAGAAGGCACCGGCGGTGGGGGTCGTCGACGCGGTTGCGCCGGCGCCGCCGACATCGCCGCCGACGCCCGGATTCGAGACCGTGCCCGAGGCCGGTCCGAGCAAGGTGCCCGCTCCCGCGCAGCCGATTGCGACGTTGGAGCCATTGAACGTCGCCGCGCCCGGAGCCGTGCTGTTCGTCGATGCCGGCGTGGTCGCCGTTGCGGTCGCGCCGTCGGTGTAAACGCAGACACCATAATTGGCCGGTGCCGCCGTCACGTCGAGCGTTTCATAGATGTTATAGCCGTTGGCGTCGTTCGTGTTGACCGACATGCCGACGGCATTTTTGTAGTTACAGCCGGTGACGCCCGTACCGGGGGTGACCGCGCCGAACGTCAACGCGAAGCTGTTGAACGCGTCGGTCGCCGTATTCGTGCAGCTACCCGACCCCGTCGAGGTGCTCGTTTGAATGGCGCCGGTGCCGGTGGCAAACGCACTGACGGCCGGACTGTAATCCGAGGCAAGATGCGCCGTAAACTGGGCGGTGACGGTCCAGCCGAATTTGATGGCACCGGTCTGGGTTGCCGCGGAGGCCGGGGCGCACGCTAGACCTGCGACCAGGACAGCGCTGAGACCGGCGACGATGCGATTCACGGGTGAATCCTTTCAAGCGTAAGAGAAGCGAAAAGACAAAAGAAAAAGGAATGCCCCGCTGTTCTTGCTATCGGGAGTGAAAAGGCGATCGTTTAGCGCGTGCAAGCAAATGTCAGAAAATCTTTGCACGCGGCTCTTAATGTCTGAGTAATGGCGACCATTGCGGCATCGAAGCCGGCGATAATTATGAAAAAATCATGAAGAGACGGGTTGCCGGCCGTCAGGTAGTTCTCAGAAAACTCGCCGGCCGGAGAGGCCGACGGGGTCCGTCGAAGACCCGGAATGTTGGTTATGCCGAACGTTCAGAAGCATGCCCGCGAGCTGCGCGCACGGATCGAGGAAGCGAACTTTCGCTATCATGTGCTCGACGATCCGCAAATGTCGGATCCCGAATACGATTCGTTGCTGCGAGAGCTGATCGATCTCGAGGATCGTCGTCCCGAATTGCGGACGCCGGATTCGCCGACGCAGCGCGTCGGCTCGGTCGCGACGGCCGGCTTTTCACCGTACCGTCATGTTCGGCCGATGTTATCGCTTGCCAACGCGTTCGATGAACTTGAGCTACGCGCGTTTGACGAACGCATTCGCAAACTCAGTGGGCTCGATACCGTCGCATTCACCTGCGAGTTGAAGATCGACGGCTTGGCAATTTCGCTCTCCTACGAGAATGGCATCTTCGTGCAAGGCGGAACGCGCGGCGACGGCAGCACCGGCGAAAACGTCACCGGCAATTTGCGCACGATTCGGTCGATACCGCTGAACCTGCGGTCCGGAAAAATCAAGCCGCCGCGCGCAATCGATGTCCGCGGCGAGGTGTACATCAAGCGCAGCGACTTTGCGCACCTCAACGCGAAACGCGATGCTGCGGGCCTTCCGCCGTTCGCCAATCCGCGCAACACCGCGTCCGGCGGCCTGCGGCAACTCGATCCCAAGATGACGGCGGAACGAGCGCTTTCATTCTTTGCCTACGCGAGCGGCGACATCGCGGGCGACGACGTTCCGACAACCCAATTCGGACTGCTGGACTATCTGCGTAATCTCGGCTTTCCGACGAACCCGCACGTCGAACGGGCGCCGGTCATCGACGACGTACTGCGCTTTATTGAACGTTGGGAACGCGAGCGCGATGAACTTGACTACGAGATCGACGGCATCGTGATCAAAGTTGACGACCTTGCGCTGCAAGAGCGCTTAGGCAGCGTCGGTAAAGATCCGCGCTGGGCGGTCGCGTACAAATTTCGGGCGCGCGAAGCCCGCACGAAGCTGCTTGATATCGGCGTCAACGTCGGGCGCACCGGAACGCTCAATCCGTATGCGATTCTCGAACCGGTTCCGATCGGCGGCGTCACCGTAAAAATGGCGACGTTGCACAATCAAGACGACATTCGCCGCAAGGACATTCGCATCGGCGACGTCGTGATCGTACGGCGAGCGGGCGACGTCATCCCGGAAGTCGTTGGCCCGGTGCTTGAAGAGCGCAAAGGGCGACGGCTGCGCGAGTTTTCTTTGCCGGACCGGTGTCCGGTGTGTCATGCGGCCGTCGACCGGCCCGAAGGCGAAGCAATGTCGCGCTGCACCAACGCCGCGTGCGCTGCGCAGCAGCGCGAGCGCGTGCGGCATTTCTGCTCGCGCGGCGCGATGGATATCGAAGGCATCGGCGATGTGTTGGCATTTGCGCTCGTCGATAACGGTCTCGTCCACGACATTAGCGACATTTATGGGCTTGATGCAGCCAAACTGGCGAAACTGCCGCGGATGGGCGACAAAACGATCGTGAACACCCTCGGCGCGATCGCCGGATCGAAGTCGCGCGGCCTGGCCCGGCTGTTATTCGGTTTGGGCATCCGGATGGTCGGCGCGCAAAACGCGGCGATCCTCGCCGGCGACTTCGGCACGATCGAAGCGATCATCGCTGCAAGCGAAGAAGAACTCTTGCGCAGCGAAGGCATCGGCGAGCAAATCGCGCAGAGCGTCGCGCTTTTCTTCGCGCAAGAACCGAATCGCGCAATGGTTGCACGGCTACGGACGGCCGGCGTCGATATGACCGCACCGAAGCGCGAGCGCGCGCCTGCCGGCGTGTTCGCCGGGCAAACGCTGGTACTGACGGGAACACTTCCGACGCTCACGCGTGACGAAGCGACGGAGATGATCGTCGCTGCGGGCGGTAAAGTCAGCAGTTCGGTCAGTAAGAAAACGCGCTACGTCGTCGCCGGCGACGAAGCCGGATCGAAACTCGCGAAGGCCGAGCAACTCGGTGTCGAGATTCTTGACGAAGCCGCGCTGCGCCGCCTCGTCGAATAAAACGGGTCCGCTCAGTAGATGCGGATCGGCCCTTCGGGTGGCGCCGTCGGACGGGCAGCGGCGGCAAGGTGGTCGGGCAGATCGCCCGCGATGACGCCGACCGGACGGTCTTTGGCAGCGAGGCGCCCTGCGCGGCCATGCCAATATGCGCCCACGCGCGCTGCATCGATCGGTTCGAGACCTTGCGCGAGCAGCGTCGCGATGATGCCGGTTAAAACGTCGCCCGTACCCGCCGTCGCGAGCGCAGGCGTTCCGGTTGGATTCAGATGCACGGCGCTGCGGTCGGCGATCAGCGTCGTGCGCCCCTTCAGTAACGTCGTGACATCGTGTTCGGCGACGAACGCGCGCAACCGCGGCAACCGGTCGTGCGGTGCGACCGTGCCCCGTCCCGATAACCGCGCAAACTCGCGCGCATGCGGTGTGATGACTGCGCGTTTATCGCGCAGCAGATCGAGGTGTTTGCTCAAATGAAAGAGCGCGCTTGCGTCGGCGACGATCGGAAGGTCGGTACGTTCGATAACGCCGCGAACGATTTGGCCCATCACCTCACCGAGACCGAGGCCCGGCCCGATCGCAAGCGCGCCGCAGTGATTGGAAAGATCGCTGATCTGGCCGATCGATTCAAGCGGATTGCGCTCGTCGTAACTGACGACAACCTGTTCGACAAGGTGCGCGCGTAGCGAAGCTGCAGCGCCTTCGGGCGCCGCAACGGTAACATATCCCGCGCCGGCCCGTGCCGCGCCGCGCGCGCACAGCACCGCCGCACCGGGAAATTGCGTCGAGCCGGCAACGACGAGCGGCGCGCCGGCGCTGCGCTTGTCCGCGTCGGCCGCGCGCCGCGGCAAGAGCGTCGCGAATTCTACGTCGGTGAGCACGTAGCTGTCGTCATCGCAGTTTGCCGCATCTTTGCCGAGCATGCCGAGATCGTCGCACCACAACTCGCCGGTGGCCGATCGCCCCGGCTCGAGAAAGCAGCCGAGTTTTGGCGCGCCCAGCGCAATCGTTGCACGGGCCACAATTGCGGTCTCGCCGAGCGCACCCGTCGTCGGATCGCAACCGGTCGGCACATCGATGGCGAGAACGGGCGCGCCGCTCGCGTTCATCGCGGCGACGAGTGCCGAGGCGGTCGCGTCGAGCGGGAGCCGCGCCTTTGCACCGAGCACGCCGTCGAGTAGCAAACCGGCCTCGGCAAGTGTCGTTCTATCGAGCGGAAACGGCCGAACGAGCACGCCCGCCGCACGCGCGCGTTCGAGCGCGTCGGTCCGCGCCGGCGAACCCGAAACCGCGGGGTCGGCATACACAATGCGTTTGCGCGCCGGGTCGGTGGCTGCGAGCGCTGCAAAGACGTCGCCGCCGTTGTTGCCGTTGCCGGCGACCCCGACGATCGGGCCGGCCCGCGCGTATCGTCCGACAAGGGAGGCGATGGCCTGGCCGGCTTTGCGCATGAGGACGACTTCGCCGTCGCGCGCGACCGCTGCGTCGTCGATGGCGCGCATTTGCACGGCTGTTGCCGCGCGCATCAGCTTTCCAAAATGACGACGGCCGCCGCCGTTGTCGCGGTATGGGTTATCGTGAGATGCACTGCCCGGACACCGCGTTCGGCGAGCAGCCCATGGTATTCGCCGGACAGCACGATCACGGGTTTACCCGAACGCTCGTGCGAAACGCCGACAGCGCGCCATGGGATCGCGTGACCGAAGGCTTTGCGCGTCGCTTCCTTTGCTGCATAGAACCCGGCCAACCGCTCGGACCAGTGCCGCTTGCTCATCGCGTAGGTCATCTCTTCCTCGGTGTAGACCTTGCGCGCAAACCAGGCGCGCTCGGTGTCATTGAAGCGGTAGCGCTCCACTTCGGCGAGGTCGATCCCCAGACCAACAATCATTCTTCCGGCGTTCGCGCGCTCTCAGCCCAGGACCGCCCGAAGCCCAAGGGGAAATTTGAGATCACCGTGAGTGAGATCAGCATCGTTCCGATCAACACGATCGACGCCGGACTTCTCACCCGACTCGCGCTCTGCCTCGAAGAGCGCTTCCTCTACACATGCGTCGTCCGTGCACCGCTGCGTGTTCCGAAAAGCGCCCTCAACAGTGTACGCAAGCAACTTTTTTTTGGATCGATCGTCACAAAGTTAACGGCCGCGTATGAAACGCCCGCCGAGATCGTGCTCGGCGTAACGGACTTCGATCTCTACAAGACCTCGCACCAATTCATCTTCGGAAGCTCCACGGCCGCGCAACGCTGCGCGGTCGTCTCCATTCACCGCCTTCGCTCCGAATTCTATTCCGAGCCGGCAGATGAAAACTCGCTCTTCCAACGCTTGCTAAAAGAAGCCGTACACGAACTCGGCCACACCGTCGGCCTCAAGCACTGCTACAACGCCCGCTGTGCCATGTATTACTCGAATTCCGTGTTCGATACGGATAACAAACATTCGCACTTCTGTGAAACGTGCGATAAGCGCAGCCGCGCCAACCGTTAGCTGAGATGCCACGCCCCTTAATCCCGCGCCTCCCTAAATCTGGGGGGCTCAACCTCCGATCATAGGAGGGGGTGTCGTAGCAGCTTGCAATAGCAGGCTGCATTCTTGCTTGCGACACGGGGACTCAATACCTTAGTGACTCTGGCTCAGATCGTCGAACTACGCAGTCGCTTTAGTCGCATCGGTGGACTTGGCGTTGCTATGGTCGCGGCTGCTGCAGGAGTCGGCCTTCTTGCTCTGCACCTGCCGGCGTTCGACGCTTTGGCTATAGCGATTGCCGCGCTCAGTGCGGTCCTGGCCGGGCGGATTTTCGGCTGTGGTGCCGTCGCGGTCGTGGCCGGAGCGGACTACTTTTTCCGGGCCGGTGACCAGGCCGCGCTTGCGCATGCCCTCCTTTTTGCGCTTACCGGGATCCTGTTGGCAATTTTTCTTGGCGCTGATGCCCCGCCGGTTGCCGACGATGCGCTCGCGGGCTTGTCCGGATCCTCCGGCTACCGGATCGCGTTGCCGCAATCGAGCAATGGAAGTGGTGCCGTTGGATCGAGCCTGGCAAACTTGACGGCCGGCGTTCGGGACGTGGCGAGCGGCGATCTTACCAAGAACTTAGCAGTTGCCGACGGGCCGCTTTCTGAGTTGGGTGTTGGGCTTAATAAATTGATTTTTGGGATGCGTGATTTTCTGAATGCGATGCATCAGAATGCGACGCATCTCGGGCGCTCGGGTGCCGAGCTGCGTGAGACGGCGGCGAATTCGCTGGCGGTTATTGAAGGATCGGCTGTGGCGCAGCAGCAGCTTGACGAAGGTATTCTCGAGCAGTCAGGGATCGTTCAGGCGGCATTGCAAAAAGTTAACGTAATGGCGGACGCCATCACAAGCGTCGCCGGTTCGGCGGAGCAGCAGACGCGGAGTTTGGATGAGACGGCCCTGTCGGTGACGGCAATGTCCGCTTCAATTGAGGAAGTGGCGGCGCAGGTTGATTCGCTGTTGACGATTTCTTCGGAGACGTCGCTGACGGCCGATCGTGGCGGCGTTGCAATTCATACCATTGTTGAGGCGATGGATACGATCCGTGGGACGATTAGCGAGCTGGCTACGGATATTCAGCAGCTCGGTACGAACTCGGCGCAGATCGGCGACATTGTTAAAGTGATCGATCGTATTGCCGAGCAGACGAATTTGCTTGCGCTTAACGCGGCGATTGAAGCGGCGCGGGCGGGCGAGCACGGACGCGGGTTTGCGGTTGTTGCTTCGGAGATTCGCAAGCTTGCTGACGGCAGTGTGGCGGCAACCAAAGAAATCGCGGGGCATATCGGGTCGACGCAGGGCGTTATTTCTGAAGTTACGCGAGCGATGACCCGGCTCAACGAACGCGTCGAAGAGAGCGTGTCTTCGACCGATAATGCGTCAGCGGCGCTTCGAGAGATTGTCGCAGCGGTGTTGAACTCGAATAGCCAGATCGCGCAGATTTCGCAAGTTACGCGTTCGATGAGCGATAGTTCGTACGCGGTCATTCGTTCGATTGAAGAAATCACGAGTTCCGTCGCGGCGAATTTGCGTTCGACGCAACAGATGGCGTCGCATTCAAGTGAAGTATCATCGGCGTTTGATTCGATTGCCTCAATTTCCAATCAAAATGCATCGTCGGTCGAGGTATTAACGTACGTCAATGCCGAGGTCACCTCGGCGGCGCAGCGGATTCTCAACTCGGTCGAAGAGATGAACGAGCAGGCATCCTCCATCGACGGCCACCTCAGTCGTTACAAGATCACCGACCACCAGGCAAAGGAAGCGAAAGTATGAACTTCGGACTTCGCGTGCGGCTCATCGGTACGCTTATCTTTGCGATACTGGTGTTCTTCGCGATCAGCGCGTTCGCCGCGAACTACACAATGTCGGGCGAACTTACGCGACTGGGCCGCCAGCAAGTTCAGAGCGGCGCCACGGGGCTGGCCGGCTATTGGGACGAGAAAAAAGATCAAGTTCGTCTGCTTACCCAACAAGTTGCCATTCAGGACGCCATTCGGCGCAATGTCGCGACGAAGAACGGAAAAGCGCTCAGCGAGTCGCTTACGAATATTGCGCGCCAGGCGGGTCTGTCGTTTCTCACGGTTGTCGATTTACGAGGCAAAGTGCTCGGGCGCGCAAACGGCGGCCCAACGAGCGTATCGCTTAACTCGCCGTTTGTGACGCGGGCGTTGACGGGCGAAACCGTCAGCACGGCGACACGCTTGAGCGCAGCTGAGCTCGTCGCCGAGCAGCTTGCACCGCAGGTGACGGTCGACGTCAAAGCGGCAGACGGCAAGTCCACCCACAAGATGGACTCAGGCTTGGGTCTCGTCGCCGCCGCTCCCATCAGCGATGCCAACGAGCGTACGATCGGCGCGATCTACGGCGGCATTTTGATGAATCATTACTACGATGTCGTCGACCAGGCGACACGTGCGCTCGGCGGTAAGGCAGCAATCGTTCTCGATAATGCCATTGTTGCCAGTTCCATTTCGCGCAGCGACGGTACGCGTCTCGTCGATGCCGACACCGCGCTGCCGGTCGCCAATGTCAAAGGCGGCAAACCGTATCTCGGCAACGATACCGAGGCCGGCGTTGCGTATCTGGCACAGATGGATCCGATCATCGACGATCAGAATGCCGTCATCGGCGCGCGGTGGTACGGCGTACCGCTCGCGCAGTTTACCGACATCCAGAACCATACGCTCCAGTCGCTGCTCGTGTGGGGTTTGCTGGCGCTGCTCGTTGCGCTATTGCTCGCTATCCCGGTCGTCGAGTCGCTCTGCCGGGCGCTGATCAGGCGTTCAAAGCAGGTGCGTGCGTCGACCAAGGAGCTGGCGGTTATCGTCGTCGGCGGCGAAGTTTCGGGCGATCATGTCGCGCAGACCAAAGCGGCAGTCGAACGGCAAGGCGAGGCGCTCGCGCAATCGAACGTGCCCGCAGCGACAGCGCTCAACGCTGAGATACTCGGCGACATCGTCGTCATCGACATGCTCGCACAAGAGATGAGCGATCGTATGAAGCAAGCCACCACGCGCGTCAACGAACTCAACGAGGTGGCGGAAGGCCTAAACGAACTGGTTACCGGTACGAAAAACTAGTTCCGATGGCAGACGTCATCTTATTCTTCTCGTCGAATGCCGATACGATGATCGCTACGAAGGCGCTCAAGGATTCCGGCGTGGCTGCAAAGATGATTCCCAAACCGGCGCACGTGACGTCGACGGCGAATCTTTGTCTGTCCGTTGACTCCGGCGCCGAAGCGAATGCGGTCGCGGCGCTCGGTAAAGCCAACGTCCCGCTCGGCGGAGTTGTTAAGTAGCGCGAATCGGCGGCGCCGCGAAACGGTAGGCATTTTTCCCGGATCGCTTGGCGATGTAGACACCAGCGTCGGCGGCCTCAAGCAATTTACGCTCGTCGCCCGCGTCGGCGGGCACGAATGCAATGCCCGTCGAGCACGCTAGGTCCGCCGCGCGCAGCGCGGCATAGAAACGGTCCATCAGCACGATTGCTGAAATGCGGTCCGTGTTCGGCATGATCAGCGCGAACTCGTCGCCGGCGAAACGCGCCGGGATGTCGGTCTCGCGCACGGTCGCGCGCATCACGTTCGCAAGCGACTTGAGTGCCGCATCGCCGCCCGCGTGTCCGCGCGAATCGTTGACGGCTTTGAAGTCATCGACATCGATCATCGCAAAACCCAAGGGCTCACCGGTGCGGCGCGAGCGAGCGAGTTCGATCGCGAGACGTTCATCGAGCGCGCGGCGGTTGAGCAAGCCCGTCAACGGATCGTGCAGTGCGAGCCGTTCGAGTTCGCTGCGCATACGGACATTTTCCAGCGCGAGCGCCGCGTGAGCTGCCAGTTCGCCGAGTGCCGTTGCCGACCACGGCGAAAGCGTCCGTTCGCGTGCCCCGTCGGCATAGATGATCGCCGATTCGCCGTGCACGACACGCACGGCGGCCAGCGCGTACCAGCCGCGCGTGTCGAAGAGCGGCGCGTCGAGATCGTGTGCATATCCGACCGCTGCGTCGCTTTCGCCGCGCGCGCAGCGAGCGAGGGCACTTGGCTCGGGAAAGCTGCCGCCGTACTCGGATTGTACCGGTTCGTCGTTGCCGTCGACGTCGAACAGTGCGCCGGCATCACCCGCCGCATCGACCGTCAACCACAGCGCGCGCGTAAATTCGAGCGCGAGCCAAGCACCGCGTAGCGCAAAGTGCGCGATCTGCGCTTCGTCGCGCGCACCACTGATTTGAACGAAGACGTGTTGCAACGCTGCGAGTCGATCGGCTTTAACGGCAAGTTCGTCGCGCTCGCGTTCGGCAGCCGCGAGACGCTCGGTGAGAAAGGCGATCGGCTCAGTCTGTTTCACAGCGCCGGCACCATCACGCGCACGTCGGCCATATCGACGGCAACCTCACCCGTCGCGTCGCGCAAGATGAGCGTGCCATGCGGACCGATGCGTAAGGCCGTGCCGTCGCGTTCGATTCCGTCGGTATCGCGCCGGTAGCGATACGTTGTGCCGGCGAGTCCGGCGCGACGTTCCCATGCATGAGCGACGCCTTCGGGATCGGTCAGTTCGCGTAGCGATGTATCGAATGTGTTCAAGATCGCTGCGAGTAGCGGCTCGCGTTTGATTGCGCTCCCGACATCGTCCAGAAAAATCGGTGGCGGCGAAAGCGCGTCGAGTGCGGCATCGGCGGACGGGCGCACGACGTTGAGTCCAACGCCGCATCCAACCCAGGCTGCTTCGCCGGCAATGCGTGCGACCGAAAGAATCCCGCCGGTTTTGCGCCCGCTGAGAAAGAGGTCGTTCGGCCAGACCAGGTCGAGCCGAATGCCGGTGCAGCGTTCGATCCCGTTTGCGACCGCAAGTGCGATCCAAAACGGTACCGCCCATAGCGCCCGCGCCATGACGGTTTCGGGCAGAATCGTCGTGAACAGTAACGACGATCCGGGCGGCGCGATCCACGGACGCGCTTTGCGTCCGGTCCCGGCGGTTTGAAATTCCGCGATCAAGGTCGCTCCGCAAGCGGCCGGATCACCGAGCAGCGCTTGGGCATCAGCATTGGTACTGCTGGTGTGCGCGACATAGCGCACGTCGGAAAAGCGCGTTCCCGCCGTTGCCGAGCGCACGCGCGCAACATCGAGAGGTGCAGTCTGCTTCGGCACGTATCACCCTCCCGCTATGGCTACCGAAAGAACGCTCATCCTGTGCAAGTCCGATGCCGTCGTACGCGGACTCGTCGGCGAGGTTATCTCTCGCTTCGAAAAACGTGGATATGTCCTGGTTGCGATGAAGCTCTTGCACGTCGACGAAGCGCGCGCCAAAAAGCACTACGCCGAACACGAAGGCCGCCCGTTTTTCAACGGTTTGATCGAGTATATCACCAGCACGCCAATCGTGGCACTGGTCGTTGAAGGGAATGATGCCGTTGAAGGCTGCCGCTCCACGATCGGCGTGACCAATCCGATCAAGGCCGGACCCGGTACGATCCGCGGCGACTACGGCCAGACGATCGGGCGCAATCTGGTGCATGGGAGCGATTCTCCCGAAAGCGCGGAGCGCGAAATAGCGATTTGGTTCAGCAAGGACGAACTGTTCAGCCGCAAGAGCGAGATCGAGTCTTGGCTGGTGAGCTCGTAACCCGTGTCGAGCGAACCGTTGCGCGGTTCCGACCGCCCACTCATCGAAAGCGTTCGCGCGCGCGAAGTCCTCGACTCGCGCGGTAACCCGACCGTGGCCGTTGCGGTCTGGACGAGTTTCGGCGCGGGCGCTGAGGCCATGGTGCCGTCCGGCGCATCGACCGGCGCGTACGAGGCGGTCGAATTACGCGACGGCGATACATCGCGATACCATGGTAAAGGCGTGCTCAACGCGGTGCGGGCCGTCAACGAAGTCCTCGGCCCGGCAATCGAAGGACTAGCTGCGACCTCGCAGCGCGAGATCGATATGACACTGATCGATCTCGACGGTACCGAAAACAAAAGTAACTACGGCGCAAACGCGTTGCTCGGTGTGTCACTTGCCATCGCGCGCGCGGGTGCCGCGTCACTGGGCCTGCCGCTCTATCTGTATCTCGGTGGACCTTCCGCGTCGACGCTGCCGGTGCCGATGATGAACGTCATTAACGGCGGTAAACACGCCGAAGGCGCGCTGCAATTTCAAGAATGCATGATCGTACCGCTCGGTGCGCGGACGATGGCGGACGCGGTGCGCTGCGGTTCTGAGATCTTTCACACACTCGGAAAAATCTTACACGACGAAGGCCACTCGACGCTGGTGGGCGACGAAGGCGGCTACGCACCGAAACTTGATTCGATCGACACAGCTCTCGCGTTGCTCGTCCGTGCGATCGAAGCCGCCGGCTATGCGAGCGGCAATGATGTCGCGATCGCACTCGACCCGGCGTCGACGGAGTTCTACCGTGACGGGAAGTATTTTCCGCATCTTCCCGATCACGCGATGGATTCGGCACAAATGGTCGGCATGTACGAAGGTTTGTGTGCGAAATATCCGATCGTCTCCATCGAAGATGGTTTAGCCGAAGATGATTGGGATGGCTGGCAGTTGCTCACGCAACGCTTAGGCGCGCGCGTGCAACTCGTCGGCGACGACTTGTTTGTGACGAACGTCAAGCGCCTCGCTCGTGGCATCAAAGAAGCCAGTGCAAATGCGATTCTGATCAAGGTCAATCAGATCGGAACCTTGACGGAAACACTCGATGCAATCGAGCTTGCGCATAAAGCCGGTTTTCGTGCCGTCATCTCGCACCGGTCGGGTGAGACCGAAGACACGACGATTGCCGATCTTGCCGTCGCGACCGGCGCGGGCCAAATCAAGACGGGCTCGCTTTCACGCAGTGACCGCGTGGCAAAATACAATCGCTTGATGGCAATTGCCGAGGACCTGGGAACAGCCGCTCGCTACGCCGGACGTGAAACTTTTCGCGCCTCCGTGTAGAACACGTTACGCCCTTCTACGTTTTGGGTAGAGGCAAAGCGGAGGCTTGCTTAGATGGAGTGGACGTTTGATTCGGCCGACGTGGTAGCCGCGTCGGCTGTTCGTACGTCGTTCCGCTCGCTGCTGCGTGAAGTTGCGACGGACGACAGCGATATTTTTGCCGCCGATGTCGTGTACGGTGAGTTGGTCGGCAACGCCATACGCCACGCGGGCGGACGGGTCGACATTTCGCTTGTCTGGCTCGAACAAGGCGCCGCGCTTCGCGTCCGTGACTACGGTGACGGCTTTTTGCAACCGAAGCTCAGACCTGCCGAGCCGGATGCCGAAGCCGGGCGCGGGTTGTATCTCGCCTCCCACTTCGCGGACATGGTTCACGTGGCGCGCGTGCCGACAGGCGGCGCCGAACTGACGGTCGTTTTGCCGGTCTGGCGCAGTGAGACCGTCGTTGTGGGCCGCGGTTGAGTGCAGGGCCGGGTGTACCCGGCGGTCAATTGGCGAGGGCTTGCGGGCCCGTAGCTCAGCGGTAGAGCAGCCGGCTCATAACTGGTAGCGCGCTGGTTCGAATCCAGCCGGGCCCAAGGATTCGGCGAAGCCGAATCCGTTGCGTTTGGGTTGCGCCCAAGCCGCCTTCGGGGGTAACGTTGCCCTTGTGGGACCATTACCGTGAGAACAACTTTGGCGCCATAGTCTATCGGTTAGGACGCTGCCCTTTCAAGGCGGAGAGACGGGTTCAACTCCCGTTGGCGCTACCAAATTTGTCCCTTGATTTTCGAGGGATTCCGCACCGTAGGCGGTTGTTAGGTCGATCGATCTAACAATCGTCTAACGGGCCATTCAGCCGCTCACCCCGTGAGCCGCTCGAAGACCTCCGCAGCCTCGGCGTCACGTTCCCGGTAGACGTGGAGATAACGTTCGGCGGTGATGCCGATCGTCGCGTGCCCGAGCCGCTTCGAGACGACCTCTAGCGGCACGCCGTGCTTGCCGAGAAGGCTCGCATGCGTGTCTCGAAGGTCGTGTAGGCGGATATAGGGCACCTGTGCTCGCTCTACCAGATAGCGAAACGAGGCGGTGAAAGTCCACGGAAGGACCGGCGACCCGCTTGGCGCCGCGAAGACGAGATCGTCGTCGCGGTAGGCGCTACCGAAGAGTTTACGCTCCTCGTCTTGCGCCGCTTGATGAGCGCGGAGAACGTCGACCAGTGACGACGAGAGAACGATGGTCCGGCTCTTCCCATTCTTGGGTTCTTTGAACTGGATTCCACCGGCTTTCGTCTCGGTTAGCGAATGTCGAATGACCGCAGTCATCTGCTCGAAGTCGAGATCGCGCCAGCGCAACGCCAGAGTCTCGCCTCGGCGAGCCCCCGTGTATGCCGCGAACCAGACTGCGGGCGCGAACCAGGCTTGTGCGCTCACCACGTTGTGCTTACGCGCCCACTCCGTCGGAGTTTGCGCGCATGCCAGAAGCGTCTTGAGCTGTTCTTCGGTCAGCGCGACCGAGTCCGGTTTGCGCGCCTGCGGCAAGTCCTCGGAAACGAGCGCCGCCACGTTCTGATGAACCAGCCCTTTGCGGAGCGCATAATTCAGCATGGCACGCAGCAGATCGTGAACGTGCCGAACCGTTCGGGCGCTCAAAGGCCGCCCGCTTTTGCCGGCCTTGAGCCATTTCGCATATGCATCCGTTAGATGATGCTGCTTCAGGCTACCGAGAGTCATGTCATGAAACCTCGGACCGATGTACGTCGCGTAGAGCGTCCCGTAACGTTCGAGCGTCTTGGGAGCGCGTTGAGCAACGGTTTTGGCTTGAATGAACCTACCGAAGAGCGTCGATACCGTGATGTCGTCTGACACGAATTTGCCAACAGCAACGGCCTCTTCGCGCTTCGCGAGGATCAGCTTTGCTTGTGCTTTGGTGACCGGAAAAAGCGTCTCCGTTTTCTGTCGACGGCTCTGTCCGTTTGGTGGCGTGATGTCATAGACGATACGCCATTTTTTATCACCGATTTGTTTGAGGTATCCCACGTGGATTGTCTCCTAACCGTGGGGCCCCGGCTCCCAAGAATTCGTCATGGCATTCCACAAAGTCCCGCAGCGCGGTCCTTGGGATCAGAAACTTTTGTCCGTGCCTTCGGTTTCGTATCGACTGCGTCCGGAGCAAGTCGTAGACCGCATTACGGCCAAATGTCCCACGAAGATACGCGACGATGTGAGATGCGGTAAGGATTTCTGGTAGATCATCGAGCCA